>WNGB01016596.1_pt1 | contig 13237 bp, 15 predicted proteins | sample 5400681 | NCBI WGS metagenome assembly WNGB01 (sample SAMN13153367, study PRJNA577476) | soil metagenome | isolation source: 115 cm soil or saprolite under grassland replicate 2 | place: USA:California | collected 2016-06-15 | reverse complement strand
CACGCAGCCGCACCCCTCAGCCCGCCCTGTCACCTCGACGGCCACGTTGCTCGATGCCGAGTGGACGTGCGAGGCTGGCCTTGAGCCCGCAAGTAGCCGTTGTGACAACACCGACGAGACCAGCCCAAACGGACTACCCGAACCTGAGGCCGAGGACGCCGAGCGCTTCATTCAGATCGACATCGTCTGCTGCGATTTCGTGAGCTGTGACGGACTCCAGCGTGAGCGCTACGCCTAAGGCCGGCTCGAAGATTGCCCAGTTTACGAACCTGTCTCCGAGGCGAGAGAGATAGCGGATGCCGACAAAGACGCCCTCAGCATCTCTCCACTCGTAGACAAAGCGTGAGACCTCTTGTGTGAATGTCCGCGGGGCGCTGAGTCGAATCGCGGCGCCATCGATCTCGGCGAGCCCATGGTGGATTGCGCGGCTCGCGAGTGCGGTGCGCAGCGTCGCCAGCGAGCGGGCATCTCCCACGTCTGCGAACCGACCCGAGATGGTGGCTTCACCGCCCGATCTCGTAGTTAGCCAGCTCCTCGGAAGGATCGCAACAGGCGGCAACTCTTCGTCTCCATCGATCTCCGCGAGCCCCGCAACAACTGCGAGGTCCGGGCGAAAGCGAGCGAGCGTCTCTACAAAGGCACCCACGCGATGAGAGCACGCGTAAAGGACGCGATAACTGCCACGTGGATCGTCCCAACGATTGCCAAACGTGCCATCGCCAGCGGCATACGCCCAATCAGGCCACGCCCACGGATCAGGGCGGCGGCCCACTCGATATACAGGCCCCGTTGGATGGACCGAGGCCAGTACGTTGCTCACCCGCCGACGAGGAAGGCGCGCTCCGCGGAGATAACAGCGGGTCCGATCTCGTCCAGGTCGCCCTCACGCAGGAGGCGAGCTGGCGAGCGATCGTCAAGCTGAGGGTTCAAGCCTTGAAACCACGCGCGCGTAACATCAGCTCCGTCGGCATCGGCGATAGCTAGTGCGATCTGCAATGCCAGGCGAAGCCGCTGTTGAGTCGCGGCGCTCGGCTCACGTGTGCCATCTGCCCATTCATTCACGGCTCGTGTCTCCTTGACTGAGCCGAGATAAGCGCAGAGTTTTGCGCCCAGTATGTCGCGTAAGGTGCGCGCCACCTCAGGGAAACTGGAGCGCACGGCACGCTCGTGCGCCGCATAGTCGGGTCGCGCCGCGCTGATGGCCATCACTGTACTCCGCTCCCCAGATCATGCCACAAGCGAATCACATAGTCAATCCCAGTCTCATCACAGCACAGATCACAACGTCATCAACATCCCGCATGCGGGATCTCCCGCCTAGCCAAGGGTGCGGACGCGTGACACACGGCGTCGCGTTGGGCGGGTGGCAGATCTTATTCGTCATCTCGCGGCAAGTGGAGGCCAGCCCCGAGCCCGCTGCGGATCGTTGCCCATACCTGCCGCTCACGTCGTAGGCGAGTAGCCCGTTGCGGTCTCGACGTCGTGCCGATCGAGCAGGCCCGCGGCGACCCAGCGGCCCAGCGTCCAGGCGGCATGGTTCAGAGTGGTGTTGCGGCGGCCGCGCGGTGCCGTCTCGAGGCTGGCGATCAGCTTTGGCCACGTAAAGCTTGGTTTCGGCGCCCCGTGTAGACCGCGGCCGACGGGCTGACCCAAGCATGGCCTGGCCGGCCGGACGCAGGTGTTTCGGTCGGCAGCCCGGGTAAGTGCCGACTGTCGAGCAGCGGCCCAAGGTGACGCACGACGTGACACGCCGCACCTGCGCCATGGCACGGCACGTAGTACTGTCGACTCGGCTCTTTGCACGACGGGTCCGCCTCAGGGCAAAGCGCCGCTCTGGCGCGTCGCCAAACCTCTGGCCACCGCTTCACAGGTGGCTCCGACGAGCGTCGCACGACGACACGCCAGTGCGGCACCGCGCGACCAAGTCGTGTGGCCGATCCAGTGCACGCCCTAAGCCGCTCTACAGATACCGGCCATCTCATTTGTGCAGTTGTTTGTGCAGTAGGGTGGCGGTGGGCACCAAAAACCGCCCTTGGCAGGCGGTTTTGAGATTGATTTTCGAGTGACCCGTGCGGGATTCGAACCCGCGATCTCCACCTTGAGAGGGTGGCGTCCTGGGCCGCTAGACGAACGGGCCTGGGCGTGTTTGTGCGGCGTAGACGGGAGCGCTCAGGAGTATACGCGATCAGTTTTACGGATGACGAAGCGGATGCCGCTGATCGTGTCCGAGACGCTGCACGTCTTGTTATCGACCACGCCCGCGCCCGGGCCGGCGAGGATCAGATCGCGCTGATCGACGTAGCCTGGTTGGCCGCGCTTCGGCGTCAGCAGCCAGATGCCGCCAGCCTGGTCGATGCGCGCTCGCCAGCGCTTGAGCACGGCCTCGGCATCAGTCGAGGCATCAGCTCCGACCAACACTACGTCGAGCGGCTCATCGTCAGTAGCAGCGTCGCGGCCGATGCGCTCCAGCACGCGGCTGCGCAACGCAGATTCGACGGCGAGCGGTTCGGCTGCGAAGGCCACGGCAAAGCCGGGCTTGATGCCTAGCTTGTCGACCACGTCACGATGGCTGTAGTCCTTCTCGGCCACCCGTTGCTGAGTTTAGAACTCGCGGCGCTGCTCGAGTCGCGTGCTTCTGGCACGAGTCTCGCCGAGCAAACAGGTGGTCGGGCCGTCAGGCATCCGGGTTGTGCACGAAACCATTCGGGATTCGCAGAGCCAGCACCTGTTTATTGAGCTCAGCGAACTCGTTCGCCCAATTCGCGCGATCTCGCGCCGCCGTCGTCGACAGTTCGTGGAGATCTTGTTTCATGGCCTCGACCGCGGCTGCGAGGCGGCTCTCGCTGGTAACCACGTGTGGCTCGGCTACCGTTGCTGACTGGCTAACGATGCCTGCAATGCTGGGCGGTGGTTGATCGCCGCGCCCTTTCACGGCTGTGGTCACCCATGCGCGTGCGAGTACATCGACCGCGCCGACCAACAGCGCACCGAGCAGTAGGAGACCAGTGATCCAGAAAGAGGTCTGAATCACGGCTGGCTCCATCTTCGCTTCGACGAGATGGCTATACAGCGCAGGTAAAGCTACGGCAATCGCGAGGATCAGCGCGATCGCGCTCAAGCCCGCGATTCGAGTCACTCGAAGCTCTCCGGCTTCAATCGGCTTCGCGTTGTCTGCAGCCCTTGCGTTCAGTGTCGCTAGCAGCGTGCTCACAGAGTCCATGCCCGAAGTAGGTCGGCTACCTCTGCGGTTGTTACGCGATCCCAACGATTGTCGCTAGATCGAGTTCGGTCCCGCGTTTGGGCGTGAGCAGCCACGTGACCACGCCTTCGCCGACGCTTCAGCGCGGCGCGGCAGCTAGAGCTCGCAGAGGTCCTTAAGCCGCCTTCGATCGTGACCTGGCGCTGGCCCTTCGCGTCCCGACGCGGTTGCGTGCCGCGTGCCTGGTCAGTTGGCAGGTGCATCGCACACGGCGCTTCGGCAAGGAGACAATTGATGCACAGGCGGGGCATGGTCGTGGTCGATCTCCGCGGTGGGGCTGCGGGTAATAAGGTCTCCCGAAGCCGAAAGGGGTCGATCGGCGTCTTGGTGGGCTGCCCGCATATGGCTCGAGCAGGCTCGCGGGGAAGTACCCCAGCAGCCCGTCGTAGATGCGCAACGCGCGCGGGCGCATACCCATCTGCGGCTCGGGCAGGCCCGTGACCACAGGCTCATCACAGCGCACAACCTTGCCGTACGCCCACACGTAGCTTCCGTCTTGCGCGTCGGGCGCTGTGCGCTGCACATCAAAGATGCAGCCGCTGTGCAGCCACGGACCATCCGTAGTACTCGTAGCTCGGTTCTGCGCCTGCGTCATCCGCGCCTCGCGGATGATCCGCTCCTCGATCTCCGCCAGCGGCAGGCCGCTCAGGCGAGTGGCCAGCCAGTCGCCGTTGTGCTCGTAGAGGGGATACGGCCCGCTCTTGACTACGTACAGCCTGGGGGGCGGCTGAGGCGCGCCACATGCCAAGATGGCTAATGTAAGGGCGGCACACAGCGCCCGCCACCCCAGGCGATCGCGGCCAACCAGCAAAAATCCCTCCTGGCGATCACCAGAAAGGCACATCAAACTCACCAGGCGCAGGCTGCCGGACTAGGATTCGAACCTAGACAACCACATCCAGAGTGTGGCGGGCTACCGTTACCCCATCCGGCAATCGTTCTTGAACCGGGGGATTTTACCAGATCACGACCGGCCGATCGGAGACAGCACGTCGGCGCCGCGGCGGGCGAGGATGCTCTCGGCTTCGGCGACGATGCGTTCGACGATCGCGCCCGCGGGCTCGATGGTGTCGATGAGGCCCGCGTCCTGGCCGATCAGCAGCGCGCCGTTGTCGACGTCGCCAGCTTCGCGGGCTTGACGTAACCTCAAGGCAAGCTCGGAGTGGCGGCGGCGCACCTCATCTTCTCGACCCACGAAGGACTCGATGAAGCGCGTCCGCAACGCCCGCGCGTAGGCGCCAGGCCAGACTTGCGAGGCGGCGATATCGGGAACCTCGGTCAAGATCGTATCGTGGCCGTCGCTGCGGCAAATCGCTTCTTTGTAGGCCTGCGGCAGCGGCGCTTCGGGCGTCGCCAGGAAGCGCGTGCCGAGCAGCACACCCTCAGCGCCCAACATAAGCGACGCGGCCAGGCCCGCCCCATCGGCAATGCCGCCCGCGGCCAGCACGGGCAGCGGCGCTACCGCGCGCACGACCTGCGGGACCAGGACCATCGTGCCCATGAGCCACACGTGGCCGCCGCCCTCGGTGCCCTGGGCCACGATCGCGTCGGCGCCCGCCTCGGCGGCGCGTTGCGCCTCGTGCACCGTCGAGACCATGTGCACCACCGTCGCGCCAACGTCGTGCGCGCGCGCAAAGAGCGTGCGCAGGTCGGTCTCCGGCCACGCCCAAGCCGACGAGACCACCGGCGGTCGGGCGGCCAGGACGGCGTCGACGGCGTCTTCGCTCGCCAGGAACAGCAGCAGGTTCAGCCCAAACGGTTTCGAAGTCGAGCGGCGAATCGCATCCGCTAGCGCGCCAATCTCAGACGCAGAGCGGCCCGCGCAGCCCTGAATGCCCAGGCCGCCCGCGTTCGAGACTGCGGCCACCAGCTCGGGGCTGGTGCCGCTGCCCATCCCGCCCAGCACGACCGGATGTTCGATGCCAAAGAGAGCGCTCGCTCGCGTGGTCAGCATCTGCCGAGGGTACCGTGCTAGCCTCGTCCGAGATGCTCGATCTTGGTCAGCTCCTGCGGGTCCGCTCCGCCTCAGCTGGCCGATTCGACGCCAGTGGCCAGCATCTCGTCTTTGTCAGCGACCTGGCGGGCGTGCCGCAGGTGTGGGGTGTCGCGGGCGATGCCTGGCCCGAGCTGCTGGTCGCGCCGCCGGATCGGGCGCAGACGATCTATCCTGGCCCGCGCCCGGGGATGCTCATGGTTGGCGCTGACGTCGGCGGTAACGAGCACACGCAGTTGCTGCTGTCGCGCCAGCCTGGCACTGTCTGGGAGCCGCTGACGGACGATCCTGGGCACATTCACAACTTCGGCGACTGGTCAGCCGACGGCGAGCGCATCAGCTACGCGGCCAACACCCGCACTGGACGCTGGTTCGACGTCTATGTGCGCGACCTGGCCAGCGGCGAAACACAATGTGTCCTGGAGCACGACTCGACCAATCGCCCCGGCCCGTTTTCGCCCGATGGGCGCTGGCTGGCGGTGGTCCGCGCGTTCTCCGCCCAGCATCAGGAGCTGTGGCTCGTCGACGCACGAGGTGACGATCCGCCGCGGCTGCTGACCGACCTGAACAGCGAAGCGTTCTACGAACGACCCGAGTGGAGTGCCGACGGCAGCGCGATCTTCTGCGTGACCGACTACCAACGTGAGTTCGGAACACCCGCCCGAATCGACGTAGCGACCGGTCAGCTCAGTTTTGTGGTGCAGCCTGACCTCGACGTCGACGAGGCGACGCTCGATCCGTCCGGGCGGCGGCTGGCGTACGCGTGTAACCGTGACGGTGTCGCGCAGGTCATGGTGCGCGATTTGGCTTCAGGCGCAGAGATCGCCGTTGAGGGGCTGCCGCCAGGCACGTTGTACGACTACTGGCAGCGCGCGCTGGCCTGGGACAGTCGTGGCGAACGTCTAGCGATCTCGTGGACGGCCTCGACGGCGTCGCCCAATGTGTGGCTCTGGGCCGGCGGCCCGGCCAAACAAGTGACCAGCGCGGGCGGGCTGGGCGTGGACCTCGGCACGATGATCGAACCCGAGCACGTCAGCTATCCGACGTTCGACGGTCGGCAGGTACCCGCGCTGTTCTACCGGGCGTCGAACGCGGGCGAGAAGCCGCCATGCGTGGTGTGGGTGCATGGCGGACCCGAAAGCCAGTTTCGACCTTCGTTTCAGCCACTCGTGCAGTACCTCGTTTCGGCTGGGTTCGCAGTTCTGGCGCCGAATGTGCGTGGCAGCTCGGGCTACGGGCGGACCTATCAACACCTCGACGACGTGCGGCTGCGCATGGACTCGGTCAACGACCTGGCGCACGCGGCGTACTGGCTGCGCGATAGCGGGCGGGCCGATGCGTCGCGCGTCGCGGTCTACGGCGGTAGCTACGGCGGGTTCATGGTCCTGGCCGCGTTGACGCACTATCCCGAGCTGTGGGCCGCGGGCGTCGACCTGGTCGGCATCGCGCACTTCGTCACGTTTCTGGAGAACACCGGTCCGTGGCGGCGGCACCTACGTGAGGCGGAGTACGGCAGCCTCGAGCGCGACCGCGACTTCCTGATCCAGATTTCGCCGATCAACCACGTCGACAAGATCCGCGCACCGCTGCTGGTCATGCACGGGGCCAACGACCCAAGGGTGCCGATCGGCGAGGCCGAACAGATGGTCGACCAGCTACGTGCGCTAGGTCGCACGGTCGAGTTCCTACGGCTCGAGGATGAAGGCCATCAGATTGCCAAGCTCAAGAACAAGCTGCTCGCGTACCCGTTGGCCGTGGATTTTCTCAAGCGCCACCTGATGCGGTAAGCGCCCAGCGTGCGTTGACGGGGGCTATCTCGGCCGTAGGCTGGCGTGACTGCGAAAAGCGCGCGTCGGGAACCACCGGCCAGACGGAGTTGCCAACCGAAACCGTCAACCCTGCTGTTTACCAATATCGAGGGCTCGACGCGGCTCCTGCAGCAGCTCGGGGACGGCTACTCAGCTGTGCTTGCCGACCACCATCGGCTTATGCGCGCCGCCCTCGCCAACCACAACGGTCGCCAGGTCCACCCGCAGGGCGACAGCTTCTTCATCGTCTTCGCCAGTGTGCTCAACGCGGCGAAGGTGGCCTGCGAGGCGCAGCAAGCGCTCACCGCGAATGCCTGGCGCTTATGCACTGAGCTGCGTGTGTGCATGGCCCTGCACACTGGCGAACCAACCTTGTCCACGGGGGGTGTATGTCGGGCTTGATGTGCAACGCGCCGCACGTTTGTGCGCCGCTGGGCACGGCGGCCAGGTGCTGGGACAGACGGGCAACAAGCTGGGCATCGCAAATTGCCTCGAAGGGTGGGGGGCGTTGCCCTGGCCCATGATCGTCCTGCCGACGCTGCGCGCCTGCTGGGCAGCGTCGAGGCGCTGCTCGAGATGGTCGGCGGGACGCTGCAATGGGGTGCGCGCGCGCGCTTCGAGCGCGACCGAGATGCCGCGCGTACTCGTCTGGGCGACGCCGCTTTTAGCGCGGCTACTGCCGAGGGCCGCGGATTTGGTCTGGAGCAGGCGATCGACTACGCACTGGACGAGCCGTGCACGCGTGAGCGGCATTCAGCGGGCGCGGGTGCCGATGACCAGGATCTTGCCCTCGCCGATCGTCACCGACGTCACGCGCATCTGCAGCCGCGCAATCTCCTGATCGACCTGGTCCTGGACAGTCTTGCGAATTGACTCGCGCGTCGATTGCGGCAGCGGGACACCGGCGGCTTTGGCGTCGTTGACGATGACGACCGGCTTGTTGGCCTGCATATCAACGTGGCCGGTCATCGACACCGGCACGGTCTTGCCACCAACTTCAGCATCGCCGTTGGCTATGAGCTGATTCGGCTTCAGCTCACAGTTCAGCTTTGTGAGCGTGGCTGTGCCGAGCGGCGTCTCGCCGAGCGACTGTCCGACGAGCTGCTGACGCATGCGCTCGGACAGCTGCGACTGAGTGAGCTCGAAGCTGACCTCGCCAGCGGCGGGCGTCGGCGCGGGTGCGAACTGGCTCATACCCTGGGGAATGGCGGCCGAGCCGCCCACGTAGGCAATGCCCGCCAGAACAACGACCAGCGCACCGAGCAACAGCTTCAGCATTCAGCGGCAGTCAGTGAACCGCATGTGCCACGGCGATCGCTGCCATAGGGCGATCGCGGCGCCGTCTTTGGCTTCAGCATTCAGCTGCTGGTCAGGACGTCGAGGGCGTCTTCGATGCGCTGCAGCGCCCGCGCGCGGCCCAGCGCGACCAGCATGTGCCCGAGCGGTGGCGTCTTGAGTTTGCCGCTGATCGCGTAGCGGATCGGCATCAGCGCGTGGCCGCGCTTCCAGCCGCGCTCGTCCGCACCGCCCAACAGGGCCTTGTCAACAGCCTCGACGGTGAACGGCTCCACGTGGCGCAACGTGTCTTCAGCCGCGCGCAAAGCGTCAGCAGCGGGTGTCGCCTCCGAGCCCTGCTTCACCAACACGTCACGATCCAGATCGATCTCGCCGACAAAGAGAAACTCAACCTGGTCAGAGACCTCGCTCAAACGATGGAGGCGTTCCTTCAACGCCGGCGCCAAAACGCGCAACGCGTCCTCCTGGCCCGAGCCGGGCAGGAACGGGCGCATGCGCTCCAATAGCTCGTCGTCGCTGAGCTTCTGGATGTACTTGTTGTTCATCCACTCGAGCTTGGCGACGTCGAAAATCGGTCCGCCCGTGCTGAACCGTGTCCAGGTGAACTGCTCGACCATCTCCTGATAGGTGAAGATCTCGCGCTCGTCGGGCATGCTCCAGCCCATCAGCGCGAGGTAGTTCATCAACGCCTCGGGTAGAAAGCCCTCCTCGATGAACCACAGCAGCCGACCCGCGGGGTTCTTGCGTTTGCTGATCTTGGAGCCGTCCGGATTGCGCAGTAAAGGAAAGTGGGCGAACTTGGGCGGGTGCCAGCCGAAGGCTTCGTAGAGCAAAAGATGAATCGGCGTGGAGCTGATCCACTCCTCGCCACGGGTGACGTGCGTGATTTCCATCAGGTGATCGTCGACGACCACGGCCAGGTGATAGGTCGGGAAGCCGTCCGACTTGAGAATGACCGGATCGTTCGGCCGCGGCGCACTGATCCGACCACGGATGATGTCGTCGAATTCGAGCGCGACGTTATCAGGAACGATCACGCGGATCACGGGCGGCTCGGAGAAGCCCACCTCGGTCGCGCGCTGCTCGCGCGATTTACCCAGGCAAAACCGGTCGTAGCGCGGCGGCTGCTTCAGCTTCTGTTGCTGCGTTCGGACGTGCTCGAGGCGCTCGGGTGAGCACCAGCAGTAATACGCGCGACCGCTGGCGACCAGGCGCTCCGCGTGCTCTTTATAAAGAGGAAGTCGCTCGGACTGACGATAGGGCGCAAACGGGCCGCCGCGATCCGGCCCCTCGTCCCACTCGACGCCCAGCCACTTCAGCGAGTCGTAGATTTGCTGTTCGCTGGTCTCGACATAGCGCGTCTGGTCGGTGTCTTCGACGCGCAGCAGGTACTGCCCGCCAGAGTGACGAGCAAAGACCGAGTCGAACAGCCCGCGATAGGCGGTGCCGATGTGTGGGTCGCCCGTAGGTGAGGGCGCGGTCCGAGTGCGGACAGGCACAGCTAAATCTAGCCAGGTGAACCTGAAAGCCCGGAGCGGTGGGTTGCTCGCCGCTGAGGTGCTGTTTCGGCGCTGGTCGTGGGACGACTGAGGGGTTGCACCCCTCGCCTGTCAACTGCCCTGCGGGCAGTCCTCCACTCGCTGCGCTCGTTACGGCCGCTGCGCGGTGACAGGCTCACCCTGCCGTCCTGACGGGAGGTGCGGATGATTGGCAAGCAATCATCCTTTTTCCACTGGGATTGAACGGCATGGAGCGATGTAGCCAGGGGAGCCTCCTGAGAAGAGAATGAGGATGTCGCGTCACTCAGCCTCATCTCAGGAGGGTAGCCCGTGGATCGATTGTCGGAGCTATTGGGCAACGCTGTCCAATTCGTCTACTCGTGCTGGGATCGCATCGTTCTGAACGGCTACATCGAGCGGCTACAGCGCCCCGAGAACCTGATCTACTTCTTCCACGACGTCGTCGGCGTTGCCTGCATCGAGCCGACTGTCCTGGAGCAGCGCACCAACGCCTACAAAGCCTGGGTGCGACGGATGGCTGAGGAGCACGACATCCCCGTCCTCACCGCGCCGCCAGCGCCGCCAAAGGGGGTGCGCAAGGAGGATTTCGTCGAACCCTTCTACCGACGCCTGAAAGGGGCCGAGGGTGTGGCCTGCGTGCTGACCAGTCTGGAGCAAGGCCGTACCTTCGTCTCCTATACGCCACAGTGGACGCCACCCAGCGGCGACGCCAACTACCGTTTCCTCAAAGCCTGCCGTAAACGGTTCCTGCACTACTACTGGTACGTCTTGGACCCGGTCATGGGACCGATGAGCGTGCGGGTGGCTAGCTACTTCCCATTCAACGTCACGTGCTACTTCAACGGCCATTCATTCGTCGCCCAGGAGTTGACACGCGCCGGAGTGCGCTTCCGCAAAGCCGACAATGCTTTTATTGGCGTGGCCGACGCAGCGGCACTACAGGCCGCCGCCGATCGTTTGAGCCCGCCACTGTTGCAGCGACGTTGCGCGTACTGGGTGCGCCGGCTGGTGCCGACCTTCACGCCAGTTGAGCGTGCCGCACTGCAGCCGGGCTACCGCTACACCATGGCCCAGATGGAGTGGGCCACCGACATCGTCTTCAAACGCTCCGCGCCCCTCAGGGCATTGTTCCAGCGAGCGTGCGAGCTGGGCGTGCTGGTCGGTGGCGCCGAGCGCACCACCCAGCTGTTCGGACGGCGCATCGACCGCCGCTACCAGGGCAAACTGCAGACCGTGCTGGACCAGCGCGACGCTGGCCGCCCGGTGCTGCGCTGGTATTACCAGACGTCATTCGCCAAGAACTACGTCCGCGGTGATCGACGCGGCGATTGCACCCTGCGCGCCGAAACCTGCTCCAACGACAGCCGCCATTTCGGCGTCGGCCGCCGTCTGGACAACCTGCCCCTGTTACGCCACAAACTGGCGGCCACCAATGAACGCACCCTTGCCCTGCAGGCCGATCTCCTGGCGAGTCCGGTCGACACCGGGCTCCTGGCGGACCTGGCCAAGCCAACCATCGTCGGCCAGCGACGCGTGCCTGGTCTCAAGCTCCACGACGATCGGGTCATCCGCCTGCTGGATACGTTGCTCCATCCAGCCGCCTTCGCTGGCGAGTGGACCACGCGCGAGGCACACGCTCGCGTCTTGGCCCGCCATCGGCTCGCCGACACTGACTACCGCCCCAGCCAACTTCGCTACGACCTCGCCAAACTGCGCGCCAAAGGCCTGGTCCAACGCGTTGGCCGCACCCGCCGCTATCGTCTTACGCCTCCGGGCGCCAAGCTCGGCGTGCTGCTAGTCAAGCTCCGCACCCGTCTGCTCGGCCCACTCGCCACACTCGCTACTCAATCCAGTTCTCGTCGCCCGCCTCTTGACCACAACTCCGTCCACGCCGCGTTTCGTCACGTCGACTCCGCACTCGACCAACTCTGCGCTGCTCTCGGCCTCCAACACGCAGCGTGAACCGGATTTTCGTTACAGGGACAGCAAAATAGCTAGCCAGGTGAACCTGAAAGCGGCCCAAGTGCGAACAAAATTTTCATTACCCGGGCTGCTAGAAGCTAGCAGCTGCTGAAAGCTCGTTTGTGCTAATTGGCCCGTGGCTATCACCGGCGCCGCGGGCGTTAGTGTCGACACCGTCGTATCCATCTCGACAGACGCAATCTCTGCCACCATGCGCTGCTGCCCCCGGCTCGCCTGCTGCCGGACGTCATTCACCCAGTCGCGCACTTTGGCGCTGGGTACACGCCCGCGGGAGCGCAGGACGCGGTCAAGAAGGGTGCGCCTGGCCACTGCGGGCGCCGCGAGCAATTCGTTCGCTTGGGCGAAGCTGATGCGGCCTTCCTCAAGCGCGGGGAAGACCACAGGATCCTGACGCATCGACAATCGTCGCGAGAGCCAACCGGGGCTCATATTCAGCTCCAACGCTGTTCGACGGAGTCCATGGCCGTCGACCATCTCGCCAAGCATGTCGAGCGCCTCGACCTTCTCCTGATGCGAAAGGTCTTCGCGATGGATGTTCTCAACCAACGCCAGGCGGAAAGCAGTCTCGTCTGTCGCTTCTCGCTGCACGGCCGACACCGTTGGAATGCCCGCCAACCTGGCTGCTCGCCATCGACGCTCACCCGCGATCAACTGCCAGACGGAGCCCACTTTTCGCACGACCACCGGCTGGATTTGGCCGTCACGCTTCATTGATTCGGCGAGCTGCTTGAGCGCCTCTTCAGAGAACGAACGCCTCGGGTTCTTGGGGTTCGCCCCGATCTGCTCGATCTCCAGCACCAACTGCTGACCGAATTTGGCCTGGTCTATCTGCCGACGAGCATCCACTTCCGCGCCGACTCGCACCGCGGACGCTCGAGTGTGCCCGGGTCGAAATACTCTAGGCACTAGGGTTACTGTGCGCGCCTGTTACCAGCGCACGAATCGCGTCTGCGACGGGTCGGTAGTCGTGGCCAGCGACCGAGAGCCGCGTGTACGACTGACGACGTGGGATCGGGGGGAAAACGGACACCTGTCGCTCGCGACAGACCTCCACCATCTCTGTGTGCCAGACGCGGTGATCAGGCCACCTTTGGTCGAACATTGTCGGCAAGACGCCGAGGACCTGGAGGTACGGGTTTCCCTGGTGACCGTCGCGCCGCACCTCGTCGATGACGCCGAGCATAAGGACCAAGCCTTTCAGGCAGAACGGTTCGGGAGGAACGGGGATGAGGACATGGGTCTCGGCCCGCGTGGCCTGCCGTAGCTCATCGAGTTCAGGAAGGAATTCGGGCCCAGTCAGTAAATGGGTGCATAGTGTCGGCGTTCAATTAATTCACCCAGGCCGAGGCTGAAATGTTCAGGAAATTCACCCACCTGA
>WNGB01009979.1_pt1 | contig 13237 bp, 11 predicted proteins | sample 5400681 | NCBI WGS metagenome assembly WNGB01 (sample SAMN13153367, study PRJNA577476) | soil metagenome | isolation source: 115 cm soil or saprolite under grassland replicate 2 | place: USA:California | collected 2016-06-15 | reverse complement strand
GTGGTGCGGTGCGAGCGCGCCAGCGCGTCGGGCCGTCGCGGAGCGCCATGACCTTGGGGCGCCCGCGTCGTGGGTTGCTTCGATGAGCGCGGCTACTCCATGCGATAGATGACCTGGGCGGTGCTGAGGATGGTTTCGCGGCGGATGGCGTTCGCGCTCTACTCCAGCGCGCTTCGGGTGATCAGATCGGCGGAGCGGCGTAGATGCCCTCCGGCTCCGTCTGCTCACCAATGCTACCGTGCCAGGGCAAGCCGACATCGATTTGGGCCAGATCCTGGTCATCCTGACGCTCAACCGGCTGCTCGCCCCGCAGCCGCTGGATCAGATCCAGCCCTGGCTGGCGGACACCGTCCTACCCCAGGTGCTGGATGGCCGATCTGCTCGGGCGACCAATGCGACCCACCTGGACGCCGACCAGACGCTCCAGCTCTTCAAAGGGCAGGACAGAGTGGAGAAGCGCTTTCGCACGGCCAAAGGCCCTTTGCGGGTGCGTCCACGGTTTGTGCGCAGGGATGCGCGGATCGAAGGGCTGGTGTTGGTCACGATGCTGGCGGTGCTGGTAGACGCGATTCTCGAACGGCTCTGTCGGCAACACGGGCTCGCGCTGAGCGCCGACAAACTGCTCGCGCCGTTTGCCGGCCTGCAGGCCGTCGATCTGCTGTGGGCGGATGGCCGTCAGCAACGCCGGGTCGCGGAGGCGAGTGCCTGGCAGGTCAATGCGTGATTTTTTCCTGCCAGCCAGGAAGATGTGTCGACGATGTCGAGATTTGTCGCGGCATCCCCGGCTGGATCACCGGCGACAGCGCGGCCACGGGAATCCTCTGGCTAGCGTTCGAGCTGAAGGCCGTGCGGCCATCAATCAGACGCAGCTCCTCGCCCGCACCGCCGCCCCGTTCTTTACGGGCGACGATTTCGGGTTCGATTCGGATCAGGTCTCTGTCGGCTGGCACCTCGTCGCGCCGCAGCGCGGCCCCAATGGGCAGACCCGCTACACGCACGTCGAGCCGATCCATGATGTCCCGGCGCTGATCGACGACGTGCTGCGCTTCGACGGCCTGGAGCGGGGCCTCGATGAATCGCCCGCCGTGCGCGACGGCCTCCTCCAACTCCACGCCCTCCAGAGCGTGAGACGGCTGCATCCAGGCCGCGATCAGGACATCAACGATCTGCGGCGCCGCGGCTGGCACCTGCTGTCGATCAAGTAGGCGCCGGCTCACGGCGCCGAGCAATCGGCACACGGCGTGCCTTTCTATGTGTAATACAGCGGACTATCGTACCGGAGCAGATCGGGTCGACCGCCAGAAAGCGGGGCGATGATCGCCCCGCCGGGTGACGGCAACACCACAGGGACGGCCTATGCCGGCACCTCGGCGGGCGCGTTCCGGGTTGCCGCCAGAATAGCCTGCACCTGCGCGGCCTCATCCGCGGTCAATTTGCCCTTCGCGCGCATCATCCGCACCTGCTCCGCGTCGTCGTAGGACGTGAAAAACCGGAGCGCAGCGTCGATCCACGATGCCACGCTGACCCACAGGTGCTTGGCCGCCTCGGTCGCCCGCCGACGCGCCAGCGACGAGAACAGCACCGACTGGAGGACGTAGCGATCCTCGTCGGGAACATCGCCCTGTGCGCGGTTGATAATCCGATAGCTTGCGCGAGGGTTTTGCGCGCGATAGGTGCGCCCGATCGGCGGCGCCGTCGGCGCGGCCAGATGCGCGCGCACCGCCTCGGCCTCATCCTCGGTCAGCCGTCCCATCGAGCGCATGACCTCCACCTGCTCCTGGTCGGACAGGTCGGCCATCACCAGGAGCGCCGTGTCGTAGATCGACGATACGCTGACCTGCTTGGCCTCCGCTGCCCGCGACACAGCGCCCCGCGCTCGCATGGAGAAGTTGATCGACTGCTGCACGAACTGGCGGTCTTCGGGCGTATCGGACCCCTGCCGGTTGATTGCGTTGTACTTCGGCATTACAGATGCTTCCCTTCAGGGCGAAAGCCCAGAGCGTTTACGGCGCCCAGAGGGCACCCGGATGCAGCGCACCGTTTCAGCGGCTTTAGCCCACTGATACGCTGTAAACCTCTCGTATTCGCACATCTTTTCTGGTATACTCCTCCTATGGGGTACAAGCAAACCACGACCACTTGCACCGTGCAACTCGTGCCATATCGCGCGCTTTCTTCCGAGACCGCCGCGCTGTGTGAAATGCTGCGCCGAGAAGCCGGGCGCTGCTGGACCGACATGGTCGAGGCACATGTTGCCAGCCGCTCGTCTTCCCGCTGGCTGACCGAGGCCGATCTGAATGCCATGACCAAAGGTGGGCGCTACCGCCTGCACAGCCGGAGCATCCAGGCGCTTGGGCAAAAGCTGCTGGCGAACGTGGATACGGCCCGCGCGCTGCGTGCGCAGCAGCAGCACGCGGGTGGTGAAGTCCAGGCCCGCTATCCCCACCATCCCAAGCCCTACCAGACCGTCACCTGGAAAGATCAGGCCATCCGGGTGCGCTTTGGGCGCATCCATTTGCCGAACGGACGTGGGCAGCCTGATCTGGTGTTGCCTCTGCCCGAACGCTTCCACGCGGCCACTATCCGCAAAGTCGAACTGCGCTGGCGCGTCGACCACTACCAGCTTGCCCTCACGATCGAGTGGCCAGCCGACCCGCCGCCGCGCCAGGACGGGCAGACAGCGGGGGTCGATCTGGGCGAGATCAACATGGCGGCCATCTGCACCGAGCGCGGGCAGGTGCTCGTGATAGGCGGGCGCCTGCTGCGCCACCACAAGCAGCTGCGCAACAAGCGCCACGCGGCCTACCAGGAACGGCTGGCACGCTGTCGGAAGGGGAGCCGCCGCTACATATGCCTTAAACGCCAGAAAGCCAGATCTTCGGCCAAGCTGTACCGCCAGCAGCGGAACCATCTGCACCAGGCCAGCCGCAAACTGGTCGACTTCGCCGTCGCGCAGGACGTGAGCCATCTGGCGATTGGCGACGTACGCGACATCGCGGATGGCGTGGACAAAGGCGCGCATGTCAACCAGAAGATCAGCCAGTGGCCGCAATGACCGGACGCTCGTACACAGGGCTACGTCAAAGTCCTTGACCCATCGGGTATCCTTCTTCTTGTAGACTCAGTAGATCACGGATTCAAGTGAAGGGATCGATTGCAGGCCGATCCAGACATTCAAGATCAGCAACGCCAACCCCATCAGCAGGAAGCGCCCGGCTTGACGAACACCACCGCCAGGGTCAAGCGCCGGTCGTGGAGCATCACGTAGGCCGTCGCACAGCGATAGAAATAGGTCGTGCCGGCGCGCGCCTCGCCGCGACAGACCCAGTTATTCGGGTCGTTCGAGTCACAGCGCCCGTAATACGGTTCGTCATGCTCGTCGCGCGCGATCTCCTGGGGGCGTGCGCGCACGCCCTGCGGAATGACCGCTGCCAGGGCCGCGTTGCAGCAGCGCTCCAGCCCACGCACGTCGTGGGGCGGCAATTGCGCGGTGAGATAGTCGCGCACGGTATTGGCCGCCGGCGCGTCCGTCAGATCGGCACAGACGGGTGATTTGTGGCGCGCGGCTGCGGCCAGCAGCACCCGCCACAAATCACCCGTCTGACAGCTGTAGCCATCGGCGTGAAGCCGAATGTGCTGGCGCAGCAAATGCATGGTACGATCCAATCAGCGAGTGGTCCAACTGCGCGAGCTGCACGCCAGCAGCTGTGATGTGGAAGCCCAGGTGAATGCGCTGGTAGGCCCAGGGTGGTGCCGCAGCCTGGTCGCCGGTCACCTGCACCAGCAACTGCTCCAGCCGGCCGCGCTACTTGTGCCGGATCTCAACCACGTCGTGCGCCGTGCAGCGGCCAGCGCGATCAGCAGCGTCTCAGCTGGCTTGACACCGATGTCAGCGCCCGGCGAGAGCACAACCGTATGCCCGGTGCTGTCCACGCCGAGAAACCGCTGCTGGCCGATCCAGGTGAGCTCGATCGGTGCGATGTGCAATGCTCCGTTGTTGCTGCGGATAGCGAGAAGAACGTTTCAACCACTGCACGCGGCGCGGGTCGCAGGGCGAACGTCAACGTCCCGCGCCCCGCACCACGCACCCATCCGGGCGGCGCACGCTACACGTGCCCGTGCTTGCGGCTGAACAGGAAGTACTTCTCGAACGCCAACTTGGCCCAGTGTGCCTGTGGGCCGGGGATGATGAACTCCAGGTGCCGTGCGCCCAGCATGTGGTCACCCAGGATCAGCATCCCCATGTTGCCTGTATCCATGATGCAGTAGGCGTGGATCAGGGAGAACGGCATCGTCGTGCGCTCACCTCCCGTGATATCTGCCGCGATATTATGCGCCGCCGTCTTCGCCATCACCTCGGAGGGGTAGCCGGTCTTGGGCACCCCGCAGGGCACCGGCGTCTCGCCGGCCGGCGGTACGTGTACCGCCACGCCCGCGGCATAGACCTCGGGGCAATGCTTGTGGCGGTAGCCGTCGTCGGTCTCGATGAAGCCGTTGGCGTTGCCCAGGCCGGGCGTGCTGCGGATCGCGTCGATCCCCAGGAAGCGCGGGATGATCATGGTGAACTTGGAGGGCAGCGTCTCGCCGTCGGCCAGCACCACTCCGTCCGGCCGCACCTCCTGCACCACGGCGTTTGTGCGCCAGGTGATGTCCTGCATTTTGAAGAATTTCTCGGACATCGCCTGCCCGTTGCCGAAGCCGCCGATGCCGAAGTGGCCCAGGAACGGCTCGGCGGTCACGTAGGTCAGCGGCGCCTTATCCAGCAGGTGGTGCTTCTTGAGCTGATAGCGCAGGTTGAAGATGAACTCGTAGGCCGCGCCGAAGCACGCCGCCCCCTGCGCCGCGCCGACGACGATCGGCCCGGGGTCGTGCAGGAAGTGCTTCCAGGCGCGGCGGGTCTCCTCGGCGTGCGCGAGGTTGCAGATCGAGTGGGAGTGCTTGTGCGGCCCCAGCCCCCGCACACTGTCGAAGTCGACCTTCGGACCGGTGGCGATCAGCAAGTAGTCGTAGGGAATATCCGCGCCGTTGGTTTTGACCAGGCGCCGCTCCAGGTCGAAGCCGGTGACGCTGGCCTCGACGAAGTGGATGTGGTGCTGGGCGTAGATCGGGCGCACGTCGAAGGAGATGTCCTGCTTCTCGCGCAGGCCGAAGGGATACCAGATCAGCGAAGGGATGAACACGAAGTCGTGGGTGTTGGCGACCACCGTGATGTCGTGGGCGTCACCCAGGAGCTCGTGCAGCTCCAGTGCGCCGGTGTAGCCGGCGAAACTGTGCCGACGACGACGATTCGTTTGGAGAATTGCCCAGAGCAGGTAGCGGCTGCCAATGAGGCTGTTGCCCGCGAGCAGTCGCCCATCGATCAATTCCAGCTTGGACTCGGGCAGATCATCCCAGATGCTGGATGTCTGAGGATTGTGATTCGATGTATGGTCCCGTGACATCGTGCGCCTCCTTGATGTTGTCATTGATCATACATGACGCAGACGAGCATTGCAAGCAGAATGGCACCTGAGGGTGTATCCCGCGAGGACGTTCAGGGGAAGACATGATCAACTCGTATGCGGTACAATACCATCACCCATCTGTGGGAAGACACCAGCCGGCTGCGCAACCGTTGCAGCTGCCAGAGCTATATCTCATGACCACTGAAGATCGCTCCTTCGAAGCCTATTGGGCAAGCCTCGTACCACGCTCGAATCGCCGCACGGGCTTCTCGATTCGTCGGGCGACGAAGCGCCCATTCGTTGCGTTTGATCTGGTTGGCTTTCGGTTCAGCTATCGGATCGATTACGACACTCCAAATGCTCAGGTCGCTTTCCATATCGTGCGGAGCGACAGCGACGACATCTATGGCCACCTGCTCCAGCGACGCGCTGAGATCGAAATCGCTTTCGGTGGCTCACTGCCTTCCGCTTCAAGGTCTTCGACAGCCGCACACGGGCGATGATTCAGGACACAATGCGAAGCCTGGTGCCAGGCTTGCAACCACGCGATGGCCCCATGATTGCCCTGATCCGTGCCGCTGATACGGCCCCCGCGGTGCTCGATCTGCTGCCGCTGGCCACTGGCGCCGCCGAGGTCATCTGGGATCAGCAACTCAGCCCGGAAGGTCTGGAGCTTTCGCCCGACCATCGCGACGAGATCGCCGAGCCGCATCCGAAAAGAGAGGTTGTCCGATCCAGGATTTTTCGGTAAGATGTGAGCCACACGTGGGAGACCTATAATGGCCCTGTTGAAGTTATTGGTCTTCGGCTCCCCGCGCCTAGCGCGCGACGGAAGGCCGATCGAGCTGAACCTGCGCAAGGCCCTGGCGCTGCTGGTCTATCTGGCGGTGAGTGGCCAGCCCCACAGCCGCGACGCACTGGCGACCTTGCTCTGGCCCGAGAGCGACCAGCGCGAGGGCCGCGCCCGCCTGCGCCGCACCCTGCACCGCCTGGGTCAGGCGCTTGGCGACGACGTCCTGGACGCCGGCCCCGATGCCATCCGCCTGCATCCCACCGCCGACCTCAGGCTCGATTGCGCCGCGTTCCGACAGCATGTGACAGCCGGCCTGGCTGCGGCCCCTCAGGATGTGTTCGCGCCGGAGCGTCTTGCCCACCTGAACGCTGCCGTTGAGTTGTACACGGAGGATTTTCTGGCCGGATTCACGCTGCCAGATAGCCCGACGTTTGACGAGTGGCAGTTCTTTCAACGAGAGAGCCTGCGCCAGCTCTACGGCCAGGTGCTGGAGCAACTGGTGCAGGCCTACCGCCACCAGCAGGCCTGGGATCAGGCGATCGGGTATGCCCGCCGTTGGGTGGCGCTGGATGGGCTGCACGAGCCGGCGCATCGCGCGCTGATGTGGCTATACGCCTGGGCCGGGCAGCATGCGGCCGCTTTGCGCCAGTACCAGGAGTGCGTGCGTGTCCTCGATGCCGAACTGGGAGCCGCGCCGGAGCACGAGACCACCGCGCTGTATGAAGGCATCCGCACCCGGCAGCTTGCCGCGCCAGTGGCGGCGGATCGCCAGCCGGTCGCGCCGCCGCTGGTGACCGAACCGCAGCCACACCAGCGGTATCTGCTGGAAGAACACCTGGCCGAGGGCGGCCAGGGCGAGGTCTTCCGCGGCCGGGATCGCATGACTGGCCAGCCAGTCGCCATCAAATGGCTCAAGACCGATCTGGCCGACCGGCATCTCGACCTCGTCGCCCGCTTTGTGCGCGAAGGGGCGGCGCTGCGCCGGCTGAACCATCCCAATATCGTCGGCATCCTGGACACGTTCGAGCACGCTGGCCGCTACGCGATCGTGATGGAGTACGTGCCGGGCGGCTCCCTGCGCGCGCTGCTGGAGCAAGCGCGCCGGCTGCCGCTGGAACAGGTGCTGGCGCTCGGGCTGGAGCTGGCCGACGCGCTCAGCCGCGCCCATCACCTCGGTATCATCCACCGCGACCTCAAGCCCGAGAACGTGTTGCTGGCCGCCGATGGCACGCCGCGGCTGACCGATTTCGGCCTGGCGCGCTGGGAGCAGGATGCCACTGCCCTGACGCAGAGCGGGACGCTCTTCGGCAGCCCGGCCTACATGAGCCCCGAAGCGGTGCGCGGCGAGGAGCTGGACGCCCGCAGCGACATCTGGTCGCTGGGGGTGCTGCTGTACGAGCTGCTGGCCGGGCGGCGGCCGTTCGAAGGGGCACACATCACCCCGGTGCTGGCCAGCATTCTGGAGGACCCCATTCCGGATCTGCGGCAGTACCGGTCGGATGTGCCGCCGGCGCTGGTGGATCTGCTCGGGCGGATGCTCTTCAAGGAGCGAGCGCGGCGGCTGTCGAGCATGCGGCAGGTGGCGGCCGAATTGGAAGCTATCCGTGCCGGACGCGCATCAGAAGGCATTCTGTCTGAACGGCGCGGGCAGGATCATGCAGGTGGGACTTCAGCACCGGTTGTCGATACGCCATCGCGCGCCGACCACGCTGCGGCGCACCCGCTTACAGGCGCCGGACGGACCGCCCCTGTTGCCCTGCGCGTGCCAGCACGGCCTGGCGCCTTGCGCGACGACTCGCCGTCAGGCGCCGCCCAAGGCCCTGTGTTCGTTGCCCGCGAGCAGGAGCTGGGGCGGCTGGATGCCCTGCTCGACGCCGCCCTAGCCGCACAGAGCCAGGTGGCGTTTGTCGTCGGCGAAGCGGGCCAGGGCAAGACCGCGCTGTTGCAGGCGTTCGCGCGGCGCGCCCAGCAGGCGCATCCCGACCTGATCGTCGCGGGCGGCAACTGCAACGCCTACACCGGCGCCGGCGATCCCTATCTACCCTTCCGTGAGATCCTGGAGCTGCTGACCGGCGACGTCGAAGCGCGTGCCCTAGCAGGCAGGCTGCGGCGAGACCACGCCGAGCGCCTGTGGAACACCTTGCCCGCGGCGGCCCAGGCGCTGCTGGACGTCGGCCCCGACCTGCTCGATACGTTCATCTCAGCGCGCAGGCTGCTGAGCCGGGCCGCCGCCTATGTCGCGGGCGGCGCAGCCTGGCTGACGGAGCTGCAAGCGCTGGCGGAAAGCAAGGCGGCTACGCCGATCAATCCGCAGCAGCAGGATCTCTTCGAGCAATATGCCAAGGTCGTGCAGGCGCTGGCGCGGCGCGCCCCGCTGCTCCTGATCCTCGACGATCTGCAGTGGGCCGATCCGGGCTCCACCAACCTGCTGCTCCACCTCGGCCGCCGGCTCCAGGGGTGCCGGGTGCTGATCGTGGGCGCCTACCGGCCGGCTGATGTCGCGATGGGTCGGGACGGCCAACGTCACCCGCTCGAGCGCGTCGTGGGCGAGCTGCAGCGCGACTTTGGCGAGATCGTGCTGGATCTGAGCCGCGCCGAAGGGCGGGCGTTCGTGGACGCCCTGCTGGACTGCGAACCAAACCTGATCGGCGAATCCTCTCGCGCAATCCTCTACCAGCAGACGGGCGGCCATCCGCTCTTCACGATCGAGCTGCTGCGCGACTTGCAGGAGCGGGGCGCGCTGGCGCGCGACGATGCGGGCCGCTGGGTGGTGGCGCCGAGTCTGGATTGGAGCAGCCTGCCGGCCCGCGTCGAGGGCGCGATCGGCGAGCGGATCGGCCGGCTGGCCGTGCCGCTGCGGGAGCTGCTACAGGTCGCCAGCGTGGAGGGAGAAGAGTTCACAGCCGAGGTGGTCGCGCGGGTGCTCGGCGCCGACGGGCATGAGGTGGTACGCCGGCTCAGCCGCGAGCTGGACCAGACACATCACCTGGTGCAGGCGCTGGGGATCAGGCGCGCGGGAGCGTTGCGGCTGTCGCGCTATCGCTTTCGGCACATCCTGATCCAGCGCTACCTGTACGGCAGCCTGGATGACGTGGTGCGGGCCTATCACCACGAAGCCGTCGGGCATGCGCTGGAGGTGCTGTATGGGGTGCAGGCGATCGAGGTCGCGGCGCAGCTCGCGTGGCACTTCGAGGTGGCGCAGCTGCCAGAGAAGGCCGCAGTCTACCGCGATCAGGCGGGCGACCAGGCCCGGCGTTCGGCGGCATTGGATGCGGCTATCCGCTACTACCAGGCGGCGCTCGGACAGTGGCCCGCGCTCGATCGGGCTGGACGAGCCGGGCTGCTGCGCAAGCTGGGCGAGTGCCAGTGGGTGACTGGCCACCTCCAGGACGCGCTCGCGACGTTCGAAGCCTGCCAATCCCTGTGCGAGTCGCTCGGCGACCGGGAGGGCGCGGGGGCGGTCCAGCGCCTGATCGGCCGATTGTACTGGGAGCAAGGCGATCGAGAGCAGTCGCTTCAGCATTACCATCGCGCCCTGGCGCTGCTGGAGCAGGGGCCCGAGAGCGTCGAACTGGCCCGCACGATCAGCGCGATCTCGCAGATGCACATGCTCGCCTCCGATTACGGCCAGGCGATCGCCTGGGGCGAGCGTGCGCTGGCGCTGGCCGACCGGCTGGGGGCCGAGGACGTGATGGTGCACGCCCTGAACAATGTGGGAGTCGCCCACAGCTCGACGGGCGATCCCAAACGCGGCGAGGCGATGCTGCAGGAGAGCCTGCGCCGCGCGCTCGATCTGGGCTTGCCGCACGATACCTGCCGGGCCTACGTGAATCTGGGCGAAGCGCTGTCCGGCTTGGGCCGCTATGCGGAGGCGCGGGCCACGTTCGAGGAATTACAGGCGTATGCCACCCGCGTTCACGCGCCGCTCTACGCCGGCAGCGCCCTGGTCGAGCTCACCGGGCTGGACTGGCTGGCCGGACGATGGAAGGAGGCACTGGCGCGCCGCCGGCAGATCGTCGAGTGGCTCGAGCGAAGCCAGTCGATCGGTTATCTGGAGGTGACGGCCAGCACCCTGTTCGGCTGGCTGCAGAACGATCTGAGCCAGGCCCATACGGCACGCCAGATCCTTGAACAGGCGTTGCCTAAGGCGCGCAGCCAGGCTGAGTTGCAGACGACCGGGCCGCATCTGGCGCAGGTCGCGCGGGCGCTGATCCTGCAGGGCAAGGTGTCAGAGGCGGCGGACGTCGTGCGCGAACTGCTCGATTTGATCGCCCAGACGCCGGACTTCCACCCGCGCAACACCGTGCCGCTGATCTTCCTCTGCCGCTGGCTGGCTGGGCGCCCTACTCCCGGGGCGCTCGACGACGCCGGGGCGATCCTGCTCGCGCTGGAGCGCGCCAACGCGCAGATCGGCGGTCCGGAGACGGCAGCGGCTGTAAGCGAGGCGCGCGGGATGCTAGCCCTGAGTGAGAAAGAACCTCTTCGAGCTGTCGAGCAGCTGCGGCAGGCCGCCGCCGGCTGGCAGACCCTGGGTCGCCCGTATGACCAGACCCGCACGTTGACCGATCTTGGCCGGGCCCTGGCGCTGGCTGGTGCTGCGGGTGAGGCACGTGCGGCCTTCGATCAGGCGCTGAGCCTGGTGGAGTCACTGGCTGCGCAGCTCGATGCTACCGAGCTGAAAGCCGCGTTTCTCAATTCGCCGCTGGTACAGGAGCTGCGCAGTGCCCGGTCGGCTGTGTTGGCTGCTCCTCCACGCAATCTCGCACCGCAGCCCACTCCCTCCGCCAGCCGCCACACAGAACAACAAATTCGCTTCGCCACTTCCCCCGACGGCGTACGCATCGCCTACGCCACCGTCGGCGCCGGGCCGGTGCTGGTCAAGGCCGCCAACTGGCTCAGCCACCTCGAATTCGACTGGAACAGCCCGGTCTGGCGGCACTGGCTGGCCGGCCTGTCCGAGCGCCACACGCTGGTGCGCTACGACGAGCGCGGCTGCGGCCTGTCGGATTGGGATGTGGATGATTTCTCGCTGGACACCTGGGTGCGCGACCTGGAGACGGTGGTGGACACGCTGGGCCTGGAACGCTTTCCGCTCCTGGGCATTTCTCAGGGCGGGCCGGTTGCGATTGCCTACGCGGTGCGCCATCCCGAGCGGGTCAGCCACCTGATTCTCTACGGCAGCTACGCCCGCGGCAAACTCAAGCGCGACCCCCAACAGCGGGAAGAGGCAGAACTCTACATCAAGCTGGCGGAGGTAGGCTGGGGCAAGGCCAACGTGGCGTTCCGGCAAGTGTTCGGCGCCACGTTCATCCCCGAGGGCACCGCCGAGCAGCTGCGCTGGTTCGACGACCTCCAGCGCCTGTCGACCTCGCCGGAGAACGCGGTGCGCTTCCTGCGCACATTCTACCAGATCGATGTCAGCCACCTGGCGCCGCGGGTCGCCGCGCCCACATTGATCCTCCACGCGCGCGAGGATGGCCGGATACCCTTCGACGCGGGGCGCGCGGTTGCCGCCTTGATCCCCGGCGCGCGGTTCGTGCCGATCGAGAGCAAGAACCACATCCTGCTGGAGAGCGAGCCGGCCTGGCAGCGCTTTCTGACCGAGGTTCATCACTTCCTCGAGAGAGAGACTGTAGGGCAGCCGCGCTCCGAGTGAGCTGTCAGCTGAATCGCCCGCGCATATGGGTGTCGGACGACTACGAGCAAGCGGCAGCATTCCTGACAGAGGCCCTGACGCTCAGCCGCGAGCTCCATGACAAGTTGGGCATGGCCGCTGCACTCGGCCGCCTGGGATTTGCGACGCTCGCTCAGAGTAAGGTCGGCCGGGCGGCGGAGCTCCTCAGGGAGGGGTTGAGGTTGCGTTACGAGTTGGGGCGAGGGATGGTCTTGCCGAAGATCTAGCCGACCTGGCCGGGGTGGCGGTGGTCCAGGGGGATCCCGAGCAGGCGACCCGGCTTATCGAGGCACTCGAGACCTTCTTCTCGCCGCTCGACGCGTTCCTGGCCTGGATCCATCTGCCCTGGCACGAGTGCACGGTAGCGGCGCCGCTTTAGGCGAGGAGCGCTTTGCGGCCCTGCGCGCCGCCGCGCAGACGCTCCCGCTCGAGCAGGTCATCGCCGCCGCCCTGGCCGAGGACTCAGGCGTCCCGCCGCCCCCCGCTCTTAGGATGCAGTAGACACGGCCCGCGTACGGATCGAATGTGTCGGAGACGTATCAGTCCGCTCGGGAGCGCGGCAGGATGCTAGAACTGGACGACGTGATGGTCGGGTTGGGATTGTCGAGCACGCAGTACACCGCGGGCAGGTCGTACTCGTCGAAGCCCTCGTGCGAGTAGCGGCCCACCTTTTGGGCCACACCCATGCAAGCCCCGTTCACGGATCGAACAACGCGCCGATCTGCGGCAGCCCGCACTGGCGAAAGCCGTACTCCAGGATGGCCACCGCAAGCTCGGCGGCGTAGCCCTGTCCCCAGTAGGCCGGCGCCAGGATGTAGAATACCTCGGGGATGTCTTGCTCAGGCAGGAGCTCCAGGCCAGCGTACCCCATGAGACGGCCATTTGTCTCGTCGACAACTCCCCTTGGTGGTTTTTGCCCTCTAGAGGGCAAAAACCGGCAACTAAGAATCAGGAAGTAGCTTTTTCCGCGCCTGTGAGAAGAGCGCCAGAATGATACTGCGCCAGTCGAGCGACACAGTCTCGGCGACCCGGCGCGGGCGCCACCCCAGGAGTCCGGCAGCGGCAATCGCCAGTAGCGCTGCGATCAGACACGTTGCGGCAGCGCCCAGTGTGTCCGTCAGATAGCCCGTGCCGGCAAAGCCGATAATACCGGCCGTCCAGGTCATGCTGTTGAGCCAGGACATGCCGCGGCGGAGCGCATCCCGCGGTAGCACATCCGTTGCCAGGGCTGTGGCCACCGATCCGTTGGCGGCCGTGGCCACGAACAGCAGCGCGGTTTCCAGCCAGAAGTGCCACAACTGGGAGGCCATGCTCAGGAGCACGACC
>WNGB01009978.1_pt1 | contig 13237 bp, 15 predicted proteins | sample 5400681 | NCBI WGS metagenome assembly WNGB01 (sample SAMN13153367, study PRJNA577476) | soil metagenome | isolation source: 115 cm soil or saprolite under grassland replicate 2 | place: USA:California | collected 2016-06-15 | reverse complement strand
GCCAGCCCGCTGAGCAGTTGCGCGGCCCCGAACAGGGCGACCGCCACGGCGACCACCAGCAGCTTGCTTCTTCGAACTGCCTGCACAGGCATCCCTCCCGGAACTGCCTGCACAGGCATCCCTCCCGCGGACCGGTACCGGAGGGCAGACGAGCGTCACCCCCGCTGCGGCGCTCTCGCCGCATCTATGACGAAGAACGCCAGATGGTCATGCGCGTTACATCCCAGATCTACCTGCCGCTTCCTCCTGAAACGCCACGCCGGCAGCGACCGTTGGGACAGGTGGGCCGCGCCGTCGCGGCCGGCGACGGAGGACCGGGATGAGGCGAGTCGTGGTTGCGGTGCTTGGCGCCGCGTTGCTGGTGCTGGCGTCGAGCGTGCCGTCGTCCGGTAGGGATCGGCCGTTCGGCGCGGCCGACCTGGTGGCCCTCAAGTGGGGGCCGGCCCCCGAGGAGAAGGAGGCCGGGACGGGCGTCGGCAACAGCGACCCTGGCGGGCAGTTCTCCAAGGAGCAGATCGAGCGGTTCCGCTGTTCCAGCGCCGGCAACCCGGCCACCGCGGTCGACATCAGCTGCAACACCACCGAGTACAACCAGGACTGGAACCCGGACAACGAGATCGCGGTCGCCGTCGACCCGACCGACCCGAACCACCTCGTCGCCGGCTCCAACGACTACTTCTACCGGTTCAACAACTCGACCGGGGCGCGCCAGGCCCTGGTTCCGACCGGCTTCTTCACCTCGTTCGACGGCGGCGCCAGCTGGGTCGACGGGCAGATCCCGATGCGCAGCGGCAACGGCGCCGGCGACCCGTCGCCGGCGTTCGACCGCCGTCACGGCGTGGCGCTGATGGCGCAGCTGGAGAACGTCGGCGGCCAGGGCGGCCCCTTCGTCTCCCAGGGCGACGTGTCGGTGAGCCGCTCCACCGACGGCGGCCGCAACTGGAGCCAACCGGTGACCGTCTTCCAGGGGCAGGGCGCCGGCATCGGCCCCGCCAACCAGGCGGTCTTCTACGACAAGGAATGGCTCACGGTCGACAACCATCCGGACTCGCCCCACTACGGGCGCGCCTACGTGACCACCAGCCGGTTCCTCAACGCGCAGCAGGGCGCCTACGCCGAGTCGCCGATCTACCTGAGCTGGTCCGACGACGGTGGCCGCAGCTGGTCGCAGCCGGCGGAGATCTCCGGCTCACACCCCAGCTGCACCTTCCAGACCACAGGCTCGGGGAACCGACTGCGACGAGGACCAGTTCTCGATCCCCGAGGTGGCCGCCAACGGCGACCTCTACGTCCATTTCTTCAACGGGCAGAACGAGGCCGCCTGGGAGGCCGCGCTCGACTTCGACTCCCAGATCATGGTCACCAGGTCGACCGACGGCGGCCAGACCTTCGGCGCGCCGGTGCCTGCCGCCCAGCTCGAGGACGGGCTGAGCGACATGCCATGGTCGGTGATCGCCAGGCAGACGGTCTGGGGCCACCAGATCCGCTGGAACGCCGCAGGCAACCTCTCCGTCAATCCCAACGACCCGAACGACGTCACCGTGGTCTTCGCCGACCGGGGAACGCCCAACCCGAACGCCAGCGACGCCTGCGTGCTCGAGGTTCCCGGCGGGGCGCCGGCCTACGACCCGTGCAATGCCGGGCCGAGCTCCGACACCAACGTCTACACCACGCGCTCGACCGACGGCGGGGCGACCTGGACGGGCCGCGTGGCGTTCGACGCCGCTGCCGGCCACCAGTGGTTCCCATGGGCCGACCACAAGTCCGACGGGTCGCTGGCGGTCGCCTGGGACGAGGACGTCCAAGCGGCCGGCGGGACGGAGCCGGTCAACGACCAGTTCGTCCACGTGCTCAGGACCTCGGCCGGAAAGCAGCCGCTCGGGCCGCAGGAGCAGGTCGACGTCTCGGTGACCCACTGGGCCGGCCAGTACGTGCCCCAATCCGCCTGGCCGGCGGTCTGCGGGCCGGTCGGCTACAGCGACCCGCCGGTCGCCGACGCCGAAGGGAAGGACTGCAACGCCTTCCACGGCGACTACACCGGCCTGGCGGTCGACTCGCTCGACCGGGTCCACGTGGTCTGGACGGGCCTGAACCGGCTCGACGCGTCACTGCAACGCGACCCGTACACGGGCGGCCCGCACGACGGCTACGTCCAGGACGCCATGTACGCCCGCCGCTGACCGGCTCGCCGAATTCAGGGCTCTGTCTGCGCGTTTGACAGGTCTGGAGCAGACGCGCAGGTTGTTCACCCTTGGGGAGGGGTGCTTCCGGGGGAAGGAATGGGGGCCTGGCGGCCGGGATGGCGATGAACGGCGACGCCTTCGCGGGCCTGCTCGGCGCGGCCGCGGGTGGCGACGAGGGGGCGTTCGGCGTGCTCTGGCGCGACCTCCAGCCTCGCCTGCTCCGCTACTTCACGGTGGTCGCGCCGGGTGCCGCCGAGGACCTCGCCTCCGAGACGTGGCTCGCGGTGGTCCGCGCCATCGGCCGCTTCAAGGGCGACGAGCCGGCGTTCCGCGGCTGGGTCTTCACCATCGCCCGCCACCAGGTCATCGACTGGCAGCGCCGGAGCGCGCGCACGACCGCCGAGGCCGTGCCGGTCACTGGGCTTGCCCACCGGGCAGCATCCGACGACCCCGCCGCCGCCGCCCTCGAGGGCATCTCCACCAGGGCCGCCCTCGCCCTGATCGCCACGCTGCCACCCGACCAGGCCGAGGCCATCACGCTCCGGGTGGTGGCGGGGCTGGACGTCGGCCGCGTGGCGACCATCATGGGCAAGCGCCCTGGGGCGGTGCGGGTCCTCGCCCACCGCGGCCTTCGCCGGCTGGCGGAACGGCTCGGCGCCGACGCCCGCGTCCGGGGAGTGGTGTGACGTGGCGAACGCCGACGACGCCGCCTTTGCCGAGATGCTGCGACGGCTCGCCGACAGCGCCGAGGACGACCCGCTGGCGCTGGACGACGACACCGCCGAGCGAATGCTCGCCGGCGACCTCGACCCTGCCGATGCGCCGCCCGGCTACGCGGAGGTGGCCGTCGTCCTGGCGGCCGCGACCGCCGAACCGCATCCCGACGAGCTCACCGGAGCGGCGGCGGTCGCGGAACTGGCGGCCGTGACCCGGTCCGGCCCCGCCGCCGCTCGACCGGCCGGCAGGCCCGGCAGGCGACGCAGGACCGGGCTGGCGGTCGCGGTCGTCGTGGGTGCCCTGTCGATGGGTGGCGTCGCCGCGGCCGCCACCGGCCACCTCCCCGAACCGATCCGGGAAGCCGCGCGGGACGTCCTCATCCGGGCCGGTGTCGCGACCGCCGACCCGCCGGCCGTGCAGGGCCGCGACGCGGCGGAGGCCGGCGCGGGAGGCGGCGCGGGCCCGGAAGACCAGGGCGCTCAGCCGACCGGCACCACCGGCCACGGAGGGCGCCGCTCGGGCGCGGCGGCGCCCGCCGGCACGGGCACAAGGAACGGCCTGTGCCGCGTGTACCTGGCCGGCAAGGGCTCGCGGCTGGGCCGCAACGCCGACGTGGCGGCATTCCGGGCCCTCGCGGCGGCGGCAGGAGGCCCCGACAGGATCGCCAGCTGGTGCCAGGGCACCCGGCCGGGCGGCGGAACCCACCGCGGGCACGACCAGAGCGCTCCGCCCAGCACGGCCGACGACAACGGCCAGGGACAGGGTGGGCCGCCGCCGGGCAAGGGAGGCGGCAAGCAGCCGGGCAAGGCCGAGCCGCCGGGGCGGCATCCCTGATCCGGACGGTGTGCGTCGCGGCGGATCGAACGAAGGGGGGTGTGCTGGCTCTGCGGAACCGGCGCTGCCGGTGTGGCAGGATCCCGGTCCATGGAAGAGATGGGGCTGGAGTCCGGCGAGGCGCCGTCCTGGGCGGCAGACCTGCACCGCCACCTCGGCCCAGCCGGGCCGCTGACTCTGGCGGCGCTCACCGAGCGCCTGCGGACGGACCATCCCGGGTTGGACGGCGACCAGGTGGAGCGCGAGCTGCGCGCCCGCGGGGACGTCCACGAGACGCCGGACGGCTGGGTGAGCCTGCTGGCGATCGCCGACGGCGTGGTCCTGACGCACGTCCTCAGCGCCGAGGAGCGCCAGTCGGGCGTGCTGGCCGCCGACGCGGACCTCGACCTGTGGGTGCGGCTGGCCGACGAGGGACTGCCGCTGGCCGCAGGCGGAACGGTCCGCTCGAGCTGGGCCGACCTGCTGCTGCAGGAATCCAGCGCCGGCCTGGTCGGGCCCGATGGTTGGCTCGACGAGTTCGAGCCGAAGACGCTGCTGGCGCTACGCCTGCGCGACGGTGCCCTGGAAGTCACCGCGCTGGGCGAGCCGCTCGGGGAGGGGAAGGACTTCGACCGCCGGCTCGAGACGGTCGTGAAGGCGAGCGGGTCCGCGGCGGTGGACGCCCTGGTGGCCTACGCCGAGGTGGTCCAGGACGACGAGCTGGCCCCTCCGGGCGCGATGCTCGACGATGTGGTCGCCGACCTGCTGGTGAAGCACCCAGGTGTGCTTGATGACCCGCTGCCGCCGCTTGGCCTGGTGCTCGAGCTCGCTCAGCTAGAGGTGGTGCGGGGCATGGTCGGCGTGCCCGGCGCGCCGTGGGAGCGGGCGGACACCGACGGCATCTCACCCGAGGAGATCCGCCGCTTCGTGCTCGCCCGCGGGTTCCTCCGAACCCACGACGGCGAGCGCGCGGCGGCGGGAGAGCCCGACCAGTTCCTCACCCTGCTCACCTCCTCACCGCTGGTGCTGGAGCGGATCGCCGACGAGGTCGAGCTCGACCCCATGCAGGCGCCGCTGCTTGAGGCGGCTCGCCAGGCCGCCGCCACACCGGCCCAGCGGGCGGCGGTCGCACTGCTTGCCGCGCGCTCCGCCGAGGCGGATGGCCAGCCGGTCGTGGCCGAGCGGCTCGTCATGGAGGCGCTGACCCACGACCCGGACCTGGAGCCCGCCTTGCGCGACGCCGCGGACTACGCCGCCACCCGCGGTGACGCCGCAGGCGCCGACGCCTACTTGCGCCGCGCCGGCGACCCCGCCGACGGGCTGCGGGCGGCGTTGCGGCCGCTGCTGGCCTCGCCGCCGAGTGACATCCCGCGCAACCGCCCCTGCCCGTGCGGGTCCGGCCGCAAGTACAAGGTGTGTTGCCTGCGTAAGCGGGCCCATCCCCTTTCCGCCCGCGCGCCGGCTCGGTACGCCAGCATCGCCACCTACGCGCAGCGGGCTCCTGGCAGGGAGACGGTCGCCGAGTTTGCCGCGCTGCCGGTGCCGGAGGTGGCCTTGTTCGTCCTCGACCTGGCGATCTTCGAGGGCGGGATCCTTGACGACTACCTGGACGAGCGCGGCGATCTGCTGCCACCTGATGAGCGGGCGCTGGTCGAAGGCTGGCGGGAGATGCCGCTGGTCCCCTACGAGGTGACGCAGGTGCAGCCCGGCGTGGCGGCGACGCTGCGCCCACTGGAGGGCGGCCCCTCGGTGCGGCTGCTCGACCGGGCGCTGTCTCGCAGCGCTCGGCGGCTGGATCTGCTGGTCGCCCGTGTGCTGGACGACGGTGACGGCCCGTGCCTGCTGGCGTTGCCGCTTCGGGTCGACCGGCTGCGGCGGCGGGCGCTGCTCGAGCTGTTCGACGGCGGATACGAGCCCGAGGAGGTTGCCGCCTTCTTCGGCCCTCAACCGCCGCGGGTGCTGCAGAACCGCGAAGGCCACGACCTGATGCAGTGCGCCGCCACCTACAACGTCCCCGACGCCGAGGCCTCCTGGAGGCGGCTCGCCGCCGAGCTGGAGGACGACGGCCCGGATCGCCTCATCGCCCTCCACGAGCTGGAGGACGAGGAGCTGGTGATCCGTGGATCGGTCGACCGCCGACGGGACCGCTGGACGGTCGAGACCAACTCGATCGAACGGCTGCGCGACCTGCAACGGCAGGTCCTGGCCGCCGCGCCAGGCGCTCGGCTGGTCTCGGAGTCGAGCGTGCCGATGGACCGGTTGCTGGCCGAACACCAGAGCGACCCCGACACGACGACCGAGCCGCCTGCGCTCCCGCCACCGGGACTGCCGCCGCAGCAGGTCGCGACGCTGCTCGACCAGGTCATGCGCGAGCACGAGCTGCGATGGCTGGACCAGAGGATCCCGGCCCTTGGTGACCGCACGCCACGTCAGGCCGTGGCGGAGGGCGGCGGCGCGCTCGCCGAGCTGCGCGCCCTGCTCGACGACATGGAATGGCGCGCCGACACCGCGGGCGGCGGCATGAACGCCGCGCGCGTCCGGCGTGATCTCGGCCTGTGAGCCGGCCGCCGCCGGCTACGGTGCGGCTCGTACCTCCAGCAGCTCGAGGTCGGCGGCGTGGTCGCGACCGGAGATGGCGCCGCAGGACGGGCAGACCACCAGGTGGCCGGCGACGTCGGCGTCTCCGAGGGGACCGGCGAACCCGCAGGGGCATTGCAGCCGCACCTCGAGCGGCTCGACCTCCAGGACCGCGGCCGCCATGGGGCCGTCGGCGGTCAGGAGCCGGAAGGCCTCGCGCACCGCGTCCTCCGCGACGGTGGTGGCCCGGCGGACCCGGACCAGGGAGACGGGCGCGCCGCCGGACCGGCGCGCACATTCCTCGACCAGCTCGGCGACCAGGGACGCCTCATGCACCGCCGTGCTCCGCCACGACACGCGCGACCGCCTCGACGACCCCTGGAAGCGCCTGCTCCAGGGCGGGTGAGAGCCGGTCGTCGCCGGCGAACGAGGCGGCGGCGACGCTGACGAGGAACATCGGAGGCGCCCTCCCGTAGAGGACGTCGGCCAGGCCCGCCAGCACGGCGGGGTCCAGGTGGTGCGACCACGCTGTTCCCGCAGGCCGCCGCGGCGCAACGGGTTGCACCGAGATGGAACCTGGGGCGCTGCCGTCGTCGCGCGCGTCGACCAGGACGACCACCTCCGCCCGGCTGACGTCCTCGGCCAGCTCCGGGGTGAGCTGGTGGCGAGCGAGGACCTCGGCGCCGGCCAGGCGAGGGTCCGCTGCCAGCCGGGCGGCGGCGTGCCAGCCGACGCCGTCGTCGCCGCGCAGCGAGTTGCCGTACCCGACGACCAGAGCGTGCTTGCCGTTCACCGGGTCAGCTCGTGGAGCACGCCGCCGTCGGGTGCCAGCAGCCGCACGTGCAGCGGCATCTGCCCGATGGCGTGGGTGGAGCAGCTCAGGCACGGGTCGTAGCAGCGGATCACGGCCTCGACACGGTTGAGCATCGACTCCTGGAGCCGGTCGCCCCTGACGTACCGCCTGGCGACCTGGAGCACGCCCTTGTTCATCGCCAGGTTGTTGTGGCCGGTGGCGATCAGCAGGTTGGCCCACTCGACGATGCCGTTGGCGTCAACGCGGTAGTGGTGGATGAGGGTGCCGCGGGGCGCCTCGGCGACGCCGACGCCTTCGCTGCGGTTGACGCCGGCCTGCGACCGCACCCGGGGCGAGAGGATCTCCGGGTCGCCGAGCAGCGCCGCCAGCCGCTCGATGCCGTGCAGGATCTCGATCAGCCGGGCGTGGTGGTAGTGGAAGGAGCTGTTGGCCACCCGCCCGAGCCGCCCGCGGTACTCCTCCAGCTCCGCGTCGGCGCGCGGCGTACCCGTCCGCTCGGCGACGTTCAGCCGCGCCAGGGGTCCCACCCGGTACACGCCGTCGGGGTACCCCAGGTCCTTCCAGTAGGCCGACTTGAGGTAGGACCACGGCTCGACCGCCTCGCCGAGATACTCCCAGTAGGGCCGGGGATCGGAGCGCTCGGCGAGCAGGTCGCCGTCGGCGCCGACGACGCGAAGGGTGCCGTCGTAGTGGTCGAGGTTGCCGTCGGCGTCCACCAGACCCATGTAGGCCGAGGGGAAGTCGCCGAAGCGTGCCGCCTCCTCCTCCCAGCGGACCACCGAGGCCTTGTACCAGGCGAGCGTGCGCTCGGTGGCCGCCAGCGCCTCGGGGACGGCGGCGAGGATCTGGTCGCGCTTGGCGGCCTCCAGCGGTGCCGCGACCCCGCCCGGCACGACCCAGCCCGGATGGATGCGTTTGCCGCCGAGCGACTCGATGATCTGCTGGCCGAAGCGGCGCAGCCCGACGCCGTCGCGAGCGAGCTGCGGGTTGGCCTTGAGCACCCCCATGAGGTGGCGGCCGTCGGGATCGGCGTCGAAGCCGAACAGCAGATCCGGTGCCGACAGGTGGAAGAAGCTGAGCGCGTGCGACTGCACCACCTGGGCGAGGTTCATCACCCGCCGCAGGTCGGCGCCGGCCGGGGGCGGGGAGACCGCCAGGATCTCGTCGCAGGCCTTGGCGGAGGCGACCAGGTGGCTCACCGGGCAGATGCCGCAGATGCGCGACATCAGCGACGGCAGCTCGTGGACCGGGCGGCCCTGGCAGATCCGCTCGAAACCGCGGAACTGGGTGACGTGGAAGTGGGCGTCGGCCACCTCGCCGCGGTCGTCGAGCTGGATGGTGATCTTTGCGTGGCCCTCGATGCGGGTCACGGGGTCGATGGTGATCTCGCGGGCCACGGCCGTCCTCCCTCAGGCGCCGAAGCGGGCGCTGCGCGCCGTGTCGGGTACCCGCCCCTCCAGCAGGTCGTTCAGGGTGGCGTAGATGAGGTCGGCCGACGGCGGGCAGCCGGGCAGGAACACGTCCACGTCCACCACCCGGTGCACCGGCAGCGAGGTCGGCAGCAGGCGGGGCACGACCTCGGACGGCAGCTGCGGGTTCAGGGTGGCGTTCTCGAGGTAGGCGCGCTGCAGCAACGGACCCGGGCCGATGGGGTTGCGCATGCCGGGCACGTTGGAGGTGACGGCGCAGTCGCCGAACGACACCAGGATCCTGGTACGGGCCCGGATCGTGCGGATCCTGCGCAGGTCCTCCTCGCTGGAGACCGCCCCCTCGACCAGGCAGACGTCCACGTCCTCCGGGTAGTCCTTGCGGTCGACCAGGGGGCTGTAGACGAGCTCGGCCCGCTCGCCGATCTCCAGCAGCCGCTCGTCCATGTCCAGGAAGGACATGTGGCAGCCGGAGCAGCCGTCCAGCCAGACGGTCGCAAGGCGCGGCCTGCTCATGGCTCACCGTCCCGCTGGACGAGCTTCAGGTAGGGCAGGAACGGCCGTGGCTGCTTGCTGCCCTCGCCGACCGAGCGGCCCTTCTCGAACAGCGCCCCGGTAGGACAGACCTGCACGCACTTGCCGCAGCTGGTGCAGGTGGTCGACTCCCCCCACGGCGTCCCCAGGTCGGTGACCACCCGAGCGTCGATGCCGCGGCCCATCACGTCCCAGGTGTGGGCGCCCTCGATCTCGTCGCAGACGCGCACGCAGCGGGTGCACATGACGCAGCGGTTGTGGTCGATGGCGAACAGCGGGTGGCTGGCGTCCACGCCGACCCGCGGGTTGACCGCCGGCAGGTCGAAGTGGGTGACGCCCAGGTCGGCGGCCAGATCTTGAAGTTCGCAGTGGTTGTTGGCCACGCACACCGAGCAGATGTGGTTGCGCTCCACGAACAGCATCTCGACGATCGTGCGGCGGTAGGCGGCCAGCCGCTCGGAGTGGGCCACCACCTCCATGCCCTCCTCGACGCCGGTCACGCAGGCCGGCAGCAGCTTCCCCGACCCCTTCACCTCGACCACGCACAGGCGGCAGGCGCCGACGTCGCTGAGGCCGTCGAGGTGGCACAGGGTCGGGATCTCGACGCCGTTCTCGGCGGCGACCTCCAGGATCGACTGGCCTGCCGCGCCGGCGACGTCGGCACCGTCGATCTTCAGGGTGTGCACGCTCACCCGACCACCTCCGTTCGCGCGACCGGGCAGACACCGGCCGGGCAGGTCCGGTCCTGGATGTGGGCGAGGTATTCGTCGCGGAAGTACCGCAGGGTGCTGAAGATCGGGTTGGGCGCGCCCTGGCCGAGACCGCAGAGGCTGGTGTGCTTCACCATGTCCGACAGCTCCTCCAGCTGGCGCAGGTCCTCCAGCGACGCATCGCCGTCGGTGATGCGGCCGAGCAGGGTATGGAGCTGGGTGGTGCCGACCCGGCAGGGGATGCACTTGCCGCAGGACTCCTCCCGGCAGAACTCCATGAAGTACCTGGTCACGTCCACCATGCAGGAGGTGTCGTCCATCACGATCATGCCGCCGGAACCCATGAAGGAGCCGACGCCGATCAGGGACTCGTAGTCGACCGGCATGTCCAGGAACTGCTCCGGGATGCAGCCTCCGGAGGGCCCGCCGGTCTGCACCGCCTTGAAGGGGCGGCCGTCGACGATGCCGCCGCCGATGTCGTAGACGATCTCCCGCAGCGTGGTGCCCATGGGGACCTCGACCAGGCCGGTGTTGACCACCCGGCCGGCCAGCGCGAACACCTTGGTGCCCTTGCTGGTCTCGGTGCCGATCCCGGCATACCAGTCGCCGCCGTTGCGGATGATCGGGGCGACGTTGGCGAAGGTCTCGACGTTGTTGATCAGCGTCGGTCGGCGCCACAGCCCCGAGACGGCCGGGTACGGCGGGCGCGGTGAGGGGGTCCCGCGGCCGCCCTGCACCGAGGCGATCAGGGCGGTCTCCTCGCCGCAGACGAAGGCGCCGGCGCCGAGGCGGATCTCCACCTGGAAGCCGAACGGCGTCCCCGCCACCTCGGCGCCGAGCAGCCCGGCGCGGCCTGCCTCGCGGATGGCGGTCTTCAGGCGGGCGACCGCCAGCGGGTACTCGGCCCGGCAGTAGACGTAGCCGCGGCCGGCGCCGACCGCGTAGCCGGCGATCGCCATGCCTTCCAGGACCCGCTGGGGGTCGCTCTCCAGCACGCTGCGGTCCATGAAGGCACCAGGGTCGCCCTCGTCGGCGTTGCAGATCACGTATTTCGTCTCGCCGGGGGCTTTGGCGACGGTCCTCCACTTCAGGCCGGTCGGGTAGCCGGCGCCGCCCCGCCCGCGCAGGCCGCTGCGGACCAGCTGGTCGACGACCTCGGCGGGGGTCATCGACGTCACCGCCCGCTCGAGCGCCTGGTAGCCCTTACGGGCGCGGTAGTCGTCGAGGTCCTCGGGGTCGACCCGGCCGGAGTTCTCGGTCGCCACCCGGAGCTGCCTGGCGAAGAACGGTGCCCGCGGCGGGGTGGCGGCGCCGGGCGCGACGGTCCGCAGGGCCTCGACCAGGCCGCCGAGGTCGTCGCGCCGGACCTTCTCGAACATCCGGCCGGCCTCGGGGATCTCGACCAGCGGACCGGCGGCGCAGAGGCCGAGGCAACCGACCCGCTTGACGGCGACATCGGTCAGCCCGCGCTCGGTCACCTGCTCGACGAGCCCGTCCAGCACCTGGTCGGACTGCGCCGAAAGGCAGCTCGCCGCCTCGCACACGTGGGCGGAGGCGCGCGTGGCGCCCTCTGGCGTCAGTCCCCGCGATCGCCGGCGGCGCACCGACCGCTCCGGACGCTCCGGACGCTCGCCCGCCGCGGTTCCGGTCACAGCGCCTCCAGCCGTTCGACCACCGCGTCCGGGGTCAGCTTCCCATGGACCTGGCCATCGAGGATCATCGCCGGGGCCAGGCTGCAGGCGCCGAGGCAGCGGGCGGTGAGCAGCGAGAGCTTCCCGTCCGCCGTGGTCTGCTTCGGCTCGACGCCGAACGCCCGCCGGATGGCCGCCACGATCCCGCTGGCGCCGTTGATGTAGCAGGCGGTCCCGGCGCAGACCACGCAGGCGTGCTCGCCCTGCGGCTTCAGGGTGAAGAACGAGTAGAAGGTGGCGACGCCGTAGACCTTGCTCGGCGGCACGCCGAGGGAGGCGCCGACGTAGGCGAGCGCGTCGCTGTCCAGGTAGCCGAACGCCTCCTGGACCGAGTGGAGCACCTCGATCAGCGCCTCCGGCCGCTCGCCGAGCCGGCGCATCCTGGTGTCGACGATCCTCCAGCGCCGGTCGTCGCTGGGCGCGGCCGGCCTGGCGGTCGCTACGACCATCTCACCTCCTCCCAACCCCCATCGCTCGTGGGGCGCTGCAGGCGATTAGGCACGCAACGGCTCCCGCCGGTCAAGGCGCAGCTCCAACGCCAGCTTGGCCGCCCATGCCCGGATATGTACCGGGTCGCGCCAGTCCCCCGCGTGGGTCTTCGCCATCGCGCTGGCCGGGAAGCCCTTGGCGTCACGGCGGAGGCGGCCGCCGAAGGTGGCGTGCCCGGCGGCACCGACCCGCTCGAGCAACTGGCGCACCTGCTCGACCGGGAGGATCTCCTCGTAGCTGGCGGAGCCGTCCAGCGGGCCGCTGCTGAACAGCCAGACCGGCCTGTCCCGCAGCACCCTAGTGTTGCGCTTGACGAACCGGCGGGCGTCCCGGTGCCAGCGACCGGCGTATACCGCCCCACCGACGACGACCGCGTCGTAGGCGCCCACGTCGGCGACGTCCGCCGTGGGCCGCACGTCCACATGGAAGCCGGCGTCGCTGAGGGCGTCGCCGAGGATCTCCGCGATCCCGGCCGTGCCACCCATCTTCGTTCCATAAGCCACGAGCACGCGCATCATGGACCTCCTCACGAGTACCTCGTCGTCAGGCTCCTCCGGCACGGACGCGGCGCCAAGGGCCCAAGAGCACCACGGAAGCGGGTCCTTGGGACCGTGGCGGGGATGGCAAAGGTTGGTTAGAATTCTGACCATGAGAACCGTGGCGTTCACCGAGGGCAAGGCACACCTGTCGGAGCTGGTCGACCGGGTGCATCGTGAGCACGACCGGGTCACCATCACCCGAAACGGCCGCCCGGTGGCCGTGCTGATCGCCCCTGACGACCTCGAGAGCTTGGAAGAGACGGTGGCGCTGCTGTCCGACCCGGAGGCGCTCGCCGAGCTCCGGGAGGCGCAGGCGGACTTCGCCGCCGGTCGCGCCGAAGCGCTCACCTACGACGAGGCCAAGCGGCGGTTCCTGCCCACCGCTCGGTGAGCGGCTACCGCGTCGAGCTCGCTGCCCCCGCCATCCGCTCCTTGGAGCGCATCCCCGAGCGGGTTCGCCCGGCGGTACTGGCGACCATCTACGAGTCGATCGCCGAGGACCCCTACCGGGTCAGCAAGCCGCTGCAACGGCCGCTGGCGGCATTCCGGGTCACCCGGCGGGGCGAGTACCGGGTCATCGTCACGATCGACGAGGACGCCCAGGTGGTCCGCATCCACCGGGTCGCGCACCGCCGCAACGCCTACCGGTGATCGTCAGGCGGGGTGATGCGGAAGGTCGGATGGTCGGCCGGGTCGGGCAGCGCGCGGAGGTTCTCGGCGACGCCGTGCATCTTGCCGTAGTG
>WNGB01009977.1_pt1 | contig 13238 bp, 15 predicted proteins | sample 5400681 | NCBI WGS metagenome assembly WNGB01 (sample SAMN13153367, study PRJNA577476) | soil metagenome | isolation source: 115 cm soil or saprolite under grassland replicate 2 | place: USA:California | collected 2016-06-15 | reverse complement strand
CGCATAGATATCCACGTTCGTATTGTCGGCGACGGTTGTGTCGTTGTGCATCGCGACGAGGATGTCTTTCCCGTCGGGCGACACGGTCACGTCTCCGTCGCCTCCTGTCGCGATCGATGGCACGTCGTGGTCGACTTGCGTCAGATCAGTCGCTTTGCCCGTCGCGACGTCCACACGGAACAGGTGCTGCCGCTTCCCGGCCCGGAAATCGTCCCAATGGCGCCATAGGAGACCGCTCCAGATCCGCGCCTCGGTGGGAAACGGGCCGTTGCGGCGGTCGATCTCCTGCTCGGCCGGCCACTTGATGTCGCTCACGACGAGCAGCCCGGACCCGTCGGGGAGCCACAGGGGATCGGAGGCGCCGTCCGGAAGACTCGAGAGCTTGCGCGCGTCTCCTCCTCCGAAAGGCAGCAGCCACACCTGTGCGCCGCCTTCCCGGGTCGAGATGAAGGCCAGCGTCTTCCCATCGGGCGACCAGCGCGGCTGACGATCGGACCCCGGGCCACCGGTGAGCTGGCGCGAGCGCCCCGTGACGACCTCGGCCACCCAAACCCGGGCGACGTTGCGGTTGTCCTGCAGCGAGGGGGTGGAGACCGTGTACGCCACCCACTTCCCGTCGGGCGACAGCTGCGGATCGCTCACCGACTTGAGTGCGATGTAGTCCTCGAACGTGATGGCGCGTTTCTGCGCGACGGCGGGATGCGGAACGAGAGAAGCGGAAAGCGTGAGGAACACCAACAGAGGGAGGCGTCTCATTCAGTAGTCCGGGTGAGTTAAGATGGCGCGGACGAGGTCGTCGAACACTTTGGATTCCGGCGTGACCTTCCCGCCGGCGTCGGTGTGCACGTTCCAGGAGCAGAGCTCGTTCAACGCGGTGGCTTCCTCGTAGGTGAGGCGCAGCGCGACGCCGTCGCCGTCAGACTGCGCTCCATCGAGGGCCGTCTTCAGCACGTCGGGGAGGTGTTTCGCCCCGCGGATGGCGTCCAGCTGGCGGCGGGTGACGCGTAACTCCATGGCGCCTTGCTTTCGCGCAGGGGACGCCGAATCTTCTCTCTTTCCTTGTCGTCTGGCAACCCGAGCCCAGGACTGCGATGCCCCGCACGGAGTTTCTCGCCACCGGCTTCCACGTCCCCGCCCGCGTCGTCACCAACGACGACCTCGCAAAGATGATGGACACGTCGGACGAGTGGATTCTGCAACGCAGCGGCATCAAAATGCGCCACTGGGTGGAGAGCGGGGACACCGGCGTGTCGCTCGCGCGGGAGGCCTCGCTGAAGGCGCTGGCGAAAGCGAAAGTCGCCCCCGCCGATATCGACTGCATCATCTACTGCACCTGCACGCCCGACCACTTCGAGCCCGGCAACGGCGTCTTCCTACAGCGGGAGCTGGGGCTGACCGATATCCCGGCCGTGGACGTGCGCAATCAGTGCAGCGGATTCATCTACGGCCTGTCGATCGCCGACGCGTGGATCCGCACGGGACAATACCGGCGCATTCTCCTCGTGGGCGCCGAAGTGCACTCCCGGGGGCTCGACAAGACCACACGCGGGCGCGATACGGCGGTGCTGTTCGGCGACGGCGCGGGCGCGGCGGTCCTGGGCCCGACCGCCGACGACGGGCGCGGCGTCCTGTCCACGCACATCTTTGCGGACGGTCGCTACGCCGAGAAGCTGTGGGTGGACGGCCCCGGGCTGGCGCACGATCCCTACGTGAGCGTCGAGATGCTCGAGCGCGGGCTGCACCGCGCCGTGATGGAGGGCCGCGACGTATTCAAGTTCGCGTCGGTGAAAATGCCGGAGTCGGTCGCCGTCGCGCTCAAAACCAACGGACTCACCTCCGCCGACGTCACCCTGCTCGTCCCGCACCAAGCCAACCTGCGCATCATCGAAATGGTCCAGAAGGCGACGGGCCTGCGCGACGACCAGGTCTACACCAACATTCAGAAGTATGGGAATACCACCGCCGCCTCCATCCCCATCGCGCTCGACGAAGCGCTCGACGCCGGTCGCCTCAAGCGGGGCGACCTGCTCGTCATGACGGCCTTCGGATCCGGGTTCACCTGGGGCAGCGCAGCGATTCGCTGGTAATCATAAGGAACCCATGAGAAATCTCCCGATCGTCCTCACCCTGGCGGCCCTCGCGGCCCCGCTTGCCGCGCAACGCCCCCCTGTGGCCGACACGAACGACGTCCGCTCCATCGACGCCATTCTGCACGCGCTGTACGACGTGATCTCGGGACCCGCCGGGCCGCGCAACTGGGATCGCTTCCGCTCCCTCTTCTTGCCCGGTGCGCGGTTGATTCCCACGGGGGTGCGCGCCGACAGCGGGCCGCGCGCCACGGTGCTCGATCCGGAGGGGTACGTCACGCGGGCGGGGCCGCGCTTCCTGCAGAGCGGGTTTTTCGAGCGGGAGGCGTCGCGCCGCCTCGAGCGCTTCGGCAACATCGCGCACGCCTTCAGCACATACGAGTCGCGCCACGCGGCGGCCGACTCACTGCCGTTCGCGCGCGGCATCAACAGCATCCAGTTGTTCTTCGACGGACGGCGCTGGTGGGTGGTAACGGTATTCTGGGACGGCGAGCGGCCCGGGCTCACGATTCCGCGGGAGTATCTCCCGCCTTCAGGTCCCTGAGCTCCCGGCCAGCCGCCTCGCCCGCGGCGGTCCCCCGGTACCGCCCGGCGAACCGGGCCAGCTCCACCTTGAGCCGGTCCGTCCGGCCCGCCTTGCGGTACAGATCGATCAAGCCGTTAGCCGCTCGCAGTTCCTGACGCGGGTCCGGTTGCAGGCGCCGGACCTCCTGATACAGCCCCTCCGCTTCGTCGTAGCCTTGAAGGTGCCTCTCCAGCAGGTGCGCCAGCTGCAGTCGCGCCTCGTGATCTCCGGGCTCGATGCGGATGTGATCGCGAAAGTAGTCGGCCGCTTCGGCGTACTGCCCCCGAGCGATCAACACGTCCTGCCGCGGATAACTCCGCGGTGGGGCGATATCGCCCACCGCGAAGATCGTCTTCACCAGCCCGATCGAGGCGGCGCCCGCGAACCGGTGCACGGCGAGGATCCCGGCGATGGTGAGCGGCACGTTCAGCGCGAGGAGCGCCAAGAAGACGCCGCTGGAGATCCACTCCCGGCGCAGGCAGAAATACCAGGCAAACGACAGGATGACGAAGCACGGCGGCCCGAAATAGACCACGACCCGCATCAGCTGGGCGCGGTCGGCGGAATCGACGTCTTTCACGCCGCTACGGGATCGCCTGTCCCCACAGATCGCGGTAGACGATCGCGCCCTCGTTGAGCGCGCGGATCCCCGCCTCGATCTGGCTGCGGTCTCCCACGATCACGATGTCGAAGTGGTCCGGATCGATGTACTGCCGGGCCACGCGCTGCACGTCCGCCGCCGTGACCGCGTTGACCCGGTCGATGTAGTTGCCGAAGTAATCCAGGGGGAGCCCGTAGACGAAGAGCTCGCGGAACCGGGCCGCCGCACCCGCCGTGGTCTCGAAGTCCCCCGGCAGGCCGAGCACGAGGTACTGCTTGGCTTTCTCGAGCTCGGGCGCGGGCACGGCTTGGTCGCGAATACGGCGCAGCTCCTTCAGGAACTCGATCAGCGAGCTGTCGGTCTTGGCGGTCACGACCGACGCCTGGGCCACGAACGGCCCGCCCCGACGGCGCAGGGAGAAGGCCGACCCGGCGCCGTACGTGTAGCCGTGCGTCTCGCGCAGGTTCTGGTTCAAGCGCGACGTGAACGCGCCACCGAGAATGGTGTTCAGCACCTGTAGAGCGAAGTAGTCGGGCGTGTCCCGCGCGGGGCCCACGTGACCGATCCGCACGACCGATTGCGCCGCGCCGGGCTTGTCGATCAGATAAATCGCCCGCGGTGCCGGCGCGGGGGCGGGCGTCAACGCGGCGGCAGGCAAGTCGGCCCGAGCCCACGCCCCGAACCGCTCGGTGATGAGCCGGCGGGCCTCATCCAGCGTTACGTCCCCCACCACGAGCAGCCGCGCGCCGTTCGGCCGGTAGAACCTCCGATAAAACTCCGCCACGCGCTCCCGCGTGAGCCCGGCCACCGAAGCGTCGTTCCCGGCGAGGGGCCGCCCGTACGGGTGCGCCGCGCCGTAGACGATGGCCGGGAACACCACGTTGGCCACCGCTACCGGCTCGTCCCGCTGCTGGATGAGCTGGGTGCGCCGCAGCTCCCGTTGCCGCGTCACCTCGGAATCGGCAAAGGCGGGCCGCAGCACGACGTCGGCCATGAGATCGAGCGCGGCGGCGAGCCGCCGCTTGGGAACGTGTAAAGCCACCGTGGCGACGTCGTAACCCGCCCCGGCATTGAGCTGAGCGCCGAGGAACGCCGCCTCGTCGGCGATATCGAGCGCGCTGCGCCGGCCCGCGCCCTGCTGCAGCATCGTGGTCGTGAACGTCGCGAGCCCCGGGAGATCCGCCGGATCCCGGACGCCGCCCCCATCGAGCACGAGGGATACGTCCACCATGGGCACCTTGTGCATCTCGACGGCCGCGAGCTCGAGACCGTTCGGGAGCGTCGCCGTCCGGATCGCCGGCAGCTTGAGGGCGGGCGGCGGCGCGAGCGTGGGCGGGTGCGTGCGATCCACCCCCTGCAACAGGAGCGCGAGAACGATGGTCTTCATGGTTGGACTCCCGCCGGCACGGCCAGCTCCGGCTTGCCCTGCGGCACCACGCTGATCACCACCCGGTGCGCGCCGACCAGGTATGCGCGCGCGATCCGCTGCACGTCCGCGGGCGTCACCTTGAGGTAGCGGTCCAGGTCGCGCTGGAAGTAGTCCGGCGTCCCCACGAAATAGTTGTAGAAGTTGAGCTGATCGGCCTTGCCGCCGAAGCTGCCGACCCGCTCCATACGGGAGAGGAACTGGGCCTCGAAGGTGTTCTGGGCGCGCGCCACCTCGCGTGCGGTCGGCCCGGTCTCGGCCAGCTTGCGGACCTCCTCGTCGACCACGCGCTGCAGCTCGGGCAGTGCGTGTCCCGGGCGCGCCGTGGTCCACAACTCGAACTTTCCGTCCAGGCGGCTGCCGTCCTGGAACGCCACGACGTCGCTCGCGATCTGCAGCTCGTAGACGAGCCGCCGGTAGAGCCGCGAGGAGCGGCCGCCCGCCAGCACGTTCGCGAGCACATCGAGCCCCGCATCGTCGGGCGCGAACGCCTTCACGGTGTGCCACGCATTGTAGACGCGGGGCAGCTGCACCCGGTCTTCCAGCGTCGCGATCACGTCCGCCGGCAACAGCACGGCCGGCGGCGTCGGCCGCGTCACGCTGGGGCCGCGCGGAATGTCGCCGAAGTACCGCTCGACCAGCGCGCGCGCCTCGCGCGGCGCGATGTCCCCCGCGATGGCGAGGGTGGCGTTGTTCGGCGTGTAGTAGGTGCGGAAGAAGTTGCGCACGTCCTCGAGCGTCGCCGCCGACAGGTCCGCCATCGAGCCGATCACCGGCCAGTTGTAGGGGTGCGTCGCGGGGTACAGCCGCTTCAGGATGTTCTCTTCGGAGAGCCCGTATGGGCGGTTCTCGTAGCTCTGCCGCCGCTCGTTCTGCACCACGCCGCGCTGCAGGTCCACTTTGTCGGCCGTGATCTCAGGGAGGAGAAACCCCATCCGGTCGGAGTCGAGCCACAGCATCAGGCGCAGCGCGTTCGCCGGGCCGTCCTCGTAGTAGTTGGTGCGGTCCTCGGTGGTGGATCCGTTGTTGTCCCCGCCCGCCGCCTCGAGCAGCTTGTCGAACTCCCCCGTGGGCACATGCTGCGAGCCCATGAACATGATGTGCTCGAACAGGTGGGCGAACCCCGTCCGGCCCACCCGCTCGTCGCCGGAGCCGACGTGGTACCAGATGTTGACCGCCACGACCGGCACCGAGTGATCCTCGTGCAGGAGCACCTGGAGGCCGTTGGGGAGGGTGAACGTTTCATAGGGAACCCGGAGCGTCTGGGCGGTGAGGCGGTCGGGCGGACGGGCGGTCAGGAGCGCGAGCGTCGACCCGGCGATTGCGAGGCGTCGCAGCATGAATACCATCCGAGGGCTCATGTTGATTCTCTGATTCCTTTCGACGGCAAACGGTTGCACGGAAGTCACCGATCCAGTGGCGGGGGTAGGGGCTGCAAGGTCATGCGCCGGAGATTTGCGCGTGAAACGCCCGCGCCGCAAGTTGCGTACGGGGCGGGTACTCAAGGAGACTCCGATGCTCTGGTTGGCTGTGACCGCCGCGGCGCTCGTCGGCGGCTTCGTGATGAGCCGCGGCTTCGTGCGCCGCCGCCTGCGTTATGTGGACGCCGTGCAGAAACCGGCGGCGCCCCTGATCGCCGGCGCTGCGGCCGCCGTCGTCGCCCTGCCCATCGCCGCGCTCCCCATCGTCACCATCGGGACCGCGGTCGCGTTCGGTGTAGGCGTGGCGAGCGGAGTCGCAAGCGGACGGTCGGGCTCACCCCCGTCTCCGTCTTCCTAGCCCGCCCGTGCCTCCCGCGCCGGCACCGCCACCTCGGGGCGCCCGGCCACGACGCGCAGCGCCCGCACCGCCTCGCGGGCAAACGTTCTCCCCGCCCCCTTTTCCACTTCCTCGAGCGCGCTCCACCGCGTGAAGGCGGGCCGCACGGGCGTCGCCATCTGCAGCGTCTCGAACGCGTCGGCGACCGCGAGGATCTTCACCATCGCCGCCATGGGCAAGGCCTCGATGTCCCAGTCGTCGCCCACGATCTCGTAGTAGTGGGCGTACTCCGCGATGATTTGGGCCGCGCCCCGCAGCGCGCGCGCGACCGTCACCGACTCGTCGGTGATCGAGCGCGACAACAGCCGCAGCAGCCGCTGGTCCACCGTCCCGACCTCGTGCAGCAGGGCTGCGATCCGCAGGTTCTCGATCTCCGTGTCCGTGAGCCTCAGCTCCTTCCCCATCGCCGCCGCCAGCTCGGCCACGCGGTTCGAGTGCCCTTCCTGGTGCCGCTCCGCCGACTCGATGTGGAATGTGAGCACCTCGAGAGTCGCGAGGTACGCCTGCTTCAGATCGGCGAGGCGAGCCGCGCGCTGCTCCGCGAGCCCACCCACGACGTAGCCGGTCAGGATCAGGAAGCCCCCCCACGGCACCAGCGTGAGCAAGGCGCTCTGGTACAAGCCCGGCAGTAAGTCCCCGAGACCGACGACCGCCTGAAAGAAGAACACGAGCGCGACGATGAGAACGCCGGACATGACGGCGAAGCGGCGGCCGCCGTAAAAACCCGCCAGGATCGTCGCCAGATAGTAGAAGCTGAGGAACTCTACCTTCTGCTCGACCAGGTAATGGATGCCCAGCAGCGAGGCGACGAGGAGGAGGACAAAAATCCGCTCGAAATGGCGGAAGAAAAACCGCTTTGCGCGCTCCAGCGAACTGGGCTGAACCAAGGGACCCTCGGGCTCGGGATGTCTGTGGGGCGCGGCGGGAACAAAGTGTGGACTTATGTGGCAACCTGCAAGGTGAGCCGCGTCACGCCGCGCTCCCCGGCGGCCCTAACCACCCGCACCTGCGTGAGATGCGCCGGCACCACAGGCTCGGCACGGAAATCGCTCGAGAGGGGTCGGGGACCGGCCACCGCGCTCTAGGGCCGGCCCCGAACGGCAGTGCAATCGCCTTCCTCTACTTCTCCTTCGACGCAGGCCTGACCCAGTTCCTTACGATCGCGCTGGGGCTTCCTTCTCATAGCCCGAACACTCGAGCACGGGCAGCGGCGGGTAGCGTACGAAGCGGGGGTCGGTATCGGCCAGCGCGCACCGGTAGAAGACCGACCCGCGACGGTTGGTCACGGTCCGCATCCATTGACAGGTGGCGCACAGCCCCGCACCGACGGCGTCGGTCATAGGCCAAAGGAGAAGCTAGCTATATCTTGGTGGCTGTGAGCCAGGACGAGGACCTCGGGCTCCCCCCCGGCATGCGGGAGGGGTACCTGCAGGGAGCGCGTGACCAGCTGGGCGGGATCGCCGAGTTGGCCGAGCGCCTCGTCGCCGCAGGGGACGACATCGACGCCGTGGAGCAGCTCCGCCGCGAGGCCCACAAGATCCGCGGGTCAGCCGGCTCCTTCGGATTCGACCAGGCCACCGCGGTTGCTGCCGAGCTCGAGGACGCAGCCAAGCGATGGCTCGCCCAACCAAGGGACGGCGTCACCACCCGCGGGGCGGCGGCGCGCGCGTTCGTGCGGCGGCTCGCGGCAGCCCTGTTTACCAAACAGAGTGCCGCCGCTATGGCGCCTCCGCCTCCTCCGCCTCCCCCGCCTCCTCCGCCGCGCCCCGCGCCCCCGGCCGTGCCGCCGCGGCGCCCGTCCGCACCTTCGCCTGCGCCCTCGCCTGCGCCTGCACCTCCGCCCGCCCCCCCGCCTGCGCCTCCCCCCGACGCCCAGGAAGCCCCGCGCACGGCCGCCCCGCCAACACGCGCCGTCGACGCCTCGCTGGTCCCCGAGTTGATCGTCGTCGAGGACGACGCGCGGGTCGCCGAGCGCGTCACCTTCGGGCTCGAGACGCAGGGCTACCGCTTTGCGCAGTATCGCACTGGAGACGAAGCGCTCGCCTATCTGCGTGGGCTGGACACGGGCGGAACGGTGCCGCTGCTGCTCCTCGACGTGGACCGTCCGGCGCTGGACGGCTACTCGATCTTCGAGACGCTGCAGCGGGAGTGTCCTGGGAAGTTCCGCGTGGTGCTCCTCACCGAGCACAGCGACCAGCGCAAGCAGCAGCGTGGTCGCGAAGCGGGCGCCCTCGATTACCTCGTCACGGGCACCAGCCTCTGGGCCACCCTCGAGGCCATCCGCCGCTGGGTGGGGCGGTGACCGGCGGCGACTATGGCGTTCTCGTTCGCGATTTCCCCATCTTGGTACGCATGAGCTGGGACTCAAAGCCTCCCGAGGCGGAACTGGCGCGGCTGCTCGGCCTCGCCGAGCGCCTGGCCGCGACCGCGAGCGATCGGGCGGCGCTTGCCGAGTTGCAGCGCGAGATCCAGAGGATTCAGGAGACCGCGGGCTCCCATGGGTTCCACGAAGCGTCCCGGCTCGCGGCGGGCATGGAGGCGACCGTCAGGGACTGGGCGACCCATCCCGACGACACCGAGGTGGACCGCGGCTCGCTGACGCTGTGGTTCGTCACGCGTCTCGCCGCCATGCTCAAGCTGGAGATGCCACGGCGCACCGCGGCACCCCGGCCCCAGCCTGGTGGCGCGCCGACACCGCAACGCACCGCCGGACGGCCCGTGCCGCTCGCCGCTCCACGCTCTTCCCCTCCGCCCCCAACGCCCCCCGCGCCCCCCACCCCCAGACGCCTGATCATTCGCCGGCCGAGCGCCCCGCAGCCACGGCCTTAGCCACCGCCGGCGCCACCGCCACCAACCGAGCCCGTTGCAACCACGGCCCCGTCGCCTCCTCCTCCCGTCGCGCGGGTGCCGGAGCTCACGTGGCTGATTCCCCCCGACAAGGCAGAGTCGCCCCCAACGGAGTCTCAGCCCGTCGAGGCGGCCGCGCCGCCGGAGCCTCAACCCGTCGAGGCAGTTGCGCCACCGGAGCCTCCGCCCGTCGAGGCGGCACCTCCCGAGGCGGCACCGGTAGCGAAAGCCGCCGTGACGGTGGCGGAAGTGATCTTCGTCGAAGACGACGCCTCGCTCGCCGAGCTACTCGATTACGGATTGCGCTCGCGCGGTTACCGGTTCCTGGCCTATCGCAACGGCCGCGAGGCGCTGCGCGAGTTGCTGGCCCTCGACGTGCAGGGCACGCACCCCTTGCTCCTGCTCGACGTCGATCTCCCCGGGCTGGACGGGTATTCCGTCTTCGACGCCCTCCAGCGCGAGCGCCCCGGGACGTACCGCGTCGTGTTCACGACGGTGCACGGGAGCGAGGAGGAGCAGTTACGCGGCCTCGAGGCCGGTGCGCTCGATTACATGGTTAAGCCGATCAGTTTGCGGGTAGCCCTGGAGCGAATCAAGCGGTGGGTTGGGAGGTGACGAGCGATCAGTTCCTCCTTATCGTCGCCATCGCCCAAGGCGTGCTGCTCGTCGCGCTGGTCGTCCTCATCATTCTGAATCGCTGGATCCGCCTCCGCCGGAGCGCCAGCGTCAACCCGCGGCGGATCGAGCTGGACGCGGTGATGCAGGGTTGGGCGCTGGGCCAATCCAGCCCCGACGACGTCCTCCAGGGACTCGGCAGGTTACCGCTGCCGCTCGCGATCGAGGCACTGGTGACCTGGTCTGCGCGGGTCGCGGGTGAGCGGTGGCAGGAGTTGGCGCGGGCGCTCGAGAACCGGTGGTGGGCGCGGGCGGTGCGCGCGAACAGCCGCTCGGCTCGCTGGTGGAAGCGGCTCGAATGCGCCCGCTTCCTCTCGGTCGCGGCCACTACGCACGACGTCGGTCGCGTGCTCCGGCTGCTGCGCGACCCGCACCCCGCCGTCCAGCTCGCCGCTGCCACGACGCTCGAGCGCGTCGGCAGTCCGGTCCTGGTAACCGCGGCCCTCGAGCAGTTGCCATTCCTCGGTCCCACGGTGCAGGCCTACTACGCCAGCGTGCTGAAGCGCGCGCGCCCGGCCGTGGTCCGGCATCTGAAGCAGCTGTTCCGCCGACTGGACGACCCCCGGCTCCCCCGCATCATCGAGTTCGCAGGGCGACTCGAGGAGCCGGTGCTGCGAGAGGGCTTCACGACGCTCGCGACGCACCCTGAAGCGGAGGTCCGAACCCAGGTCGCCCGCGCACTGGGCAAGTTCCCGCACGCCGAATCAGTCGCTGCGCTGGGCTACCTGGTGCACGACGAGGCGTGGCCCGTACGCGCTCAGGCGAGCCGCTCCCTCGGGATGATCGCCGACCCGACGACGCTGCCCGCCGTGCGAGACGCGCTGCGCGATCCCGAGTGGTGGGTGCGACTGCGGGCCGGCCTCGCGCTGACCCGCTTCGGTGCGGCCGGCCGGAACGTCCTGCTCGAGGCCGAAGTCGGCGCGCACGCCGAGGCCCGCGCCATGGCGGCCCTGATCCTCGGTCTCTCGTCCCAGGCGCTCGCGGAGTACGCCGCGTGAGCGAGGTGATTCACGCAACCGACGTCGTGATCCTCGCGTATTTCGTCGTCCTCAACACGTTCTACGCCCTGCTGCTCGTGCTGGCGATCCCGGAGATCTGGGCCCAGACCCGCCTGGCAGAGGACGAGGATTTCCAGCGCCTCATGCAGAGCGACGCGCTTCCGCCGATCACCATTCTCGTGCCCGCGTATAACGAGAGCGCCACGATCGAGGCGAGCGTGACGGCGATTCTCACGCTGGAGTACCGGAACTTCGAAATCGTCGTCGTGAACGACGGCTCGAAGGACGATACGCTGGAGCGGTTGCGTCACGCGTTCGAGTTGTACGAAGTGCCGCGCACGTACCCGGAGACGATCCCCACGCAGCCGTTGCGCGCCGTTTACCGTTCGCGCGCCCGCACGCGGCTGCTGGTCATCGACAAGGAGAACGGCGGCAAGGCGGACTCGCTCAACGCGGCCATCAATGCGAGCCGCTTCCCGCTCGTGATCGCGGTGGATGCCGACACCTTGATCGAACCCGATGCGCTCCTGCGCCTAACGCGGCCGTTCCTCCTCGGAGGGCAGATCGCGGCCGTGGGCGGCACGGTCCGCGTCGCGAACGGCTGCACCGTGGCCGATGGCCGGGTGACCGACGCCAGGGTGCCCCGCGCCTTTCTCCCAGGCATCCAGGTCGTCGAGTACCTCCGCGCGTTCCTCTTCGGGCGCCTCGGCTGGAACCGGCTCGGCGGCAGTCTCGTCATCTCGGGCGCATTCGGGCTGTTCCGCAAGGACTACCTCCACGCCATCGGCGGCTATGACGTCTCGAGCGTCGTCGAAGACTTGGACCTCGTCGTCCGCCTGCACCGCCACCTGCAACGGCGCAAGATCCGCTACGAAATCACGTTCATCCCCGACCCCGTGGCGTGGACGGAGGTGCCCGAGTCGGTCCGGATCCTCTCCCGCCAGCGGGAGCGCTGGCATCGCGGGCTCATCGCGGGGATGTGGGCGCACAAGGGGATGCTCTTCAACGCCCGGTACGGCCGCGTCGGTCTGATCGCGATGCCGTTCTTCACCTTCGGCGAGATGCTCGCGCCCCTCATCGAGGTGCTGGGCTACGGCATCACGGCGTTCGGCCTCGCGTACGGCATCGTGAACACGTCGTTCGCCCTGCTCTTTGTCCTCGTGGCGTGGGGTTATGGGATGCTGCTCTCGATCTGGGCCGTGGTACTCGAAGAGGCGAGCTTCCGTCGCTACCGGCGCGCCGGCGATTTGGTGCGACTGATCCTGTATGCTATGCTTGAGACCTTCGGCTACCGGCAGCTCACCGTCTGGTGGCGCTTGCGGGCGTTCGCGACCGTCTGGAAACACACGCGCCGGTGGGGTGAGATGACTCGAAAAGGATTCTCGACTCCGTGACCCGCCGCATCGTCGCCACGTTCGTCGCGGGCTGCCTGGCCGGGGCCGGGCTCCGGGCCCAAGCGTTGCGCGTCGGCGCTTGGAGTTCCTACGAGGGCGTGACCAACAGCGAGGACTGGACCACGGCCGGCGCCCAGCTCACACTCGCCACCGCGCGAGCACATGCCGTGTGGGCGATAGCGGAGCGAGTGGGCCGCTTCGGGGCCACGGATCTGACGGCGCGAGTGGGAGGCGTGCTTCATCCCACCGAGCGCTGGTGGTTCACCGTGGAAGCGGGGACGGCGATCGGGCCCGAGTTCATGCCGAAGAACTCCTGGGAAGCGGACGTCGCCGCGCTCGTCATGCGGGGGGCGTCGCTGGGACTCGGTTACCGCCGCCGGAACTACGTGGTCGGCCCAGTCGACTTCGTGATGCCGCACGTCACCATCGAGACGCACACCGTTTCCTGGGATCTCCGGGCCTTCATATCGCGCAACCCGTCGGACCGCACCGACGCCGCGTTCGCCCTCCGGACAACCAAGTCACTGACGCCTCGCGCCGCAGTCTGGGTGCTCGGTGCCGCCGGCCGGGAGAGTTTCCTCGTGGGCACGCCGCCGACCGCCCAGGTGCGATCGTTGGACACCGTGACGGGCGCCACCGGCCTGCGTTGCAACGCGGGGAGTGGGTTCACGCTGCGAATCGACGCGAGCGTGACCCGTTCGCGGCCGGTGCTGTCGCGACGGGGCGTCGCGATAGGAGTGGAGCGCAGCTTTTAGAGAGCCTCGCTGCTAGATTCGGACGTCCAGCGGCTCCTGCAGCCTGCGTTGTAGCGCCGGATGCGTCCGCCA
>WNGB01017649.1_pt1 | contig 13239 bp, 10 predicted proteins | sample 5400681 | NCBI WGS metagenome assembly WNGB01 (sample SAMN13153367, study PRJNA577476) | soil metagenome | isolation source: 115 cm soil or saprolite under grassland replicate 2 | place: USA:California | collected 2016-06-15 | reverse complement strand
GATATTCAACCTCAAAGACCGCATTGAGGCCCGACGGCGGTTGTCTCTCCCCCCTGAGCAGAGAGTTATCACCTTCGTTGGGCGATTTGAGCCGGAGAAGAACCTCCTTGGGATTCTCAACGCGTTCAAGACGATTTCAGCTCGGCATGGGGACGTAATGTTAATCTTGTGTGGGAGCGGAAACTTGGCTCAAGTTCTTCGCCGTGAGGCGGGCCGTCGGGATGGAAAAATCCGAATGATCGACCCGCTGCCACCGGAAGAGCTCTCATGGTTGCTATGCGCTTCCGACCTTGTCGTCATTGCATCCGCGCACGAGGGGCTTCCGACCGTGGCGCTGGAGAGCATGGCCGTCGGTACTCCAGTTGTAGGAACAGAGGTGGGGATTCTGCCGAATTTGATTCAACCGGGCCGCAACGGCTATCTCGTCGGCGAAACAGTCGACCTTCCCGAGACCATGGAGAAAGCGTTGTACCATACGGAATGGGACAAATCGATGTGCAGGACATCCGTGGAGCCGTACGGATGGGATAACGTGGGCAAATCAATTGCGGAGGTGTATCATGCTCTTTCCGCGTAAGGTTACCTACTCCCTGCTCTCGCTGATCCTCGTCATTACGGTTCTCTTCCGTTACCCGCTCGAAGTTGGCCACATCCTTGGGTCTGATTCCACTTTTATCGTCTCGCTCACTGACTCGATCATCGAACTCAACCGCGCGGCGTGGATCATACATCCGACATCCTACCTCGGATTATATGCGCTCTCGTATCCCAGCGCAATGCCTTTCATACTCGCGGATGCGAAGTTCCTTGGAGGTGTGCCCATCGAGGGCGCCGCGCTGCTCGTCGGACTCGTATTCTCCGCCATGGGTACGATGGGGGCGTTCGCCGCGAGCCGGGCCGCTCGAGCGGATGACCGACTTGCTCTCATTGTCGCGTTGCTTTTCGCGATTTCTCCATTCCTAGTGAAGGATACGCAATGGGTAGCATCATCGAGGGGCTATGTCACGTCGATGGTCCCGATCCTCTTCCTCCTCTTGTTCCGGCACATGCGGACACGTGATGTCCGTATTATCGCGGTACTCGTTGTTCTCGTATTTACCATGACTGCGATTCATCGTATGGGAGCGCTCGCTATTTTCGTGTTGGTTGCGTATGCGTTTTCGCTTCCTTTCCACCGAGTGACGCAACAATTACGTTTCGCGCTAATCCGCTACGAGGCACCGTTCAGACTCGCGTCGCTGGCCATCGCCGTCTCCAGTTTTTTCGTCCTCTTCTATCTTCAGTTCCAGTTTCCTGGTCTTGGTGGGGTTGACGTCGTCCAGGAATTTGGGAGTGGAGCCTTCTTCAGCGGATCCTCGTTCCCGGCACTGGTCGGCAATATGGGGGTTAGTCTAGTCGGCAAGGTAGGCCTGCTCTTTCCGTTGGCTATTGTCGGACTTATCCGGTTTACGTGGCAGCGCCCTAAGGAGGACCGGGACAAATTCATCCTTTCAGCGGTTTTCGTGATCATCCCGCTACTCGCGTTCCGGGACTATGTCTCTGAGTTCCTGATTTACTTGTTCGTGTTTCTGATTGCTCTCTCGTTGTTTCCGCGAAGGGCGCTCGGACAGAGGAAGAAGGTCGTGGTTTTCCTCCTAGTTGTTGGCTTGGTCATGTCGAGCTTTGTTTTCGGTTGGGTCGTCAAGGACTACTGGCGGGAACACTACTATACCGATGGCCCGATTTCAGACGAACTGTACTCGGACTCACTTTACTTTACCTGGAGTGCAAACGGGACACTTCTCTCGAACGAGGGTCTGTCTGCGGGTAGAATTGCTGCAGTCTCGGGAAGGCCCGTCCTGCCGATTGGAGGCGCATCGATTCATTGGTTCGGGCCACAACAACTAACGTTCGGCTTCGTCAATCCCAGATCGGTCGCGGTCCGCTCAATACCTTGGACGAGCATCTCGTTCCAGACGGACGAGATCTTCGCACCCCTGAATGTCCCGAACGCGAAGGACGACTACGAGACGATGTTCTACAACCCGCTGGGCGATGCCGGTGCCACTCAACTCATGGATCAATACGGCGTTCACTACGTGTTCGTGCTGAACTCGCACTCGGCAGAGTTTCAGAGCTATTTGTGGCGACCGTCTCCGATGGTCCAAGACACGACGATGTCAAGATACAAGACATTCGAATCGGACCTCTATTCGATTTGGTTCCTCGGATAGTGTCCAGACATGCGAGTCGCGCTGCTCTCCCCATACGCAGAACCAGTCAAGGGAGGGATTACCAGTTACACCCGCGAGCTTGCCGAGGCATATCGGCTCAAGGGGTTCGAAGTCCTCTTCCTGTCGACGGTCGGAGGGACCGGTCCGTCCGTTGAAACGCTCGGACCATCGCGCCTTGGCTTCTTTCTCCGCGCGACGCTCCGGTTGATTCGCTGGAAGCCCGATGTAGTCCACGCGCACTCGCACTGGTACACCTTGCTTCCAGGAGTCGTAGTCAAATGGTTGCTTCCTTGGACGAAACTGCTATTTACGTTTCATACTCCGAGCGCATCCGGCCAACCCGGATGGAGAGATCGAATATTCCTATGGCTGGTCGGTCGCTCCGACGGAGTTGCTTTCGTCAGCGCCGATCTGATGGAGTCCACCGGCCTTCCACCGTCCGTCAACCAAGCCGTTATCTGGGCTGCACCCGAGAGTCTGGTCCTGAGGGATAGCGGCCCTAGCCTTGTTCCTCGAGGCCGCTCCATCCTGTTTATTGGGCCACTCGTTTGGCCGCGAAAAGTCGCCGGGGTTCTCGTCCTTCTCGAGGCCTTCGCTCGGGTATCACGGTCGTTTCCAGAATGGCGTGTCGTGATAGTTGGAGACGGGCCGGGCAAGGTCGACGTCGAACGTCGAATCCATGAGCTTCAACTCGAGAACGTGGTCGTTCTCAAGGGTTTCGTTCATGACATCCTGCCGGAAATTGCCTCCGCTGGAATCTACGCACAAATCTCGTTCCAAGAGGGTCTGCCCATATCCCTCCTGAATGCGATGGCGGTTGGATCGCCGGTGCTCGCCACCGCGGTCGGCGGAATGGCGGAGGTTATCAGACACAGAGTGACGGGATTTCTTTCGGCGCCCGACGTCGGGTCCGTCGCCGTGGCGCTGATCACGATGCTGGAAGACCGGGACCTCAGGTCTAAACTTGGCGCTGCAGCTCGCGAAGAGATTAGGCGCGATTTTTCTTGGGCGCGTGTCGCGGACCGATGCCTGACGCTGGTCACAAAGGGATCCCCATGAAGCGGTTCTTCATCACCGTCGACGTAGAGGAGGACCTCCCAGGAATCATTCCAAGAGGCCAATTGGGCCTCGAACAGGGAATGCGGGACCTGATGCGAGTATTCAGCGGACGTGAGATTAAGGCAGATTTTTTCTTTCTCGCCTCTGTCGTCCGTTCACATCCAGATCTCGTGAGGGAGGTTCAGAGTGGTGGTCACCGGGTAGGGAATCATGGATTGAACCACCGATTGCTATGCTCACAGCCGGCCCGGGCGCAGAGAGCCGCCATCCGTGAATCAACTCGGGTCATCGAGGAGGTTTCGGGAGACCGTCCGAGGATGTTCAGGGCACCCAACTTTTCAGTAGATCAGACCACCCTCGAAATCCTTGAGGAGGCCGATTATCGCGTCGACTCATCCGTTCTCCCTGGCCGCGCTCTTCGACGCTTCGGGTTTCTGCCAATCTACGACCATCGGGCCTCAACCGTCACACCGCATCTCATTCACGGGGGGAGCTCCGACCGGACGCGACAACCCATGCTCGAATTGCCGGTGACGCCGAACCCGTTGCGCCCGGGTGCTCCGTTCGGCCTTGGGGCAGTCCACTACTACGGCGTAACTGCGATGATCGATGCGCTTGATCGCGTTCCTACGCCAGACATCGTTTTCCTAATCCATCCCTGGGAACTCGTGGACTTGGGCCGATACTATCCATCTTTGCCGGAAGGGTACGTTCGATCAAGTGCCAATGGCGCCGAGAAACTCGGGGAGTTCTTGGATTACGTCCGAACGCGCTTCCATCTGGCGGGCGTCCTGAGCTACGCCTTGGAGTACCGATCGCCATGACTCCGAGAGTCGCATTTGTTTGGCCTTTTCCGCCGGAGGCTCCCACCGCCGCTGCCGTGAGACTTTCAGGATTCTTGGACGCAGCACGTCGAGGGGGGATACAGACTCTCCTCCTCGTACCCGTCTCGAACGGCTCGCGCGAGGCGACTCAGCTTCCGCCTCTATACGATGCGCTCGTCGCAGCCGGTGGATCGGCGTACGCGTTAGCGCGGCTGCCTGGCTCTGTGTTCAGGCTTGCTCGATACTTGAGGTCGAACAGCTGCAATCTAGTCGTCGCGAGCAGTCCAGCCCCGATGTTAGCATTTCAAGCACTGGTGGCTGCGAAGCTCCTCGATCTCCCTTTCGTTCTCGATATTCGTGACACTTGGGAAATGGAGACATTCACACATGAAGGCCGGCTCCGCAACCGACTGAAAGCGTTCTGCGAACGGGCATGTGTCGGCGGGGCTACTCGTGTAATGTGCGTGACGAAAACGCTGCTTGGTCAACTGGCTTCGAGTTCCGGTGTGCCTGTAAACCGATTCGTGTTCGTCCCCAACGGAGCAGACCTCTCTCTCTTCAGTCGACGCCAGGAGACCACCATTGCAGACCTGGTTTTTGCCGGTAGCCCCGCGAAATATCGGAACGTTCCCGGAATTCTCGACGCCATTTCCGAGCTGCGTATCTTCCTGCCAGACGTTCGTATCCTGTGTCTAGGCTGGGCTGGATTGCCAGAAGAGCGAGAGATTCGAACATGGGTTCGTGACCGTCGTCTCGATTCGAATGTAGTTCTTGAGCCGAGCGTGGCGCACCGCGATGTGGCAGTTACTCTTCCTAGGTGTCGACTCGGAGTTGTGTCCATCCCGAACAGCCCTGCCTTTCGTGCAGCGGTGGGTGCAAAGACGTACGAATACCTAGCGAGCGGCCTCCCTCTTGCCTGTCTCGGTCCCGAAGGGACCTCGGAACTGCGGACCTTTGTGGAAGGCAACAAAGTCGGATTTTTTGCTACAACACCAAAAGAGTTCGCAGAACGGGCGTCAGAGCTTCTCCTGCACGAGGAGGCGCGGGAGTTACTGTCCGACCGGTGCGTCACGGTAGCGCAGCAGTTCGACCGGCGAACGATCTCTGATTCTTGCCTAGGAGAGGTGCTGGTGCCGCTCGCAAGGATGGATTGACGGGAAGATTGCATTGTCGCGCGCACGAATTGGGTTCATTCACATATCGCGGGGAATGGAAGCATCATTTGTTCTTCGCGATTTCGAGATTCTAGCCGAGACGTTCGGAGTTGATCCGCTCTTTTACGGGAGCCGCAGAGACCTGTACAAGGTCCTTCGTGTCGTTTCGCGTTCCGATCTTGTCGTTTGCTGGTTCGGTTGGGACCACGCCTACTACGCCACGAAGGTCGCAAAGATGTTGGCAAAGCCTGCGATAATCATCTCCGGGGGCTTCGAGGTGGCAAACGTTCCCGAAATTGGTTACGGAAGCCTTCTGCAGTCGCGAACGCGCAACCGTGTGGTGCGCGCTTTTCGGAGCGCAACGTTGATCATTGCAGACTCGCGTTTCATTCGTGATTCGATAGAGGAAGTCAGCGGCAGGCAAGATGTGTTGCTTGTTCCGCTAGGGTTCGATCCCGCGGTGTACCCGCTTGGCGAAGAAAAGTCGGACTTGGTGATCACGGTGGGCGACATCACCGAGTCAAACATGGAGCGAAAGGGACTCCGGAGTTTTCTTGCTCTTTCGCACCAATTGCCCAAGACGAAGTTCATGATGGTTGGTGGCGGCGACGAGTCTCTAATGAGTCGCATTCGGTCTTCCGCGCCGCCAAACTTAGTCTTGACAGGGCGTGTCCACGACGCGGAACTTCTCGAGATCTACAAACGGGCAAAGGTCTTCGTTCAGGCGTCTGCACACGAAGGATTTGGTAGCGCTGTCGCCGAGGCAATGTTGGCGGGATGCTTCCCCGTCGTCACAGACCGAGGCGCGCTCCCCGAGGTGGTGGGTCCGGAAGGACTTGTCGTGCCTTGGCGCGACGTGGCCGCCCTGGTCGAAGCGGTGAAAACCGCCATTGCTGCTTCTCCTGAATCATCGTTGCGGTGTCGCAGACGGATCATGTTGGAGTTCCCTCTTGAGGAACGGAAGCGGGCTATCAAGGCCGCCGTCATGCGTCTTCTGTAGCCCGGCCCGGCAGCTGCTCGGCTTTCTCGATGTCATTCCTCGTCTCTACCCTTCCTTCTTTGTACATGAGCCGATACTTCGGTGAGCGAACCTCGTCATCGAGCAGATCCGGATACGGACCGAAACGGGCCTTGTCGTACGGCGCAAGTTCGCGCGCCAACTCCCGAATTCTCGCGCGCATCGCCTCTGTGAGGTCGGTCGTCTTGTAGACGTCTTTGATCCGATGGGCTACGTATTCATGGAGAGTTGGGAACTGAGTCTTGTCGGGCAGGCTCATCCACTCCGTCCAGAAACGGCGATAAAGCAGTCGCTTTGCCGACTTCACATTCCTCATGTGGAAAAAGTATAGTTGGCGCCACTCGAGACGCTTGTAATACCAAGGCACCTGAAGGACCTCAAATCGTCCGATTTGTTTGTACGCAATCTTTCGCGAGAAGGTGAAGAGAAACGGTTCTAGTTCCACGTCCGCCTGAGGGATTTGGTGGAAAATGTCCCCATCCACGCTCACCGGGCCGATCCATATGCAGTAATACCGCCTTGCGTCAAGGGAAATCGCGTTCTTGGTCAAGTTCGAAATCGCTCTCGGGCCTGTGGTGTGAGCGATGAAGTCCCCGTGCCACCGGAGGATCCACCGAAACCTCGTCAGGTCCAGGTTGTAATTCACCGCGGCACAGAAATCCTCTCGGTCAAAAGTGTATAGCCGAAGCTTACCTCCCAGTTCATGCTCGAGCCGAGTCAGGATTGAGGGGGTTTTGTCGTCCGAGCCGTTATCCACGACCACGATTTCGTTAACGACTTGCTGAACCGAGCGCACGCTCTTTTCAATCCAGTCTTCTTCGTTCTTTACGGTCATCATAGCGCTGATTCCGGCAGGCCTTAGCCCTGAGGAGGGCGGAATCAGTCCGAATTTCGGTAGTAAGGAGAAGACGGTCCTGGCTGCTTGCTTCATCTTGCTCGTGTCGCTCACCTCCTTATCCACAGCGCGGCCGCAACTGACGTGGAATGAAGGTTGAGATCAGCGAGCGTTCCTTCGGACTCAGCAACAGAGACTCGCCGACGAAACACGCACCCAACACAACGAGTGACGCCGCGATTCGGAGCGGACCGGCCCAGGCGAGAGCGATGAAAGCGACGGCCACGGAGGCGGCTGCCCAAGTCGCTGGTGCCTTCATCTCGCGTAGGTCGAGATCGAGAATCGACCTCGCGACCACGATGAGCGCTGTTGCGAGAGCGCAGTATCCGAAGAAAATTGATAAGGCCGCGCCAGCGATCCCGAATGGAGGGATTAGAAGAAGCGTAGTAAGCACGACGATGGCTGACCAGATGCCGTTTACGGCAAAGCCTATCCAAGTCTTGCCCGTGCCGGCGAGTTGTCCACCGATTGCTGACCCGGCTGCAACCAACAGAGCCGAGGCAGATAGGATAGCCAACGCCGCGGTGCCGCCGAGGAATTCGGAGCCGTAGGTCCAGGTTATGATCTCTTGGCCAAACAATATCGCGATGACGACAAGGGGCGTGGACACGAACGTCGTTGCGCGGGTCATTTCAGCCACCAAGGCCCGCCCTCTCTGGGGGCTCGTTGTGCTGAGGGAGGAGAGGGCTGGGAAGAGGGGGACGCCTACGGCAGAAGGAATGAACGTGATGACGTTGGAGAGTGCGTACGCAATAGAAAACGCGCCGAGTTGATCGAACCCACCGGAGGTAGCCAGGGTCGAGCTTACTAGGTAAAAGGTTGGCAGCACGACCAGACCGGAGAGTAGCATAGGGAGGCTGTACTCGAGCAACGCCCTTCCCTTCATCCCCATAGTTTGCGGGTTCGAAGGAAGCCGATCGATTGATTTTTCTACAGCCCGTAGTGAAAGCGCTCCTGGGATTATCGACGCGATCGCGAAAGCGACAAGAGCCCCTTCCGTTCCAAGCGTGGGGGCCAACGCCAAAGCTGTCACCAGACCTATCGCGGCTGCGGCAAGATACCGAATGTTCATAGCCCGGACCTTTCCCAAACCTTGTAGCGCACTCGTAAAGAGCGCGAACACCGGTCCGAAGATGGTCAAAGGAACGATGAGCAACAGAAGCGGGAGAGTTCTCGGTCCATAGTACGGGGCCAAGACAAAGACGGCGACCATGGCGAAACCCAAGGCCGTGAGAGTCGTTGTAATGGAAGAGAGCTTGATAGCGGCGCGCAAAGTTCGATTCGCCGCCTCTCGAGACCTGCCTGCTTCTCCGGCAACGAACTTTGTCACAGCTGCAGGGAGACCACAAGCGGACACGCTCGCAACCAAAGTCATGATGCTCAGGACTAGCGTCAACAAGCCAAAGCGATCCGGACCAAGGATTCGACCCACGGCGACCGATTCAAAGAGACCGAGGAGCTTCACTCCGACGAGTGTGAGGAAAGATGTAACAGTGCCGGCGACAATAAACTGTCGAAGGCCAGAGGTTGGTTTCACACGGGCACCAGCTCGTCCGCCTTCACCGCCACGATGCGAAGTCTGGGGGCGGCAATGACTCGCAGCGGTGGAATCTTGCCGAGGATCCTGTCCTTTCCCAGGCGGACGCTCGGGCCGAACGAGTCGAACCCAACCGCCTTCACTCGAAAGCCCGCTGCCTCGCAATGGTTCACTAAGTGCCCAGGAGAGAACAAGCTGTAGTGTCGGTCCTCTGAGGTTCGATGGGTGTACCCACGGGCGTGATCGATTTGCAAATGCCATCTCCAGTAGCCTGCATGGTCTGTGACCAGTTCGAGGGTACCACCGGGTCTAAGAACGCGAAACGCTTCGTCTAGGAAATGGCCCGGGTTGCGGAGATGCTCGAAAAGACATCTCGTATAGACTTCTGTGCACGTTGAGCTCCGTGCGATGTCGACACGGACGTCTCCATAACCGTCTTCTCCCGCGCCTAAATTGAGGACGAGGGGGCTCTCAATCGCGCGATGCGGTCCGGGGCTCATGAGAATCCTGTGGCCTCAGCGCAGGGTATTTCGCTACAAGCTCTGACGAGAACTCCGGATGGCTCAGACCAAGCTCTATGTTGGCGATGAGCCAGCCCGCCTTGTCACCAACATCGTACCGTCGGCCTGGGTATCGGACGGCAAAAACGTCCTCTTGCTGTAGCAGTCGGTTGATGGCGGGAGTCAGCCCCACGTCGTGTTCGGAGTCCTGCGCCTCCCTGCGAATAGCATCCAAAACGCCCTCCGTAAAATGGTAGCGACCAATTATCACAAGGTTTGAGGACGCGCGGGATGGATGCGGCTTCTCCTGGACTCCCCGGACTTTCATCACGTCGGATTCCTCCCATTGTCCCGAAACTACGCCGTATTTGGATAGCTGTTCCAGCGGGGCTTCTTGTACGGCAATCACTGATGCGGACCGGTCTTTGAAGACACGCCCAACTAGCCCCTGACACGGCTCCTGAGAAACGCAGATATCATCGCCCAGCAGGAGTCCGAAGGCCTGCCCGTCCAAGTAGTCCTGGCCCGCGAGGATTGCGTCTCCCAGGCCTCGAGGCTCCTTCTGCCGTACATAGAGAAGATTCGCCAGCCGGCTCACTGCGCGGACCTTTTCGAGATGGGACTTGTTGCCCCTTTCGAGGAGGTATTGCTCGAGCTCCGCCGCTCGATCAAAGTGGTCCTCGATGCTTCGCTTGTGCCGACCAGTGACTAGAAGGATGTCGCGGTAGCCAGAGGCCACCGCTTCTTCAACCACATACTGGATTGCAGGCTTGTCAAGGAGAGGGAGCATTTCCTTCGGGGTCGATTTCGTGTATGGCAGGAATCGAGTGCCTAGGCCGGCCGCTGGAATCACCGCTTTCATGGCCGCGCTTCGAGCATTATCGGTTTTTATAACGCTTTGCACAACGTTATTAGCCGTGGTAACCTCGCGCTGAATGTTGTCCAGCATCGCGGTCATTGGAGCCGGCTACGTTGGGGTTTCGAGTGCTACAGCGTTCGCGAAACTGGGCCACCGGGTAACACTCGCGGAGAGAGATCTGATTCGGGTGAAGAGCCTGGGCGAGGGTCGTGTGTCGTTCTTCGAGCCGGGTCTCGATCGCGCGTTCTCCCGCATGGTCCGGTCGGGCAAAATCCGGGTGACGAGCGACACTGTTGATGCTACACGTGGCAGCGGTCTCTTGTTTCTCTGTGTGGGGACTCCACCGAATCGGGACGGTTCATTCGACTCTTCCCAGCTCCTCGTCGCGTCGAAGGAGTGTGGTGAAGGCCTGCGCGGGGCGCCGTTTCAGGTCGTCGTGGTGAGGAGTACGGTCTTGCCGGGCACCACGGACGGACTCGTGATCCCGACGCTTGAAGCGGCGTCGGGACGGCGTGTCGGGGAATTCGGGGTATGCGTGAACCCAGAATTCCTGCAAGAGGGCCGGGCGCTGCATGACAGCCTCAACCCGTCGCACATCGTGATCGGTGAGGCGGACCGTCGGAGTGGCCTCCGGCTTTGGCGTCTCTACGCCCGATTCCGCTGCCCCAAGATCCGAGTCGGGCTCCGCGTCGCCGAGGCTATCAAATACGCGACTAACGCCTTTCTCTCGACCAAGGTAACTTTCGCCAACGAGATTGCCAACATCGCAACGCGGCTCCGAGTCGACTCCGATGAGATCCTTCGCGGGATGGCGCTCGATCCCCGGATCAATCCGCAATTCCTGCAGCCGGGCGCCGGATTCGGGGGATCGTGCCTTCCCAAAGATTTGAGAGCCCTCTCGACGTTCGCACGAAGCCTCGGGTATGAACCACTCCTCCTCGACTCTGTTCTGGCTTCGAACGATCGACAGCCGCTCGAGGTGGTGCGGCTGCTCGAGGAGGAACTGGGAGACCTCCGCGACTGCCGAATCGCGATCCTCGGGCTTTCGTTCAAACATGGAACGGACGATGTCCGAGGGACACGCGCGCTACCCATCGCGGAAGAACTGAACCGCCGCGGCGCACACGTCGTCGGGTACGATCCCCGTGCAGGCGCCGCCTTCGCAGAACGGGCGCCATTCTTGGAGCTCGCATCCTCTGTCGCTTCCGCGGTGGACCGTGCTGACGGCTGCATTATTCAAGCAAGCTGGAAGGAGTTTGTGTCCATTCCATCGGCGGACTTTTCGAGGATGAAAAATCGTGTGGTCGTCGATGCCCGCCGGACCTGGACGGTAGAACGAGTCCCTTCCGGCGTTCGTTATCGCCGAGTCGGCTGACTGCGCGAAGTTCTGGATCGAACGCGAATGGCAGACGTAGGCTCATATCGTGTCCAGAAGGAGGTTGGACGGGACATCTCAAGTTAACAACGGCGCTTCTTCGTTGCTAGGACGACGGCCGCATACGGGACACCGGTTTGCGCTGATGTGGCAGCTCCGGTGATAGTACGCGCCGCATCCACAGCGCGTCGCCGGAACCACGGGCGTCAATATATCGGAACAGATGACGCAAAAAGATTCGGGTCGTCTCGACTTAGGTCTCGCATTCTCCCCCGCTTTCGTCGTTTGATTCTGCGGAAAGAACCTGAACAAGACCCCCCAGAACAGCGTGATCCAGCCGAGGAAGATGAGCCATCCTGCGTAGGAGTGCGCGAGGAGCATGTTCTGCAAGTCCGTCTCCGGCGAGTCTGCGTAATACCCGACAAGGACGATGACCGCCATCCGGAGGACGTTCGCCACATATGCAGCGAGAAGACCGAGGCCGAGAAACGTCCAAAGGCGTTTGGATGGGTTCGTAGTTTCGGTCATGAAGAACGCGAGGAAAGCAGACGCGAAAATGCCGAACGAGTAGATGCCAGAGCATGCTGTCGTAATCACGACGGTCACCTGGATCGGATCGTGTTGCGGCGTGAAGGTCAAGCCGGGAGCGGTCGATCCCGCGACGGAGTGGACTGTATTGCTCACGCCGATTAGCTGCAGGATCGCGCTCGTCTCCGGGGCGAGTGCGACCCAAGAGTACAGGTCAACCGACCGGTCAAAATCCGCGTAGTAGGCGCGCGCGAGCAGCAGGGGCACCACGAGGATCGCGTTGAGGCACACGAAAAACAGGAGGACGAAATCGCGCTCGCGGTCGTAGCGGGCCGGAACGAACCGGTACGCCATCAGCGTGGCGGCGCTCAGGAGGACGATCGTGTCCTCGGTCTGAATCGCCGGGGTAGCGGAAAGCAGCAAGTTGTATCCGATATCTGCAAGCACGATCCCGACGCCAAGCGCGGGGAACAACGGCACGAGTCGGCCACTCAGAGTGACCCGGTGCAAGACTCGGCTGGCGATAGAATCGCTGCCGGAGGCAGCAACCGTCCCGCTAGGCCACACCGCCCACGCGAAGAGCGCCCCTCCTGCGACCAGTAGCGGCAGCGCAAGCCACTCTAGGACCGTCCCCTTCGGTCGGTCGATGATAAGGCCGACGCCCGCAAACGTCGTCAGGAGGGCGAGCAGGGCGGCCGCGCGGCGGTTCTCCACGAGCTTCCTGGCCCAGCTCTCGACCTCCATGGTCTCGTCACCGGACGACCCATCCCCTCCATATAAGAAGCCTCGCGGCTCGTTATCGGCACCGCGAGAGGTCGGACGATTCAAATAGCTCAGCTCCATACGACGAATCGGTCGGCCATGAAGGTCGTCGGCGGTTCCGCGTCGGTCCCCCTCGCGAAGGGGATCACCCGCGAGCTCTCCGCCGCGTATGTCGACGTCGCCTTCGAGAGGCACCCCGGCGGCTTCCCGGACGGCGAGCGGTACGTCAGGCTCCTCGGGGCCGTGGCGCGCGATCACGTCGTCCTCGTCCAGACCACCCATCCGGACCCGATGATCGTCGAATTCCTCCTCCTGGCCGATGCGATCCGCGATGCCGGCGCTCGTCGGATCACGGCCATCGTCCCGTACTTCGGCTACGGCCGACAGGGCAAGCGCTTCCTTGACGGCGAGGCGATCTCCGCCAAGACGATTGCGAAGCACATCGCCATCGACTGCGACGAACTCCTGACGATGGCGATCCCGGCAGACCCGGAGATCCTCAAGACGTTCCCGCT
>WNGB01021226.1_pt1 | contig 13240 bp, 8 predicted proteins | sample 5400681 | NCBI WGS metagenome assembly WNGB01 (sample SAMN13153367, study PRJNA577476) | soil metagenome | isolation source: 115 cm soil or saprolite under grassland replicate 2 | place: USA:California | collected 2016-06-15 | reverse complement strand
AGGCGGTCGGTGCGGTAACCGACGACCAGGATCCCCCAGGTCTCGAGCCATTCGAGGGTGGCGGCCGCGTCAGCCACGTGCTTGGGCCCGGAGCAGACCACCACCAGCCTGGAGCGGGCGAGCTGGGGCAGGTCGGCGGAGACGTCCGCCGTGCCGAAATGGATCCCGCCGATCCCGCCCGTCGCCATCACGTCGATGCCCACCCGTTCGGCGGCGAATGCCGTGGCCGACACCGTGGTGGCACCGTCGAGCCTGCGGGTCACGACGTAGGGCAGGTCGCGCACCGTGACCTTCCAGGTCGCGCGGCCGGAGGCGAGGCTGCGCACCTGCTCGGCATCGGCGCCGACCACGATGCGGCCGCCCATCACCCCCACCACCGCCGGCTCCGCGGCGGACTTGCTGACCGCGACGGACTGGGCCTCCGCCGACTCCAGATTGGCCGGCGACGGGAGCCCCTGGGCGAGCACGCTGGACTCCAGCGCGACCACGGCGCTGGCCGTGGCGATCCTGTCGGCGACGACGATGGGTCGTTCCATGTGAACGTACGGCTCCCATGCTCGACTGCAGCACCTACGGGCTGGCCCGCTCGCCGGAAGGCGGCGGCAGGCGCATCAAAGGGTAGCGGCTCGGCGCGCCGGTGGGCAGAGGGCAGCGGGCCGCTACGACTCGTTCTCCCAGAAACGGGCCATGACCACCCGCCGCGCGCGGCGGGTGGCGCGGCGGTAGCCCTCCAGCAGACGCTGGCGGCCCGGTGCGGGCTCCCCCATCGCCTCGGCCAGGCGCTCCAGGGCCCGTGGGTCGGTTGGCAGCGAGTCCGCCGGCCGTCCGGCCACCAGGTAGCCGACGTTGCGCAGCCGCAGGCAGAGCCGGTAGGCGTCGCCCAGCCAGGCCGCCTCGCCGGCATCGAGCCCGCCTGCCTGGACCAGGGCGTCCAGCGCCGGCAGCGTGCCGGGCAGCCGCACCAGCGGGTCGCGGCCGCCCATCCGCAGCTGCAGGAGCTGCACGGTCCACTCGACGTCGGCGAGCCCGCCCGGGCCGAGCTTGAGGTGCAGCCTGGGATCGGCCCCAGCGGGCAGGCGCTCGGACTCGACCCGCGCCTTCATGCTGCGCACCGCGGCCACCGTGGCCGCATCGAGCTCCTCCCGGTACACGCGCGTCGCCGCCGCGGCTCGGAACCGCTCGGCCAGGTCCCGGTCCCCGGCCACCGGGCGGGCCTTGATCAGCGCCTGCAGCTCCCACGGCTCCGCCCAGCGGTCCCAGTAGGCCAGGTAGCTGGCCAGCGTGCGGGACAGCGGCCCGTTGCGGCCCTCCGGCCGCAGGCCCAGGTCGACCCGGAAGCCGGTGCCCTCCCTGGTGAGCCCACTGAGCCCGCTGACCAGCTCCCGCACCATGGCGGCGGCCACCCGACCCGCGAGCTCCGGCGCGGCCCCGGAGCTCGCCTCGTGGCACACCAGCACGTCGAGGTCGGAGACATAGTTCAGCTCCCGGCCGCCCAGCTTGCCCAGGCCGATCACGGCCAGCCGCAGCGGCAGCGCGCCGGCGGGCGCCGTGTCGGCCAGCCCTCTGGCGACCGTGCGTCCGGCGACCCGCAGCCCCGCCTCCAGGCACGCCTCGGCGACGCCGACGAGCTCCGCGCTCACCTGCTCGACGGGCACGCCGTCGGCCAGGTCGCGGACGGCCACCCGCAGCAGCTCGCGCCGCCGGAAGCGGCGCAGGGCATCCCAGGCCGACTCCGCCCGCTCATGGCGGTTGACCAGCGCGAGCGCCTCCTCGAGCAGCTCGGCGGAGTCGCGCGCGGCGGCCGGGCCGCCCTCATGGGCCATGGCGGTGAGCAGCTCGGGGTGGCGGGCCAGCAGATCGCCGAGCAGCCGCGAGGTGCCGAGCACCTTGCAGAGCAGCTCGGCAACGGCCGGATTGTCGCGCAGCGTGCCAAAGAAGGCGTCGCGGTGGCCCAGCCGCTCCGCCACCAGCCGCAGCGCCGCCAGGCCGCCGTCGGGGTCGGGCGTCGAGGCCAGCCAGCCCAGCATCACCGGCAGCATGGCGCGCAGCAGGATCGCCCGCCGGCGCAGCCCGCTCGTCAGGGCGTGCAGGTGCGCCAGGGCCCGGTCCGGGCTGGCGAAGCCGAGCGCGGCCAGCCGCTGGCTGGCCCATTCGGGGCGCAGGTCGGAGGGGAGCGCGCCGAACACCTCGAGCAGCGGCCGGTAGAACAGCTTCTCGTGGATGCCGCGCACGGTGACCGCGTGGCGGCGGCGATCGGCCTCGAAGCGCTCCAGCGCGCCCGCCTCGGGGCCGTCCTGGTAGCCCATGGTCCGGGCCAGCCAGTGGCGCTCGGCCTCGCCGGCCGGGATGGTGTGGGTGCGGCGCTCGTCCACGAGCTGCAGGCGGTGCTCGACGTTGCGCAGGAAGCGGTAGGCCTCGGCGAGCTGGGCGGCGTCGGCACGGCCCACGAACCCGGCCGCGGTCAGCCGCTCGAGCGCGACCAGCGTGGTCCCCGAGCGCAGCTCCCGGTCCTGCCGCCCGTGCACGAGCTGCAGCAGCTGCACGGCGAACTCGATGTCGCGCAGGCCGCCGGGGCCGAGCTTGACCTGGCGGTCGCCGTCGGCGCGGACCGGCTGGGACGACTCCACGCGGGCCTTCATGTGACGGATGGCGGCGATCGCCTCCGGGTCGAGCCGCTCGGGGTACACGCGCCGCGCCGCCTCGGCGCAGAAGCGCCCCGCCAGATCCCGGTCCCCGGCCGCGGGCCGCGCCTTGATCAGCGCCTGCAGCTCCCACGGCTGCGCCCACCGGTCCCAGTACGCCACGTAGCTGGCCAGCGTGCGGGACAGCGGCCCGTTGCGCCCCTCCGGCCGGAGGTTGGTGTCCACCCTGTACCCCGGGCCCTCCGGGTTGACGGCGCCCAGGCCGGCGATCAGCTCCCGGGCGAGCGCCGCCGCCAGGCGTGCGGCCAGCTCCGGGTTGGCGCCCTCCGCCGGCTCGTGGCAGAGGACCACGTCGATGTCGGAGACGTAGTTCAGCTCCGAGCCGCCCAGCTTGCCCATGCCGATCACGGCGATCCGCAGCGGCAGCCCACCCGGACCGGGGCCGTCGCCGGCGTCGGGGGCGAGCCTGGCGCTCACCGTGGCGCCGGCCAGCTCGAGCCCCGCCTCGACACAGGCGTCCGCGAGGCTCGCCAGCTCCAGGCCGACGGTGTCCACCGGCGCCCCGCCGGCGAGGTCCCGCACGGCGGTCCGCAGCAGCTCGCGCCGCTTGAAGCGGCGCAGCGAATCCCAGCCCTGCCGCGGCTGCCCGGAGCGGATCAGCGCCAGCGCCTCGCCCACCAGCTCCCCGCGCGGGCGTGCCGCGGCGAAGGCACGGCCGTCGGCGAGGCGGTCGACCTCCTCGGGGTGGGCGGCGAGCCAGCGGCCGAGCGAGCGGCTGGCCGCGACCAGGGCGATCAGGCGGCGCCGGAGGCCGATGCGGCGGCGCAGCGCTGCGGTGAGCGCGCCGGGGTCGGCGCTGGCGGTCACGATGGCGGCGAGGGCCCTGGCCGCCAGGTCCGGGTTGGCGCAGGCGGCCAGCTCGTTGAGCATGCGCGGCGACCCAGCGCCCGCCCGGGTCGGCAGCGCCCCGACGACCCGCAGGTCGGCCATGACCGCCTCCGGCTCGCCAAATCCCAGGCGCGCCAAGCTCGAGATCGAGGTGGTCATGGACAGTGCCCCACCTTCGATGATCCCGCGATTACAGCAACGGGAGGTAGCGCTTGCGCTCGAAGGGCGAGACGTAGCGCTGGTACGCCTCCCAGTCCCGGCGCTTGTTGCGCAGGAAGTACTCGAACACGTGCTCGCCCAGCGCCTCGGCGACCAGCTCGGAGGACTCCATGGCGACGAGCGCCTCGTGCAGGTCGACCGGGAGCGGCTGGATGCCGGCGGCGCGCCGCTCCGCCTCGGTCATCTCGTCGATGTTGTCGCCGGCCTCCGGTGGCAGCTCGTAGTCCTCCTCGATGCCCTTCATGCCCGCGGCCAGCATCACGGCAAAGGCCAGGTAGGGGTTGGCGGCCGGGTCGGGCAGGCGCAGCTCGACGTCGACCCGGTCGGAGCGGTAGCCGCCGACCCGGACCATGGCCGAGCGGTTGCGCTGCGCCCAGCAGATGTGGGTGGGCGCGTCGAAGCCGGGAACGAGCCGCTTGTACGAGTTGATCCACTGGTTGGTGACGGCGGTGTACTCCCTGGCGTGCACGAGCAGGCCCGCGATGAAGCTGCGTGCGGTCTTGGAGAGGTTGGCCTCCTGCCCCGGGTCGTGGAAGGCGTTGCGGTCGCCCTCGTACAGCGCGAGGTGGGTGTCCATGCCTGAGCCCTCCACCGGCTGTGACGGCTTGGGCATGAAGGTCGCGTGCAGGCCGCGCTCGAGCGCGGCTTCCTTGACCACGAGCCGGCAGGTCATGACGTGGTCGGCCATGGCCAGCGCGTCCGCCTCGCGCAGGTCGATCTCGTGCTGGCTCGGCGCGATCTCGTGGTGGGACTGCATCACCGAGATGCCCATCCGCTCCAGCATGGCGATCGCGACCTGCCGGAAGTCCTGCGACAGGTCCAGCGCGGTCTGGTCGAAGAACGAGCCGGAGTCGAGTGGTTGCACGCTGCCCGAGTCGGGGAACAGGAAGAACTCCATCTCGGGCTGCACGTACACGGTGAAGCCGCCCTTGGCCGCCCACTCGAGGTTGCGGCGCAGCACCCAGCGGGGGTCACCGTCGAAGGGCTCGCCCTCCGTGGTCAGCACGTCGCAGAACATCCTGGCGACGCCGCCGGAATCTGCCCGGCCGGGCAGGACCTGGAAGGTGCTCGGGTCCGGCCGGGCGACCATGTCGGCCTCCTGGACCCTGGCGAAGCCCTCGATGGCCGAGCCGTCGAAGGTCATGCCCTGCTCGAACGCGTCCTCGAGCTCCGCCGGCGTGATCGCGAACGACTTGAGGAACCCGAGCACGTCGGTGAACCACAGCCGGATGAAGCGGATGTCGCGCTCCTCGACCATCCGCAGGACGTACTCGCGCTGCTTGTCCATGTTCCCTCGAAGCATAGCGTCGGGATCGGGGGGCAATGCTACCTGCGTCGTTACCACTTGATAAACCTTCATCGACACCTGGACGGCCTTGCTATCGTGGGCGCGGGAGGGGGTGCCGCTCGTTGCAGCGCTTGCGGTTGGCAGGGGCCCAGATCGACCCGGTGGTCGGGGACGTCGACGGCAACGTCGAGCTGATCCTCGGCAGCTACCGCGAGGCCTCGGAGCGGGGCGCCCACCTGGTGCTCCTCCCCGAGCTGGCGGTCACCGGCTACCCGCCCGAGGACCTCGTCTTCAAGCCGAGCTTCCTGGCCGCGAGCCGGGACGGGGTCGAGCGCGTCGCCGCCGGGACCGGTCAGGCCGCCGCGGTGGTCGGCTTCGTCGACCCGACCCACGCCGGGCCCGCCAATGCCGCCGCGCTCTGCCACCAGGGCCAGGTGCTGGCCGTCTACCACAAGGTGCTGCTGCCCAACTACGGCGTGTTCGACGAGGAGCGCTACTTCGTGCCGGGCAACCAGGTGCTGCTCGCCTCCTTCGGCACCGTCCAGGTCGCCGTGACGATCTGCGAGGACCTGTGGTTCCCGTGGGGCCCGTTGGCGACCGCGGCGGCGGCCGGCGCCGACGTGGTGGTGAGCATCAACGGCTCGCCCTACCGGCTCGGCAAGGCCGAGCGGCTCGGCCCGATGCTCGCGACACGGGCCGCCGACCACGGCGTCCACCTGCTCTGGGTCAACCAGGTCGGCGGGCAGGACGAGCTGGTCTTCGAGGGCCAGAGCACCTACGTCGACCCGCAGGGCCGCATCCGGGCGCAGGCTGCCGCCTTCGAGGAGGACCTCCTGCTGGTCGACCTCGCCCTGGAGGAGGGAGCGGCCGCGCGCCTGGCCGACCGGCCGCGACGCACGCCGGCCGCCGACCCCCACCCCGGCTTCGAGGTCCGCCGCGTCCGCGTCACCGACGAGCTGCCCGACCCTGGCCCGCGGGTCGAGCCACGGCCGGGCCGCCCGCTCGCCGTCGAGGAGGAGGTCTACCGGGCGCTGGTGGTGTCGACCCGCGACTACGTGGCCAAGAACGGCTTCGAGCGGGTGCTGGTGGGCCTCTCCGGCGGGATCGACTCGAGCCTGGTCGCCGCCATCGCCACCGACGCGCTCGGACGCCACCGCGTCACCGGCGTGGCCATGCCGTCGGAGTACTCCTCGGAGGGGAGCCTGGCCGACGCGCGCGCGCTCGCGGGCAACCTCGGCATCGAGCTGCTCACCCTGCCGATCCACGAGCCCTTCCAGGGCTTCCTGGCCACGCTGAAGGAGCCGTTCGCCGGCACCGAGCCGGGGCTCGCCGAGGAGAACGTGCAGGCGCGCGTGCGCGGGACCCTGCTGATGAGCCTGTCGAACAAGCTCGGCCACCTGGTCCTCACCACCGGCAACAAGTCGGAGCTGGCTGTGGGGTACTGCACCCTGTACGGCGACATGGCCGGCGGCTTCGCTGTCATCCGCGACGTGCCCAAGACGCTGGTGTACGCGCTGGCGCGCTGGCGCAACGAGCTGGGCGTGGTGATCCCGCAGGCGGTGCTGGACAAGCCGCCCTCCGCCGAGCTGCGGCCGGGCCAGCGCGACACCGACTCGCTGCCTCCCTACGAGGTGCTCGACCCGATCCTCGAGCGCTACATCTCCGACGACGCCAGCGCCGAGGAGATCATCGCCCAGGGCTTCGACCGCGACACGGTGGAGCGGGTGGTCCGCCTGGTCGACGGCGCGGAGTACAAGCGCCGCCAGGCCGCGCCCGGCCCGAAGGTCACCGGCCGCTCCTTCGGCAAGGACCGCCGCCTGCCCATCACCAACCGCTTCCGCGGCTTCGTCAGCCCCCCGAGACCCGCGGGGTAGGTACGGCGATCAGCCGATGGACGCCGAGGACGGGCCGCTCGACCCGGCGCGGCGCAGGCTCAGCAGGTGCGAGCGCAGGCGCGCCAGGACCGCGTCGGCCGACAGGCGCCAGGCGTTCCACGGCCCGGGTCCGGCATCCGCCTTCGGAAGCCTGGGCAGGAGGTCGTCGAGCTCCTGCAGCAGCGCGTCGCCGGGTCCCGTCGAGGCCAGTGCGGTGGAGGCCGCCCGGTGCGTGGCGCGCACGTCCCTGGCCAGCTCCTCGCGCACGCGGACGAGGTCGTCGGTGGCCGCGGTATCGAGCTCGCGCAGGCGCCCGCGCAGGGATCCCAGCCTCGGGTAGATCTCGGCGAGTGCCGGGTTGACCGTGTGGGTGGACTCGACGCTGTAGATGTACTGGTTCAGGTCCAGGTTGGGATCGAGCAGGCTCGCCGCCTCCGGCATCGCCAGGTAATCGGCCAGGCTCCCGGCCACGTCTCCGAGCTCGGGCCAGAGGCCCTCCAGCGCGTTCGGCGCATCCTGCGCCCGGCCCCGGAGGGCGCTGGTGAAGGCCTCCGGCTCGGCCAGGAGCGCCTGGTACGCCTCCTCCCAGTCGGCGCGGAACGACAGTGTCTGCATGGTGAGGACCACGTCCGGCTCGAGGTTGGGCCGGGTCTTCATCTGCAGCGTGTAGGCGTTCACGAAGCGCTTCACCTCGCGTGGGTTGACGCCGCCGGCCCCGACCAGGTGGTCCAGGTGCGGCCGGACGCTCTTGGCCAGGTCATCAGCCTGGCCGCCCGCCAGCGAGGTGCCGCTGAAGGTGCCGATGAACTCATCGAGCTGCGCCACCGAGACCGGCGGCAGCGTGAAGGGCACCTGGAAGATCTTCTTGATGTACTCCGATCCCAGGACGGTCGGCCCCGGCTGCGCCTCGCCGCCGGCGTCGTTCCTGCGCTCCCCGTACTTCGACTCGATGGCGCGCTCGATCACCGCACGATCCAGCGCGACCACGAAGATGAAGCCGGAGAGATCGAAGAAGAGCTTCATCGATTCGAGGACCTGCAGCGCGTTCGGCGGCAGGCAGCGATCGAGGTCGTCGACGAAGACCACGATGCGCTGGGAGGCCTTCTCCGGCCCCTCGTTCACGAAGCCGCCGAAGGCGTCGTCCAGCGCGTTGAAGCTCGCGTGATAAGGTGAGCCCGGCCAGGATGGCACGCGCGGCCCGGCCGGCCACAGCCGCCGCCCGCATCGCCCGGCGCCGCACGGTCGACTCCGGCGGGCGCTTGGAGGCCCACTTCACCAGCTCGTCGCGGAGGACGTCGAGGAGGGGCACGATCATGTGCTCCTCCTTCTCGTAGCGCCATGCGTTGAACCAGACGGGCACCACGGTCTCGGAGATCGGTGGCTCGGCGATCCTGGCTCTGATCGCCCGCATCAGCGTGGTCTTGCCAGAGCCCCAGCTGCCGAAGATCCCGATGGCGAACCTCGGGTCGCTCTCGGTGACGATCTCGGCGAGGGCGCCGGCGAACTGGCCGAACCCGAGGGCCGGGACGTCGGCGGGGCTGTCGAGCAGGATCTTGTAGCCCGCATAGCTGCGCATGGCGCACAGCCTCCCACAGCGGTCGGCTCCGGGGAAGATCGGGCACGACAAAGGACCTGTCGCCGCGGATCCTCTGCGTGGCAAACTTGAGGCGTCCAGAAGACCCGCTTCTGCGGGCTTCAAGGCGTACCGCACAGGAGGCCGCGATGCCGGTCACGATCCACGACCTCGCAGCGTGGAAAGCGCGCGGGGAGCGGTTCATCATGCTGACCGCCTACGACGCGCTGACCGCCAGGGTCCTCGACGAGGCGGGGGTGCCCCTGCTGCTCGTCGGCGACTCGCTCGGGAACAACGTCCTCGGCTACGACTCGACCGTCCCGGTCACCATGGAGGAGTCCCTGGTGTTCACCGCCGCGGTGGCCAGGGGCGCCAAGAACGCCATAATCGTCGGGGACCTGCCGTTCGGCTCCTTCCAGGCGTCCGCCGGTGACGCCATGCGCAACGCGGCCAGGCTCGTCAAGGCCGGTGCCAACGCCGTCAAGCTCGAGGGCGGCAGGCGCTCGGTCAAGGCGGTGCGCAAGATCAGCGCCGCGGGGGTGCCCGTGATGGGGCACCTCGGCCTCACCCCGCAGTCGTTCAACAGCTTCGGCGGCTTCCGCGTGCAGGGACGCGGCGAGCGGGGCGACGTGCTGCTCGCGGACGCGCTCGCCCTGCAGGACGCCGGCTGCTTCGCGATCGTCCTCGAGGCGATCCCGGCGGAGCTGGGCGAGCGGATCACCGAGGCGCTGGAGATCGCCACCATCGGCATCGGCGCCGGACCGCACTGCGACGCGCAGGTCATGGTGATCACCGACCTGCTCGGGCTCACGCCGGACCCGATGCCACGCTTCGTCAAACGCTACGCCGACCTGCGCGGGACCATCGCCGAGGCGGCCCAGCTCTTCGCCAAGGACGTGGCGGAGGGCCACTATCCCGCGCCAGAGCACCAGTACCACTGACGGCTCCCGCCCCCTGCCCCGCGGGGACAGCCAGTTGCGGACGCAGGCATGTCCGTGGTAGTTGTGTACACAACTTTCCGCCGCCAACCGCCGTTCCCCCGGAGGTGTCACCGTGAGTGAGACCGTGGCCAGTCCAATCCGCCAAGTCGGCGGCCGCACCATTCCGATCGCCGGGACCTGGGCAGCCGACCCGGCCCACTCGTCATTCGAGTTCATCGCCCGCCACCTGATGGCCAAGGTGCGCGGCCGCTTCACCGCCTTCACCGGCACTGTGCAGATCGTCGAGGTGCCCGAGCAGTCATCGGCCGAGTTCGAGATCGACGTCGACAGCGTGAGCACCCGCGAGGAGCGGCGGGACGGCCACCTGCGCTCTGCCGACTTCTTCGAGGCCGAGAAGCACCCGAAGATCACCTTCCGCTCCACCGGCGTGCGGCCCGGCCCCAATCACGACAACCACTGGCTGCTCGACGGCGACATGACCATCATCGGCAACACCCGCCCGGTCACCTGGGACGTCGAGTTCCACGGCGCCACCCAGGACCCCTGGGGCGGTCAGCGGGCCGCCTTCTCGGCCTGGACAGAGGTCGACCGCGACGACTGGGGCCTGTCGTGGAACGCGCCGCTGGAGACCGGCGGCTTCCTGCTCTCCAAGAACATCCGCCTCGAGGTCGACGTCGAGCTCATCCGCCAGTCGTAGCGCCCAGTCCCCCATCGTGGAGCCCGCCAAGCGCGGGCTCCACGTCGTCTGTCAGCCGAGCAGCCGCTGGCCCACATAGCCGCCGGGACGGACGCCCGGCGGGACGGCGAACAGCGCGCTGCCGGTGTGCTTGATGTACTCGTTCAGCGCGTCCTGGGCGCCGAGCCGGCGCTGGATCGCCACGAACTGGCGGTGGGGGTCGCGCTGGAAGCAGATGAAGAACAGCCCGGCGTCGAGCTGGCCGAGTTGCTGGTCCATGCCGTCGGTGAAGGAGTAGCCGCGGCGCAGCAGCATGGCGCCGCCGTTCGCGCGCGGGCTGGCCAGCCGGATGTGCGCGTCGTCTGGGATCAGCGGCTGGCCGTCGGAGCCCTTGGCGGCCAGGTCGACGGCGTCGAACTCGCCGCTGGCGCCGAGCGGCGCCCCGCCGGCCTTCCGCCGCCCGATGGTCACCTCCTGGTCGTCCAGCGGGGCGCGGTCCCACACCTCGATGAGCATGCGGATGCGCCGGACCACCAAGTAGGTGCCACCGCGCATCCAGGCGGGCTCGGCCGAGCCGTCGACCCAGACATGCTCCGCGAGCAGCCGCGGGTCCTCCATCTTCAGGTTGTTGGTGCCGTCCTTGAAGCCCATCAGGTTGCGCGGGGTCTCCTGGGCGCGGCTGGTCGAGGAGGTGCGCCCGAAGCCGAGCTGGGACCAGCGCAGCACCACCACCCCGCGGCCGATGCGGGCGAGGTTGCGCACCGCGTGGAAGGCCACCTGCGGGTCGTCGGCGCATGCCTGCACGGCCAGGTCGCCGCCGCCGCGCTCCGGGTCCAGCTCGTCACCTGGCAGGGGCGGCAGCTCGTCGAGCTCGCGCGGGCGGGCGGCGGCGAGGCCGAAGCGGTCGCCAGCGCCTGGCCGGCCGAACAGGCTCGGCCCGAAGCCGAAGGTGACGGTGAGGCGCGCGGGCGGCAGGCCGATCGCCTCGCCGGTGTCGGCGGGCGGCGCCAGCGAGTCGCCCCCGTCGGGCACCGCCGGGTCGCCCGCGCACATCCGCGCGGCCGCCAGCGTCCAGGCGCGCAGCAGGTCGCGAAGCTCGGAGCGGCGCTCGGTGACGACGTCGAAGGCGGCGAAGTGCAGCCTGTCCTGCGCCGGGGTGGCGATACCGGCCTGGTGGTCGCCGAAGAAGTCGACCGGCTGCTGGGCGAGGGACGGCGCGCCGGCCGTCGCATCCACACGCGGCTCGCGCCCGATCAGGTACCCGCCGGCGCCAATGGCCAGCCCCGCGCCACCGGCGCCCATCGAGGTCAGGAGCTGGCGCCGCCTCAGCCGCCGGCCGCCAGCTTGGCGCTGACCAGGGAGAGCGGCTCGGCGAGGGCGTCGATCGACTGGGACAGCGTGCGCTTGTCCGGGTCGTCCAGCCGATCGTAGGAGACGTAGCTGCCGAGCTGCCCCTGCTGGTAGGAGACGAGCGCCTGGTCGGTCGCGTCGAAGCGCTGCTGGATGCGGCCGGCCAGGTCGCCGTCGAGCTTGTCCAGGGCCGGCCTGACCGCGTCGAAGGCCGCTCGCGAGCCGTCCAGGTTCGCCTTGAAGTCGACCAGGTCGGTATGGGAGTAGCGCTCCTCCTCACCGGTGATCTTCGACTTCGAGACCTCACCGAGCAGCTCGTTGGCGCCGTTGGCGATCTGTGGAGCGTCCAGCTCCACGGTGCGGACGAGTCCCTGGAGCCTGGTGACGTCGGCCAGGAGCTTGCGCGCCACCGGCGCCATGCCCTGGGTGGTGCCCTTGACCCAGAGCGCCTGCTCGATCCTGTGGAACCCACCCCACTCGGCGGCGGGGACGTCGCCCTCGCGGGCGTCGATCGCCGGGTCGAGGTCGCCGAAGCTCTCGGCGACCGGCTCGATGCGCTCGTAGGGGATCCGGGCGGGGACGTAGCGCTGCTTGGCGGCGGCGACGTCGCCGGCCGTCACCGCGGCCGCGAGCTCCCTGGTCCGCGCGACCAGCACCGCGGTCTGCGCCTGGACGTAGGTGCGGTAGCGGTCCGCGGCGGCGGTCAACTCGGCGGCGGCCTGCCCGCCGGCGGCGGCTCCCGCGGCGCCGACGGTCAGCGTCCCCTCTGCCGCGCTGGTGCCCCCCGGGCACGCCAGCACGTAGGTGCCCTGCTTGAGGTTCAGCGAGAAGCTGCGCTCCAGGCCGGCGCTCACGTTCTCGACCTCACCGAGGATGCGGTCCCCCTGCTTCACCTCGAACTCGGAGACCCTGCCGGTCCCCTTGTTGGTGACCTTGAAGGTGGTGGCGCCCGCCTGGAGGTCCAGCTTGGCCGGCTCGCAGCCGGCATCGGTCAGGGCCACCTCGACCGTGCGAGCGCCGGAGGCATCCCCACCGGCGGCGCCATCGTCGTCAGAGCCGCAGGCGGCCGACGCCAGTCCGAGGGTCAGGGCGAGGAGGGCTGGGGCCGCCGCGCGGCCCGGGTGCACGGCCCTCACTGGACCGCTCCCTGGGCCTGCCCGGCGGGGGCGGGCTCGCGGCGCGGCGTCGGACGCCACCGGTCGGGCCAGAGCACGTACAGGCCGACCGGCACGGCGTACAGCAGCCAGCCCAGGGTCTCCCCGACGGTCGGCTCCGGCTGCAGGCCGAGCATGCCGGTGAGCAGCGCCGCCCGGACCGAGCCCGGCGCCACCAGCCAGGTCAGGTCGACCACCCTGTCCTGCAGGACGTTGAACCAGGTCGCCTCGTGCGCAGTGTGGAGCGCCGAGGCCACCAGCCCCGCCGCGACCAGGACCAGGACCGCGCCGGTGACGCGGAAGAAGCGGCTCAGGTTGATGCGCACGCCGCCCTTGTAGAACAGGTAGCCGAGCACCACCGCCGCGGCGACACCCAGGACGGCGCCTGTGGAGGCCGCGGCGGTGTTGGTCGAGCTCTCGAACACGGCCAGCAGGAACACGGCCGTCTCCAGGCCCTCGCGGACCACCGCGAAGAAGGCCATGCCGACCAGCGCCAGCATCGAGCCCTGGGCGAGCGCGCTGGCCGCCTCGCCCTCGAGCATGCGGCGCATGGAGCGAGCGTGGCGGCGCATCCACACGATCATGTAGGTGACCATGGCGACCGCGACCAGGGCGATGACCGACTCGAGCCCCTC
>WNGB01020782.1_pt1 | contig 13240 bp, 10 predicted proteins | sample 5400681 | NCBI WGS metagenome assembly WNGB01 (sample SAMN13153367, study PRJNA577476) | soil metagenome | isolation source: 115 cm soil or saprolite under grassland replicate 2 | place: USA:California | collected 2016-06-15 | reverse complement strand
CCGTAGAGGCCTTCCTCCTCCCACGTGCGCTGCCAGCGCTCTTCGACGCCTTTCGGCTCGTACAGCGGCTCCATACGCGGATTGTACGAGCCGCTCTTCGTTGTAAAGACTTGGTAAATCTTCGTTCGCCGCGCATGGTTCTCGACGGCCCGGGAATCCACTCCTTATAGAACAAGAGCGATTGCTTCCGAGGGGGTGAAAACGAATGCCTGGCCGGAAGGTGAGAAGGAGAGTTCGCAAGCACGGTCTCCACTTTGGCCTGACAAACAGGGTGGCCAAGCGCCATCACGGCAACGGCGCGTCGAATTCGACGTCCAGCACGCCGTCGTCGACGAGCACCAGCACGTCAGCCAGCGGCACGTCGACCTAGCGTCGGCGCAGAACCGAGCTTGTACGCGGGCCCGCCCACAAGGGCGGGCCCGCTGCTTAACCGAGCCCCTCCCCGGGTAAGACGAATCCGTGAGCATCCGCGCCCGAGCCCGCGCCCTGCTCGTTCCCTCGTCCGGGGAAGGGGTCGTCGCCGCCGCGCCGCCCCTCCCCGTCCGCGAGATCGTCCGGCGCTTCTGGCCGGACGCGCGGCCGTACCGGCCGTGGCTAGCGGTGACCTTTCTCCTCATCGTGTTCGCGCCCGCGATCGAGACGGCGCGGATCTACCTGCTGAAGCCGCTACTCGACCAGGTGATCATCCCGGGCAGGCTCGGCCCCTTCGGCTGGATCGTCCTCGTCTACGCCGGGCTGACGCTCGCGAGCGGAATCGTCTCCTTCTCGGACGACGTCCTCTCGAGCTGGATCGGGGAGCGCTTCCTGCTCTCCCTGAGGACGCGCACCTTCCGCCACCTGCAGACGCTCTCGCTCGACTTCTTCGACCGCAGCCGGCTCGGCGACCTGCTCTCGCGCCTGACCGGGGACATCGCCTCGATCGAGAACTTCGTCCTCTCCGGGGTCGCGAGCGCGTTTTCCTCGCTGCTCCAGATCGGCTTCTTCGCCGGCGCGCTCTTCTACCTGGACTGGCGCCTGGCGCTCGTCTCGCTCGCGGTAGCGCCGCTCTTCTGGCTGGCCGCGCGCAAGTTCTCCCGGCTGATCAAGCAGGCCTCGCGGGAGAAGCGGCGCCGGAGCGGCTCGATCAGCGCAGTCGCCGAGGAGAGCCTCTCCAACGCTCCGCTCGTCCAGGCCTACGGCCGCGAGGACTGGGAGACCGAGCGCTTCCACCGCGAGGGCTTCGGCGCGTACGCCGCGCAGATGGTCTCGACGCGATTGCGCGCACTCTACTCCCCCGCCATCGAGGTGCTCGAGGTGACGGGAGCGCTGGTCGTGATCGCCGTGGGCGTGCTGGAGGTCTCCCACGGCCGCCTCTCGCCCGGGGGGCTCGCCGTCTTCCTCACCTTCCTGACCCAGCTCTACAGCCCGATCCGGGCGCTCGGGCGGCTCTGGAACGCGGTCTACGCCGCCTCGGCCAGCGCCGAGCGCGTCATCGAGCTCCTGGACGAGCGCCCGTTTGTAGTGGAGAGGCCCGGCGCGGTGGGACTCGGGCGCGCGCGCGGCGAGATCGTCTTCGACGGCGTCTCCTTCAGCTACCCGGCGGGCGACCGCGAGGCTCTCGACGTCTCCTTCGAGGTCGCGCCGGGAGACGTGCTGGCGCTCGTTGGGCCGAGCGGGGCGGGCAAGTCCACGGTCGCCAAGCTCCTCCTTCGCTTCTACGACCCGCAGGAGGGCCGAATCCTCCTCGGCGGCCACGACCTGTGCGACCTGCAGCTTCGGAGCCTGCGCGAGAACATCGCCGTCCTCCTGCAGGAGACACTGATCTTCGACGGGACCGTCCGGGAGAACATCGCCTACGGCAAGCCCGGCGCGACGAGCGCGGAGGTGGTCGCAGCGGCCAATGCGGCCGACGCACACGAGTTCGTCAGCGAGCTTCCCGAGGGCTACGAGACCGTCGTCGGCCAGAAGGGGCGGCGGCTCTCGGGCGGCCAGCGGCAGCGGATCGCGATCGCGCGGGCGATGATCCGCGACGCGCCCGTTCTGATCCTGGACGAGCCGACGACCGGCGTGGACATCGAGTCGGCCGAGCGGATTCTCGAGCCGCTGCGCACGCTCATGAGCGGGCGGACGACGATCGTCATCTCGCACAACCTGCTCACCGCCCGCGACGCGACGCAGATCCTCGTGCTCGACCACGGACGCGTCGCCGAGCGAGGCACTCACTCCGAGCTGGTCGAGCGGGACGGCGTCTACGCCCGCCTCTACCGGCTGCACCGCCTCGAGGCCGAGCCCGTCGCCGCGCCGTGAAGCACCTCCCCGAGGGAACCGAGATCGCGCCCGGCTACGAGGTGGTCTCGCACGTCGCCCGCAGCCGGATCCTCGACGTCTACGAGGCCTGGAGCGAAGAGCGCGGCAGCATCTGCATCGCCAAGACACTGCGCCCGGATCACATCGGCGAGCGCGCCGACCGAAAGCGGCTGCGCGACGAGGGGAAGCTCTTGCTCGGTCTTTCCCATCCCCATATCGTCCGCGCCTACGACCTCGTGGAGCGGCCCCACCCGGTTCTGATCCTGGAAACGCTCGGAGGCGCCACGCTCGCCCATCTCGCCCGGGACGGCAAGCGCCGCCTGAGCGCCGCCGACGTCGCCCACGTCGGGCTGCACCTGTGCTCCGCGCTCGGCTACGTACACCGGCGCGGCTATCTGCACCTCGACGTGAAGCCGTCCAACATTGTGGCCGAGAACGGGCGCGCGAAGGTGATCGACTTCTCGCTCGCGCGTCCGCCCGGCCGAGGGGTGCGGGGAATGGGCACGCGCCAGTACATGGCGCCCGAGCAGGCGCTCGGCGAGCCCTTCACCGTGGCCACGGACATTTGGGGCCTCGGTGCGACGCTCTACGAAGCGGCCACGGGCCTGCGTCCCTTCGCCGCCGACGAGGACGAGGTCGAGCATCCCCAGCTCGAGCGGCGGGCCGACTCGGTGCGCACGCTCCGCCGCGGCCTCCCGATGGGGCTCAGCACGACGATCGACGCGTGCCTAGAGCCCGAGCCGGCCGAGCGCCCGACCCTCGAGGAGGTCGAAGGGACGCTCGCCGGCGTGGTCGCCTAGGGCGTCGCGTACGTGTAGCCGAGCGACTCGATGTGGAGCAGGTCCGAGATCTTCGTGTTGATCCCGACCGTGCGATAGGGCCACATCGTGTCGTGCAGGTTCTGACCGCGGCGCGCCCCGCGCAGCGGCCGGTACTGATAGTTGTGCACCGCTTCCCACTGCGACCAGATCCGGTCGATGTTCGCGTGGTGGAGCCAGAACACCGGGTCGTTCAGCGAGGTGTTCAGCGTCATCGTGCCGAGGTAGGGCTTCTTCTTCGGGCCCCAGATGCCGCCGACCCAGAGGTGGACGCCGTTGTGCATGTCGTGCGGCGCGCCGGGCGTGGAGACCGGGTTCATCAGCCCGTCCTCGCACTTCATCCCCTTCACCTTGCGCCAACCCTCCATGTAGTTGCGGAAGCTCAGCTTCGGGTTGGACATCGCGTCGTACGGCTTGACGTCGTAGGTCGGCCGCGAGAGGCTGGTGAGGACGTTGGTCGCCGTCGGCAGCGTGCGCGCGATCGGCGTGGCGAACCGCCTCACGAGATAGCGGAAGCGGCGCGGGTCATTCGACTTCGGATCGAGCACGTTCAGCTTCCAGGCGCCCTTGCGGAACGGCCCGTTCATGACCGCGTACCCGTGGTCCGGATCGCCGGGGCCGCCCATGAAGTCCGGCGCGAACACGGCCGCGGTCGAGTTCGGATCCGTCCAGTCCCAGTAGGGAATCGTGATCGGCTTGCCGCTCACCTGGCGCAGGGCGTTCTCGAACAGGAGCAGGAACTCGCGGTGCCAGGGCAGGAAGGAGGAATGCATGTGCGCCGCGTCGATCGAGCACTTGAAGGCGTTGTTGTGCCAGTCGACGAACTGGTCGTAGTAGCTCAGGTTCGAGTTCCAGGGCGACGGCGTCTGCTTCAGCTGCAGGATCGCGGCGACGAAATCGGCCTTCTCCTGCGCGGTCAGGTCCTTGACGTCCTTGCGGACACGCAGATCGGTGCTCAGCGAGGAGGACGAGGAGGTCGTGCCCGCGAACGCGCCTAGCGCGGCAAGGGCAACGACGATGACAATGACGCGGCGGATAAGCGACTCTAGCGCGCGGGCTCAGGCAGTCTGCTCGGCGGGCTCTTCGGGCTCGTCGTCGGCGGCGCCGTCGGCGCTCGTGACGAGCGTGGGCTTGAGCCCCTTCGAGATCGTCTCCTTGGTGATCACGCACTTGGAAACGTCCGAGCGGGACGGCAGCTCGAACATCACATCCAGGAGAGCGTCCTCGATGATCGAGCGCAGCCCGCGCGCACCGGTCTCGCGCTCGAGCGCCTTGTCGGAGATCTCCCAGAGCCCGTCGTCGGTAAACACGAGCTCGACCGTGTCGTAGGCGAAGAAGCGCTGGTACTGCTTGACGAGCGCGTTCTTCGGCTCGATCAGGATCTGGACGAGATCCTCGCGCGTGAGCTGGTGGACGGCGGAGATGACCGGCAGCCGGCCGATGAACTCGGGAATGAGCCCGTACTGCAGGAGATCCTCGGGCATCACCTCGGAGAGGAGCTCCGCGTTCTCGGGCGCGCGCTTCGAGCGAACGTGGGCGCCGAAGCCGATCGCGTTCTTGCCGATCCGCTTGCCGATGATCTTCTCCAGCCCCGAGAAGGCGCCGCCGCAGATGAAGAGGATGTTGGTGGTGTCGATGGAGAGGAATTCCTGGTGGGGATGCTTGCGGCCGCCCTGCGGAGGCACCGAGGCGACCGTCCCCTCGAGGATCTTCAAGAGCGCCTGCTGCACGCCCTCGCCCGAGACGTCGCGCGTGATCGACGGGTTGTCCGCCTTGCGCGCGACCTTGTCGACCTCATCGATGTAGATGATCCCGGTCTCGGCCTTCTTGATGTCGAAGTCGGCGGCCTGGATCAGCTTGAGCAGGATGTTCTCGACGTCCTCGCCCACGTAACCGGCCTCGGTGAGGGCGGTCGCATCGGCGATCGCAAACGGAACGTTGAGAATGCGGGCGAGCGTCTGGGCCAGGAGCGTCTTCCCGCAGCCGGTCGGGCCGAGCAGGAGGATGTTCGACTTCTGCAGCTCGACGTCGCCCTCTTCCTGGGCCATCTGGACGCGCTTGTAGTGGTTGTAGACGGCGACCGCGAGCGTCCGCTTCGCCTCCTCCTGGGAGACGACGTAGTCGTTCAAGACGGAATAGATGTCGCGCGGGCGCGGCAGGTTCTCGAGATCGAGCTGCGGAGCGGTGGTCAGCTCCTCGTCGATGATCTCGTTGCAGAGATCGATGCACTCGTCGCAGATGTAGACGCCTGGGCCGGCAATGAGCTTCTTGACCTGGCGCTGGCTCTTCCCGCAGAAGCTGCAGAGGAGCTGCTCGTTCGTGTCGGTCGTGCGCGCCATTCCCCCGTCCCTACCGGTGCTCCACCACTGTATCGATGATCCCGTAGTCCTTCGCCTCGTCCGCGGTCATGAAGTAGTCGCGCTCCATGTCCTTGGAGACCTTCTCGAGCTCCTGCTCGGCGTGCTTGGCGATGATCTCTTCCATCTTTCGCTTCATGTTGATCGTCTCCCGTGCCTGGATCTCGACGTCGGTCGCCTGCCCCTGGAAGCCGCTGGAGACCTGGTGGATCAGGATCTTGGCGTTCGGCAGCGCGAGCCGTTTCCCTTTCGTGCCACCTGCAAGAAGGAGAGCGCCCATCGACATCGCGATCCCTACGCAGATCGTCTGCACGTCGGGCTTGATGTACTGCATCGTGTCGTAGATCGCGAGGCCGGCATACACCGAGCCGCCCGGCGAGTTGACGTACAGGAAGACGTCCTTGTCGGGATCCTCGGACTCGAGGTGCAGCAGCTGGGCGATGATCAGGTTCGCGATCTGATCGTCGACCGGAGTGCCGAGGAAGATGATCCGCTCGTTCAGAAGGCGGGAGAAGATGTCGAACGAACGCTCGCCTCGGGACGTCTGCTCGATCACCATCGGGATCAGCGGGCTCATGCGCGCCCCTCGCCGCCGTCTGCTCCCGCCGGGCGAAGCCCGGCTTCGCCGACGGCTGACGCCACTGGCGGCAGGATGCTGCGCCGGCGTCGCTTGGCCGTACCAGTTGTACTGTCCTGCGCGCCGCCGACTTGCCTCCCTTGCCAGCAGCGTCCGAGGAACGCGCCTGCTCTTCCAGTTGACTCATGCATCACACGGGCTCCTTGCTTCCGGGGGTCCACAACTTCGTATCGGCGGGCGCCTTCTCCTGCTCGGGCGTCCACAGCTTCTCACGCGCGCGCGCCAGATCGACGGGGATCGGCTTCACGTCGGCGACGATCTGATCGAGCGCCTTTCGCAGGCGGAGATCCTGGCGCAGGCTGCCGGCGAAGTCCGATTCGATCACCTGCCGGATCGTCTCCTCCGACTCGTCCTGTGCGCGAAGGACCTCGGCGATCTCCTCATCCGAGACCTCCAGCTCGAGCTGGTCGGCCACCGCTTCGAGCACGAGCTCGCCGGCAATCGACCCGGCCGCCTGGGCGATGAAGCGCTCCTGTGCCTGCTCGGACGTCTGGTTGGTCAGAGAGAGATAGGCCTCGAAGCTGATCCCGCGCTGCTCGAGCGAGCGAAGCAGCTCGCCCAGGAGCGCGCCGGCGCGCTGCCGGATCAGCTCGGCCGAAGGCTGCACGTTCGACTCACGGACGAGGGCCTCGACCGCCGCCGACCGGAATTGCGACTCGGCCTCCTCTTCGAGCGCCTCGCGCAGCTTCGACTCGATGTCGGCGCGCAGCTCCTCGAGCGTGTCGAACTCGCTCGCCGAGCGCGCCAGCTCGTCGTCGAGCGGCGGCAGCTCCTTCTCTTTGACGTCCTTCAGGGTCACCTCAGCGGTCTGCTTCGAATCGTCCGGGGTCTCGTATTCGATCGTCTTGGTCTCGCCCGCGGACATTCCCACGATGCTCTCCTCGATCTCGCGCAGCAGTCGGCCCGTGCCAAGCTCGGCGACGTAGTCGCGGTGGGACTCCCCTTCGCCGACGAGGTCGACAACAACCGTGTCGCCCTCGCGCGCGGGCCGTCCCTCGACGGGGACGAGCGCTGCGACTGAGTCGCGCAGAGCCTCGAGCTGATGGTCGACAAGCTCCTGCGGCACCTCGGGCTCGGCACGCGGCACCTCCAGCTTCGTCCAGTCGCCGACTTCGGGCCTGGGCTGGACGGCGACGGTGGCGGTGAAACGGAACTCCCGCTCGGGGTCATCAGGGAGCTCGTAGCCGTACTCGGGCTGAGCGACGGGCCTGATCCGATTGCTGACCGCGGCGTTCCGGAACCAGCCGCCGATGTGGCTCTCGACTGCTTCGGAATAGAGGCGCTCCTTGCCGACGCGGGCGAGGAGGACCTGCATGGGCACCTTTCCCTTGCGAAAGCCCGGGATCTTCAGGCTGGTCGCGAGGTCGGAGGCGGCATGGTCGATCGCGTGCTTGACGTCCTCGCTCGGCACCTCGACCTCGAGGCGAACGCGATTCTCGGGGAGCTCCTCGACCTGAGACTGCACCCGCCCTATCTAAGCAGAGCGGGTACGGCTCACCGAAGTGCGGGCGAGAGGACTCGAACCTCCAAGGGCTTGCGCCCAATGGGTCCTAAACCCATCGCGTATACCAGTTCCGCCACGCCCGCTCAACTCCATTGTGCCGCGTCGAGCCGCAGGACGAGAAGTCCTGACGTCTACCGAGCTGGACGATAGAGTCCGCTCTCTGCGGCCGCACGACGAACAACAGGGTTACCTCTTGGACCAGCTTGCCCGCGCCTTCGGCGAGGGCTGGGTTCAGGCGAACGCGCAGCGGGTCGAGAGCTGGTGGGATGCGATCGTCGAGCTCGGGTACGCACTGCCCGACGAGCCGGCCGCCGCGGAAGAAGAAGCCGCGTAGACCTGCTCGCAGGTAGAGGTGGCCCCGGGAGGAGTCGAACCTCCGCGCACGGATTCGAAGTCCGTCGCTCTATCCGCTGAGCTACGGGGCCCTGAGTACGCACTGCCCGACGAGCCGGCCGCCGCGGAAGAAGAAGCCGCGTAGACCTGCTCGCAGGTAGAGGTGGCCCCGGGAGCATTTCGATCACCCGTTCTGGGAGCTGGCTCTCTTCATCGCGGCCGGATTCGTGCTCGCGATCGGAGCGACCGTCGGCCTCGCGTGGATCGCCGGGTTCGGCACCGTCCTCCACCGCCTGAGGCATCCGAACCTCCTGTGGATCCCCCTCACGCTCGCCGGTCAGGTCGTCGCGTACGTCGGGTACATGCTCGCCTACCGCGAGGTAGCGCGTGTGGAGAAGGGGCCGAAGCTCGGCATGACCAGGCTCGCCGCCGCCGTCTTCAGCGGTTTCGGCGTCTTCGTGGCCGCCGGCGGCTTCGCGGTCGACGTCACTGCTATGCGCCGCGCCGGGTCAACCGAGCGCGACGCGCGGATCCGCGTTCTCGGTCTCGGCGCCCTCGAGTACGCACTGCTCGGGCCTGCCGCTTGCGTGTCGGCGTTCGTGCTGCTCGCGCACGGCACTCGGACGCCCAGCTTGGGACTAACTCTTCCCTGGGCGATCGCGGTCCCGGTGGGCTTCGCGGTTGCATTCTGGGCCATCGGGCATCGCGAGAGATTCGCCCGCCGGCGCGGGTGGCGGGGCGCGCTCGATCACGTGCTCCAAGGCGTAGCCGTCGTCCGCCACCTCGCGATGGAGCCCCTAAAGCACGGAAGCGCCTTCCTGGGAATGGCCCTTTACTGGATCGGCGAGATCTTCTCCTTGTCGGCCGCCCTGCACGCCTTCCACTCGGAGCGGCCCGCGGTCGCGGCGCTGATCATCGGTTTCGCGACCGGCTACGCGCTGACCCGCCGGACCTTGCCGCTGGCCGGTGCGGGCGTCGTCGAGGCGCTGCTCCCCTTCGCGCTCGTTTGGGTGGGCGCAACGCTCGCTCCCGCTGTTCTCGCGGTCTTCGTCTATCGATTCTTCAACCTCTGGCTCCCGCTCATTCCCGCGGTCATAGGCATCCGGTCACTGCGGCGGCGGGCACTCGCAGCCAGCCGCCCCCGCTCAGGACAGCCTGACCTAGGTCAGACCTGACTCGGCCCGGGCTCTTCGACGCCCGTCTCACGCGGACCGACGGTCTCAGGCGCAAGCGGGCGAAGGTAGAACCACTGATACGTAAGAGCGGCGGCCACAGCTCCGATCACGGGCCCGACGTACCAGATCCACCCGTTGGCCCAGTAGTTCTGGACCAGCTGCGGGCCGAATGCCCGTGCCGGGTTCATGGCGGCGCCCGTGAGCGGACCTCCGACGAGGATGTCCATCGTGATCGTCAGGCCGATGGCCAGCCCCGCGATCGACTTGAACGTGCCGCGCGGGTCGACGGCCGTCGCGAAGACGACCCAGACGAGGAAGAAGGTCATGATCATCTCGAGAACGAGCCCGCGGGCCGTTCCGACCTGCCCGTTCAGCAACGGCACGCCGAGCTTCGCTCCGTTGACCGCCGCCGTGGGGAAGATCCACTTCAGAAGCAGCGCGGCGAGCGCCGCTCCGCCGAACTGGGCAACCCAGTAAGCGCCGGCGAGCTTGGGCTTGATGCGGTTGGTGATGAGAAACCCGAAGGTGATGGCCGGATTGAAGTGCCCGCCGGAGATATGGCCCACCGCCGAGACCATGACCGCGATCGCAAGGCCATGGGCGAGGGCGACTCCCACGAGGCCGGCCGAGCCCCCGAGCATGATCGCGCCGCCGCCGACGAAGATGAGGGCGAAGGCGCCGATCATCTCTGCGGTGCAGCGTCGCAGCACGTCCTCCACGCGCTGAGGCTAGCCCGGAGCTCGGACGGAATAGACTTGTCTCGTGAACGTCATCACGAGACTCCGGAACTGGCTGGCCGGCCCGATCGCGGACGAGTGGAGCCGGGCGGAGGCTCGCCGGATTCGCGAGCGGAAGGAAACCATCCGCGGTTCGCACGGGGGTAAGGCAGAGGCCGCGGGAAGCGGCGCTGTGCAACCGCCTCCGACGCCCGACGTCCTCGATCCCAAGCAGTAGCGGCGCGCAGAAGCGAGTGCGCCTGGAGGGATTCGAACCCCCGACCGACGGCTTAGAAGGCCGTTGCTCTTCCTCTGAGCTACAGGCGCTAGTTGCTACGGAGGAAGGGTACCCGCCTCCGCCGTCGCTCCTTGACGCACCGCCTTGCGCTCGGCCCGCTCGCGGAAGTAGTCGCGCAGGAACACCTGGATCGCTCCCGCGACCGGGATGGCCGCGAGCGCTCCGATGATCCCGGCGAGCTCCGCGCCGATCAGGACGGCGATCAGTACCGCGAGCGGCGAGAGCTTGACCGTCCTTCCGTAGATCACCGGCTGGAGCAGGTGGTTCTCGATCTGCTGGTAGACGATGAAGAAGACGACGACGACGATCCCCGCCGTGATCGAGTGGAGGAACGAGACGCTGCCGACGACGAGCAGCGCCAGCGTCGCGCCCGCGAGCGGGATCAGGTCGAGGATCGCAACGAGCAGCCCCAGCGCGAACGCAAACGGGACGCCCATGATCTCGAGAATGACGATCGTGCCGGCGCCGGCGATGACGCTGATCAGGATGTTCCCGAACACGTAGCCGCCGACCGTCCGGTAGATGTCGCGCCCGACACCGCGCCAGCGCTCCCTCGAATGCTCCGGAAGAAGCCCGTAGAAGCGCTCGACCCAGACCGGGCCCTCGAGAAGCATGAAGAAGGTCATGAACGTGATCGTGACGATGGCGATCACGATCGTGATGATCGATTTCGTGATCGAGATCGCCGCTCCCGACAGCCCGAGCACCTTCGTCGCGCCGCCCGCCTTGATGGCGCTCCGGACCTTCTCCACGATGTGGTACTTGGTCTCGAGGAAGCCGAGCCGTCCGCGCCCCTTCGTCAGGTCGTTGATGTAGTCGGGGATCTTCTGGACGAACTGGTTGACCTGGTGCACCAGCGTGGGGATGAACAGATATGCGACTGCAGCGACCGCGGCAAACGCGATGAGGTAGACGATCGCGGCCGCCCAGCCGCGCCGCTTGATTCCGTGCTTCTGGAGCCATTCGACCGCCGGGTTCAGCGCGAGCGCGAAGAAGAGCGACACGAGGATCCACGTGAGGACCGTCCGCGAGATGAGGACGATCTCGACCAGCACGGCGACCGCGAGGACGATCCCGAGCACGTTGAGGACGGTCCGCGCCCGGAAGCGGACAAGGCGCTCTTCGGCCACGGACAAAGGATCGCGGAGCCGCCGGACGGCGACTCGGAGGAGCGTCCGACCGGATTTGAACCGGTGACTAGAGCTTGGAAGGCTCTCGTGTTACCAACTACACCACGGACGCCTACCCACAGGGTAGCCGCGCTGAAGGAGGACGACGGCGGGCCTCCCCGCCGCCCCAGTAGCGTTCCGCCGTGGACCCCTACGCGGTCACGTGGGACGCGGAGACGCTCGTGTTCGTGCCCGCGCTCTGCCTCGGCTACGCGATCATGCTGCGGGTCTTTCCGGCGCCACGGTGGCGAATCGCCGCCTTCGTCGCCAGCCAGGCGCTGATCCTCGCGGTCTTCGTCTCGCCGGTCGAGACGATCTCGCTCCACTACCTGCTGACGGCGCACCTGCTCCAAAACGTCGTGCTCGCGGAGTGGGCTCCGGCCCTGTTCATGCTCGGCCTCCCTGCGCGGTTCGCCAGGGGCCTCGGCCACTACCGGGCCTTTCGCGTCCTGACGAATCCGCTCGTCGCGCTGCCGCTCTGGCTGCTGACCTACTTCGCCTGGCACCTGCCGTGGGCCTACGACACCGCGCTCGGGCACCCGGCCTCCCTTCTCCACGTCGAGCACGCCTGCTATTTCGTCACCGGCTGCCTGCTCTGGTGGCCGGTCGTGCACTCGCGGCCGTGGGCGCTCGGCGACGGGCTCAAGGCCGGATACCTGTTCGCAGCCTTCGTCTTCGCGAGCCCGCTCGGCCTTCTGCTGGCGCTGCTGCCGAGCGCGGTGTACGACTTCTACGCCAGCGCCCCGTCGCGCCTGTGGAGGCTCTCGCCCCTCGCCGACCAGCAGATCGCGGGAGCAACGATGGCGGCCGAGCAGGCGGTCGTCTTCTTCGCGGTCTGCACGTTCTTCTTCATCCGCTTCTTCGAGACGGAAGCGCGCTAACGACTCCCGGTGGCGAAGCGCAGCCAGCCGGGATTCAGCTTCGCGCCGCGAACCTGGCAGCGGCAGCGCCTGCCGTCCTCCCCGCACGCGCGCTTCGGGAAGATGCCGTCGGGGCGGAAAGCGTTCGCGATCGACTTCGCGAGCGCGTCGGCCACCTTGTGGTTTCCATCGTGGAAGCGACCCGCCTCGAGGCCGGTTGTGTTCTTGGGCGCCCAACCGAACCCGATGCGCACCGGCTTCGTGAGCACAGGGTGCGCCTTCGCGAACGCCGCTATCCCGTACGTCTGCAGCGAGACGAAGCGCTGCATCTGCTCCACCGGGATCGTGGTGATGCCGAAGCCATAGTTCCACTGCCAGGCAGCGTTCGCGAGCGGCGTGTAGGCCTGCTCGAGGTACGACCTCGCCGCGGCCACCTTGCTCGATCCCGCCTGCACAAGCTGGGGGATGTGCTCCAGATAGGCGGCAACGCTGTTGGCGTCGCGGAGAAACGGCGATCCCACCGGGCACGAGGCGATCGGATCGGCATAGACCTCGGCCGACCAGGAGCGGACGTACTTGCCCATGTCCTTCCAGAACGAGCTCTCGGCGAACCAGGACTCCAGATCCTTCCGCCAGCTGTCGAGGTTCGAGGAGGTCTGGAACTCGGCCACCTTCCAGATAAGCCCTCGTAGCTTGGGGTCCTTCGAGCTTCCGTCGTACAGGCCGTGGACGAACTCGGTCATCGCCTTCTGCTGGCCCTTGCTGGTGGTCAAGGCGAGGGGAAACTCATTGACGGCCCAGATGTCGCCGAGCTCCGGCTTGTACCCCGCGTTGCCCATCCGCTCGCGGGCCAGGACGCCGGCGTCGTACCAGCTCTTGCCGGTGTCCTGAACCCACTCCCCCCACGGCCATGTGTTCACCTCGGCCATCGCGTGGAACTGCGTGCCGAAGGCGTGGATGATGTCGGGCTCCTTGGGCCTCGAGAGCACCCAGGCACCCTCCGCGTCCTGGATCGGCGGGATCGAGATGTAGTACTGGGCGCAGGGTGACGCGCGCCTCGCCAGCGCCTTGGTCAGCGTCAGCCAGT
>WNGB01018985.1_pt1 | contig 13240 bp, 10 predicted proteins | sample 5400681 | NCBI WGS metagenome assembly WNGB01 (sample SAMN13153367, study PRJNA577476) | soil metagenome | isolation source: 115 cm soil or saprolite under grassland replicate 2 | place: USA:California | collected 2016-06-15 | reverse complement strand
AGAAGGTCTCCCTCCACGCGCTCTCGGGCGCCGGGCAACTCGCTATGGCCGGGTTGACCCTAGTCTCACGAGGGCGCCTCAGGCTGGGAGAGATCGCCAACACGATCGCGTCCGCTCGCGGGATCGTGGCGACGGGGGGCGCCTACCTGAGGGCGGGAGCTCCGGTCCCGGCGATGGGTTCCCTGCTCAACCACGTCCCCCAGCTCGCCCTGGCGGCGGGATCCGACGCACCGGCCGTCTACCTTCCTCAGAGCATCGGGCCGCTCACAGGCTCCGTGGGCCGTGTCATCGGCCGGCTACTGTCGAAGGTCGATCTCGTGTGCGTGCGGGACGACGAGAGCCTCCAGGAAGTTCGTCGATACGCGCCGGCCAGGCGCCTTCCGGACCTGGCGGTTATGCAACTGGCCGAGTCCTTGGAACACCTCCGACCGAAGGATGGCGGCGGCGACGTGGTGCTGGTCGCCCGCGATCTCGGCGGCGACCGGGGGTATGAGGGGAGGCTGTGGGCCCTGGTCGACCTGCTGGGGCCTGTCACGTGGGCCGTCCAGGCCGACGCGGTCGGCAAAAAGAGCGACCGGCGATTCTACGAGACGCTTCGAGTCAGGCCCCGAGGTTCCGTGGCCGAGACCCTCGACGGAGCAGAGGCGGGGACCGTGGTCTCCGTGAGACTCCATGGCGCCCTTCAGGCCTTGCTGGCCGGCTGGCCTGCTATTCACCTGAGCTACGAGCGCAAGGGCTGGGGAGCCTATCAGGACCTGGGGATCGAGCAGTACGTCCACGACGCCAGGAACTTCGATCCGGTCCTGGTGGCTAATCAGGTCAAGGAACTCCGCGCTGACCCCCATCCGTACTGGGCGGCCATCCAGGCGAGACGTCCGGAAGTGCTGCGAGCCTCTAGGGCCCTGACATCTCGGGACCTACTATCGCGTCCGGCTCCTGCACCGTCTTGGTCACCACCGGCTCGGGGGCCGCATCCTGGACGTGGGAGGACTCGACGGCCTGTGGGCCTCGTCCCTCCAAGGAGCGGAACGATACGTAATCGACCTCGCACCCTCCGCCGCTTATCCGGACGTCCATTACGTGCGCGGAGATGCATTGCGGCTGCCATTCCGGGACGACGCATTTGACGTTGTCTTCGGCCTCGACGTGCTGGAACACGTGGCCGACGAGGATTGCCTGGTGGCGGAGGCAGTACGGGTCCTACGTCCGCGGGGTCGGTTGATCCTCACCGCGCCGAGCCGGTCCATCCGCGTCTTCCCGAAGCTCGCCCAGGGATGGGTGAATCGCCGATGGGGACACGATCGGGTTCCGGGATTCGATCGGAAATATCTGGAAGCACTCCTGAACAGTCATCGATTCACCCAGATCCGCATTCTGCCTGTGGCCATGAAGGCGTTGCGCTGGACTTACCTTCGGAGGCCACTCTGTAACCTTCCACCGGGCCACCTGGGCTATGCTCCGGGTCTAGCCCATGTCGCAGAGAAAGTATCAATGGATCCTCAACCGCTTCAGCGCGGGTCCACTGGATTTGGCCAAGCGGCTTCTCCACAAGAAGGTCATCGGACCGATCAAGTACCGGGCGCCCTCTGGATACGATGCCGAGCGCTACTGGCGAGATCGTTTCCAGAAATACGGATCCTCGCTGCGTGGACCCGGGGACGAGGGGCTGTCCGAAGAGGAGAATCGAAAGCAATACCAGAAGGCCGCCCGCGCCCTCATCGAGGCGGAGCGAGGCGCCCACCTGGATTTGTCCGCAGCTCGGGTCCTGGAGATCGGATGTGGCGCCGGATTCTATGCCCAGTTGCATTCAGACCTCGGCATGAAGACGTATACCGGCGTCGACGTGACGGACGTTCTTTTCGGGCGGTTACGAGAACGCTTTCCCAAGTATCGGTTCGTTCGAATGGATGTGACTCGTGACACCATGGAGGGTGAGTTCGATCTGGTCCTCATGGTTGACGTGGCACACCACATCGTCGCGGATGAGGCGATGGATAGGGCCATGGACAATGTCAAACGGGTCCTGGCACCTGGAGGCATTTTCTTCGTAGGACCCGTCATGGCAAGGAAGAAGCGCCACCTTTTCTACGTCAGGTTCTGGTCTGCCCAGGAAATACGATCAAGGGTCGGCGACTTCGATCACTTCGTGACCGTTCCGTTCCGAGCGGGTGCGCTCTTGGGCTTCCGCAGCAATGAGGCGTCTAAGGAGCGGTACAACCCCCCAGCCGATACAGCCTAAATCCGCCTCCTTTCATCGCCAGGCAGAAGTCTGGACTCTCGGCGATCGCGGAGACCTGGCGTGCGACCTTCCCGTAGTGGGGGAGGAGCCAAACGTCCGCGTATGTGGTCTCCAGATCGAGCCGCGGGCCGATCAGGACCCATCCGATGTCCCGGGCCCGCATCATCGTGATGACCTGCTTGTCGGAAGGCCACGTCAGGTACGTGACCAGCTCTTGCTCGGAAAGGAACTGGCCGCCGTAGGTGGGGATGCGCGGAGTGGTGAACAGTAGGCTCACGGACCGAGATCCGATCACGCCCTTGCCGTCGTCCACCCGGTCGGCAAGAGCCCGATACGGGCCACGGAGGACCGAAGCCTGGCGGCCTTGTGTCTTGTAAAGCACGGACACGAAATTGGTCCCCGCCATCGCGGCAAGCACGGCCAGATAGACGGCGGCCAGCTTCCGGCCCGCCCGGAAGCGAGCAAGGAGCAAGGGTAGGCCGGCACCGACCGCGATCGATGCGCCCACGAGGACGGGAGTGTAGTAACGGGGGAAGAACGGTCCTCGGGTGATGATGATCGGGATGACGAAGTACGCCAGACAGACCAGGGCGAACCATCGGAGCCGGCCGGTACGAAGCGGGAGCGCGACCGCCGCGAGAGCGAGAGGGACGAGTCCGGTGACCCCTGTGATGCGGGGGACTTGAGCCGGCAACTTGGCCAGGTACTCCCCCATGCCGAAGCGTACCGGCAGACGGTAGAAGTGGACTTGGAGCTCATTGAGGTAGCCCTTGGTGATCCAAAAGTCGACCCTATTGAGGAATAGATAGCTGAGCCCACCGTCCGCGAGATTGATGACCGCTCGGGGCAGATAGAACAGGGCCAGCCACAAGTACACACGCCACAGACCCAGGAAGGCCTGCCGAAACGACGTGGTGACAAGGAAGAAGGCCGGGACCACGAAGAAGAAGAGGCCGATGTTATGGGCCTCGGCGGAGAGGGCCAGGCAGAGGCCTGCCGTCGAGGAGAAGAGCAGGCGACGCCTCCCCTCGGAATGGATGGCGCGGTAGGCGAAGAAAACACCGAGGTACGCGAGGGTCAGCATCAGCGGGTACATGGGGAGCAACCCCGCCCGATCCGGGATGACCCGGAACGCGAGGAGCGCCAGAACCGAAGCAAGCGCAGCCGCTGCTGTACGAAAGAGCTTCCAACTCATGTAGCTAACCACTCCGGCCAGGACCTGAACTGAGGCCACGCTGACCGCCTTGGCCAGCGTGATGCTCCCCAGAGCCACGGCCGGCCCGAACAGCGCGTGAGGCAGCAGATTGTCCTGGGAGCGGATCAAATAACCGGGCCCCTCGCGCTGGACGAAGAAGACGGAAGCCACGATGCGGGCCGAGTCGGCGTCGCCGAGGATGACCCGGGTGAGATACGCGACCATCGGAACGGTGACGAGCACGCCGAAGACGAACATCATCCAGTCACGGGGTGGCTGGAGCCATACTCGGAGCAGTGCGCGGGGAACGGCGCGAGCCCGGAAGTGGTGCCATCGCACCAGGATGATGGCGCCGGCCGCGACGCCCACGAAGCCTGCGAGCCCGAGGGCCACCATCACGTACATGGGATATGCATACGAGCGGCCCTGACCGAAGTAGGGCCGCGCGGCCACCCAGCAGAGCATGGCTCCGAGCGAGAAGAGTGCAGCCGTCCCCAGCCAGTCCCATGCGGTGAAGGAACGCAACGCCATTCCCTGGCCCGAGGGGAAAAGGTCGTCTCGATGATTCGTGGGGGCTTCTTCCCTCGACCGGCGGCGGAAGGCTCCTATGACGGCCATCACCTCTCGGCCGGCATCCGCCTGACGTGCCGGGTGGCGGCTGCCGCCCGGATCAGTTCTACGTAGCGGTCTCGCGTGTACCGGAGATCGAGCTGCTCATCACCGGGCCGACTACGCTCCGCGCAGGCCTGAAGCAGCTCGGGATCGGCCATGGCGGTCCGGAGCCCCTCGGCCAACGATTCCACCGACCCTGGCTCCACCAGCAAGCCGGTCACGCCGTTCTCCACGTGTTCCGCGAGCCCTCCAAGCCTTGAGGCGATGACCGGGACACCAGCAGCCCTCGCCTCACTTAGCACGACCGGTGTTCCTTCCTGGTCTCCTCCTCGGGCAACTTTTGACGGAATGACCACAGCAAAGGCCCGACGGAGTTCCTCCATCACCGCCGATCTGGGCAGGCGGCCGACGAATCGCACCCGAGACCGGACACGGAGCCGATCGGCTAGAGCCTCCACCCCCTTCCTCTCTGGGCCGTCCCCGATCACGACCAAAGTTGTATCCGGGACGCGGGCCAGGCCCTGGATCAGCACGTCGAGGCCCTTCTTCTCCGCCAGGCGGCCGATGAAGACGAACCTACCAGCCTCGGGAGTGCGCTCACCGACCGCGCCCCTGATTGACTCGACGTCAACACCCATCGGAACGACCGGGCGCTCGGACTCTGGTTCGAGAGATCGGATCGCAGCAGCGATGTCCCGGCTCACCGGACAGACGCAGCTGGCTCCGTTCAGCACCAGCCGTTTGACCCAACTGAACAGGGATCCTCGCAGGGCGTAGGCATCGGCGCCGTGCACGGTAAGGACGTAGGGAATCTCCCGGCGCCGCTTGAGCACCGCCGCCACCAGTCCCCCCGGAAGGATCCAGTGGGCGTGGACCACGTCCGGACGCTCCTTCCTGGCCAGGCGATCCGCGTGCCACAGAAAGGACATCAGCAGGATTGGAGCCTCGATCCACCGCCACCGCTGGGCCTTGAGGTTGGGCAGGATGGCTCCGTCCGCCAGGCCCTCGAGCCGCCTCGGAAAATAGGGGAATCGATGGATGGTGAGGCCGTTCCTTTCCTCCCGCTCCGGTCCCCCACGGACGCGAGGGGCCAGGATCGTGACCTCGAACTCCTCGCTCAACGCATGGGACAGGGACAGAACGAAATCAGGTGTCCCGTTGCCCGGCCGCGCAGGCAACGTCGTGGTCAGTACCAGGAGTCGCAATCGTTTTGCCGGCGGCTCATTCCGCACCCCGCGTAGAGCATCCTGCCCAGGCGCTTCTCCCGCGCCCTCCGGGCCGGTCCACCAGCGACCACGGGTCAGGGCGATCAGTGAGGCCAAACCGAGAACCGCCAGCCCGATGACCCGATCGATCGCCGTGGCCAAAAGCCCCAGGCTGGCCGGGAGGCCCGCGACCGGACTGAGCCCCGCAGCCAACACCTCGCGAAGCCCGAGCCCTCCGGGAAGGAACCCCGCCATCGCTGCGATCACGATCGCCAACGTCAGGACCATGGCCTGGCTGGGGGAAACCTCGAAGCCGAGTCCCCGCAGTAACAGGTAGTAGCGAAGCCCCGCCACCAGAACGAGTCCGCTCTCGACGGCGAACGCTTCGATGAGCAGGCCCACCCGCTCCTCGACCTGAGACCTGAGCAAGAGGAACGAGAGACCGAGCACTGCCCCGCCGACGCCGACGAGCGCCACTCCTAGCCCCCATCGGTCGGACGGGACCTGGAAGGCCCCCGCCACGATCCCGGTGGCTGCTATCCAGAACAGCCCCATGAGCCCGGTGGAGAACGCAGCCCTTCGATACGTCGCCCCCAGCCGCCCCAGGGCCCGGACCCGGACGAGGATGGAGCCGGGGATCGGCAGCTGGTTAGCAGCGGCCGCGATCAGGCCGACCACCATGGAGGCGGACAAGGGCACCCTGTGCCCCAGGATGCGAGCCGACACTTGGTACTCCTTGGCGTTCAGCAAGAGCGTCGCCGGCACCCCGATCAGGGCAGCCACCAGGAACAACGGCCACCGGAGCGGCCCCCGAAGCGAAGGCAGGTTCCGCACCGCGACGACGGTCGCGGCTACGAAGATCGCCAGGGCTACTGGCAGGAGCAGCCTCTCGAGGCGGGCCCGCACACGTTCCCTCTTGGTCGCCCACCCCATGAACAAGGCAAGGAGCTGGCCGCCCATTCGACGCGCCTTGCTGGTTCTCGATTCGCTCACGCTCTCGGCGGGCCTCGAACCCCGTCCGATCGATCCCGGATCATGGCCCCTGCATGGAGGCGGGATCGACCTCGTCCCGAGGCTTGCTCTGGCGAACCACGAGATCTGCCAGCAGCCCGATACTGATCACCTGGAAGGCAGCGAACAGGATCAGGAGCGTGCCCGTGGCCACGTGGAAGCGCCGGAAGCTAAAGTCGTACACGAACTTGCCCAACCCGGTCAGTCCCAGGGTGATTCCCAGAGGCAGGAAGACCCGAAGAGGATTCCAGGAAAGGATCATCCGCACGACCTGGATCACATAGCGCTTTGTGTCGGCCCACCAGTGGAACTTGGAGCGGCCCGATCGCGGCCGGTACTCGATTGGCACGTACTTGATCGAGTAGCCGTTCGCGAGGAAGGCAAGCGTCATCGTCGACACGCATGAGAAGCCCTCCGGAAGGATGTGCAGAAACTGCAGGGCGACGTCCCGCCGGAAGGCCCTCAGGCCCGAATTTAGGTCCGGGATAGGGTGCTTGATCAGGTAGCTGGCTAGCTTTCGGATGAACCACTTGGCCGGTACTCGAAGTGCCTTCGCCGTTCCCTGCTCCGAGGTTCGGGCCCCAACGACCTGGTCGTAGCCCTCCAATTCCTTCATTAGGCGCGGAATCTCCTCGTTGGGGTACGTCATGTCAGCGTCGCTCCACACGACGACGCGACCTCGGGCGGCGCGTGTGCCGGCCTTTCGAGCCGAGCCCGTTCCCCGGTTGCGGTGGAAGCGGATTACGCGGATACCCGGGACCTGATGGACCTCTTCGGCCGATCCGTCCGTCGATCCGTCGTCGACGACGATGATCTCGTAGGCGTATTCCGAAGCATCGAGAGAACGGCGGATTCTCTCGATTTCTTCGGTGAGGTGCCCACGCTCGTTGTAGACGGCGAGGACGACCGATACGTCGGGCTCATGCTGACCTCCGTTCACGTTCTCCTTTCAGTCCGCTTCGCGGGGCGAAGGGGACAGGATCGCCCCTCTGTCGCACTCCAGCTGTCCGGGGAATTCTAGGAGAAGCCGAGTCGATGAGGGCCGAAGCCACACGCGCTTCGGCCGTCGATGCGGAAGACACCGTACCCAGCCGTCAGAGGATGTTGATAAACATCTCCGCCTGGCAGGGGGGTCGCCAGTCGGGGTGTTCTTCCTAGAGGGATACCGAACGGCGATCTGACCAACTGGCCCCGTCGCGGAGAGGCACTCCTCGCGCGTAAGCTTTCTGTCCTCGGTCCGGCTGCATGTGCTGAACCGGAGGAACTGCTGAACGGGAGGAACTAATGAAGGTTGTAGTCATCGGAACCGGCCACGTCGGCCTGGTCACCTGCGTCGCTCTCGCCCACCTCGGGCATCAGGTGGCCGGGACGGACTCGGACGGAGAGAAGATCGCCCTGTTGCAGAATGGGATCCCTCCTTTCTACGAACCCGGGCTGGAGGAGCATCTGTCCGAAGGAACGGCCTCTGGAAGGCTCTCCTTCCACCCGGAGATCAACGACGTCGTGCCCGGAGCGGAGGTGGTGATCATCTCCGTGGGGACCCCTCCTCGAGTCGACGGCGAGGCGAGCCTCTTCGCCGTAGAGCGGTCAGCTCGGGAGATCGCTCGTCATGCGACCCGTCCCATCCTGGTAGCCGAGAAGTCCACAGTCCCGGCGGGAACGGCCGTCAGGCTGCGCGCCATCATCGAACGTGAGAGGCCGGATCTGGAGTTCGATGTCGTGTCCAACCCCGAGTTCCTCCGAGAAGGTCGCGCTATCCAGGACACGCTCGAGCCTGACCGGATCCTGGTGGGGGCCGAGACGCCGGGGGCGTTCGAGGCGATGCGACGACTCTACGCCCCACTCATCGCAAACGGCGTCCCCTTGATCGAGACCGACGTGGCGACGGCCGAGCTAGCGAAGCACGCCTGCAACGCGTTCCTGGCGTTGAAGATCTCCTTCGCCAACGCCCTGGCCCGAATCTGCGAGCGCGCCGGAGCCGACGTCGTGAAGGTCGCGGACACCATGGGCTCAGACCCAAGGATCGGCCGGGCCTTCCTGGATGCGGGCCTGGGCTACGGGGGCTTCTGCTTTCCCAAGGACCTCTCCGCCTTCGAGCGGCTGGCGGACAAGCTCGGATGGAGCTGGCCGATGCTCACCGAGATCGCCCGGATCAACGACGATGCTGTCGGAGCCGTCGCGGACAAGGTAGTGAACGCTCTGTGGAATCTCGAGGACAAGCGGGTCGCCCTCCTTGGGCTGGCCTTCAAGCCCGACACCGATGACGTGCGGTTCGCTCCCGCGTTGGCTCTGGCGAAGCTCCTGCTCTCCGAGGGGGCCCACGTCGTGGGCTACGACCCGAAGGCTTCCGCCAATGCCAAGGCGGAGCTACCCGATCTCGAGATAAGTCTCGACCCCTATGAAGCGGCTGCTGGCAGCCACTGCGTCGTGCTCTGCACGGAGTGGAACGAGTTCCGGGCGCTGGACCTTCCACGTCTCAAGGGCGCCTTGGCCTTCCCCATTGTCATCGACGGCAGGAACCTGTTCGATCCGGAGACCATGAGGGCGCACGGGTTCACGTACTACCCGACCGGCCGGCAGCCGGTCCTTCCCGACCGGGCAGCCACGTAGGTGTCGCGGGCCGTCGTGACCGGAGGGGCGGGCTTCGTCGGCTCGCACCTGTGCGACCGGCTGCTGGAAGAAGGATGGGACGTCGTCTGTCTCGACTCGCTCTTGACCGGCAGGATGGACAACCTGGGCGAAGCGCTCCGAAACAGGCGGTTCAGGTTCGACGACTATGACGTCACCCACTACCTGCACGTTGAAGGCGCGGTCGATTGGGTCCTTCACTTCGCCTCCCCAGCCTCTCCCAGGGACTATCTGCGGCACCCGATCCACACGCTCAAGGTGGGTGCTCTCGGAACCCTGCGCAGCCTTGGCCTGGCCAAGGCAAAAGGTGCCGGGTTCCTCCTGGCCTCGACGTCGGAGGTCTACGGAGATCCGGGTGTCAGCCCTCAGCCCGAGACCTATTGGGGCAACGTGAACCCCGTGGGGCCGCGCGGCGTGTACGACGAAGCCAAGAGGTACGCGGAGGCGATGGCCATGGCCTATTACCGGGCCCATGGGGTTTCGGTGAAGATCGCGCGCATCTTCAACACGTACGGTCCTCGGCTCAGGGTGGACGATGGCCGCGCAGTCCCGACGTTCATCTCTCAGGCACTGACAGGGAAACCTCTGACGATCCACGGTGACGGGTCGCAGACTCGATCCCTGTGTTACGTCGATGACCTCGTGGAAGGACTGTGGCGACTGCTCATCTCCGACCTGAAGGGGCCGGTCAACCTGGGGAACCCTCAGGAGGTCACGGTGATCGAGTTCGCCGAGCTGATCAGGAGACTCTCCGGGAGCTCCTCGGAAACGATCCACGTCGAGCGTCCCGAGGACGACCCGTCGGTCCGTTGCCCCGACATATCGCTGGCGCGCCGGACGCTCGGATGGGAGCCGAGTGTTCCACTGGAGGAGGGACTCGCCAGGACGATTGCGTGGGCAAGAGAGGCGGGATGGGAGTCAACCTCCGAGAACCGTTGATGCCCAGATGGGCGCGTGAAGCGATCAAGGCGAGCGATGTGAGGGGTGCGAACTGAGTTCCTACCCAGCCCTTGTCGAGCTAAGAGGGATGGCGGAGCCCTGCTTGGGCCACCACCGCTCTGTCTCTTCACCTACCGAAGACCCGGATGCGCAGCATGATCCACATCGCCTCGACTCCATCGGACCAGTGCAGCTTCTTTCCCTCTGCCCGCGTCCGGGCCCGATAGCTGATGGGCAGTTCATAGATTCGTTCCCCTGCCGAATCCTTCAGATCGGAGGGGGAGAGATCTCCAGAGCGAGGTCTTGGCCATCTTCAAGCACGTTTCCACGTCGGAGAGCCAGGTATTGAACAGAAAGCTTGCCCAAAGTGCGAGGACCTTGTTTCCGATCACATACCAAAAGGAGTAGGCAGTGTGGGCCCCGAATTCCCTCGTGCCGTACACTACTCGAGCCTCCCCTGACAGGATCGGCTGTAACAGTTTTCGGAAGTCTCCCGGGTCGTACTCCAGGTCTGCATCGAAAACGGTCAGGACATCTCCCGTTGCCTGCTCCAAGGCCGAGCGGATGGCAGCGCCTTTGCCCTGGTTTCGAGCGTGCCGAATCAGTCGAAGTTCACCGGCTTCTGCCAGATCGGCGATCGTCTCTGCGCTGCCGTCCGTCGAGCCGTCGTCTACGACCAGGACTTCCAGGGCTAGGGGCAGCTCTGTCTTGAGTAGGCGTTCGACGGAGGTCCTCAGGGTCGCACGTTCGTTGTAGACGGGCATGATGACGGTTAGGACTTCGATCTGGCTCATGCTGGCGTCCCTCTTCTCAAACCGGAATCTCCGAATTCACATAGTCTGAATCGTCTCTTTGGAGAGTTGCCGTTCGATCGGCTCCGACACATCCGGCTTAACCGCAGCCGCGATCACACTCTGGCCGAATGGCGGTGCTCCGAATCGCTCCATCGCCCGGCCGAGGGGCACCGCTGTTCGCTCGGCCAGTTCAATGGCAGCCCTGTTGAGATGCGTCCGCCGCGCGACACGACCGACAAAGAACCATCCGATAGCCCCTACTGGGTTGAAGTACCTGACAAACTCTATCTGGAAGCCTGCGACCCTGAGATCCCTCTCTACCCCCGCTCGGGTGTAACGACGGAAGTGTCCATACGTTCCATCGAGTGATCCAAACAGGCTCGGATGCGCGGGCACCAGGATACCGGCACATCCTCCCGGCCGAAGCAGCCGGTGAGCTATCAGCAAGGCCTGCTGATCGTCCCACAGGTGTTCCAGCACGTTTATGAGCACGACCGAATCGAACCGCCATTCACTGTCCGCCAGTTCCTCGAGGGGTGTCGTCAACGCCTGAACGTTTCGGAGACCGAGTCCCTCGATCTCCCTGGCCATGTCGGCTTCGGGCTCCAGGGCAACGAGTCGACTCGCGGACCGTGCTATCCAGCGAGTGAAGTTGCCGATGCCTGCGCCGACCTCGAGTACCGTGCCCGTGACGTGAGGCTGGAGTGCGGAAAGCACCCACTGTTGGTATCGGGTAGCCGCCCGCAACAACTCCAGGTCGAAGCGCTCGTTTCCCGTCGCGCCGCCTTGCGTCACGGCCGGCCGGTCCCCCTCTCCATCACTCTGGAGCTGTGTGGTTCGAACACGGTTTCTGGAACCACCAAACACTGCTCGCCGTTGACACGGCGGAACCTGATGGGTCCGTACAATAGACCCCTTGCAGTCTCGAAAGGCATCGAACGCGATCCCGAAGGAGTCATAGATGCGGATCCTGATCCTCGGTGGGGACGGCTACCTCGGGTGGGGCACCGCCATGTACTTCTCGGCCCGGGGCCATGACGTCCACGCGATGGACAACTACCTGCGCCGCCGGGCCCACCAGGAGGCCGGCACAGATTCGCTCACGCCCATCGGCGAGAACCTCCCAGCCCGGGCCGAGGCCTGGCGACAGGTCACCGGCTACCGGATCGGGGTCACCGAGGGGGACCTCACGGACTGGCCGGTGCTGGAGAAGCTGATCGTGGACTTCGCACCCGAGGCAATCATCCACTATGGCGAGATGCCGTCGGCCCCCTATTCGTTCATCTCTCGCGAGCACGCGGTGTACACGCAGTACAACAATGTGATCGGCACGCTCAATGTCCTGTGGGCGATGCGCGACTACATGCCCGATGCCCACATGGTGAAGCTCGGCACGATGGGCGAGTACGGAACACCGAACATCGACATCGAGGAGGGCTTCATCCAGATCCGCCACAACGGGAGGGAGGACCGGCTGCCCTTCCCCAAGATGCCGGGCTCCTGGTACCACTCGTCCAAGGTCCACGACTCCACGAACATCCAGCTGGCCTGCCGCATCTGGGGGCTCCGGGCCACCGACCTGAACCAGGGCGTGGTGTACGGGATCGAGACCGAGGAGTCGACGCTCGACCCTCGGCTGGCCACAAGGTTCGACTACGACGAGGTGTTCGGCACGGCCCTCAATCGCTTCTGCCTCCAGGCCGTGATCGGCCACCCCTTGACCGCCTACGGCAAGGGTGGCCAGACCCGAGGCTACCTGAACATCGTGGACACGATGCAATGCGTCGAGCTGGCCACGTTGAACCCGGCCCAGCCCGGAGAGTATCGCGTGTTCAACCAGTTCACGGAGCAGTTCGCCGTCAACGAGCTGGCGGACCTGGTCCAGCGAGCCGGGGCGGAATACGGCCTGGACGTCAGGGTGAACCACTTGGACAATCCGAGGGTGGAGGCCGAGGAGCACTACTACAACGCCAGGCACTCCGCGCTCCTCGACCTCGGGCTCAAGCCACACTATCTGTCCGAGACCCTCGTCGAGTCGATGTTCGCCAAGATCGAGGAGCACAAGGACCGGGTGATCACCAAGGCCATCATGCCGAAGACGCTGTGGCGGCCCAGGACCCGCGTTCCCCAACCGGTCGGCGAGTGATAGCGGCCAGCGCGTTCATCCCCATCAGGGCCGTCGGAGGCTTGTTCGCCGTGGGGCTTTTGGTGGCGGCCGTCCGACGGTACCGACGAAGGGACATCTCCAGGCTCAACCTCATCATCACCAGTTCCGTCAGCATCGTCATCCTCGCCCTGGCCGTCGTGCCCCCCCTGTTCCGGCCGTTGTTCGACGCGTTCAACTTCCAGAAGGGGAACCAGCGCCAGCTGGTGGCCGCGCTGGTGTTCGCCGTGTTCATCCTGTTCGCCCTGGTCCTGCGGACCTCGTCCAACACCGACGCGAACACCGCCACCATCCGGTTACTGATCGAGGCGCTGACGGTGCAGGCCTTCGATGCCACGCAGGCCGACGCGCTGCCGCCGGGCGACCGCCTGGTGGTGGTGATCCCGGCTCACAACGAGGTGGAGAACCTCGGGTCCGTCCTGGCTTCGATGCCCAGGGTCGTGGAGGGACTGC
>WNGB01009975.1_pt1 | contig 13241 bp, 10 predicted proteins | sample 5400681 | NCBI WGS metagenome assembly WNGB01 (sample SAMN13153367, study PRJNA577476) | soil metagenome | isolation source: 115 cm soil or saprolite under grassland replicate 2 | place: USA:California | collected 2016-06-15 | reverse complement strand
GCTCGCGGCGTTTCTGCGGGTACAGTAAAGCGGCGACTAAAGCGAAGGCGAGTTTGGGTTTGGAAACTTCGATCAAGGCCGGCCCGAATTTCTGTTCGACTATGACATCCTTGAGGGATGCAACAAATTCGGGCGGAGCTATCAGGCAGGATGCGTTGCTGGCTCTTCCGGCTTCGAAAAACTTCTCATCCTCAACATACGAAATCTCACCTGTTGCGGCAGAAGCAATATCCGCCACCCGGTCAACGTGAGTGCTTCCGTCGCCAATGAGTCGCCCCTTCACATGCTCGTTCAATTCAGCGAGTGTCCACAATTTCGTATCAGACATGAATTAGCACCCGAACGATTAGGTCAGCATTCATTTGCGGCGGCACCGATATTACACTTTTTCGTCAGCGCATCGTGATCCTAATTGCTGATTCTCAAGGGCTCTGGCAGCCTTAGCGCTGGGTCCATGTGGTCCGTGAAACGGAAGCCGCAAAGGCCTTTTTGCCTTGCCATGCCAAAGCAGACCCACTATCATGACGCGGTTAGAAATCGCCGGTATTCCTTCGCCTTAAGCCGGTAGTTATTTGGAGATTTTTAATTTTTATTGATATTTCTGGCGCTTGAGGTTTCGAGCGTCGTGAGGAGAAGGTTTCATTGTTCAGCGATCAATTCCGCCGCGGAGAATCAGACAAAAGTAAGCTCACCGGAGTAAAAGGCTCAAAGCTGCTTTCCAATCTTTCGGACGTCGCGTGGAAAGCTTTTCAGTCTGTCAACACCCTGCTGCCTGAGGGCGAGGCCATCAGCCCCAAATGGGCCCCGGGTCCGTTGCTGAAGTCCTACGAGCGCAGCTCGCCGCCACTGGGCTTCCCACGCGAGACCGACAGTCTTTGTCCCCGCTGCGTCAAGGAAGTTCGCGACGCCGTGATTACCGGCGAAACCACGCTCGAATCGTTGATGAACGAACATCCGGGTGAAATCAAAGCGCAAATCGTGGAAGAGAGCGGACAGGTAGTCATGCGCAAAACCTGTCCAAAGCACGGTGAGTTTGTTGACGTGATGGCAACTGACCCCGCCTTCCTCGAGCGGATCGAATCGCTATTCTTTGGACGCGACTTTCGCGCCGCTGAAGATGCCCACATCCATCGACATGGTACTTCGAACATCAAGTTTGGCCGTGGGGCCGTCTTGACCGTGGACCTTACGAATCGCTGCAACATGATGTGCAATCCCTGCTTCATGGATGCAAACCAGGTTGGCTATGTTCACGAGCCGACTTACGAAGACACAAAAGCAATTCTCGATCGCGCTGTATCGTTCAAACCAAAACGCCAGATAATTATTCTCTTCTCCGGCGGGGAGCCGACGCTTTCACCCTATTACCTCGAGGCCGTTGCTTACGCGAAAAAAGTCGGCTTCTACAGAATCCTGGCTGCCACCAACGGCATACGCTTCGCTGAAGACATCGAGTTTTGCAAAGCGGCCAAGGCTGCGGGACAACACGGCGTTTACCTTCAGTTTGACGGCGTAAGCGAAGAAAAAAACAGGCATCGCGGTGTCGGCAACTTGTTTGATGTGAAACAGCAGGCGATTGAAAATCTTGCCAGCGTGGGGATAAAAGTTACGCTAGTCACGACTATCGTGAACACAATCAACAATGACGGCATCGGCCAGATTGTCGAGTTTGCGGCGAAGAATATCGACAAAGTGCAAACGATCGCGTTCCAACCTGTTTCGTTTACCGGCCGTGACGAAGATATTTCCGACGCGCTGCGGATCAAACAGCGCTACACACTGGCCGGCATGACGCACGATCTAAAAGATCAGCTGCGCGGTCAACTACAACCCTTGCGCGACTGGTATCCGCTTTCTTCCTATTCAGCATTCACCAGCGTCATGGACATGCTGCAAGGCGCTGACGCGCCCTGGGGTTGGTCTTCATGTAATTGCCATCCGAATTGTGGCATCTTCAGCTTGATGGTGGTCAACCGCGCGACGGGCGAATTCAAGTCGTTATTCGAATTTTTCAACTACGAGCAATTCATGAAAGACGTCGCCACCATCACCGACACCGCGCGCGGCAGGAAGCTCTCTTACGCGCAACTCGGCATGGCGATCCTGCGAAACTTCAACGCTGAAAAAGCGCCTGAAGGATTTCCGATTTCGCAGATTTTGAATCTCTTCAAACCGTCGTCGACAAATTCCAGCTCAGACCGCAACGATCGCATGAAGGCAACGGTTCAGGACGATCCCAATGACATCTGGCGCGTACTCTGCGTCGAGGGCATGTGGTTTCAGGACCTCTTCAACTACGATTTCCGCCGCACCGAGATGTGCGTGATTCCTTACGGCACCCAGGAAGGTGAGATTTCCTTCTGCGCTTACAACACGGGCGTGGGTTGGCGGCAGATTATCGAGAACATGCACAAGACTGCAAACCTGGCCGACTGGTATCAGGAACACGAACGCCATCCAGTCTACGCCGCGGGCCACGACGTGCCGGGCATCGCTAAGAAACATTCGCTCAGTTTGCCAATCATCCAGGCAGTCCTCGCGGAAGACTCGGACGAGAAGCCTGTTACCGTCTCGCCTTATCTTCTTGAAGAACCCGAGGAAGAAACAATATCGGTTCGGTAGGTTCGAATAAAACCCGGTAACGGTCGATTTGTATGTAGACGTCTTCGCTCCTCAAAGCGAATTTCGGAATCAAAGAAATACATAAACTTTCGCCAAGCGACCAACCTCGATCCCGATCAGTCGCTAGCAGCACCGATCACTCTTGAAAGGAACTGGTATGAAAGGTCCCTCCCAAACTTTTCTCGTTCTCGTCGTTATTCTTTTCGCTGCCGCAACAGGATTTGCCCAAGATCCTCAACCGCCCCTAGCACCGGTGATACAACGGAGCGATGCATACGCTCAGATTTCGTCTGCGCTGACAAACAAAGATGTCATCGACATGTTTAAGGCCGGACTATCGCCCGAGATCGTAATAGCAAAGATCAAGACCTCGCTGACCAAATTCGACACCTCCGCCGTGGGGCTCCAAGAGCTCAAAGCTTCCGGAGTTCCGGACGCAATTGTGCTCGCGATGTTGCAACCTTCGACCGTTCCGTCTACTACAGGGATCGTCTCGTCCGAAGCAAAGCCCAAGCGCCTGAAAGATGAACTCACAAACGCCTTCCAACGGCTCCAAAGTAGTGTGGTAACAGTCTGGAGCGAAACAGGTCACGGAACCGGATTCATCTTCGACAAAGACGGTTTGATAATGACCAATCAGCATGTCGTTGGGCCTTCGGAATACATTGCGATTCAATTTGACGACAAGCGCAAGATTCCCGCCGTTCTTCTCGCGTCAAATCCAGAGAGGGACGTAGCGATTCTTTGGGTTGACTTGACGATGTTACCGGAGGCGACTATTGCTCCTATAGCCGCTTCGAGTGCCAGTGAGCCATCCGTCGTCGAGGGCGAGCGAGTACTCACTATTGGAAGTCCTCTAAACCAGCGCAAGATTATGACGACCGGTGTCGCGAGCAAAGTTGAGGCGCGTGCCATCATTTCAGATATAAACATCAATCATGGCAACTCCGGAGGGCCGTTGTTTAACTCCATCGGAGAAGTCGTAGGTATTACAACTTTTGGAGATTTCACGATGGAAGGCGGGCCCGGTGTCTCAGGCATAGTGAGAATCGAAGAGACACTACCGCTCGTTGCGGAGGCACGCGGCAAGATGTCGCAGGCGACCAAACCAGCAGCGAGACTCTTGCCAGTTGATCCGAGCGACACGTTTCCCATTGAAGCCATAAAGGAAGTGGCCACGGCCAAGAAGTTTGACGATGACAAGTATACTTTTGGCTTAAGTGATTATCGTGTGGCTCTTGCAACGCCAACGTTCCTCTACCGCCTACAGACGGAAGGAGAGCGAGAGGCTGCCAAGACGAAGGCAAAGCGCAATAAGAAAGAAGGGGCCGTGCAGGGAACTTATCGGCCTTTTGACGAGTTTAGAAACTGGCGGGAATATATTGGTGACTACAGGCCGATCTTGCTAATTAACGCTGAGCCCAATGCCGGAGAATCATTTTGGGGGGCTGTAGGGCGTGGCGTTGCTGCAAATTACGGAGTACGGGTACGAGCAAACATTCGTTACAAGACTGATTTTTACCGAATGAAGTTGTTCTGTGGCGATAAAGAGGTGGAACCGATTCATCCGGGAAAAATCTTTCGTGGCATGAACGTAAAGGATCGGTTCGTAAAAGCCCAGGATGCTACGTTCGCGGGACTCTATGCCTATCCTGCGACTTCCATTTCTCCCTCCTGCGGATCAGTAAGAGTGGAAGTTTACTCCGAAAAGAATCCCAATAAAGCTGACATCAAAACCTTGGATGCCAAGTCTATCGCGCAAATCGCACAGGATTTTGAACCCTATCTGAAAACAAAGAGTCCGCAATAATTCCCTGGGATTCTGATTTGAACGATGCGTGGCAGTGCTCACTGTCACGCATTCTTTTTTGAACAATGTTGGGAACGCAGGATTATTTGGAAGACTCGAATCCAATCTCTTTCTTCACTGCTTTGGGTAGCTGAGCCAGAATAGTCTTTGGTAATTGAACAAGACTGGCCTCTATTCTCGCGAGCCGTTGCTCAATCTTGTCGAATCGCGTCTCAGCCTTGTGCTGCCATTCCCTGTTCTCAATTCGCCGTTCGTAGGTTTGGCGCTGTAGCTTGAGGCGCTCTTGATCATTTCGTGCAATTTGCTCCACAAACGCCGCCTGGTTTCGAATCAGCAGCGCCATCGCTTCTTCGAGGTGATTATTTCGAGCGAGGGGTCTTCGAGCAGCCATGCACAAAAGTCTATCATCCTGAAGCGCCCTCTACCACGGCCTGACACCCAGGTTCAAATCGGGGTTGTCCCGGTGGTCTTCAGATTCGCGGAGGTTTCTGCACTTGCCGCAACTGCGCCACGATGTCGCGGATGCGAATTGCCAGTTGCTCTATGGTTTCCACACGCTTCCGCGCCTTGTCGCTCAATTCCTCACGCAACAATAATTGCGCTTGCCCCAGGACGCCGGTCAGCGGATTGTTTATTTCGTGCCGCACGCGGGTAATGACGTCGGCCACCTCGTCCATCTTTGCTTCATAATCCGCCACGAGCGCACGGATTTTCTCAGACGCATCGTCATCGGTTGTAATGCTTTTTGCCGCAGCTGAGGCTGTTGAAGATTCTTCCTTTGAATCATCAGCCGCGTCGTGCCTGTCGAGTTCACTCATGGTCACTCCCAGTCTCCGAAGCTGGTCGGTCTCAAAAAATGTGTGGGAGCAATCTCGCAAAATGCGGCACGCGCGGGAGGTTATTACGTAAGTCTATTGTGCCTCGATCAGCAGTGAATAGTAAATAGTGAATCGTAAGAAGTGTCGCAGACGCGCAGCCTAACCTTCATTTGTTTAACCATCTACTATTCACGATTTGCTGCTCACTAACCCACCGGTTGACAAAGAAAAGCTTATGCACTTACATTCAAATTCCTCTTGCTGGGAGGTCGTCTAACGGTAGGACTGCGGACTCTGAATCCGCCTATCGGGGTTCGAATCCCTGCCTCCCAGCCAAACTTTCCTAATAATCACTCGCTAATATGTGTCACTTGAAGCAATACTTTGCCGCCTCGGCAACTTAATGCTTCCAATAGCCTCCGGCAATTAATTGCTTCCAATTCGAAAAATAGTGCTAAACGCAAATTTTGAAGTTTTTTCTTACCCATAAAATTGCCCGGCAGGCCTCCTCAAGTGAAACTTTGCCCTTTTTTTACGGGTTTAGTATATTCGACCCTGGTTGGAACCCGAGTCGGCACCATAACTCACCATATGCTTATACGAGGTGGCAAACAATGATCGGACGAATTCGTCTCACCAGTATTGCTATGCTTGCTCTCTTGTCTTTTACCTTACCGACTACAGCGCAAGTTGTTGGTAACGGCTCTCGACAATCGACTGCGGCGCAAGCCTTTTTTGATAAAGGTCAGGTCTATCTCGACGCGGGCCAATACAAGGAAGCCGTTGAAGCCTACAAACAAGGGATCCGACTCGACCCCAATAATGCGGACGCATACGCCAATCTGGGATATGCCTATAGCCTATTAGGGAAATCTACGGAAGACCTAGATGTTACTAAGAAGGCATTACAAATTGAGCCGAATTATCCTTACGCTAATACTCGCCTATGCTATGCGTACAGTAAGCTGAATCAATATGAGGAAGCTATTCAAGCCTGCAAACAAGCGATTCACTACAATCCGCGCAATGGAGAGTCTTACGCTAATCTAGGATACGCATACGATCATCTCAAACGACATACGGAAGCAATCGAGGCGTTCCAGAAATCTATAGAGGTCAATCCACATAACGCTGATACCTTCAATAAACTTGGTTGGTCATACCTTCAGATGGGACAGTACGAGGAGGCGATAAAGGCTCTCACACAATCCATTCAACTCGATCCAAATTACATGACAGCATATAACAATCTTGGGAATGCTTATTTCCACTTAGGGCGACACGCAGAAGCGGCTGATATTCTCAAGCAAGCGATTCGGATGAAGCCAGAGGAATTTTGGCCTCACATGAATCTAGGCAGAGTTTATTTCGCCCTAAAGCAATATAAAAAAGCAATTGAGGAATTGAAAGAGGCTATTCGTATTGATCCTAAGTTTGCAGATGCGTACATCGGTCTTGGTTTGGCTCACATCAAAATGGCGGAATACGAAGAGTCTATTGAGACATTCTCGCAGTTAATTCGTCTCAAACCGCAAGAAGCAAATGCATTTCGCAGTCGCAGCTATGCGTATCTATATTTAGCGCGCGGTGAAGCTGCCGCCGCCGACGCACAGAAGTATCTTGAACTGAGCGGAGGAGGAAACAAGAGCGACGTTTACATGATTCTCGTCGCTCACTTTGGATACCGACAGGCTGGACGAGATGCCGACGCTGGCAGAATTCTTGAAGAAGGTTCGACGAAAGCAAATATCAAGCAATGGCCTTATCCGGTCATTCGCTATTTACATCGTGACATGTCAGCGCAGGAGTTACTGGCACTCGCAACTGATGGAGACAAAAAGACGGAAGCAGAAGCGTACATAGGGATGGATTTATCTCTCGCTGGCAAAAGTGATGAAGCGTTAACGCATTTACGGTGGGTTAAAGACAACGGCAACAAGAATTTTGTGGAATACTCCCTAGCCATTTCAGAAAGCAATCGGATTCAGGCTGCTAAAGAAAAAAGTCAGCCTTAAAGAGTCCCCAACATACAGCCAACAGGCGCTGCGTTATAGCGCGTAGGAAAATTCGAGGTTGGTTGCATTAGCTTCAGCGCAACCTCTCTAAGGCTGAACTTGTACTTTCGGCAAGCCTTTGCTTCCAATAAGTACTTCCGGCAATGTAAACGTTCCAATCTCGGAAATCGCGGAGAGTCGTGGGCGCGGAACTCTTAGATTTTCGGAGACTAACGGCAAGGAATTGCGTCGCATCGCGGCAAGGAATCTCTTCAAGTTACAAATCATCGTTTTATTATGACGCAGTAGTACCGATCAAATTGATAAGACGAGGTCTGCACGGAAGGAGCGTAGTTAGTAAGCGCTTTTTCAGATTAGTCTTTCACACGTGTGTCTATCGCGATCCAGTTTACTTCCCAGGTCTTGCCCCCATCATCCGAGAATGACTGTTCAAAACGGCACGATGTCGGAGTAATGTCCGAGATAACAAATCGAACATAGATGGCTCGGCCACTGAGTGTTTCCTGCGCGAAAAACTCGCCGCGTCCATTCTTGAACTCGCCGATCGCTGGCTGGCTCAGGGTACCGCTAATGCTGTTGGAAAAATTGAGGCTCCACTGGTGGGACTGCGGATTGTACAGACGCAGGCTCAGCCCTTCGAGGTGCCCCGCTGGGCCATCGACGACGAGTTCCACCAGATTGGCGCGACCACTCCACACCTTTCGGACGACGGAAGTACCCTCATATTCGACCCAGGTAGTCGAGCCAGTTAGGGGATGGAGGAGGCGCCTTAAGTGGGTTTTCCAAGTTCCAATCTCGAAGTCAAAATCGTGTTGCCGATCTCGTTGCTTGAGAGTTTGTTGAGGGTTTGTGCTGGACACGTCTGACTTCGACCGTGCAAACCCCTGAAGGGATAGAAAGGCGACAAACAGGCTGCACAAGAGGAGACAAGTTCGCAAATGTTTGGGCGCCTTCATCACCGTATCCTTGCACCAATGCTTTTCTTGAACTCTGTCGAGCAGGAAGGTAGTCTGACCGGCGCGTCCGGTCAAGAAGGTACCTCCAGGTAACGGTACGAGCCATCGGTGCGGGTGGGTCAGTTTGGGGTTAGCGAAATCGATTGCCTACAGAACCGAGCGCGGTAACACGGATCCAGGAATCGACCTCCGTATTACACGGTGGAACGCCAGTTTGCGATTGTTCAGGGAACGGTTAGAGCAAGGTGGATGAATTTTTCTGCGGGCCTCATTTTGGTCAACAGTCCTTCCCGTGTTGACTCAAGGATCCGGCGCTACCGCGCTCGGTTCTGTAGATACACCTTCAGCGATCAATACTTCGCCACGCTCGGATCAACTTCATCCGACCAGGCGGTTATTCCTCCCTTGAGATTGATCAGCCGGCCAGGAAATCCAGCCCGCTTCAGAGCCGCAATCGCCTTTGCGCTGCGAACACCGGCCTTGCAATGCATGACTGTCTCACGGGATGGATCAATTTCGTTCATCCGAGTGACGACCTGGCCCAGCGGAATCAGCTTTGTTCCCGGAATGCGCGCAATGTCGTATTCAAACGTCTCGCGGACATCAATTATCTGGACGTCCTGACCGCTATCAAGTCGGTGCTTCAGTTCCGTGGCGGTGATTTCTTCAAGCATTCCCGTTTGCTGTTGCGGTTGTGTGCGCAGGCCGCAGAATTCTTCATAGTCGATCAACTCCTTGATAGTTGCGTTTTCGCCGCACACGGGACAGTTTGGATCCTTGCGCAACTTCAGTTCGCGAAACTTCATTTGCCACGCATCGAAGAGCAATAGACGGTTAACGAGGATTCCCTCGGCGCCAAGAATGATCTTGATGGCTTCGTTTGCCTGAATCGCGCCTACGATGCCCGGCAAAACTCCCAGTACGCCTCCCTCGGCGCATGACGGAACCAGGCCAGGAGGCGGCGGTTCCGAATAGAGACATCGATAACACGATCCGCCGCCGTTTGGAGCGGCGGCCCAGAACACGCTTGCCTGTCCTTCAAAACGAAAGATCGATCCATAGACATTGGGTTTGCAAGTAAGCACGCAGGCATCGTTCACCAGATAACGAGTGGGAAAGTTGTCTGTGCCATCGACGACGATGTCGTAGTTTGCAAACAGGCCTAACGCGTTCTGACTGGTGAGGCGGGTCTCGTGCGTCTCAATTTCGATGTGGGGATTGATATCGCGCAGGCGATCGCGAGCGGACTCGATTTTGGGTCGGCCGATGTCCGCTGTACCATGGATAATCTGGCGCTGGAGATTGGAAGCCTCCACCACGTCGAAATCAACAATGCCGATACGTCCGACGCCGGCGGCGGCCAGATACATGCCGACGGGGGCACCCAATCCACCTGTCCCGATCATCAGCACGCTGGCTGCTTTCAAGCGTCGCTGCCCATTCAGACCAACCTCGGGCATGATCAGGTGCCGGCTGTAACGAGCGATTTCTTCATTTGATAACGATGGCAAGGCAGGGGCAATGTCCGCCTCGCTGGTAACGCCGCCGGCAATCGATGGCACGATCATTACTGTGTCGCCATCCCTCACCGGCGTCTCGCTCCCTGCCTGATGACGAACATCTTCGTCGTTGACATAGACGTTAACGAAGCTGCGCAGCGTGTTCTTGTCGTCATAAAGATGGCGGCGCAGCTCGGAATGAAGCGAGGTCAAGCGCTCCAGGGCCTCTCCTGCGGTGGACGCTGCGACGTCAATGCGGGAACTCCCGCCGGTAAACTGCCGTAGCGCCGTAGGAATATGTATCGTGACGGACATGACTGGAGTTCCTTTCAAGAAACGTTTTTGTCGGTTCCATCTATGTGTGGGCCATCAGTCGCAGCCAGTTACTCACCCGCGCGCATCCAAGGCCGCAACGCGGCTGTCGGATCGGAGACCCTGGTCGGAAGGCGGTCCTGACAATTTGCGAATCTCTTCCTCAATAAACCGTGAGCGATCTGCTTGCATCTCCCACGAGCGAAGATCTTGCGCCGCACCGGCTTTCACTGAAACAACAATGTATGAATAAAGTGGCCAGGCGTGTTCGAGATCATATTGCGAAGGCGCTGCCGGATGATCGGGATGCGAATGATAAAAGCCGATTACGTCCAGACCCTGGGCGGCTGCGGAACGTTCGCCCTGCATTAGTTCTTCCGGGCGGATCAAGAAGCGACTGCGCTTTGCCGACTCTTCACGCGCGTTTGAGATCGGATAGATTTCGCTAATCACCTTCACTCCGTCAGCAGTAAAGCTACCCAACAACAAGCCGCAGCATTCATACGGATAGTCTCGCTCGCCATGCGCGGCGATCTCGCTGCGGTGAATTGCGCTGAGTTGGATCATGCTGTCGCCTTTCAGAAAGATGTTCTACTGCATAGCACAAAGACATGGACCGACCGTTAGTCCACATATCGTTCGCCGCCATCGCAAAGAATTGTCACCACTACTGATCCTCTCGGTAATGACAGAGCCAATCGCAGCGCGGCAAATACATTGGCGCCGGAACTAGTGCCAACCAACAACCCCTCTTCACGGGCGAGCCGGTGCGCCATCGCCTGCCCTGCCTCGGTTGACACTTCGACGTTCTCGTCTGCCAGTGCCGGGTCATAGATTCCGGGTACCAGCGCCGTAGCCATGTGTTTGAGACCTTCGAGTCCATGAAAGGGTGAATCAGGCTGCAGCGAGATCGCCCGTATCGTGGGATTAAGCTCCTTCAGTCGCCGACTGGTTCCAACAAAAGTTCCGGAGGTTCCCAGACCGGCGATGAAATGTGTTATCCGTCCCTCAGTCTGCTGCCAAATCTCTGGAGCCGTGCTTTCGTAATGGGCGCGCCAATTGGCAGGGTTGTTGTATTGGTCCGGATAGAAATATTTTTCGGGATTATTCGCGAACAAGGTTCGCGCGACCGTCTGGGCGCCATCGGTGGACTGGAGGGGATCTGTTTCGATCAGTTTCACGCCGAAGCTGCGCAGAATTCGCTTCCGCTGAGCGCTGGCATTTCTGGGCAGACAAATCGTTACGGCGTATCCGCGCGCCGCCCCAATCATTCCATAAGCGATGCCGGTGTTTCCGCTCGTTGCGTCAAGGATTGTCATGCCGCGTTGTAGCCGCCCGCTGCGCTCGCCTTCCAGGATCATTCCGAGAGCCGGGCGATCCTTGACGGAACCTCCTGGATTCAGGTGTTCAGCCTTGACGAATAGCTCAACACCGCTGGGCAGATCGCGCGTGACGCTTCGCAGGTGCAGCAATGGTGTGTTGCCGATGCTTGATTCAATGGAATCATCCCGGGCAGGACAAATCACTTCCTTTAGCAATATGCTTGCCATAATCTCGGTTCGACAATCTTCCCGAAGCTCTGGTTAAGTACCGCGGAGCGGCTGCGTCCTCCAGATTGCCGCCACGCAACATCAGAAATACAAAACCGGCAGCGAATCCTTTGCAGGTGTCGCGACCGGCTGTTAAAAACTTTTGCTGCGCTTGGCTACCTAACTGCTGTGCTCACGCTGCCAAAGCTTTCCCGATCGCGTTCTGAACACCAGACGCAACAGGTGCAATGACAGCAGCAGTAATACCAGGCGTTGTTCATGATTTTCGATTAACTGAATCAACTATATGAAGCCGCCCAGACGATGTCAAGGATGCGAAGCCCCTGGCAGTAGCCCTGACGATAAGGGGGTGCGCCTTGTGTTCTCGAGTTCGTCTTTATAGTTGAGCCACTCTCACCGAGTTAGATCAAAAGTCGAACTTGATTGCCAGCTGCAATTGTCTCGGCGTATTGATCGACCGCGGCAAGCCAAAGGCGGTCGCCGCTGGGGGTCGCGTTAAGATCAACGTATTGGTGGCCGCGACGGCCGTAAAAGCACTGTAGCGGTTGATATTTACGAATGAGAAATAACCTCCGCCAGGGGCGAGGCCGGTATTAGCCCGGTTCCAGATGTTGAAGCCTTCGAGTATTAGACGAAGTTTCGCGATTTCTCCCAGGAGAATGGTTCGCGTGATTCGGGCATCACTCTGGAAAACGGCACCGGTACGAAAACTGTTGCGTTTCAACCCTGGAACTCGATCATTGCGCGAATTGCCATCGCGGTTAAGATCGGCGCCTATCTGCGCTGAATACGCAAAACCGGATTGCATCTGCGTTATTCCTGAGAAGCTAAAGTCATTGAACAGTATTTGCAGCAGTCGATTCTCAGACTTAACTTTACCCACCTCGTAGACTGAGCTCATTACAAATCGGTGTCGCTGATCGGAATCTGAGTAGCCAAAGTCATCGCCCAGGTTGAATGAGTTCTGCACAACTTTCGAATCGTCGCCACCCCCGGGGAACTACCGAGGTTTGATCGGGTTTGTCGTCCCCGGCTCTGGAGAAGGGAATGATGACTGAAGGGATACTAGTTGATGACGCCGTGAGAGATCAATAAGTAGTCTGATAAATCTGCGTTCGTAGGACAAGGATTCCTGCCTGTCCTGCGAAACGATGAATGACATGCCTCGATCTCGGAAATTAGACAGACAGGAATGTCTGTCCTACTTGTTTTCAGACGGAGGGTTTCGTCACCGGCTTCCAAAGCGCCGCCAGGCGTCCGCGACTGAACGTCTGGATGAAACTCATCACGCCCATGTAGCCAAAGCCGAAAAAGAAGAGGAACAGGAAAGGCACCGTACCCCACATGCGCATACGCGCGGCGTAAAGGATGGCGAGGAGGAAATAAATCGAGAAGCTCAACTCCAGCAGTGGCAGCAGTCCGCGTTTACGTTTGTACTTTTTGCGCTTCCAAGTTTCGTCATGGGTTTTTTCTACCTGGTATTTGGGAGTACGAATGAAGTCGCTCTTAATTCCAAACAGCGCTTCCAGCACGGCGCGCGCATTGGAAAATGCCAGACCTATGCCCAGCGCCATTACCAGCGGCAGATGCAATAGACGCGGCGCGCGTTTCTCATCAAGATACCAAACGGCCGTTCCATAAAAGAGGAATACGGAAACT
>WNGB01009973.1_pt1 | contig 13242 bp, 13 predicted proteins | sample 5400681 | NCBI WGS metagenome assembly WNGB01 (sample SAMN13153367, study PRJNA577476) | soil metagenome | isolation source: 115 cm soil or saprolite under grassland replicate 2 | place: USA:California | collected 2016-06-15 | reverse complement strand
GCCTCTCTTCTACAAGATCACGTCGTACTGGGGCGGCCTGGACGGCTCGATCATGTTCTGGGCCTTTCTACTGTCGGTGTTCGGCGCCGTTGCCGTCAAAGTCAATCGTGAGCGCCACCGGGAGCTGATTCCATACGTCGTGGCCGTCACGTCCATCGTGGAGATGTTCTTCCTCTTCCTGATGGTCGTGCACAAGAACCCATTCGACACGTTCCTGACCGAATCGCCCACCGACGGCCGCGGACTCAATCCGCTGTTGCAGAACTTCTACATGGCCATTCATCCGCCGACGATGTATCTGGGATTTGTCGGGCTGACGATCCCGTTCGCGTTCGGCATGGCGGCGCTCATCACCGGGCATCTGGACGACTCATGGCTTCGGGCCGTCCGGCGCTGGACGATGTTCTCGTGGTTCTTCCTGACGCTCGGGTTGACGCTTGGCATGCTTTGGGCGTACGAAGAGCTGGGCTGGGGCGGTTTCTGGGGATGGGATCCGGTTGAAAACGCCGGCGCGCTGCCGTGGTTTACGGCCACGGCATTTCTGCATTCGGTGATGGTGCAGGAGCGGCGAGGCATGTTGCGCGTCTGGAACGTGACGCTCGTGATTGTCACGTTTCTGCTCACGATCGTCGGGACGTTCCTCACTCGATCGGGCGTCGTGCAGTCCGTGCACGCGTTTGGTGAAGATCCTCAGCTTGCGCGCTTGTTCATCGCCTTCATGCTCGCGACGACCGCCTTCTGCTTTTCGATGGTTGTGTATCGGCTTCCGATGTTGAAGGCGCGGCACGAGCTCGACTCGTGGATTTCGCGGGAAGCTGCATTTCTGGCGAATAACTGGGTGCTGCTTTTCTCGGCGTTCTTCATTCTTTTCGCGACGCTCTTTCCAACAATCAGTGAAGCCATCAACGGCGAGCGTCTGACCGTCGGGCCGCCGTTTTTCAACAAGTGGATGACGCCGATCGGACTTGGCCTGCTGTTTTTGACCGGTGTCGGTCCGCTGATGGCGTGGCGTAAATCCAGCCTCTCGAATCTGGCGGGTCAGTTCTTGTGGCCCGCGGTCTGCGGCTTGATCGCTGGCGGTGCAGCTGTTGCGCTCGGCGTTCGTGTTTGGTCATCGGGCATCTGCTTCGCGTTTTGTGGGTTCGTCTTTGGAACGATCGCGCAGGAGTTTGTACGGGGCGGCTACGTCCGCAAGGGAATGACCGGCGCGGATCTGTTCACCGCCACGATTGGGCTCGTCGCGCGCAACAAGCGCCGTTACGGTGGCTACATCGTCCACGTCGGCATCGTGCTGATTTTTCTCGGCTTCGCGGGACAGGGTTTCAGCCGCGATCAGCAACTGCTGTTGAAGCCGGGACAGCAGGCCACGTTCGAGCATTACACCCTGCGACTGGACGCGCTGCGCGTCACAGACGACGGGCAGAAGCAGATGATCACCGGGCACATGACGGTGATGGACGAGAGCGGAAAAGAACTGGGCAAGATGTATCCGGCGAAGTGGTTCTTCAGAAAGCATGAAGAAGAGCCGACGAGCGAGGTTGCCATACGCCGTTCGTTTGCTGAAGACCTCTACATCGTGATGCCGGCCTTCGAGATGCAGGAGCAGACCGCGAGCGTCGAGGTTCACATCAATCCGCTCGTCAACTGGATCTGGGTTGGATTCGGCGTGTTGGCAATCGGCACCGCCATCGCGCTGATGCCGGAAAGCGCGTTTGGTTTTGCGCTGGCGAAGCTGCCTGCTGAAGCCGCCACAGCGACGATGTTGCTGTTCGTATTGCTGTTCTCGCCAGGCGTGGTATTTGCGCAGCACGTCGAGGCGCCGCAGCAGGCCACGTTGATCGTGCGGTCGCCTCTCGAACGCGCCGTTGCGCGGAAGCTCGCGTGCTGGTGCGGCGGATGTTCGAAGCTTCCAGTGGATACGTGCGTGTGCGGCCACTGCGCAAACGTCAAAGAGGAAATTGCGCAGCAGGCCAAATTGGGCAAAACAGCGGATCAGATCCTGCAATTCTTCGTCGCCCAGCAGGGCGGCCAGCATGTGCTGTCGGAGCCGGCCAGCGGCATTGGCCGCTTCGCCTGGGTCATCCCCTACGGCATTGGGGCGATGGGACTCGCGATCGTCGGCATTGCGGCTATCCGCTGGTCTCGACGTCGAGAGGCGGATGAGGCGCAGGCTGAAAGCTCCGACGTGCCATCCGATAATCCCGCTGACGCAGCGCTCAACGCGCAATTGGACGATGAGCTCCGCGACCTCGACTGAGTCTTCGGTCGGACCGAGTTCCGCATTTCGTCCGTGGCAATTCTTCCTGCTTGCCGGCATGCTCGCAGCGACGGCGACCGTTGTCGTCGCGACGGGTCAATCGCCGGCGTCGATCGTGTTCTTGAGTTTCACTGTGATTGCCGCGAGCTTTGTCGGACTTGCTGTGTATCGATCGCTCGCGCCGCTCGTCTCTCCTGAGGGAGTGCGGCCGCCGGCGCTTCTTGGCGGCCGCACCCGCGCTGCGCTCGAGAGGGAGAAGGCGCTGGTCCTTCGATCGATTAAGGAGCTGGAGTTCGACTACTCCACGAAAAAAGTGGCGCAGACCGACTACGAGGAGATGAGCGCGCGCCTTCGCAGTCGTGCGATTCGATTGATGCGGCAGCTCGAAGCGGGCGACGGATATCGTGCGGCGATTGAAAAGGAATTGCAGGCGCGCTTGGGTGCCGCGGCGATCGCAGGACCGCAGCCAGCCGACCGTGGCGGCCCCGTTGGGGACGTTCGCAAGTCGCGTTCGGCGGACATCGATGAAAGGACGATCACCGCAAATGTCTGTGACGCATGCGCCACGGCCAACGACGCGGATGCGCGATTCTGCAAGAGTTGCGGCGAGAGACTCGGCGGGCGGCACCTCAGTCCCGCCTGACACACGTGGCCGAACGCAGGCCTGACGCGCGATGAAACAGCTCACTTTTGGTTTAGCTCTCGTGCTGGCGGCGGGTCAAATCGCCAGCGCGCAGCAGATGCCCGATCCGTCGCAAATGGCGGGCGTGCCACTTCCCGCGCCAGAATTGGGCACTGGGACGGTGTCAGTGCGCCTGATGCGTGAACAGATAGGCAACAACATTGCCGATCACCAGGTGACGCTCAAAGTCGCTGGCGAGAGCAAGACAGCGACGACAGATGCTCAGGGTCGCGCGCTCTTCAGCGGGATTGCGCCCGGCAGCACCGTGCAGGCCGAAGCGACGGTTGATGGTGAAGCGCTTCAGTCGCGTGAGTTCACCGTTCCGGCGGCGGGTGGCATTCGCGTCGCGCTGATAGCGGGATTGCAGGCAGCCGCCGCACGCGAACGCGCCGCCGCTGAATCCGCGGCCAAGGAGCCGCCGCGTCCCGGCATGGTGGTCTTCGGCGGGGAGAGCCGCATCATCGCCGAGTTTCAGGACGACAACCTCCAGATCTTCTACATTCTCGACATCGTCAACGGCGCCCGGACCCCCATCGATACCGGCGGGCCGCTCGTGATCGAGCTGCCGCGAACGGTGACGAGCGCGAGTCTGATGGAGGGGTCGTCACGTCTGGCAAGCGTCAACGGTCATCGCGTGACGATTACCGGCCCCTTTCCGCCGGGCACGACCGCTGTGCAGGTCGGGTACACGCTTTCACACGACAGCGACTCACTGACGATCGAGCAAGCGTGGCCGGCACCGATGGAAAACGTGTTCGTTGCCGTCCAGAAGATCGGCGATTTGAAGATGGTCTCGCCGCAACTTCCTGAGCAGCAGGAGGCCGAAGCGAACGGACAAAAGTTCGTGATGGCCCGGGGCTCGCGGCTGAACGGGAATCAGCCACTCAGCGTGACACTGTCGGGACTTCCACACCGGAGCAGGGTCGTCCGCAACGCCGGCGTCGCAGTCGCGGCATTGGCTCTCGTGCTTGGCTGCTGGGCGGCTTTCACCGGCCCTTCGGCGCGCACCGAGCAAGCCTCGCAGCTCACCGCGCGGCGCGAGAAGTTGTTCGCGCAACTGGTCAATCTCGAACAACAGCACAGGAGCGGAAAGCTCGATAACCAGCGATACGCGACAAAACGACAGACGATCGTGACAGAGCTCGAACGCGTGTTTGGCGAGCTCGATCGCGGACCATCTACTGGCGGCGAGGACGTCGCTGCGTGAGAGGGCACGCGGCCTCGCGTGTCGTTCGGAAAGGCGGGCGTTCAATCCCGCCGAACCGGCGCGGTTGAAGCCGCGCCCTGCGCGCCTTTGATGGATTTCACCCGACTCGCCGCGATAGATGTAGGCCGGCATTTCGGCCGGCGCAAAGCGCTCAGTCAGATCACCTTCGAATGCCGGGCCGGCGAAATTCTCGGGTTGCTCGGCCCGAACGGCGCGGGCAAGTCCACCCTGCTGTCGATTCTCGCAACGCTCTTGACGCCGTCCACCGGGCGCGTCGAGTACGGCACGTTTTCAGCCGATTCTGCGGGCGCCGCGCTTCGATCTCGTCTCGGCCTGCTGGGTCATGACCTCTATCTCTATCCCGAGCTCACGGCGCGAGAGAACCTCATGTTTTTCGCGCAGCTATACGCGCTGTCGGAGCCCGCACGCGCGGTAGCGGAGGGACTCGAACACGCGGCGCTCAGCGGCCGCGCAGACGATCAGGTCGGCGGGTTCTCGCGCGGCATGCGGCAGCGCCTGGCGCTCGAGCGCGCGCTGCTCCACAAACCGCGCCTCCTGCTGCTCGACGAGCCGTTTACCGGACTCGATCAAGCGTCCGTCGCCGCGTTGTCTGCGCGGTTGAAGGGATTGCGCGATCAGGGCTCTCTGATTGTGCTCGCCACGCACGACCTGGATGTCGCCGAGGACGTGATCTCGCGGTCGCTCTTTCTTCGCGATGGCCGTCTCGCGCGCGACCCTGGACCAGCCAGGGATCTTCGCACTCGATACCTGCAGGCGATGGGCCAATCGTGAAGGCGTTTCTTCGCGTCGCATGGCTGGTGGTGCGCAAAGACCTTACCGTCGAGATTCGCAGTCTGGAAATTCTGTCCACCACGGTGTTCTTTGCCGTCACCGTCGTCCTCGTCTTCTCGTTCGGCCTGATCAAGGAAGGACGCGCGCCGGAAGATGTCGCGGCCGCGATCCTCTGGATTGCGATGGCGTTCGCGGGGACGCTGGCGCTCGGGCGCACGTTCGATCGCGAGCGGCAGAACGAGACGCTGCGGGCGTTGCTCCTGGCGCCGGCGGATCGACCGGCCCTCTATGCCGGGAAGCTCCTCGGCATGCTGTTTCTGCTGGCGCTGGTGGAGGTCCTCCTGGTGCTGCTGGTCGGTCTCTTGTTCCAGGCCCCCGTGTTTTCGAGTCCGGCGCTTCTCATCGCATTGCTCGTGAGTGGATCGCTCGGGTTCGCGTCCGTCGGGACGCTGTTCGCGGCGATGCTGGTGCGCGCGCGCAGCCGCGACGTGCTGCTGCCGATCCTGTTGTATCCGATCACGGTTCCGGTCATGATCGCAGGAGTTCGGGGAACGGCAGCGCTTTTTCAGGCGGCGCCGGATGAAGTGATGGCGAGGTTCTGGCTCGCGCTGCTGCTGTTTTTTGACGCTGTATTCGTCACGCTGGCGCTCTGGACGTTTGAGCCGTTGATGACGGATTAGCGCGAACGAAACATGTCATGAGTCGCATCAAGGCCATCCTGGTGATGGTCGCAGCCATGTTTGTCGCGGCGCCCTGGATCATCAACGCCGCGCCCTACGAGTCGACTATGGGACTCGTCCAGAAGATCTTCTATTTCCACATGCCATCCGCGTTTCTGTTCTTGATCTCCGCGATCGTGTCGGGCGTGTACAGCGCGATGTTCTTGTTTGGCAAGAAGCCGCCATCCGATTGGAAGGCCCTGGCGGCGGCCGAGTTGGCACTTGTCTTCGGGACGATTACGCTGGTGACCGGTCCGCTCTGGGCGCGCAAGGCGTGGGGACTGTGGTGGGTGTGGGACGCGCGGCTGACATCGAGTCTCCTCTTGTGGATGATCTTCGCCGCCTACCTGTTGCTTCGGCGATACGGCGGCCCGGGCTCCGACAAGCTCGGAGCAGGCATGGCGCTTTTCGGAATGGCCAACGTGCCGTTCATCTACGTCTCGGTGAACTACTGGCGCACGCTTCACCCGCAGACCAGCGTGGTGCCGACTTTGCCGGTGAGCATGGGCGGGCCGCTCTGGTTCTGCTTCGCCGCGCTGCTCCTCTTTTTTCTGACCATGATGAGTCTCCGGGTGCGGCTGGAGCGTCAACGCGCCGCGCTGGAGCGCTACTATTTGAGCGAGGACAACCCGTGATGCGTCTGTGTCGAGCTCTCGTGTGCGCGCTCGTGCTCGCGCTGCCCGCCGTGGCCATCGCGCAGCCGCCCGCGCAGCAGCCGCCGCCTGCTCAGGGCGAATTCGTGCCGTTGTCGCAGGTGCCGCCGAACGAGCAGATTCCGGCGTTCACGCTCGTGGCCGTCGCGTACGGATTTGTGTGGGTGGTTCTCATCGGGTACGTATGGACGGTGAGTCAGCGGCTGCAGAAAGTCGAGCGCGAGCTCTCCAATCTGGATCGGCGCGGGGCATAAATGGACCTCGGTGTTCCCAGCGCGGCGCACTTTATTTTCATTCCGGTCGTCCTGATGATTGGCGTGGCGATCGGATGGGTGCTCGGCTCTCGCGCGGCGCGCGACGCGTATCTGGCGGAGTTGAAGAAGCGCGAGCGGAAGGAACTAAGAACGAAGAACGAAGAACCAAGGACGAAAAGCTAACGACAACACACGAACTCCGAATTTCGAGACGGCTCAATTACGCCGAACGACGTACAGGCCGCAGAGACTCCGAGACACAGAGACACTTTGTACGAGATCCTCTTCACAAGGTGGTGTTCCAAACGCGATTCAAACCGTGTCGAAGAAACGAACGCAAGGTCAGAGATGTCTCTCAAGAAAGACTTCTCTGTGACTCTGTGCCTCTGTGGCCCGTCCGTTCTCAGCGGCCGAGCGCCAGTCGCTGCGCCAGCACCTCCGGCAAGCCTGCCTCGCGAATTCGGTTCTGCGCCTTTTCGATCGGATACTCCAGGCGGTACAAGGTCAGCTCGCGTTTGTCCGTGTCGACAAGCGCATAGCCCGCGCGCGCGTCGCCGTCACGCGGTTGACCGACCGATCCCGGGTTGATCAGATGCTGCGCCCCCTGTCCGAGTGAGACGACGAGCGGCCGTTGCTCGTCGACGGCTGTGAGCGTGAACTGATCGTTCTCGAGGCAGTAGCCCACCTGCACGTGCGTGTGACCGAACAGGCAGAGCGGCCGTTCGGCCGCGTGCATGGCCCTGAGCGCGTCGAGATCGTCGAACACGTACGCATCTTCGTCGAACGGCGTCCCGTGGCAGATTTCGATCAGGTCGTCCACGATTACCGGGCCTTGCGGCAGCTCGGCGAGCCACTGACGATTGGTCTCGCTGAGCGCCTCATATGTCCAGCGAATCGCGCTGCGCGCGACGGCGTTGAACCCCTCGGGGCTTTCGATACCGGATCCGACTTTGTCGTGATTGCCCCGGATGAGCGCGTCGGGCTTGAGGTCGCGGATTCGCTCGCAGACAGCGTTGGGATCGGCGCCGTATCCAACCAGATCGCCGAGTATCAGGAGGCGATCGTAGTGAAGGTCGGCGCCGGCTTTGAAGACCGCGTCGAGCGCCTCGAGATTTGCATGAATATCACTCAGGACGAAATACCGCACTACGCCCCCAGCCAGTCGACGATTTGATCCACGAGATCTTCTACCGACCCGCGGCCAGCGTCGACCCGGAGATGTGCCTGTCGATAGGCCATGAGCCGCTGATTATAGAGCCGTTCCATTTCGATGCGGTCGGCGGCCAGCGGACGGCGGCCGTCCACTGGCACCCGTGACACGATGACCGAAAAGGCGGCGTCGAGCCAGATCACCGCGCCGTCGCGCAGCATCAGCTCGCGGTTGCCCGCGTCGATCACCGTTCCGCCGCCGGTGGCCACGACCGTGCCGCGCTGCGGCAGAAGCGCGATCAGCTCGTCGCGCTCGATCGCGCGAAAGTATGGCTCGCCCTCCTGCCGGAAGATCGTGGAAATGTCGCGCCTCTCGCGCCGCTCGATGCGTTCGTCGATATCTTCCATTGCCCAATCGAGCCGTTTCGCCAGCGCCCGCGCAACTGTCGTCTTGCCTGCACCCATGAAACCGACCAGATACAACTTGTCTGTCCTCACGCACGAAGCCGATCGAGATCCTCGAAGAACGTAGGGTACGACACGGCGACGACCTCCGCACCCTCGATCGTCACCGGCTCTCGCGCGCCGAGGGCCGCAACGGCGAAGGCCATCGCGAGCCGATGGTCGTCTTGCGCGTCGACAGCGCCCCCCGCGAGTCGCGTCCCGCCGCGAATGTGAAAGCCATCGGGGAGCTCCTCTGCGTCCGCTCCAAGCCTGCGGAGCCCGGTGACAAGCGCCGCAATTCGATCGCTTTCCTTCACGCGCAGCTCGCCGGCGCCCGTCACGCGAAGCTCACCGCCAAACGTGGCGAGCGCGCCGAGCACGGGAAGTTCGTCGATGATTGCGGGAACCTCCGCCGGCGTGATCTCGACCGAGCGAAGCGCCTGGTGCCGAATCGTCAGCGATCCAACGGGCTCGCCTTGCCAATCCGTCACGCGGCGAATCTCAATTGACGCGCCGAAACGGCGCAGGACGTCGACGATGCCGGCGCGAGTCGGATTAAGCCCCACGCTGTCGATGCGAATCTCTGAACCGGGCAGCGCGGCTGCGGCGGTTGCCGGAAAAGCGGCCGACGACATATCTCCGGGCACCCGCGCGTCGATCCCCTGAAGCCGCTGTCCGCCGTCCAACATGATGCCGCCGCCTGCATAATCGAGGTGGGCACCGAACGCGGAGAGCGCGCGTTCCGTATGATCACGTGTAGAGGCTTGTTCGGTCACCTTCGTGCGCCCAAGCGCCTGAAGACCCGCCAGGAGCACCGCGCTTTTGACTTGCGCGCTCGGGACTTCGGGAACGAACTCAATCGCGTTGAGGTGATTGCCGTGAATGGTGAGGGGTGGGCGGTCGCCGTCGGCGGCCTCGAATCTCGCTCCCATCCGGGAAAGCGGGGCGATGATGCGCCGCATCGGACGGCGGCTTAGCGATCGATCCCCAACGAGTGTCGACGAGAAGGGGTGCGCGGCCAGGACGCCGGCCAGCATCCGCATCGTGCTTCCCGAGTTTCCGCAATCGAGCGGTCCAGACGGTGGTTGGAGCCCCCGCAGCCCACGTCCGTGAATGACAAGCAGCGGTGGCTCGCCAGGGTCGTCTAAGACGCGCCCGATTTGCACACTAAGTGACGCGAGGCAGTTAAGGGTGGACGCACAGTCGGCGCCCGGCGCGTATTGACGAATTGTCGTGCGACCCTCGGAAATGGCAGCAAGAAGTGCGTAACGGTGGGAGATTGATTTGTCGCCTGGCACGCGAATCGCCCCGCGTAGCCGCGTGGCGGGTGGCACCACGATGGCCGGCGCTACGTCCATCGTTTCATATTAATTGACTATACTGTCTCGGCGCTTGATGAAGCATTCGCACACGGTCCGCATCGAGTTCGGCAGCGCGTTCGACATGCTGGACTTCGTTCAGGTCGTCAGTGATTACATCGGCCGCCTGGCCGGACTCGACGACGACTCGCTGCATTGGGTCAGCGTGGCCGTGCGCGAGTGTGTGGTGAACGCCATCAAACATGGCAATCGCCACGACGAATCGAAACGCGTCATCGTGGAATTCAGTCCCGTCCCTCCGCACGATCCCGACGAGCTCGTGATCAGGGTTGAAGACGAAGGAGAAGGCTTCGATCCCGAGGAGCTCGCCGATCCCCTCGCACCGGAAAACATCCTGAAGTCCAGCGGCCGCGGGATTTTTCTGATTCGCAGCTTCATGGACGATGTCCAGTTGCAGCGCGGCCAGCGGCGCGGAATGGAAATCAAGATGGTGAAAAAGGTGTCGAAGCCGGCCGCCGATAACGCTTCCGATCGCCGATAACGGTTCCAAAGTTCAAGGTTCAAGAGTTCGAAGTTCAGGAGGTCGCGAACGGTTTGAGAGTTTGGAGCGTTCGACACTTCCAACTTCTTAATCTGCGGCTCATCTGTGTCTATCTGCGGTTGTCGGCGGTTATCTGCGGTTATCTGCGGCCATCTGCGCTATCTGCGGCCCTCTGCGGCCATCTGCGGTTAATCGGCGGTTATCTGCGGCCATCTGCGGCCATCTGCGGTTATCTGCGTTAATCTGCGGCCGGTGAACTCTCCCGATCCCAAGTTCCTCGCCACCGCCATCGAGGCGGTTGTCCGTGCCGGCGAGATGCAGCGCGCGCACGTTGGATCAGATCTCCACGTCGAGAAGAAGGGCAGTATCGATCTGGTCACGGAAGTGGATCTCGCCGTCGAACGCATGTTCCGCGAGATGATCGCAAACCGCTTTCCCGATCACAGTGTTCTCGCTGAGGAGATGGGCGAGATTGGCGCGGCATCCACGTATCGGTGGGTCTTCGATCCGCTGGACGGCACGACGAACTACGCGCACGGGATACCCATCTACTGCGCGACGCTTGCGCTCGAGATCGAGGGAGTGCCCACGGTGGGCGCCGTGTTCGATCCGAATCGCAACGAGCTGTTTACCGCTGAACGAGGCGTCGGTGCATGGCTCAATGGTCGCCCGCTGCACGTGTCATCGACATCAAGCCTCGACGATGCAGTGCTTGTGACCGGATTTCCGTACGACATCCGCGAACGGCTGAAGGAGGCTCTCGGGCTCTTCGGCGCGTTTCTGTCACACGCGCGCGCGGTCCGCCGTCTCGGTTCCGCCGCCATTGATTTGTGCTGGGTCGCTGCGGGACGCATGGATGGCTTCTGGGAGCAGGGCCTCCAAGTGTGGGACACCATGGCCGGCGCGATCGTCGTGGAGGAAGCGGGAGGGCGCGTCAGCTCACTCGACGGCACGCCCTGGAAGCCGCACGATGGCCAGATCCTCGCATCGAATAGCCATGTCCACGATCAGATGGTCGGCGTGATCCGCGACTACATGTTGCAGCACTAGAATGTCGAGACAATCGCACCAGAGGACCGCTGTCGTGCCGGGCGCGATCGTCGCGCTGCTTCGGTTGTGCGTTTTTTGGGGCGGCATGACGTTGACTGCCAATTACCCCGATTGGCGTCAAATCGCCGGCTACGGGCTGCTCGTCACCAATTCACTCGTGGAGCTCGCTATAGCCTCGGCCGTCACTCGCAGTCGTTCGCTCGGTTCGCTTTTGACATCCGCACTAATCGTTGTTACGAGCCTGGCGATCGGCTCATGGTGGGCCAGGCGCCGCCACAGGTAAGACGTTCCGTGGACGATCCCACAAACTGAAAAGGGGACGGTCCCCTGACTCGGTTTCTGCGTCCCCCCGCGAGAGGCGCAGTCGCCAACCCGAAGTCGACTGGCACCTTCCGTGCTTGCTCGGGGTGCAGATGCCCTGCCCGGAGGACACATGCGCAGCAGATTCACGTCGATAGCCGCCCTTTCGTTTGTTCTCACCGTCCTGCACGCGAACATCGTCACCGCGCAACAGCTCGTGAACTTTTCTGTTGGCGCCTTCGTGATTCGCGGCGAGGACGCGCGCGTTGATGACGACGTCCTGGTGGCGAATCGTGAGCTGTTTAAGTTCGACTTCAAGGATTTCACTGGGTTGTCGTTGAACGGCGAGTACCTCGCACCGATCGGCGAGTACCTCGAAGCCGGCGGCGGTGTCGGGTTCACGTCACGCGCGGTGCCGACGATCTACGACCAATATGTGCGGCCCGACGGCACAGAAATCGATCAGGAGCTGAAGCTGCGGACCGTCCCGTTTACTGCAACGGTCCGGCTTCTGCCGCTTGGACGCCAGCGCGCGGTGCAGCCGTATGTTGGTGGCGGCATCGGCGTCATCAGCTGGCGATACAGTGAAACGGGCGACTTCATCGACTTCAGCCTCGCGAGCCGTCCGATCTTTCGCGCGAGCTACGTCAACACAGGAACAGCCGTCGGCCCAGTAGCCGTGTTCGGCCTGCGCGTGCCACTTGGCAACGCCGCGCTCGGTGGGGAAGTGCGATACCAGAAGGCCGAAGCCGATCTCGACACTCGGGATTTTCTCGCATCGAAGATCGATCTCGGCGGGTTCCACTACATGTTTACGATCGGGTTCCGATTTTGATTCGGAGAACTCAACTTTGAACTTCGAACCTTGAGCCTCGAACTTCGAACTTGGAACCTCGCACCTCGAACCTCGAACCTCGAACCGGGCACTATTCGCGCTTCCGTCGGTATAACGCCACGTTGCCGCCCACGCACAAGCGATCGAAGTCGCGGAGAAAAGCCGGACGCAGCCGTTGGCGGTGAGCCAGCACATCACCGCCTTCCGCCTTCTCTTCCACGAGGACCCACTCCACCAGCGGCGCCGGTCCGCGCGTGAAGGCACTGTCCCACATCGGATGATTTCCCTCATGCAGAAAGTCGCTGATATCGAACCCCGCCCAGGCAAGCTCTTGCATGTAGTGGCCGAGCGATCCCATGCTCGCCATGATGCTGCCATGGTCGTATCGGTTGCGCAGGCACGCGGTCACGACGCTTCGGCCGCGACTGTTCTCGCTGTCCAATTGGGCCTCGGCGAGCATTGGCGCTGTCGGATCGAAGGGCGGGCGCTGCAGGGAGACAGCCAGCACGATCAGCGCGGCGACAGGTTTCGCCCAGTCTCGAAGCTGACCAACGGCGACGCCAATCGCGACCGCCGCTGACATGATCAGAGGAATCTCGTAGCGAATGCGAAACGGGTGACCGTCGAGGTATGCGGTGACCGGCAGCGCGCCGGCGGCGAAGAGCGCGAGAGGGATCGCGAGAGGCGCGCGCTCGCGACGGACAACACCCAGCAAAGCTGCGGCAACGAGGCTGATCTCGGCCACGATGACGAATCGTGAGCCTGCCAGGCTCGTCACGCCCTCGATGATTTTGTCGTACACGATCGACGGCTGCGCGCGCAGCGTCTCGTCCGGCACGAAGAAGCCGCTCGAAACGAACCACTCGCCGACTGTCACGCGGCTGAACAGCAGAAACGCAGCCACCGCAGCCGCCGGGTACACGGCAAGCGCCGCATGTGCACGAATCACGCGTCCTATCGGCGTGCCGCGGCGCCACCACGCATAGATGGAGCCGATCAGTGCCGCCGCCGTCACGGGCCAGGCTTCGTAACGCGTGAGA
>WNGB01014835.1_pt1 | contig 13243 bp, 15 predicted proteins | sample 5400681 | NCBI WGS metagenome assembly WNGB01 (sample SAMN13153367, study PRJNA577476) | soil metagenome | isolation source: 115 cm soil or saprolite under grassland replicate 2 | place: USA:California | collected 2016-06-15 | reverse complement strand
GGCCGGAGAGTCGAAAGGCTCGAAGGCGACCTTCACCACCTGATCCGGATAATGCCGGCGAAGGGAGATCGCTTCGCGGGTCATGTCCGCTCACCGTCGGGACGTTCGCCCACGATCGTGCGATCGGTCTCTTCGCTAGTGCGCTGACCACAAACGTTGGCCGGGTTTGATCACGCCGCTCTGCGGCGGCCCCAGCGTTGCTGGCGTTCGCTGCGGACGCGTGCTCGTTCGCGGCGTTGAGCGGCGAGTATGTCGGGGTGTCGGGCGTTGGCGTTGCGCCAGCGCAGGTAGGCGTGCAGGTCGCGGGCGAGGACGGTGTGGTTGGGGTGGTTGGAGTTGGCCATGGTGAAGGTGCGTAACGGCCCGAACTGGGCCTCGATCGGGTTGGCCCATGAGGAGTAGGTCGGGGTCAGGCAGAGCTCGACCTTGTTGCGCGCGGCCCAGGCCCTGATCGCTGGGGTGGTGTTCGCGGACAGGTTGTCCATGATCACGTAGATGGGGGCGCCGTCGGGTCGGGCGGCTCGGATGGACTTGAGCGCGGCGAGGCTGTGATCGGCGCCTTTGCGGCGGCGGATAACCCCCCACAGCCGGTCCTCGCCGAGGCTGTAGCAGCCGTGCAAGTAGCGGATGCCGTGAGTGCGGCGGTAGGTCGCCGGCAGCCGGTCCGGGTGCTTGGCCGGTGACCACCCGGACCCGTGGCAGGGTCGGATCGACAGTGGCCCGAACTGGTCGAATGCGAAGCACCGGTCGGGGAATCGGCTGGTCACGTGCTCGATGCGGTCCAGCTTGGCCTCGAAGTCCGGGTCGGTGGACTCCTTCCAGGTCCAGGTCCGCTGGAAGGTCACCTGGTGCGCGCACAGGATCTGCCGCAGCCGTTCCCGGCCGATCTGCACACGCCGGGCCGGGACCATCACCGGGCCGGTTCCCGGTTCGATCTGCCGGTAGTCGCCAGCCAGGTAGGCGGCGAGCTTGCGCACGCTCCACCGGGTGAACAGCAGACCAAACGCCTTCGGGCGGGCAGTGGCCGTCGCGAGGATGAACCCGGTGTCCTCCTCACTGATCAGGCGGGGACGGCCTCCCGCCCAGCGAGGGTCCAGCGCCGCCAGGCCCTTCTGGTTGAAGGCATGGATCACATCGCGGACGGTGTCCTCGTCCGCAGCGACCAGCCGGGCGATCGCCGGCACCGGCGTCCCCGAAGCCGACGCCATGATCATCATGGCGCGGCGGACCCGGATCGAGCCGCCCTTGCCACGCCGCACGATCTGCTGCAACCGACGGCCCTCATCCTCCGACAGCCGCCTGGCCCGAACAGGTTCTCCCATCACGACCTCACTCTCACGCATCTCCGCGATCAAGAGTGAGACCAGAAACCACCAGCTCCATGGACCATGATCGGTGTGTCGGCAACCCGGCGAACGTTGTGGTCAGCGCACTAGCCACCGACAACGCGCGTACTCGGGCTGTGCTGGCGACATTCCCGGTGATCACCGTCGACGTGCTGGCGTCGCTCGCGATCGCGGGCATCGGCTTTCTGGTGTTCGAGGGTTTCCTGGTGAACCAGGTGAGCGTACTCAGTTGGCATCGTGTGGCTGATATCTGGCGTTTGGTCGGTCTTGTCCTGGCTGTTGACCTCGGCCTGCAGTACCGCGTTGTCGGCGTTTCCCTACCCCAGGTGGGTACGGCGAGTGACCGCGCTGGGGGGACGTTCCCGGCACCGTGCGGCCATAGCGTCCCTGGCCATGAGTGAAGTCTTTCGGCAGGTCTGGCTGGCGGTGCGTCCGGTCACCGCGCAGCAACGGTTTCTGTGGTGGTGCGGGACGCTGCTGCTGGCGTCCGGCGCGGTTCACGCGGTGGTAGCGGCGGTGGACGGGGGCCCGTGGTGGGGCGCGGTGTCGTGGCGCAAGCCGGTGGTGTTCGGGATGTCGCTCGGCATCCTGGCCTGGTCGGCGGTGTGGGTCCTGCGCCAGCTGCCCGTACGGCGATGGGGGTGGCTACCTGCCGCGCTCACCACCACGCCGTCGCTCGGAGCGCGGCTGCCGGCGGCGGTGGCGCTGGCCGCGCTGATCGGCGGCAGCCTCGGCTTCCGCCGGCTGGCGCCCGTGACCTCGTACGCGGTGGGTACGGCGGCGCTCGCCGTGGAGGCGCTGTGGCTGACCTCCGGCGGGCTTTCCTCGCTCGCGAACCTGATCGGCCTGTACTCCCTCGGCCAGTACGCCACCCGACGACGGGCGCTGTGGGGCCCCGTGATCATGGTGCCCGGCGTCGCTGCTTTCTTCGCCGGCGACGACGCCTCGCCGCCGCCCGCCGTACCCGCCGGGGTGGTGTTTGGGTGGCTGCTCGCCTGGGCCGCCGGCTATGCCGCCGCCCGACGGCGGGAGCGGCAGGAAGGGGACAAGCGGCTGATGCGCCGCGACGCGGTCGCCGACGAGCGCAATCGGATCGCCCGGGAACTGCACGACCTTCTCGGACACACCATGAGCGTGATGCTGATGCAGACCGGCGCGGCCCGCGTCGTGCTCGACGCCGACCCGGACAAGGCCCGCGAGATCCTGGCCGGTGTGGAGCGGACCGGTCGGGAGGCGCTCGACGAGCTGGATCAGGTGCTGGGCGTGCTGCGCCGCGACGACGGTACCGGCCTGCAACCCGGCCTCGCCGAACTGCCCCGCCTGGTGGAGCGGACGGCGGAGGCCGGGATGGACGTGACGGTGCGGGTGGACCCGCCGCAGCCGCAACTGCCCGGCAGCATCGACCTGTCGGCGTACCGGATCGTGCAGGAAACCCTGACCAACGCGTTCCGGCACGGCCGGGCGGCCTCGGCCACGGTCGCGGTGCGCTGCGACGGGCGACGCGTGGAGGTGGAGGTCAGCGACGACGGGGACGGCCCGCCGCCGGGCTACCAGCCGGGGCGCGGGCTGCTCGGCATCGCGGAACGGGCGGCCGTGTTCGGCGGCATCGTGGAACACGGGGGCGGTGACGGGGGCGGGTTCCGCGTACGGGCTGTGCTCCCGCTGCCATGAACGTGCGGGTGCTGCTCGCCGACGACGACGCGCTGATGCGGGCCGGCCTCGGCGTCGTCCTCGACAACGCCGCCGGTATCGAGGTGGTCGGCGAGGCCGCCGACGGCATCCGCGCCGTCGAGCTGTGCCAGGCCCGGACCCCGGACGTGGTGCTCATGGACGTACGGATGCCGGGCATCGAGGGCATCGAGGCCACCCGCCGGGTCGTCGCGGCCGGGCTCCCGACGAAGGTGCTGGTCCTGACCACCTTCCGCCACGACGAGTACGTGTGGGGAGCGCTGCGCGCCGGCGCCAGCGGTTTCCTGCTCAAACGCGCTTCACCAGAGCGCCTGGTCGAAGCGGTACACACCGTGGCGACCGGCGAAACCCTGCTGGACCCGGCGGTCACCCGCGACCTCGTCGAACACTTCGTGCTACGCCCCGGCGGCGGACCCGACTTCGCGGTCTCCGAAGACGGGCGACGGCTGGCGGCGCTGACCCAGCGGGAGGTGCAGGTGCTGCGCCTGCTCGCGCAGGGGCTGTCGAACGAGGAGATCGCCGACCTGCTCGTCATCGCTGAATCGACCGCGAAGACCCACGTGAAGCGCATCCTGGCGAAGATCGGCGCCCGGGACCGGGCACAGGCGGTCGTCCTTGCGTACCGAGCCGGATTGATGACGCCCGGCGCGCGGTAGCGGCGGATGCTGACCGTGGGCGTCGCCATCGTGCTGTTCACGCGCGACCTGCGTATGCGCGACAACCCCGCGCTCGCCTGCTGGTGGACACGCCATCCCGCGCCGATCGCGCGACACGCGGCATGTGCGGACATTCTGATGCCGCCTAATCGACGGCGATCCGACCCGGGCCGCACCTCCCCTGCGGCTGTCGGGGCTGCTCCATTTGCCGCGTCTCGCCGAAAAGACCACAATCCTTCTGTGGTACGGACGACCAGGTTGACCACGGAGCGTTGGGCTGGATTAGCGGGTCTCGGGTTCGTCGTCGCCTATGTGGCCGCCTTTGCCATGGGCATCGAAGTCGGCCCGAGCGACCGTGAGATCTTCGATTACTACGCCGACTCCGGGCACCGCGCGCGCGAGGTGGTCGCGTTCTTCCTCATCGCTGCGGCGGCGCTGTGCCTGATGCTCTTCTCGCAGGGCGTGCGGGTGGTCGTCGACCGCGCCGGACCGGCGGTCTCGTCGGCCGCGCGGGTCGCCTTCGCGGGGGGGCCTGGCCGCGTCGGTGCTGATCCTCGCCGGGCACGCGCTTTCCCGCGCGACGGCGTTCTCGGCGATGGATGCAGAGTTCAGGCCCGAGCCGAACAACCGCCGGCTCTTCGAGAACGCCGGCACTACCCGCCGCGTACCAGCGACCCCCTCGAAGACCCGGCTGGGTTCGACTTCTCCGCGGCGAAGGCCTACGACGAACGCCCAGTAGACCGCAAGCACCGCCACCGCTATCCGCAAACCGACCCGAACAAACAACAGCACCAGGCTCCACCGTGCCCACCGCACGGACTGCCTAGTACCCGGACCCGTGACCTGCCATCCCGCAGCCGGAGCCCCGCGGGACGCACGCGCCGGGCGACCGCGGCACCGGCTGGCCGATTGGCGCTGTACGAAGTGTGGTGAAGCCGCTTCCGCGCGCTACTGGTACGAGACGAACACCGGGGACGGCTTGATCGCCACCGTCCGGGCCGGCGTGAACATCGGACGGTCCTCGTCGTAGAAGTTCTTCCACCCCCACCACACATGCTGCGGCGGGTCGGCCCTCAGGTTCCGCCAGGTGTTGAACTTCTCGCCCGCCCCGCCGAACCCGTCGGCGTGGATCAGCACCGCCAACTCGTCCCGACCGGTGTCTATCCGCTTCCGGTCACCGATCATCGACAGCCGGAACTGGTGCAGCATCAGCAGCTTTTGCGGCAGCTTCCGATCCCCGCTCAGCTTGGCCAGCCAGGCCACCACGGAGTTCACCTCCGCCGCGCTGACCGACCCGATCTGTCGCAGATGACGTTGCCCGCGGTGCAGGTGCCATTCCGGGTCGAGCGCGAGCCCGACGTGCGGCTCGGCGAGCAGGTCTGCGTACCGCTTGGCCTGGGTGAGGAAGTCCATGCGCCCCGGCTGCAGGTCCAGGACCACGTACACGCCCGCCCTGCCCGCGGCGTCGACCCAGGGACGCAGCGCCGCCACGGACGCTTCACTGGAATAGTCACCGTCCTTGCCCGCGGACCCGGACGCGACCGTGGCGATGATTTCGAAGGCGGGCACGACGGGTTCGGTCACCAGACGCTGGTACCGCCCCGCAAGCCGTTTCGCCCGGGCGATCGCCGGGCGGACCGGTTGCTCACCGAGGACGCCCAGCGCCGGCGCGCCGGGGTGGCCGTACAGGGCCACCATCCGCCTGCCAGGGAAGATCACCTGGCCGCCTCCGGGGAGTTCGACACCGGTTTCGGCGACGTCGAGGCGGCGCCGGAGTCGCTCCGCCGGGCCGAAGACCGTCCCGAGTGCCAGCACCCGCCCCGGCTCGCCACGCGCCAGCGTGGTGATCAGGTTATGGTCGGCGCGCGGGTCGGGCGTGTCGACCCCCAACACCCGCGCTCCGGCGGCTCTCGCGGTCGCCGACGCGGCGGTACGTCCTCGCGGGACCAGAACCAGCAGCGAGTCCAGCGGAGCCGGCGGCCGGATCGACGACAGCCGCGAGTCGATGGCGGCGGCGAGACCTCGCCGGCCACCCGATGCGGCGATCACCGACGCGTCCGGCGACTCGTGCCGCGCCCAACGGGTCGCCGATTCGCCGAACGAGAGGATCTTGCGAGGGGCGAGGCGCTTCAGCTCAGCTGGTAGCTCCGCTGCCGCGCCGTTTTGGGCGCCGTCCCGCGGCGCCAGCAGCAGCGGGACACCCAGTTTGACAGCCACCGGCGCGGCCCGACCCTGGGTAGCGGCGTCGCCGTCGGGCGCGAGCAGGACGGCGGGCGCACGGCGGTAGAGAGCCCGACTGGCAGCCAACGCCAGGTCAGCGTCAGCCTTACCCGACAGCACCGTAGTCCGCTCCACCGGCGCCGCCACGCGCGAGCTCAGCGGTGCTTCCGAGGACTCGGGGGAGCCGCCTTCCCCGCCAGTGCAGCCAGCGACCACAACCGAACACACCAGGGCGACGAGGGCGTCTCTCCAGCGCAAGAGCGGCTCCTGAGGACGACGCGAGGAGGGCACGTCTTGGAATCCCACGACACAGCGTACGGGGCGAGCTCACTGAAACCCGTCAGCTGACGCTCCTTCTTGAGGTTTACCGACGGGTCACGCACCGTGGTCGGTGGGAGGAGCGCGGCGACGGCCGGTCCACAGTGGCTCGGTGCGCAGCCAGGCGGACTGCCAGTCGGCGAGCCGTCGCCGGTCACAAGCGCGTCGCAGCAGGATAGCGACGCCGATCAGCAACCCACCGATCCCGAGTACGACCAGTCCGGCCAGCATCGCGGCTTTCGCGACGGTCCCGGCGTGGGTCTGTGGCGCGGCGACCCGCCGTCCGGAGCGGTCAACCCAGATCGGCACCCGGGTTCCCACCCGGCTGCCGGCCGCGACGGACAGGTAGCCGGTCCGTGCGGTGCCGTCCGGGGCGGTCCAGCGTGCCGGGACCCGTACCAGCCTCACGCTGTCCGCGTGGCTGCGCACGGGCGTACCGACGCCGGTCAGGATCGCCTCCGTACGGGTCCAGTCGGCCTGTTCGATCCGCTCGGTTCGTACGCCGTCCCGGTACGCCACCTGCCCCGTCCGCCAGGCCGCCACCGGCGCGGCGAGCGTGAACAGCGCCACCAGGACCAGCACCACGTACGTCTCGATCTTGTCGACGCGGCGACGCAGCGGGTTCCGGTCGAGGCCCACTCGGCGCCGGACCCGGCGTAACGGCGACCCTCCCGCTGTCTCGCCGCGCCCCACGGCAGCCACCTCCCCGGGTGTGAGGATCGGCTCGGCCCGAAGCCTTGGCCCGATGCCGCCGGCCCGGACCGGGCAGACGCTGCCTCTTCACAGCTCGTACCCATGAGTGCTCGACGACGAACCCTGAGCGGATTCTCATGCCGCACCGCGCGACGGCGCGGGTCCGGTGGAGTCGCGGACGACCAGCTGGTGGCCGGTGGAGCGGCGCCGCGGCCGCACGGCGGGCTTGAGCGCCATGGTCAGAGCGTTCCGCCCCATGTCAGTCATCGGGAGCCTCACCGTGGTCAGCCCCGGCGCCAGGTCGGCGGGCACCGACACGTCGTCGAACCCGACCACCGAGATCTGGTCCGGCACGCCGATCCCCCGCGACCGCAGCGTGGACAGCACCCCGATCGCCATGGCGTCGTTGAGCGCGATGATCGCCGTGGTGTGCGGATGCCCGTCGAGGATCTGCTCGGCGGCGGTGCGCCCGCCGTCCCGGGTGAACTCGGCGTAGATCACCGGCAACTTCGCCAAGGAGAGTTCTTCGGCCTCCAGGGCGGCGGCACCCCGGCAAGCCGGTCGGCGATGGTGGTGAGCTTCGGCGAGCCGGCGGCGACGGCGATCCGGCGGTGACCCAGTGACAGCAGGTGCGCGGCCGCGTCGCGCCCGCCCGCCTGGTTGTCGGGCAGCACGGCGTCGACGCCGAAAGGAGTGCCGGCCGATCACCGCCACCCGGCCCCCGGCCTCCTGGAACGCGGCAAGCTCGGCCTTCGTCTCCGACTCGAGCGCCGAGTCGACATACCCGGAGCCGGCGATGGTGATGATCCCGACCCGCTGCGCGATCAGATGACGCAGCTGCCGCAGCTCGCTGTCGGGGTCCAGGTCGGACTGGCAGACCTGGACCCACCAGGTCGCGCTCGCCGGCCACCTGGATCACGCCGCTGGCGATCTCGGAGAAGTACGGGTCGTCGATCTGGTGCACGATCAGGCCGACGGTGGAGGTGGCGCCGCCGGCGAGGGTACGGGCGTGCGGGTTGGCGACGTACCCCAGTTCCCGGGAGACTCGGCGGACATGTTCTGCTACTCATCGCTCACCCCTCGCGCCCGGCGAGGGCCCGCGACGCGGTGGCGAGTGACACGCCGGCCCGTTCCGCGACGTCGATGAGCCGCAGCTTCGCGCGAGTCGTGGCATCCGTCGTACCCCCGAGGGTCTTGTCCGGGTGATGCTTAGATCCGGAAGGCTGCTTCTGGTGGTATCGCCGAACGCCGACAGGTCCAACATGTCGGCCAGCCGGATGGACCGTGCATTCGCGATCATGAGAGGGTGCTCGTTGATGACGTGCAGTTCGACCTTGGGCGGTCCGGCCGGTGGGGATGGACAACGGTTCCCCCGTGGCGGCGAGCAAAGCGACTCCCGTCGTCGCGGTCCATCCAAGGGTGAAGAACTCGTGCAGTTCTCGGAAAATCTCGCCTCACTCGACCGTACGCAGGATCTGCTCGATCGACGTGGTGCGCGACCGCAACTCGGACACGTCGGCGGCGACCCGCTGTTGAGCGTCGAGGGTGTTCTCCGCGAGCTGTTCAAATCTGCGTACGAGCTGCCGCAGGTTCTCGTCCTGCTGCACCGCGATCTTCGTCTTGCGGAACTCGAGCCAGGTCGCTGCGGCGGCGCCGAGCAGGAACATGACGAAGACGAGCAGGCCGAGGAAGGCTACCGATTCGGGCCACGACATCGCTTCTGCCGCGCTGTGGTACATCACTTCTCCTTGCGTACGGGACCGTTCACGGGGTCCGAACTGGTCAGGGTCTCGGCCGCCTCGGCCAACGCCGCCGCGGTCAAGTGGAGGTCGAAGTCGGCGACTTCGTAGTACTTCATGGCTTTGCCGTCCTGGGACAACTCGAGGCTGCCGACGATCAGTCCGGCCGCTTCCAGCCGCTGCAAGTGCATGTGAAGGAGGGGGCGGCTGATGCCGATCTCGCGGGCCAGGTGGCTCACGTAGTCACGGCCGCCGGCGAGCTTGGCGACGATGCGCAGCCGCAGCGGGTTGGCCAGCGCCGCCAGCATCTCGACCAGATCGTCCCCGGTCGGCGGCCGCCCTCGCGTCATGACACTCCTTCATGTGTCAGAAGCTTCTGACACGTGAAACGCTACCATATCGGAGCTGGGCTGTGCGCTACGTCCCGTCATCTTGTGTTGAGGGAACCGGTTTCGGCCCCCGCTTGTTGATCTTCGTCGGGTTCACATCGACGTGGGTCCGGCAGCGAACTGCATGAGCAATCGACGTATGGGAGACCATGGCTCTGCCGACTGAGAAGATCGTCCTAGGCTCGACCTATGCCAAGAGATCTCTCGCCGCGTCTTGCTGAGATCGTGGACGCGCTCCCGGTCACGCCTCGGGCGCGGGTCCTAGAGATCGGGTGCGGTCCGGGCACCGCGGCGCGCGCCGTGGCGGCACGGTTGACCACGGGGCACATCCTCGCCATCGACCGCTCCGCCAAGGCGATCGCTCAAGCCGAAGCGACCTCGGCCGTGGAGATCGCCTCGGGCCGCATGAGCGTCCGGCACGTCGCGGCACAAGACTTCGTACTGGAACCCGGCGAGGCCCCCTTCGACATCGTCTTCGCGGTACGCGTGGGCGCACTCGACGGCCGCCATCCAGAAGCCGGACGACGTGCGCTGGAACGCATCGCCGAGGCATTGGCACCCGGTGGCCGGCTGTTCGTCGATGGCGGTCAACCATTGCGAGAAATCGCGATGCCACCCCGGCGATGACGAGACGACGACCTGCCCCGGCACGCGGTGTGGACTACATGCTGGAGCCAGAATCTGGCCATTCCACCTACTTGTCCGCCTCGACCAGCCAGCGCTGGCGGGGTTGAGCCGGCACGGCGCGCGGACCTGGCTCTACACCAGCCGAGGCACCGGCTTCTGGGGTCCACCGTTCCGGATCTTCGCACCGAGTGAGATCACCGTGCTGACGCTGCGGTTCGGCACGGTGCACTGAACAGTGCGTGGCTCACGTACGGAGCCGGAACGCCACGGTGTCGTTGTCGGGGTTGTCGTCGCGATGCCCGTGCCGGGTGACCGTCACCCGGGCATTCTCGGAGACGCCTGCGGGGTGCCAGAACTGGGCTGCGGCCACTGAACTGGGCGGGGGTCATGGCCTGCGGGTGTCGGGAATGATCGGCGCTTGTGTCGCTGCGTCTGCTGTATCTCGTGTTCTGCCACATCACTGGCTGGCTGACCCTGCTCACCCAGACACACTCGGCCAAGGAGGTAGGCAGAATCCGAAGCCGCGGCTGGACTGGACGGACCGCGCCGTGCTCGCCGCCCTGATCAGAGTCCTGCCCCGGGCGTTGAAGGCCCATCGGCTCGTCACCCCAGCCACGGTCCTTCGCTGGCATCGGCGGCTGGTCGCTGAGCGCTGGACGTATCCACACCGGCTCGGACGTCCGCCGATCGACCCGGCGGTGGCCGCGCTGGTGGAGCAGATGGCTCGGGATAACCCGGGCTGGGGCTACCAGCGAATTCAAGGCGAACTGCGGCGCCTGGGTCACCGGATCGGCGCCTCCACGATCCGCCGCATCCTCAACCGGCTGGGCATACCACCGACGCCGCTACGCCGCGACCACACCACCTGGCGCCGGTTCCTCCGAACACAGGCGCGGACCCTGCTGGCGTGTGACTTCCACGTGGACTGCGCGCTCACCCGAAAGCGCCTGTACGTGTTCTTCGTGATGGAGGTCGGCAGCCGGTACGTGCACATCCTCGGCGTCACCGCCAACCCGGACCGGCGTGGACCGTTCAGCAGGCTCGCAACCTGCTCATGGACCTGGGCGAGGGCGCCGACCGGTTCAAGGTGCTGATCCGTGACCGAGCCGGGCAGTTCACATCCGCCTTCGATGCCGTGCTGGCCGACGCCGGCATCACCGTCTGCAAGATCCCACCGCAGAGTCCACGAGCGAACGCCTACGCGGAAAGGTTCGTCGCACCGTACGCCGCGAGGTCACCGACCGCATGCCCATCGTCGGTGAACGGCACCTCCACCGAACACTCGATCAGTACGCCCGTCACTACAACGGGCGGCGGCCCCACCGAGCGCTGCAGTTGCAACCCCCACGCTCCGACCGCCCCGCCGTCGACCTGACCCACGAGCCGATCAGACGCCGGCCCGTCCTCGGCGGCCTCATCAACGAATACGAACCCGCCGCGTAGAAGCCCAGGTCAGACCAGCGGCGGGGTTTGGAACCCCACAGGGCCAGGTCCGGTCGCTGCAGAAGATGATGCTGCGGTCCTGGTCGAACGTGTTCGTCACCGTCCGGCAGGCGACCCAGCGAGCAATTGTCAAGACCTGTGGATCGGATCAGTGGGTCACCGCTGGAGGTCGACGGTGACCTCGTGGTGAGTGACGCGTTCGTCCCACCGGGTCAGAGCGCGGCGGGCTGTGTCCTCAACGACGGCTTGCTCGGGGTCCTCGCCGGCGAACGCGTGCACGTCGTCCATGCTGGTGAAGAACGTGATGGAGGTGAACATCACTTCGTCACCGTCGTGGCGACGTAGCAGGCGGGCGCCGTGGAAGCCAGCGACTTGCTGGAGGTGCTCGGCTACCTCGGATTCGTAGTGGTGTTGGTAGTTGTCGGCTGTTGCTGTTGAGGCCCATCCTCGCCATATCCGCGCGATCATGCACTGCACCTGACCTTTCCTTGGGTCTGCTGTGGCGGGCTGCCTTGTCTCAGGCCGCCTTGGCGCTGCTGTCGATGGTTTCCCGCTCGATCAGTTTGCCGCGCTCGAAACGCGCCCCGGCGCCGGACGAGGGCGACGAGGTGGGGTGCGTTGACCGCCCGCCAACGGGTCTGGGCAGCCTCGATGAGTTTGAACGCCATGGCCAGGCCGGCGGCCTTCGACCCGGGGCCTTTGGTGACCTTGGTGCGGTGCCGGCCCGCGGCGAAGGTCGACTCGATCGTTCGTGGTACGTAGGTGCACCCAGTGCTCCGCCGGGTAATCGTAGAAGGCCAGCAGCTCGTCGAGATCGTCGGTGATCTTCGCGACGGCCTTGGCGAACTTGGCGCCGCAGGCCAGTTTGAACGCCGCGACGGGGGCGTGGTCACGGTCCTCGGCGTTCCAGATCTCGGCCAGGGCCCGTTTCGCGCCGGGGTGCGCGGACTTCGGCAGCGCCGACAGCACATTGCCGATCTTGTGCACCAGCAGCGCTGCTCCCGGGTGTCGGGAACACCTCGCGCAGCGCCGCCCAGAACCCGAGCGCGCCGTCGCCGACGGCCAGGACCGGGGCGCGCATGCAGCGCCGGGCGCAGTCGCGCAGCAGGTCGGCCCACGAGCCGGTCGACTCCCGGTAGCCCTCGGCGAGGGCGACGAGTTCCTTGGTGCCGTCCACCCGCCCCCCGATCATCACCAGCAGGCACAGCTTCTCCTCGTCCAGGTGCACGTTCAGATGCACCCCGTCCGCCCACAGATACACGTAATCCACGGTGGACAGATCCCCGTTGACCGAACCGCTTCGCCTCGTCCTGCCACTGCGCGGTCAGCCGGGTGATCACAGCTGCGGACAACCCCGACCCGGTGTCCAGGAACCCCTCCAGCGCCGGGACGAAGTCGGATGAGGACATGCCGTGTAGGTACAGCAACGGCAACACCTCGGTGATCTTCGGGGACTTACGGCACCACGCCGGCAGAATCGCCGAAGCGAACCGCCTGCGCTCGCCAGTGGCCTCGTCGAGGCGCTTGTCGGTGACCCGCGCGCGACCACCTCCACCGCGCCGGCCGAGGTGAGCACCTGCCGCGGCTGGGCGTGACCGTTACGCACGACGAGGCGTCGGCCGCGCTCGTCCAACTCGCTAACATGGGCCGTGATGTAGACACCCCATGGGCTTGAGTTGTCAAGCAGCAGTTTGTTGATCTTTGTTGGTGTGGTGTGCCCAGGCGGTTTCCTCGTCGTAGAGGGTGGCGGTTTTGAGGCAGCCGTGGAGGATGCCTGCGAGCCGGTTGGACAGTTGCCGGAGGGCGGCGTGGTGGCCTGCGCCGCGGGCGCGTTGCTGGTCGTAGTAGGCGCGGGCGCCGGGTGAGGCGGTCAGGGCGCAGAAGGCTTGTTGGTGTAACGCGTCGGCGAGGCGGTCGTTGCGCACGAACCGGGCCAGGACGGTCTTCTTCTTGCCGGACTGGCGGGTGATCGGGCTGGTGCCGGCGTAGTTCTTGCGTGCTCTGGCGCTGGCGTAGCGGTGCTCGTCGTCGCCGAACTCTCCGAGAGCCCGGGCCGCCAGGATCTGTCCCATGCCGGGTTGGCTTAGGTAGATCTCAGCGTCCCGGTGGCGTCCAAAACACGC
>WNGB01017916.1_pt1 | contig 13245 bp, 16 predicted proteins | sample 5400681 | NCBI WGS metagenome assembly WNGB01 (sample SAMN13153367, study PRJNA577476) | soil metagenome | isolation source: 115 cm soil or saprolite under grassland replicate 2 | place: USA:California | collected 2016-06-15 | reverse complement strand
GCCCAGGTCGTGCTGCGCTGGCTCACCCAGCGCAACATCGTCGCCATCCCCAAGTCGGTTCGACCCGAGCGGATGGCGCAGAACCTCGACGTCTTCGACTTCACCCTCACCGACGACGAGATGGCCCGCATCGCGGCCATGGACACCGGCGCGACCCTGTTCTTCGACCACCGCGACCCCGCCATGGTCAGCGCAATCGGCAACCGGCCCATCCACGACTGACGACCCACCCTCGCAGTCATCCTCGGCGGTCGGCGACGCCATCGACCGATGGCTCCGGCGCTCAGGTCTCACAGCGCTCTGAGTCTCGGCGTCTGCCCAAGAGCTGTGACTGTCCGCGGCCACGATCTTGCGCTCAGGACCCTGCCGTTGACGGCGCACGGACATCGGCAGATTCTGTCGACCCGGACGCAGAGCGACCTGATCTGCGCACCTCGGCTGCTGATCGCCGAGCAACCACCAACCGTGCAGATCGGCGGCTCGGGGCGTGCATCTGCCTGGCCGCCCAGTGGCGTTCTGTTACCGCGACGGAGTCCGGGGTTCGGTCTTGGGCATCCGGTCACCAGGAGGCCCGGTTCGGGTCCGGTCGTTTTCTGGTGCTCGCCGGGGAGAAGGAGTTGCCGGGCCAGGCCCCTGGGCGTTTCCCGTGGGTCAGCTGCCGCTGCCGTAGGGGCGGGTGATGATCTCCAGGAAGTGGCCGCTGGGGTCCTCCCAGTACACGCCCCGGCCGCCGTCGTTGGTGTTGAACTCGCCCGGCCGGCGTTTGCCCGCGTCGGCCCAGTACGGCAGCTGACGGTCCCGAATCCGGCCGAAGATCTGATCGAAGTCGGATTCGGAGACCAGGAACGCATAGTGCTGCGGGCTGACCGGGCCGTGGTCATCGGCGAAGTCCAGGGAGACGTTGTTGCCGGTCTGGACGGCCAGGAACGGCCCAAACGGCTCGGGGTCGCCCAGACCGAGGATCTCGGCCAGGAACTGCGCCGATTCGCGCTTGTCACGGACCCGCACAATGGTGTGATTCAGCTCGACACCCACCGGGACTCCCTCACGGCGCTGGATCCTGCCACGTGGCTGTGCCGCCTGTCGTTGCCGCGAGCCTGCCCGCCGCGACGGTGACCAGCGGAACATGGGCTTGTATGCCCCGCCGCTGGTCTTGCCAACCTGAAATGAGCGGCTCCCGGTGACCGGTCCGGCGCCATCGGCCCGGCCGGGCCCGGGAGCCGACCGGGGTGCCATGCGCCGTCGTGGTAGCCCTCGGCGAGGTAGGCTTCGGTGGCCAGCGGCCGGCACAGGCGATCCGCCGGGGGACTATGGCTGGGGTACCTCGGGCCAGTCGACGACCCGCAGCCACGAGCCATCGGGCTGGCGGCGCAGCACCTGGACCCGCACGCCGGTGTTGTCGGCGGACCGGGTCGAGGTCAGCGCCAGGTCTTCGAACCTGACGGTGGGCAGCGGTGTCTCGAGAGCGAACTGCACCCCCGCGTCTACCATCTGCTGGTAGATGGCCTCGATGGCCTCCCGCCCGGTCACCCGCCTGCTGGCTGCTGGCCGAATGGCCCCCAGAAGCCGACGAGCCCGCCGGCTACTGGCTGTCCACCCTGGCTGAAGACACCCCCATGGAAGAGCTGGCCCGGCTGGCCAAGATCAGGTGGCGGGCCGGGCACGACTACCGCGAGCTGAAAACCGGCCTCGGCCTGGACCACTTCGAGGGCCGCTCCTACCTCGGCTGGCACCGCCATGTCACCCTCGCCGCCCTGGCCCAGGCCTTCTGCACCCTGCTCCGGACCGACCCAAAAGCGCATGCGCCGGGATGGCCCTCTACCAGGTCCTGCACGAACTGCAGATCGTCCTGGCCCTCATCCTCGGCGCCTGCCCCCTGTGCCGCCAGCCCGTCACCCCCGAACGGCTCACCACCGCCCTCACTTCGACTTAACAAAGTACTACTAGGTCGTCGATCCGTGCCAGGCGGCCCTCAGCGGCCAGCAGCCGGACGACCTCTCCCACGAACAGCGGGTTGCCTTCCGTATAGCGGTGGACGGCCGCCACCACGCCTTCCCCCGGTATCACCCCGGCGGCCTGCTGGATCAGGCAGCAGACATTCGCCTCGGTGAGGCCCAGCAGCTGGAGGTGCCTGGTTGCGGTTTCGCGGTAAAGCTCCGCGAGCGCGACGGCCAGCGGGTGGCCGCGGTCGAGTTCACTGTCGCGGCACGCGCCCAGGATCAGGACGCGGGCGTCACCCAGCTCCCGGGCAGCAAACCGCAGCAGCAAGATCGAAGGCGCATCGGCGGCGTGCAGGTCATCCAGCACAAGCATCAGCGGCTGCCCCCCCGGCGGCATTGTGCAGGAACATCGCAACCGCATCGAACAGCCGGAACCGGCCGCCCTCCGCTCCCATTGGCGGGGGCGGTTGGATATCCGGCAGGATCTCAGCGACCTCCGGCACAATCTGTGCGACGAAGGGAGCCCCTGCTCCCAGGTGCGTCCGGAGCTCCTCGCCGTCAAGCCCGCGAACGCAGGCCCGCAGCGACTGCACCCACGGCCAGTACGCAGGCGCCCCGCCGGCCTCCCAGCACCGCCCCCATGCCACCTTGAACCCGCGATCCTGGGCCCGGGCCGCCGCCTCGAAGGCCAGGCGGCTCTTCCCAATCCCAGGGTCCCCGGGCAAGCAGGAACAACCGTCCGCTCCCGGAGGCTGCGTCGTCGAGCCCGGCCAGCAGCTCGCCCAGCTCGCCGTCTCGCCCGACCAATGCCGGTGCCCTCGGCCGATCCTGCATCCGGCCCCCACTCGTGCCCGCTAACTCCCGATTGTGCCGACGCCATCGCTGTGGCGGAAGCCGGCCAGGTCGTTTCTGGGGATCCCGCCGGGTGGGGCCCATCCCCCGGATCGCCAATGGCCGTCGGCGCAACGCCGATCGCGGACCAGCACCGGCGCGGACCTGGAACCCGGACAGGCAGTCCGTGGAGCATCGGGGTTGTCGGCAGAGGCGGCCGGACAATGCCAGCGACAGAATGACAGTTCGGTCCGTGAGGAACTGTCGTGATTCTGACTGCGGGAGACGCGCAGATCTATTAGAAGGCGGCTCCGTGGCGCAAGTATTCGGCCGGGCAATCACAGGGTGTGACATGGTGAGTAGGCGGTGGCGGGCGTGGTCCCGCTGCGGGCGGGTCCGGTGCTTGCGGAGCAGCGGCGGTGAGCAGTTTCCGCCCGCTGTCCGGCGACGAGGTTGGGGACGGGCTGTGCGGCACCGGCCGCTGGCTTGAGCCCGCTCGTCGGCAGCACCCGGTTAGCGCTGCCGGTGCCTGAGCCGGCGGTTCTTGATCCGGTTGCCGCAGGTGGCCATGTCGCACCAGGCGCCTGCACGGCTGTGGGACCGGTCGTAGAAGGCCCACCGGCAGTCTGGGTTGCCGCAGGCTTTCAGCCGCTGCCAGGTGCCGTCGCGCTGCGCGTCGCGGATCACCAGCAGCAGGTCGGCCAGCCCGGCTTCGAGCTGGCCGGAGGGCTCGGCCCGGAGGCTGACCTGGCCGCCCGGGCCGACCTGCAGCGCGGGCCGGGAGTCCTGGGCGACGGCCCGGATGGCCTGCAGGTCGCCGGGCGCGGGCGGGGGGCCGCCGCCGTTGGCTGCCAGCATGGCCCGGATGCCCTCGCGCACGCGGCGGGCGAGGTCCAGCTCGGCCGGCTCCGGTGCGCGGTCAGCGCTCCACAGCCCGGCCCCGGTCAGCCAGTCGCGGGCGGCAGCGGGATCCAGCAGCAGGTCGCAGGCGTGGTCGCCGTCCCAGGTGTTGACGAACGACTGGACAAGCAGCAGGGGCATCGGAGCCGGCTTGGTCTCCTGGCCGGGCACCCATGACGGCATGGTCATGACCGGCATCCTACCTCATCGTGACCATAAAAAGCATTTGACCGGTCTCGTAGTGACTCCTAAACTGCTTTTACTAGTCACGAGAGGCACGTAGGGCTCGCAGGCTGGCGGGGAGGTGCGAGGGCATGGTGATCCTGCTTGGGCTCGCGGCCGCGGTGCTCTACGGCACCGGTGACTTCCTCGGCGGCCTGGCCTCGCGCAGAGTGCAGGTTCTTGCGGTGCTGATGCTGGCCGAGACGGCCGGGGTGATGGTCGCCCTGCCCGCTGCGGCGGCCTCGCCCGGCCCGGCCGGCCTGCCCGGCCTGGCCTGGGGAATCGGCGCCGGCCTGGCCGGCGGGCTGGGGCTGATCATCTTCTACACCGGCCTGGCGGCCGGGCCGATGAGCGTGGTCGCACCGGTATCCGGGCTGGTGTCCACGGTCCTGCCGGTCGGGGTAGCGCTGGCCGAAGGCGAGCGGCCCGGCGCCGGCGTCTACGCCGGCGCGCTGCTCTGCCTGGCCGCGATCGTACTGGCCAGCTCGGCCGGTGACAGCACCCCGGCCGACGGCACCAGCGCGGCGCCCCGGCCCGGCCCGCCCCGGGCTGGCCGGGCCGTTGGCTACGGCGTTGCCTCGGGCGCCTCGTTTGGCCTGTTCTTCCTGCTCATCCGGAACGCCGGGTAGTCCGGGGAACTGTGGCCGGTGGCGGCCGGGCGGGCCGGTGAGCTGGCGGCCGTCCTGATCGCCGCGGCAGTGCTGCGGCGCAGCCTGCTTCCGCGCGGTACCGGCGGCAGGCTGCTGCTGGCTGCGGCGGCCGCGGGCGGGATCGACGTGGTCGCGAACATCTGCTACGTAGCGGCCACCAGGACCGGCATGTTCGGCCTGGCAGTCGTGCTGGCCTCGCTGTACCCCGGGATCACCGTGCTGCTGGCCAGGGTCGTGCTCGGCGAGCAGCTGCGCCCGGTACAGCGGGCAGGCCTCGGGCTCGCCGCCATCGGCATCCTGCTCGTCGCAGCATGAGCCCCGGCCAACCACCCACCCGCCTACCCGGCCGTACGCGAGCAAAATCGGCCCCCACCGCAACGGCAGACGCCGCATACCCACGAAATTCCTTCATGTACCGCTTCGCCCTGCCGCCACCAGAATGCGGAGCGGGGATGATCTGGCCGTGATGCCCACAAGATCGGCGAGGCCCAACCGAACCACCCGGCACGCAGATCACCCTGATAAGCATCGCGCTGACGGCGTCCCGGCAGACCAAGACTCGCGCACATAGCGGCGGTTCTTCGCGCGTCTGGCATCGGAGTGACCGGCCATGCTCTGCGATCGCCGTTGGCTGGGGTGCGCAGCGCATCAACCGCGGCAAGTGCCGCGACGCCGCTGGTGGTCGTTACTGGTGCCTGCGCACTCGCGTTTATGTGACTTGGCACCCTGCGGGCTGGGGGTGCTGCTGGCCGTCGCCGGGAGGGGAGCTGGTGGCCTTTGCGTTCTTGCGCAGGGGCGGGAGAATCTACCCCGCCGGGCCCGGTGGCTGGAGGGGGCTGGGAATGGGCGTGGCAGATCTTGTCTTCGGGCGGCTGGCTGCCGGTGAGGTGGTGATCATCGACGGCGGCATGGGCAGCCAGCTGCAGGCTGAGGGTGTGCCGATGGACGAGGTGGCCTGGAGCGCGCGGGCGAACCTGGAGCAGCCCGGGGTGGTGCAGCGCGTCCACGAGGCATACATCCGGGCGGGCGCCGAGGTGATCATCGCGAATACGTTCGCGGCTGGCCGTGCGGTGCTGGAGCCGGCCGGGCTCGGCAGCCGCGTCGCTGAGGCCAGCCTCGGCGCCGTCCGCGCGGCGCTGCGGGCCCGCCAGGCCGCAGCCACCGGCCCGGTGGCAGTGGCCGGCTCGATGTCGTCGTTTTGCCCGGCAGCCATGGACGACGGGGATGCGGGCCTGCCGCCGGGCGGCCGGGCCAGGGACGATCCTCGCTTTCCTGGCCTGGCCGACTTCCGCGAGCAGGCACAGCTGCTGGCGCAGGCGGGCGCCGACCTCATCGCCCTGGAAATGATCGAGGCCCAGGGCTACGGCCGCGCCGCCCTGCACGCCGCCGCCGAGACCGGGCTGGCGGTGTGGCTGGGCATCACGGCGGCCCGCCGGGAGGACGGCAGCCTCGGCACCCCGCCCGGGCTGGGAGACGGCGACAGCTTCGAGGACCTGCTCAGCGCCCTGGCCGATCCGGCGCTGGCCGCGGTCACGGTCATGCACGCCGATGCCGAGGTGATCCCGGAAGCGATCGAGATCATCCGCAGCCACTTCGCCGGGCCGATCGGGGCCTACGCCGAGAACGGCAGATGGGCGCCGCCGAACTGGGTCTTCGACGGCCTGACACCCGGCCAGTACCTCCAGCAGGCCATCACCTGGGCCGAAGCTGGCGCCCAGCTCATCGGCGGCTGCTGCGGTACCGGGCCCAGGCACATACAAGCCCTCGCCAGCCGGCTGCCCCCGCCGCGGCGCACCACCTGACCAGCGAGCCTAGAGCAACGGGCAACCCCAGCCAAGCGCAACCACGGCCGCTCCCCCGGCGCCGAGCGACAAGAGCACACCAGCGAACAACCGCACTACTCGCGGCATGACCGGATGTTGCTTTGGCCGTCTTCACACCGGAGATGGACGTGGCAGCATCGATGGGTACAGTCGCGACCGGCGGTTGTCTCGAGCCACTGGGAGGTAGCTGATGTCGGTCATAGCCCGGCAGTTCGGCCGTCCGCATGGGCCGCTCGGCAGGCTGATCGGACGTGGCATGGCCCGGCGCAACGCCGAGTTCAGCCGGTGGGTCATGCAGCAGGCCGGCGAGCACTGTCCGGACCCCGGGAAGATCGCCGAGCTTGGGCCCGGGCCGGGTGTCGGCCTCCAGGAGGCGCTCCGGCGGTTCCGCGGGGCGCGGGTATGGGGTATCGATCCCTCGCCGGAAATGCTCTCGCAGTCCAGGAGACGCAACCTGGCCGAGGTCGAGGCTGGGCGGCTGGCGCTGGTGCACGGCAGCGTAGCCTCGCTGGCCGAGATAGCGCCCATCGATGTTGTCGCCGCCAGTCATGTCCTGTATTTCTGGCACCAGCCCGCCGGCGAACTGCTGGCGATACACCGCTCTCTGCGGCCCGGAGGGCTGCTCGCGCTCGGCTACCAGCTGAGGCAGAACATGCCGTCGATGGCTCAGAAGCACTTCCCGCCCCAGGGGCATCTGCTCTACGAATCTGACGAGCAGGTCGCGCGGCTGTTGCGGTCTGCGGGCTTCGCGACGGTCAGCCACCAGGTGAAGGGCGCGCCGGCAGCCCCGGCTGGGCGAGTCGCCCTCGCAACCGCCTGAGTCCAGCACGGACCCAAGCCCCGCAGTCGTCTCATCACATGCCTGCATAATTCATCTTGCCTGGATGCGTCATGTGAGTGCGCGCGTACCTGAACCTGCCGTTTGTCTTCTGGCCACGCAGATTTGTGGCTCGGCCGAGCAGGGCGAATTCGGCGGTCACCGGGGGCGGACCGCTTGAGTGAGCGTCCCTTGAAATCAGCGGCGTTGACGGCTCGCGCAGTCTGCTCAGCGGTAGCGGCGGGCCAGGGTGGCTGCTGCCATGGCGGCTGCGCTGACGATGGCTGCTGGTATGACGAGGTAAGCGATCAGGTGCCAGTGGCGCAGGCCGGTGATGGCTGCGAAGATCGGCGGGCCGATCAGGGCGCCGGCGCTGCCGAGCTGTACCAAGATGCCGTTGGCGAAGGGGAGGTCGTCTATGAGCTGGGTGACTTTGGGCAGGCTGGCGTAGGCCGCCGATGCCGCGACGCCCACGGCGAATATGAGTGCGGCGGCAGCCCCGATGCTGGCGGGTAGCGGGACAGCACCGGCGAAGGTCACCGCTGCCAGCGCGGGGCACGCCAGTATCGAGCAGGCCAGCAGGCCGGGACGGAGCCCGCGGCGCAGCAGCACCGCGGCGCAGGCGTTCCCCGGGATGCTGGCGGCCACCGCAGCGGCCGTGGCGGCACCGGCAGCGGCCGCCGGCAGGCCCTGCCGGGTGCTCAGGTAGGAAGGCAGCAGCGACACGATCGCCACCGTCATCAGCGACAGCGCGCCAAATCCGCACGCCAGCAGCAGCGGGGCCGCGAGCCCGGCCCGGTGATGGGCCATGGGCCCTGGCGCCGCCGGCGCACCCGCGTTCTGGCCCCGGGCAAGAATCGCCACCACGCCGGCCAGCCCAGCGCAGATCAGGGCCAGCACCGCGAACCATTCACGCCACCCGGTCCTGCTCGCGGCGAGCCCTCCCGCCGCGGCGCTGAGAGCAAGGCCAGCTGGCGTGCACGCGCCCCACAGGGCCAGCGCGACCGAATTGCGCACACCGCTCATCTGCCGGACCAAAGCGCCCGGCCCCCCGACGACGATGAGCAGATAGCCAATTCCTCCCACCGCCCGCAGGCATATCAAGGCGCCCTGGCTGGCGGGAATCACGGTCATCGTGCCCCCGGCAATGGCCATCACTACCAGGCCGATGGCCAGCCACGGGCGCGGGTCCCGGTTACGCAACCACATCCCGGCCGGAGCAGCCACGGCAGCGGCAACCAAGGTGATCAGCGAGATCGTGGCACCCAGCCCGAACGGCGAGAGCCTGAACCCCTCCCCCACAAAGACGGAAACCGGCGCGACCTTCCCCAGACAGGCCGCCGCAAGAACACCCGCCGCGATCGTGCTGGCCGGCCGAACCCATTCCCGGCCAGGCACGGCACCTCCTCCACGGCGCGGACACCCACGCGATCAAGCCCTCTAACCCAGCCCGCTCAAGACCTCTCCACAAAGTGCCTGGCCATGACAGCCAGCGAGCGGCTTCAGCGAACGCTCTCACATCGGCCATGACCGAGCGTCGCCAGCCACGCCGATCACCCGGATCTGCGCGCCTCACTGCTGGTGCCCGTCACGCCCGGGTCTGTCGCGGACTTGCGGAGGGATCTCGGGCCTGGGCTCGTTGCGAAGCGTGATCAGATCTCGGGTCGGCATGCCGCCCGATCCCTGCCGAATCTGAGCGGCTGAGAGCCAGGCCGGCCGCGCAGGCGACCGCACACATCAGATCATCGCGTTGAGTCGGGGTCGGTGCTGAGGCCGAGCTTGAGGAAGATCTGCTTGACGTGTGCTTCGATGGTGCGCTCGGTGACGAACAGGCGGGTGGCGATGGCCCGGTTGGAGAGCCCCTCGGCGACCAGCGCCAGCACCTCGCGCTCGCGTTCGGTGAGCTTGTCGAGGGGGCCGGCCCGGCGTTGGCGGGCGACGAGGCGGGCGACGATCGTCGGGTCGACGACTGTCTCGCCGTCCGCGAGGCGGCGGAGGGCGCCGATCAGGTTCGCGACGTCGAAGACGCGTTCTTTGAGCAGGTAGCCGATCCGTTCGGGATGTTCTTCGATTAGCCGCATGGCGTACTGCGGCTCGATGTACTGGGACAAGATGAGCACCCCGGTAGCGGGATGCCCGGCGCGGATCTGCTGTGCGGCGACGAGGCCTTCGTCGGTGTGGGTGGGGGGCATGCGGATGTCGATCACGGCGGCGTCGGGCTGGGTCATGCGGACCGCGCGCAGCAGCGAGGCGGCGTCGCCCGCCTGGCCGACCACGTCGACGCCGGCGTCGGTGAGCAGCCGGGTGATGCCCTCGCGGGTGAGCATCACGTCGTCGGCGACGACGACGCGCATGGGATCTCCGCCCGGCACACCGTCTCCTTGATGAACAGCCTGCCGCCCAGCGCCCCGACGCGGTCGGCGAGCGTGACCATGGGCGAGTCGCGTTCGGTGCCGTTGTCCTCGACCGTGACCACCAATAGCTCGCCCTCGTGGGCGACGGTCACGGCAGGTGATCCGCGCCCCGGCGAGCCGCGTCGCCGATGGCCTCCGCCACGGCGAAGTACGCCGCGGCCTCGACCGGGGCCGGGTAGCGCCGGTCGCCGGCCCGGAGGATCTGGACGGGCAGCGGGGCGGTGTCGGCGAGCGTGGCCAGCGCGGGTGCCAGGCCGGCCTCCGCCAGCACGGCCGGATAGATCCCGTGGGCGAGCTCGCGCAGTTCCTGAAGCGCGCCTTGGGTCTCCTCGATCGCCGTCGCGAGCGTCATCTGGGCCGCGGTGTCACCGTCGGCCGCGGCGCCGGCCCGGGCGAGCCGGATGTCGTAGGACAGGGCCAGCAGGTGTTGCTGGGCGCCGTCGTGCAGGTTTCGTTCGAGCCTGCGGCGCTCGGCGCCGGCGGTCTCGACGATGCGGGCCCTGGACGCGCGAAGCTCTCCGAGCTGGGCAACCAGTTCGGCTTGCAGCCGTTCGTTCTCCACGCCGAGCCCGATGGCGCGCCCGAGGTGGCGGTCAAGTCCGGGAGCGGCCCCGGCGTGGGAGATGGCCGCGATCGTGCGGCCGTCCTTTATCACGCGCGTGACCGCACGGTCTGGTGTGGCTGCGGGTTCTGGAGTTGCCCGGCCGCTTGCGTCAACATACCGCTGCGCGCCGGGGAGCCGGTAGGCGATCCGGAGCTCTGGATCGTGCAGCGCCTCCGCCAGCGCGGTTTGGAGAGATCCCGGGGAAGGCGCCTTGTCCAGGTTGACAGCGATCCGGGCGATGGCGCGTCGCTCCGCCCGGCTGCGGGCAACGCCCGAGATGAGACCAGCGGCCAGGACGATGATCGCGGCGCTGGCGACGGCGAAGATCGTGAACAGGGCAGCGTTGAACGGGTCCTCGACCGTGGTCCTCTGCAGCGCGATCGCCCGCGCTGCCACCGCGGCGGCGAACATGATCGCGGGGACGGCGACCGGCAGGAGCCTGCGCCGGGCGGGCCGCGAGCCCGCCACGAGCCGCGCCGCGCAGATGGCGATGAGCCCGGCCGCGGCGGCCGCGGTGAGCCAGCGGCCGGCGAGCCCGGCGGCGCGGGCCACGGATGGGAGGGAGCGGATGAGGAAGGCGTTGACGTTGCAGTTCGCCAGGCAGCCGGGGTCGAGGTAGGGGTCCCGGAACAGGGCCAGGACGGCCGCGGCGAGCAGCGCCTCGGCGTAGGCGGCGATCAGCGCGCGGCCGGGCGCCGAGCTGGGCCGGCTGCCGGGGTAGGCGAGCGCCAGGTGGAGGATGAGCGGGAACGTGAACCCGCCGAGGGCCATCGCGAGGCTGGGGACCAGCGGCGGCCCGTTCTGCCAGGCCGCCCACGCCGGCGCGAACCAGGTGAATCCCGCCAGCAGCGCGAGGCCCCGGTCCGGCGAGGCCGCGGGCCCAGGCAGATCACCAGGCCCGCCGCTATCAGGGCAAGCCCAGCAGATAGGGTCAGTGCGGCCCCGGCGGCCGAACGGCCCGCGTACGTGGTGGACCGCCCGGGCCCCTCCGCGACGGCCAGCGCCCCGGCGGCCGCCACGAGCCCCGCCAGCCCGGCGGCCAGGCGCGAAGGAACGGCCAGGGCCGGGCGTGCAGGAACGGCCAGCCGGGGCCACAGGCGTTCCATCACTCGATTGTGGCACCGCTGCCGCCGCATGTTTCCGTGCTGGCCACAGTCCCGCGCTGGGGGCAGCCCGGATGCGGCAGGGCGCCACGACGGCCTAGCGTCCATGTGACCTTCGGCACACTAGGGGGAATCATGGAAAAGATGACAAGCCGCCTGGCGGCTGCCGCTGTCGTGGCCGGCGTGGCTGTCCTCGGCGCCGGCTGCGCCGCGGACGCCGCGGCGCCGGCGGGCGGGCATCCCAGCGCGGCAGCGGCCGGCTCGCCGGCCCTGCCGAACCCGTTCACGATCACGGCCGGGTATGGCGCGAAGTCGCTCGGGCTGGATCATCCCGACGCCCTCGCGGCCGGCTCGGACGGCAACCTGTACGTTACCGATCTCAGCCAGCGGGTCACCGTGATCTCGCCCGGCGGGGAAGTCCTGCGGCGGTGGGGGAAACCCGGGACCGGGCCCGGCGAGTTCAAGTTCATCGCGGGCGATCCCACAACCCCGACAGACGTGGCCGGGAGGATCGCCGTCGGCCGCACCGGGATGGTCTACGTCTCCGACAGCGGGAACGGCCGGGTCCAGGTGTTCACCCCGCAGGGAAGGTTCATCCGCCAGTTCGGTAGCCACGGGAGCGGGACGGGCCAGTTCTTCTTCCCGGGCGACCTGGTGATCGACGGTTCCGGCAACGTCTACGTCACGGACAACCAGAGCCAGACCCTGGCCAAGTTCTCCCCGGCCGGCAAGGTCATCTGGCGGATCGGCGGCAGCGCTTCCAGCGACCCGGACCTGGCCGGCCACCAGGGCCCGGGGAGCATCGACGCGCACGGCAGGATCGTCACGGTGAACGACGACCAGAACAGGGTCTTTTACGTCGATGCCCAGCGGCCACAAGGTTGACGCCTTCTCATCCAGCGTGCCGCCGGGCGGGCACGTGTGCGAGGTGACGGTGGATGCCGCAGCCCGACACGTACGTGTCGGGCTGCGGCCCGAACCCCCCCGCGCGGGTCTATGACCGGTCGCACCGGCTGGTCGCGGAGTGGCCGGGCTCGAAGTACTCGCTGCAGACCTCGCCGGGCTTCGGCCCGGACGGCGAGGTGTTCGCGCTCGCCACGGACGGGTCTATCCTCCGGCTCCGCATCACGCTTCCGGCCGGGTGACGTCATGCTGCGGAAGGCAAGCGCGCTGCTCGCGCTGATCTTGGTGTCCGCGGTGGCGCCGGGCTGCGCCGCCGCCCCGCCCGGTGACAAGGCGGGCGGGCCGGGAGGCGGCCCGGTGGTGCTGCGGATGGCCAGCACCTACGGGGGCCTGGACTCCATCCCGGCAGTGGCGGATTTCATCCGGCGGGTGGACGCGCTGTCCGGCGGGACTCTCCAGATCAAGGTCATCAGCCAGTGGGGTGATTGGGCGCCGGACGCCGAGGCCCAGGTGGTGCGCGCGGCCGGCGCCGGGACGGTGGATCTGGGCTGGGCCGGCAGCCGGGTCTTCGACACCATCGAAATCCGCGCGAGCTGGGACTCCGCCCTGGCCAGGCGCTCGCCCGCGCCCCCGGCGGCTGGACCCCGGGCCTGACGGAGGGCCTCCGCCACCTCGTCGAGCCGGCGCAGCGCCCCGTCGCGCAGGCGGCGCTCCAAGCGGCCGCGCTCCTCTGCTCGGTGTCTGGCAGTCGAGTGCACGGTGGGAGGGTCGAGGGCCGCCGGTAGCACCTTCCGGCCGTCAACGGCGTCTACGCGTGGCCGCCGGGCCGGCGATCTTCGAGGTCGGTCAGGGATCGCCAAGTCCTGGACCGCCCGCGCGAATCGGGCCGTACGGTCCGGCATCGGTGACGTAAGGCCCTGCCGCTGGCAGCGGGGGTTGCCCGACCATGGCCGCAGGTGTCGTCTCCGTACGGACAGGCAGGAAACGAGGTGGCGGTCGTGGCGGGCAAGCGTGTGCTGGTGATCGGGGGGAACTTCG
>WNGB01042621.1_pt1 | contig 13251 bp, 18 predicted proteins | sample 5400681 | NCBI WGS metagenome assembly WNGB01 (sample SAMN13153367, study PRJNA577476) | soil metagenome | isolation source: 115 cm soil or saprolite under grassland replicate 2 | place: USA:California | collected 2016-06-15 | reverse complement strand
TAGGGCTTCGACGGCGTCGCGTTGCTCGGCTGCCGCGCGGGCGAGGACTACCAGTGTCACTTCATCCGCGGCAGCGAGCTGCTCGACACGCGGATGGACAACGTGCGCGAGACGCTCGGTCGCCTGGCCCTCGAGCCGGAGCGCGTGCAGGTGATGGAGGTGGCGATCTCCGAGGCCGACCGGCTGCCCGGCCTGCTCTCCGGCTTCGTGGAGACGATCAAGCGCGTGGGCCCGAACCCCATGAAGGGCTTCTGATGGCCACGCTGATCCAGCCCGACTTCGAGTTCAAGCGCGCGATCATCGGTCTCGACGCCCACGACCTCACGGCGTGCTACCAGTGCGGGACCTGCTCGGCCGTCTGCCCCATCTCCTCGGCCGACAACCCGTTCCCGCGCAAGGAGATGGTGTGGGTTCAGTGGGGGCTCAAGGAGCGCGTGCTCGGCAACCCCTCCATCTGGATGTGCCACCAGTGCGGGACCTGCAACACCTACTGCCCGCGCGACGCCAAGCCCGCCAACGTCATGGCCGCGCTCCGCGACTACAGCATCGCGCACTACGCCGTGCCGCAGTTCATGGGCAAGGTGCTCAACGACCCGATGTATCTCCCGCTGCTGTTCGCCGTGCCCGCGGTGATCTTCGGCGCCGTCCTGGCGTGGCTCGGCAACCTGACGGCGCTGCCCGAGGGACGCATCGTGTTCTCGAAGTTCATCCCGATCATGTACATCGAGGTGATCTTCATGCTCGCGATCGTGCTGACGGCGATCGGCGAGGTCGTGGCGGGCGTGGGCTACTGGCGGGCGATGGACGCGCAGGCCGGGCACAACGGCCACGACCCGCGGCGCCACGTCGTCCGCACGGTGCTGGAGATCCTGCGCCACGCTCGGTTCCGGCAGTGCAACGAGGAGCCCGCGGGCACGCGAAAGACGTACAAGAGCCATCTCCACGCGACCCACCTGCTGATCTTCTACGGGTTCCTGGGCCTCGTGATCACGACGACCTCCGTCGGCATCGGGATCTACGGCTTCGGCTATCTGACGCCATGGCCCTTCTGGCATCCCGTGAAGATCCTCGGCAACATCAGCGGCGCCGCGGTCATCATCGCGCTGTGCGTCTTCCTCTGGCGGCGGATCGCCGACAGCACGCGGGCGGGGAAGAGCACGTACTCGGACTGGCTGTTCCTCTGGATCCTGCTGCTCACGACGCTCACGGGCTTCTTCTGCCAGTGGCTCCGCCTGGCCGGTCTGTGGGTGGCGTACCCGATGTACTTCGTCCACCTGCTGCTGATCTTCTTCCTGCTCGTCTACGTCCCGTACTCGAAGTTCGCCCACCTGGTCTATCGCACGGTGGCCATGCTCTACACGGCGAGCGCGGCGGCCTCGACGCGCCCGCGCACGGAGAGCGTCGCCCACCCGTAACGACCGGATGCGCCGTGCCCGTTCCGCGCCGCCGTCGCGCGGACTTCTCCGGGGCACCCCGATCAGTTATGTTAGCGGGCAGTTCCCGGGGAGGGCGTAGTAGACCACGCAGTGCACGTCGGTGGATCCAGAGGGGAAGGAACATGCGCGTACACGCCAAGGTGTTCTTGTTCGGGCTGTTGACCGTGATCGGACTCACGTGGGCCGGAGAAGCCTCGGCCTTCATTCCGTCGGGCGGAAGCCGGCTTCTCTTCTATTTCAGCAAGAAGAGCTTTGCGGCGGGGGCCCCCAACGACACCGCCCAGACGCTGTTGTTCGTCTCGAACACCGACAGCAGTACCGCGAGCCGGGTCGGGGTCAAATATTATCGCGGCGATTGCAGCCAGGAGATCGGTCCCGTCTTCCAGAACATCGGCGCCGGCCAGACGCTCCGGATCGACGTCTCCAGCCAGGCGCCCGCCTTCCAGGAAGGCGTCGCCGAGGTGTTCTTCGTGAACGCGGCGAACCAGCCCATTCGGTGGGACCACGGGGCCGGCTCCTCGGCCATCATCGACCAGATCCTGGTCACCGTCGTCAGGCTCCCGGCCGCGTTCCTGCACTCGGACAACCGGACCGGAAGCGGCGTGATCACCGACAACACGAACGGGACGACCTTTGCTCCGCTGATCCTCAGCGGTAACTTCGCCGATCCCGGGACGGTGACGACCTACCTGGCGGCGTTCGCGCCGGGGACGGTGCCGGGCACGACATCGGCGAGCAGGCTCGTCAGCGTCGACTTTCGTCGAGAAGACGGCGGCGGCGGCGTGACCGGTCCGCTGAACATTCAATGCGGTCGCAGCCTCACCCTGGCGACGGTGCGCGCACAGACCCCCGCGCAGTTCCAGGCCTCGTTCCCCAGCGGCGGCGTCGTCGCGCCGAACGTCAACGGACAGCCGAAAGGCATCGTCGGCTGGCTGATCGAGGTGGTGCAGCTGCCCGGGGTGACGGACATCCTCTTCGGCCAGACGCTTCAGGGCGTCGGCACGGCGAGCGAGTCGGCGCATCCGTAAAGGAGACGGTCCGGAAGTCAGGTGACCCAGGCGGCGCCCGCGGCGACCTCGCTCCACGCGTGGCGCCGCGTGGCCACGTTCCTGGCCTGGGGGATCGGACTGTCGTTTCTCCAGTGGGGCGTGGAGCGCAGCGCCGTCGCGCGCTGGTTGACAGAGGGGCTGGCGAGGGCGCTCGGAGACGGCCTCGGCGGCCTCGCCCACGTGCCCACGCGCGTCGACGGCACCGTGGTGAAGCTTCACGGGTGGGCTCAGGAGGTCACGCCGAGCTGCCTGGGCCTCGCCGCCGTGACCTTCTTGCTGGCCGCGGTGCTCGCGACACCGGCCGGGTGGCGCGAGCGGCTCCACGGGATCGGACTCGGGTTGGCGGCGATCGCGCTCGCCAACGTCAGCCGCCTCCTGGTGCTCGCCTTGTTCTTCGCCTATGCGTTCTTCGCGTTCGGCGTCGTTCACATCCCCATCTGGGGAACGGTGGTCCCGCTCTTCCTCGTCAGCGTGTGGGGGCTCTGGGTCGTGCGGGACCTCCACTACCTTCCCCGATTTCCGGTGGACGTTCTCGGCCGCGCGGCGCTCCTGCTGATCCCCCTGATCGTCGCCTGGTACGTGGTGCTGAACGGCTACGTGATCGCACTGGTCCTGACGATCAATGCGGCGCTGACGACGGCCGGGGTGCCCATCGAGACGCTCCGCCTGACCAGCGCGGACCTGTTCCGGTACCTCGATATCGGTCTGCCCGCCGGCGGCTTCCGCCTCGAGGTCGCGGCGCAGACGCTGAACCTCGTTCCCTGCCTGGCGTTGATCCTTGCCTCTCCGCTCGCCGCCGGCCGGCGTCTGGTGCTCGCCCTCTGCGCGGTGGCGGCGCTCGTCGCGCTCCACGCCGCCGGGACGGCGACCGTCATCCTGCTCGGGTGGAGCGTGCCGCCGCTCGTCGGTCCGCTTCAGGTCGTGACGGACTTTCTCTCGCTGGCGCTCGGCCCGAGCCTCTGGTTCCTCCTCGTCCGTCCCGACGCCTCCTTCGTCACGCCGGCCCACACGCCGGCGCCTGCGGGAGCGCGCAGGGCGGGGGCGCAAGCGCGGCCCGCGCGATGACGTCGGATCCCAACGACCCCTGCCTGTTCTGCACGGCACGGGACGTCACCCACGAGAACGCGCTGGCCTACGCGACCCGCGACACCTACCCGGTGAGCTCGGGCCACACGCTGATCATCCCCCGTCGCCACTGCGCGGACTTCTTCGACCTCGGCCCCGAGGAGCTGGCCGCGTGCATGGAGCTGGTCGTCGCCGAGCAGCGCGCCCTCTCGACGGAGATGAAGCCCGACGGCTACAACATCGGCGTCAACGTCGGGAGCGCGGGCGGCCAGAGCATTCGCCCGGCCCGACACGTGGAAGCTGAGCAGCCCGACAGTCAGACGGCCATCGGAAGCATAGAACCCGACGTTTCCCGCCTCGCCTTCTTCGACGTCGTGATGCCCCAGCGCATCCCCTTCGATGAACAACTGAATCCGTGTACCGGCAGCCACGATCGTGACGACCTGACGCGTCAACACACGACGACCTTCGCGGAGTGAGTCCACGGAATCAGCTCTCGTTCCTTACCATCTCGATATCGGACCAATCGATAGTCTCCCGCGGTGCGGAGCGCCAGGTGATGGAACGTTCCCTCGTCGCGGAGCCAGAAGACGGGACCAAATCCGAGAGACGTGTCTCCGGATACCAGCTCGAACGCGGCGGAGAGCTCGAGGTCTCCAAACTTCTTATCGGCGACCCAGGCCAGCGCCTCAGCGCGATGCGTACTCAGAGTGATCTTCTCCCCGAGAATCTGAACGGATCCACGTCCTCGAATGAAGTCCCAGTTGTATCCAGCGAAGGTCCCCCCGAACGTCTTTCCGAACGGCACCGACGGCGCTTGACGAGACGGGGTTGTCGAAGTCCGCGACTCCGGCTCGACGGGCTTGCCGTGAACGAGATACTTCTTGGCGAATGTGGCGATCGCGTCGATGGACTGCGTGAATGACGCGATGCCGGCGGCAATCGTGGCAATGAGAATGAGGATGCTGACTCCTGGATAGGCTTTGATCCGATCAACGACGCTCGGCGATTTCATGAACGGAACCGTAGCAGGTTCCCGATTCGTGCGCCTCGCCAGTCCAGACAGCGACGTCGCCACCTCGGCGTCGTTCACTCCGGCCTTGACCGCGCTCTGGCCCAGACGAGCAGGCCGAGGGCCAGCCCCGTCGCGGCCGCCGCGATGATCGCGGACACGAGGAAGATGTCCGAGAACGCGGCCGCGAAGACGTGGCCGGGCGCGACGCCTCCGGGCGCGTGGCGCGCCTGGCGCGCCGCGAAGAACCAGGGTGCGAGCATGGCGGTGGTGACGATCCCGACGGTCCGCATCGCCGAGATCATGCCGCCCGCGAGCCCCTGGCTGCGGTCGGGCAGGGCCGCCATGACCAGCGCCATGTTCGGGACCTGAAAGAGGCCGAGCCCCCAGCCGGTGAGCGTGAAGGCCGTCATGATCGCCAGCGCACCGCTGGCGACGTCCAGCGCCGCCATCGCAAAGAGACCGACGACCTCGAAGGCCAGGCCGGCGACGACGAGACCCGCGGCCCGGTATCGTCGGGTCAGCCAGCCTCCGGCCAGTCCACCGAGCGATGTCCAGAGCGGGACCAGCATGAAGATCGCGCCCGCCACGGTCGCGGAGTATCGGGCCACGTCGACCAGATAGTACGGCGCGAACACGTAGATCGAGAAGAAGGCGGCATTGGCCAGGACGGCGAGCGCGTCGTAGAGCGCGAGCCGCGGCGAGAAGGTCGGCACGTCGGACGGCGGCCACGCCTCGGGGTGCATCGGGGGAAGTCGCCGGAGGGCCAGGAAGCCCGCCGCGAGGGCCAGGGGCACGCGGAACAGGAACACGGCGCGCCAGCCCCACGCGTCGACGAGGACGCCTGCGAGCAGCGGCCCCACCGCGAGGCCGGCGCCGGCCGCGACATTGAGCACGCCGAGCCCGGGCGCCCGGCGGTCGCGGGTCAGCGCCAGCGTGACGAGCGCCGGCGCCGTCCCGTACACGAGCCCCGCCCCCACGCCCTGCACGGCGCGCGCGGCCAGGAATGTCCCGAAGTCGGGAGCCAGCCCGCACAGCGGAAACGCCAGCGCGCTCGTCCACACGCCCGCGGCGAAGACGCGCCGGTGACCGAAGCGGTCGCCCAGCAGCCCGCCGAGCACGGTGAGAATCCCGATCGGGACGTGGTAGAACACGATGAGCAGGGCGACGCGGCCGGGGCCGACGCCGAAGGCCGCGGAGATCGCGGGGAAGGCGACGTTGAGCGCCGAATCCAGGGAGCAGACGAAGGCGCCGAGACTGGCGAGCCAGACGGCAGCGGCCAAGGCGCCTCAACCCTAATCGAGGAGTCGAGAATGTGGAAGCGGGTGTGTGACCGCGGCGCGGTGCCGGACGGCGGCATGAAGCAGTTCGATCTGGACACCGGCCTGCCGATCCTGGTCGTGAACGCGGGCGGGGAGTTCTTCGCTTTTCAGGCGTTCTGCCCCCACGAGGAAGTGAAGCTCGAGGACGGCGTGCACGACGGCAGCATCCTCACCTGCCTCGAGCACCTGTGGCAGTTCGATCTCCGGACGGGCGCGCCGGTAGCGGACGCCGAGTCGGGGCTCGAGACCTATCGCGTCAAGGAGGAAGGGGGCGTCCTGCACGTCTGGCTGGACGATCCCAGGTGATCCGCGGGCGTCATGACGATTCGCGACGCGGTCGCGACGGATCTTCCGGCCATCGTGCGGATCTACAACGCGGCGATCCCCGCACGGATGGCGACCGCGGACACCGAGCCCGTGGCCGTCGACAGCCGGCGCGCCTGGTTCGCGGAGCATGAGGCTCGGTCACGGCCACTGTGGGTGGCCTCCGTCGACGACGCCATCGTCGGGTGGCTGAGCTTTCAGTCGTTCTACGGCCGACCGGCCTATCGCGCCACCGCCGAGGTGAGCGTGTACGTCGCTCCCGACCATCACCGCGCGGGCGTGGGTCGTCGGCTCCTCTCGCGCGCCATCGAGGCCGGCCCGGGACTGGGCCTCAGAACGCTGCTCGGATTCATCTTCGGACACAACGCGCCGAGCCTCGCCCTGTTCGAGTCCCACGGCTTCCGCCGCTGGGCGCTCCTCCCTCGCGTCGCCGAGCTGGACGGCCTCGAGCGCGATCTCGTCATCGTCGGGGTCAGACTTTGACTTCTTAACATGTCGGTGGATATCGACGCGGACATCGCGGACGTCCACGAGATGTTAAGAAGTCAAAGTCTGACCCCGAGCATGCGGTGCTCGAGGCGGCTCAGGACGCGGACGCCGGGCCAGAGCAGGAGGAAGTACATCGCGGCGGCGAGGACGATCGGCGAGGGGTTGTAGGTGATCGACTGCGCGGAGCGCGCGGCGTAGAGCAGCTCCGGCAGCGCGACGACGCTTCCCAGCGAGGTCAGCTTCACCACCTCCAGCGTGTTGCCGATGAGATCGGGCAACACGTTGCGCACGGCCTGGGGCACCACCACGTACGCGAGGGTCTGCGCGCGCGTGAGCCCCGTCGACCGCGCCGCCTCCGCCTGCCCGCTGCCCACGCTCTCGATGCCCGCGCGGAAGATCTCGCCGTAGTAGCTTGACGTGTTGAGCAGGAACGCCAGCGCGACGGCGACGAAGGCGGGGACGTTGACGTGGACGAACGGCAGCCCGAAGTAGATGAAGATGAGCAGGACGAGCGGGGGAAAGGCCCGGAAGAAGTCGACGTAGACGATCATCGGCCAGCCGATCCATCGGCGGCGCAGGCTGCCCAGGAGCGCCACCCCGAGCCCGCCCGTGAGCCCGAGCGGGACCACGACGACACAGAGCACGGCCGTCATGCCGAGGCCCTTGAGCAGCAGGGGCAACGCCGCGCGCATGATCTCCACGTTGAAGAAGTTCTGGATCAGGGCATCCATCGCCCTCAGCGCTTCCAGGCGAACCGGGTTTCGACCCAGCGGCCGACCACGACGAAGGGCACGAAGAGCACGAGATACGCCGCCGCGCCGAGGGTGAGGTGGTCGATGAAGATCACGCGGTCGGCCGCGGCGCGGGCGAACGACAGCTCGTGGCTGACCACGACCATCGTCATCCCTTGCTCGCGCATCCGACGCATGACGGCGAGCACGCTGCCGACCAGCTCGGGGTCGAGCGCGCGGCCTCCCACTGGCCCCTCGGCACCGCCAGGATGCCCGCCCAGAAGATCTCCTCCGCGTAGGCCGCCAGCACCAGGCTGAGGCTCGCCCACGTGGCCACGAACCCGCTCATGCGCACGCCGACGTACGGCAAGGCGAAGTAGAAGAGCACGATGACGACGAGCGGCGGCAGCGCGCGGAGGAGGTCGACGACGAACACGATGGCCCAGTTGAGGGGACGGACCTGCAGGGAGCGGATCATGGCCAGGGCGAGACCCACCGTGATCCCGGTGGCGATGACCGCGAGCGCCAGGTAGACGGTCAGCACGAAGCCGTCGACGATCGACGGCAGATATCGCCGCATGACCTCCACGTTCAGGAAGCTGAAGACGAACCGCTGGACGTCGGTCATGCTAGTGGTGACCGGCTATCCGGGCGACGAATTCGCGGGTGCGGGCGTGTGGTCGATGAAGATCACGCGGTCGGCCGCGGCGCGGGCGAACGACAGCTCGTGGCTGACCACGACCATCGTCATCCCTTGCTCGCGCATCCGACGCATGACGGCGAGCACGCTGCCGACCAGCTCGGGGTCGAGCGCGGAGGTCGGCTCGTCGAAGAGCATGATCTTGGGCTCCAGCGCCAGCGCCCGCGCGATGGCCACGCGCTGTTGCTGCCCGCCGGACAGCTCGTTGGGGTAGGCGTCGGCCTTGTCAGCGAGCCCGACCCCGTCGAGCGCGCGCCGACCGAGCTCGTCGGCCTCGCCGCGGCTCCGGCCGAGCACCTTGCGGAGCGCCAGCGTCACGTTCCCCAGCGCGGTCATGTGCGGGTAGAGATTGAAGGACTGGAAGACCATGCCCATCTGGCGGCGGATCGCGTTGATGTCGACGCCGGGCGCGAGGACGTCGACGCCGTCGAAGCGGATGCTCCCGCCGGTCGGCTCCTCGAGCCGGTTCAGGCAGCGGAGCAGCGTGCTCTTGCCCGATCCCGACGGGCCGATGACGAAGACGAGCTCCTGGGGCACCACCTGCACGTCAATGCCCCGGAGCACGTGGAGCGCGCCGAAGTGCTTGTGCAGGCCGACCACATCGAGGATGGGCGCCCGCGCGCCGGGAGACGTGGTCAAAGCGTCAGGCGGGCGGACTGCCGGCGGGGGACGAGCCCCGCCCTACGAGCATTTCGGCTTGTGCGCGGTCTGCTCGTAGCCCTCGAAGCCCGGCGTGCCGTAGCCGGGATAGACGGTGACCGCCGGCGAGCCCGGCTCCGGCTTCACGCTCAGCCACTTTTCGCTGAGCTTGGCGAAGAAGCCGTCGAGCTTCATGCACTCGACCACCTCCTCGACCTGGTTGCGCATCGCCGCGTCGTCCTTGCGGAAGGGAATCGCCCACACGAGCCCGGTCTTGATCGTGTAGGACAGCTTGAGCCCGGGCGTCTTCTGCACGGCCCACGCCGCCGCGGTGTTGCCGGCGAGGTTCGCGTAGGCGCGGCCCGAGAGCACGGCCTGGACGGCGTCCGGCGTGGTGTTGAAGTTCTCGACCTGGAAGCCGTACTTGCCCATGTTGTCGCGCGCCCAGGTGTCGTAGATGGATCCCCGATTGACGGCGATGGTCTTGCCCTTGAGATCCTCGAGCTTGCTGATGTCGGGGCTGTCCTTCTTGAGCACGAACTGGTAATCGGTGTTCAGGTAACCCTCGGAGAACAGCATCGTCTTGGCGCGCTCGGCCGTCACCGTCACGGGGGCGACGAGGAAGTCGAAGCGCTTGGCGTTCATCCCGGGGACCAGGCCCGAGAACTCCTGGGCGACGATGGTGATCGGCCGGCCGAGACGGCGCCCGATCTCGTTGGCCATGTCGACGTTGAACCCCTCGACCCCGCCGCCGAGCTTGGGCATGGCGTGCGGCGCGAAGGTGCCGTCGAGCCCCACCGTGAGCGGCGCCTGGGCGGTGGCGGATCCGGTGATCGCGAGCCACGCGATCACCGCGAGAACGAGCCGCCGCCGGCGTGCGCCATCCGAGCCTCGACCACGATCGGGCATCGCGGTTCTCCTCTTTTGCATGCGGCTACTTCACCACGCCGATGGGCGGGCAATCGGTCATGCACCGCGGCGTCTTGACGTCGGGACGGGTATCGGGGATGAATCCCTCGCGATTCGGCATCTTCACCTTGGGCAGGCTCTCGGCGTCCATGACCGCGGTGTCCGGGATGAGGCCGTTGAGGGCCAGGATGTAGGCGGCGATGGCGTAGACCTCGTCATTGGTGAGGGTCAGCGGGTTGTCCATGGGCATCGCGCGCCGCGTGTAGTCGAACAGGATCGGCGCGTAGGGGTACATGCTGCCCGGCGTGAGGACCCGCGTCTTCGTCGTGAACGAGCCGATACCGCCGACCATCGAGCCGTACATCGAGCCGCCCGCCGCCTTGTCGCCGTGACACGCCAAGCACTTGGCGTCATACATCTTCTTGCCCTGGGCGGCGGTCCCCTTGCCGGGCGGCAGACCCTTGCCGTCGGAGGTCCGGATGTCGATGTTCCACGGCGCGATGGCCTGCTCCGTGATCGGCGTGCCGAACCCGACGCGCGGCCGCCCGAGCTGCGGCTCCTGCGCGGTGACCATGGTCGCGCCGACGCCGACGGCTACGATCACTGCGACCATGACCGAGGTTCTAGGCGATCGCATTCTTGACCTCCCCGTTGGCGGAGACGGACCAGGGAAAGATCCCGTTGTGATGCTGCACGAAGCCGACGATGGCGCGGACCCGGCTGATCTCCTCGGCGGTCGGCTGCACATAGCCCGTGCTGTCGATGGCGCGGCTGGCGATCTTCGCCGGCCGGCCGTCCCAGCGCCAGCGGTAGCGGAACTGCGTGAGACACCGGTCCATGATCGGCTGCTCGACGACGGCGGGCTGCCAGTTGCGGCCGCCGTCCGCCGTGACGTCCACGGCGGCGATGCTGCCGTTGCCCGACCACGCGAAGCCTCGAATCTCGTACACGCCTGGCCCGGGCAGCTTCATGCCGCCCGACGGGCTCGTGATCACCGACTTGCACTCCATCTCGAAGCTGAACTGGCGCCACTTGCCTTCCGGCATCGGATCCGTATAGCGCGCGGTCTCGCTGCGGAAGTGCGCCGGCTGGTCGACGACCTTGATCCGATGCAGCCACTTCACCGACACGTTGCCTTCCCAGCCCGGGATGAGCAGACGCAGCGGGTAGCCGTTCTCCTCGCGGAGCGCCTCGCCGTTCATGCCGTAGGCGATCAAGCAGTCGTTCATCACCTTCTCGATGGGGATCGATCGTGTGTGGGACGATCCGTCGGCGCCCTCGAACAGCACCCACTTGGCGCCCTGCTGCAGACCCGCCTCGTCGAGGAGCCAGGAGACGGGGATGCCCGTCCACTGCGCGCAGGACAGCAGGCCGTGCGCCTGCTGCACGGTGGTCGACGCGGCTTTCGTCCAGTCGGCGAGCGTGTTGCCCGAGCACTCCAGGAAATGGAAGCGCGAGACCGCGGGATACCGCATCAGATTGTCCATGGTGAACATCAGCGGCTGCTTGACCATGCCGTGGATCACGAGGTGGTGCTTCTGGGGATCGATGGACGGCGTTCCCGCGTGGTGACGCTCGAAGAACACGCCGTTCGGCGTCACGATCCCGTGCTGGGACTGGAGCGGCGACATGCTCCAGTCCGACCAGTTCTGCTTGTTGACGAACACGTCCGTCCGGCGCCGCATGAAACGCGATTCGTACTTGGACGGCATCCCGTACATCTCCGGCGGGATCGGGCGCCCCGGTGTCTTCGTCCAGTCCGGGATCGGGAGCGGCTGGGTGACGGGGGAGGACTGCGCGGCGGCGAGCCGGACGCCCCCGGCGCCCGCGGCCAAGGCGCTGCCGGCCAGCGCGACACCGCCTCGCAGAAAGGCGCGCCGGCCCGAGGACCTGGGGCGCTCCGACCGAGATTTCGAGGTCACTGGTCCGTCACTCATCGCACGGCCCTCCTCCTGCGCTGGAACCGCTCTTGGACGGTGAGGTTCGGTGAAGTGGGCGAAGCCTACGTTTTCGGCGGACGCGGTGTCAACGAGAATGTATGCAGCGGCGGACACGTGCACGTCACGATCTCGATCCCCTCGATGCGCGCGCACGACTCGCAGAGCGCCGTCCAGCGATCGAGCCTGACGAAGGCGTACGAGAGCCCCACGCACCCCCGCTCGTGGATGGGCTCGCCGTGACACTCGCATGGCACGCACTCGCAGGCCCCGCACCGGTCGCAGGGCGGCCCCACGACGGCGTAGCCGCGGGCGTCGCGAACGATCCACGGCACGGCCTCGGCCGGGCCGGGATGGTAGAGATCCTCGGCCGTCCTATGAACACATGCCATCGTGGCGACCGGTCATTTCCTCTCGACGCGTACGTCCTTGGGGTCGAACTTCCATTCGGCCGCGTCCAGCTTCCGCGCGATCGTCATGTCGGTACGCTTGTCCACGGGTGACAGCACCGGCGTGATCTTGAGCTCCTGCGCGAAGCGCGCGACCTCCTTGTAGCGCTCGAACTCCGCGGGGGTGAACGCGAGCTTGAGGTCGGCGAGCCGCTTCGCATTCCACTGCGGGTCGTAGGCGGTGGCCTCCTGGATGATCTTGACGTCGAGGCGGCGGGCCGCCTCCGGTTCACGGAACCACTCGTTCACCATCCCGTGGTTGAGGGCGGCGAAGAGCAGAGCCTCCTTGTGCGCCTTCAGGAATTTCTCCACCGCGTCGGGGTTCGCCTTGATGTAGTCGTCGCGCATGGCGACCACCATGGTCAGAGACGAGTCCGACTTGAGGACCCGACCGAGGCCTTGACTCTCGAATAGCGCGATCCATGGGTCCCAGACGAAGAGCGCGTCGATCTTGCCGGCCTTGAGGGCATCCGAAAGATCGGCGAAGCCCATGTTGACCAGCTCCACGTCCTTTCCCGGCTTCAAGCCGGCGTCCTGCAGCATCGTCTGGGCGGCGCGATAGATCGAGCTCCCATAGGGGCCGTAGAGCTTCTTGCCCTTGAGGTCGGCCAGTGTCTTGATCTCGGACTTGGTGGACGCGACGATCGAGCCGCGGAAGACCGACTGCTTCGCGATGATCGTGATGGGAGCACCGGTGGCGAGCAGAGACACCGACGGCATGTCACCGATGAAGCCCACGTCGATCGCCCCGGCGATGAGCGCTTCGTTCACGGCGGGCCCGTAGCTGAACATCGTCGGCTGGCCCTTGAGGCCGTTGAGCTCGAGGATGTTGGTCTTCGCCAGGGTGTGCGCGATCTGCGCCTCCACGGTCGTCGTCGGCTGCCAGCCGATCCTGACCGGCTTGACATCGGCGCCCCCGACGGGACCGCCGGTGAGCGCTACGACGGCCAGCGCGCCCCAGAGCCGTGTCACCTTACGCATCGTCCGTTCCCTCCTTCGGCCATTTCACCGCTCGGCTCGCGGCGCGGCCGCCGCTCACCTCGCACTGCCCGGCCAGTTCGCCGCTCACCTCGCACTCCCGTCCAGCCACTCGGGCTTGAGCGATTCCCACAGGTCCTCGACGAGGCTCACGAACGTCGGGTCGCGCCGCACGGCCGGCGTGCGCGGGCGGTCGAGGGCGACAGGAAAA
>WNGB01009965.1_pt1 | contig 13251 bp, 13 predicted proteins | sample 5400681 | NCBI WGS metagenome assembly WNGB01 (sample SAMN13153367, study PRJNA577476) | soil metagenome | isolation source: 115 cm soil or saprolite under grassland replicate 2 | place: USA:California | collected 2016-06-15 | reverse complement strand
GCTTGTCATCGCGTTTGCGATCTCAGCAACGATGCTATGGACCGGTGTCTTGGTCTGGTTTTTATCGCGGATAATATTACTCATGGTGTTATGATATTGCCGGTCGCGCGCTGAATGCCTTCACGGGAAACCAGGGCGCGTCCTCTTGGCGGAGTATCGATCACCATCCGGCCAAGTCGTACGAGAAGAAATCCACATCGGTGCACGGTATTCTGTTCCCGCCGCATAGCCCAAGATGTATGGTGCCCATGAACAGAGTACCGGCGATTCGACGAGCGTGAGCAAATCCCAAGACTAAGCGGAACAGCTCACACCGTGACCGCTTTGGTATTCCATCGTTTTTCAGCGTCAAAGCGAGCGCCGGTGCCAATTTGAGCCCGATGGGAGGCTGGGATGGTGTTCTTTTCCGCTCGGGAAGCGGCACATGTTGACGGGAAGACAGCGTTCGCGGCAGCCTTTCTGAAGGTGACGGCACTTGCCTGTGGGTTTGTAACAGGGGTCCTGGCTGCGATTATTCTCAGCTGGCAAGCAACAGTATGGATCTTAAACGGCGAGTGGAGCCCCTTTCCAATTTCCCGGGTGCTTGCCCTTGCAGGTTTTGATGAACCTCCAGCAATCCGTGCGGCTACGGGCATTCAGGTGATACTCGACTGGGGCCTTAATCTTCCGGCGAGCGGATTTCTATTGGCGGTCGCCGCTATGCTCACAGGATTTTCCGTCTTCGCTGCGAGCGTTGAGGAGCAGTTCGGCAAGAGGACAGGCTCGTAACGGATTTGATTTAGATCCGGCAACCGCGTCGTCTCGACCAGATACGACCCTGCGGCTCACTCTTGAGGATGGCCACGAACTCCGCGTCCTTGCCGGGTCACCGCTCAACTCTTCCACGCGAGTCAATTGGCTCTGATCACCAATCGCCGCCCAGTCCTATTTAGACCAAAGCGCCATGAGCCAAAGAGTTCGACCAAACAGTGACGCGCTAGCTAATACGCATTTCGCCCCCGAATGACTTCCAGGGCAGTCCTAAGAATAATCTGAACATCCAACGTGACGCTCCAATTATCGATGTACCAAATATCGTGCTCGACCCGCTCCTTCATGGACTGAACAGTTGGTGTCTCACCGCGATAGCCACGGATTTGTGCCCAACCGGTGATCCCGGGCTTCATATGATGTCGGAAAGCGTAGTGGCTGATCTGTTCAGCATAATAATCATCGTGGGCTGCGGCGTGTGGCCGTGGTCCAACCAGCGACATGTCCCCCCTGACAACATTGAACAGCTGCGGCAACTCATCGATGCTTGTCCTTCGCAGCCATGCGCCAATCCCCGTGACTCGCCGGTCGCCTCGCACCGCCTGCCTTATTGTCGTGCCGTCTTCAAGATCTGTCATTGTGCGAAACTTGAAGATCTTGAATTTCCGGCTATTGAAGCCGCGTCTCGTCTGTCTGAACAGCGCGTCGCCCGGCGAATCAAGCTTGATCGCAATCGCGAGAATGACGAGCATCGGCGTGAGGAGCACGATCCCGCTGACGCCAAGCACGATATCTAACAGCCGTTTAACGACTCGCTCCGACAAACTGAGAGGAGCGCGCTGAAACTCAACCCCAACCAAACTGCCGAATTGGCGAGAGGTCATCGTAAATAGAGCCGCAGAGTCCTCGCCAGGAAGGAACGTCAACGGCAGAGGGAGTCCGGCAAGTGGCCTGACCAAATTTGGAATTTCTGGCCAGCTCCGCAGGTCCGCGGCAACAAAGATTTCCTCGACTTCGGATCCTCGCGCAAACTCGATGACTTGTTCGATGAGCTCTTGCGGCAAAATGTCCGCGCTCAGCTGGTAGGTTCGGTCAATCCTGAACCCATGGAGCTCCAGGTGCTGAGCATGTCGTTGCGCGATCCGGGCCGCGTCGGCAGATTCGTGCATGCAGATCAGAATACTCTTGCAACCTCGAAACCCCCCTCTCCGACGACCGGCTTCGATGACTGCCCGCCAAAGACCATGATGGATGATCAGCACGGCCGGGCTCGCAATGGCAAACAACAGAACCGCGCCCCGCGAAAAATCCTTGCCGATCTTAAGGGCGAATGCCACACCCGCCAGGATGAGAAAAGTCACCGTCCACAAAGTCGCGATATGACGGGCCTGTAAACTCCAATTCACCAGTGAGCTTGGATCGTAAAGACACCGCCTCCGAAAGAGCACGACGAAAACGACACTTGCCAGAATGGCGGTCGATACGTATCGCGCGAGATCAACGTCACCTTGGTTGAATTGCGCATAGCTTGTGCCCGTGGTCACGCTGACCAAGACAATCAGCAGAACGTCCACCGCGCACACGATTGCTTCGATCGAACCATACGAAAATGGCCAGGCCCGCTCGGAGCCTGCGACCTCGCCGTGCATGATCCTTACCGTCTGCTTTGATAGCTTCCCGAGGCACCCGTCCCATTACTCAAAGCAACTGGAAGCAAACACGGCTTCGGCAGCAGCAGGCCACCGAAATTCAACGGCGACTTGTCTGCAGTCTCTCGCGCTGGCCTATTTTGAAAGTAGACCGCACACTTCTACTCGAAGCGAATAGAAGCACGCTCCGATGAAGATACATTTACGATGCGCGCGGTGTTGCGGTGGTGCAAGATTAACGGCACGAAGTTTTTGTGCAAATAGTACCAATCGCATCTCGTGGCCGGCCACGAAGGTAGATGCGTAGCATCTGCGGTACGTTGTTGCAGCAAGCCCCAACGCTGAGCGGACACATGTCAATAATCCCGTACCGCAGCGGAAGGCACGCTCATATCACACGCCGGTGAAAACGCCTCGGAAGAGGCATTGATTCGCGCACGCAAGGAGATGGCTTGCTTTGGTTGCGTTCGGAAGTGGTGGCGGTATCGACGACGAGCCCGCAGCGCGTGGGAACAGCGCTCATCTCACGCCACACCCGTCAAGGCCGCGCCGGAAACAGGATCATTGAAATGAGCGCGCCGCGACAAGCAAGCTCGCAAGTCTTCTTTGGCGATTGAGAAGTGAGACGCGGGCGACCCGCTCAAATTATACTGAGCTAAACTTTTCTCAGCTTAACTTATACTGGACAGCAACTCGCGCTACTAACGTTGCTGTGGATCAGGATCCTGTGCGCGGCTCAGCACGAGCGCCAGAGCTACGAGACCCGGCGTCCATGCCACCATCATCCCTAAAAAGAACCACTGATAAGGACCCATCGTTCCTGCTCCCCCGCCTCCCCGCCGCAAATGAGAACGACGGGACAAGGAATTTGTTCCCGAATCGGACTGTACTATAATACTATAATGCGATCAGCGTGCGCACCGCCCATTAACAGCTAAATTCGAACCGGGACGTGAGGCCCCCGCTTTGGCGGAGGCCTGCCAGATCATCGCCTCGCGGTTGGCAATCCTGACGCGACTGTCTTTGATCCCATCACCGTCTCCAGGATGGCCGTCCCGAGCGATTTGGCGAAGCAGGCGTAGCCCCAGTCGTTCAGGTGCAACCCATCCCAGGACAGGAAGGTCTTGAGCGGCAATCGGTCAATCTCATGCCAGCGGCGCATGAGGGCGAAACGATGGAACATCGCGACGTGCGCGGCCGAGGAAGCAGCGGAAATGATCGACACGATGCGTTCGGCGTCCCGTGTGGCAATGAATCGCGGCGCGTACTGTGGATCGATCAGCACGACATCGGCGCCGATCTTCTTCATCCGAGTCATTCCCTCGAGCAAGGAATTGGGTTCCAGCGGAATTTTGCGCAGCAATGCGTTAGTGCCAATCTGCCACAAAACCAAATCCGGCCTTTCGGCAATCACATCGGCGTCAAGACGCGACAGTGTCTGAGTCGCTTCCTCCCCGTTGATCCCGCGGTTAAGCACGATGATCTGTTGATCCGGCAGACCGAGCGCGAGTTGCTCCGCAAGCCGGCTTGGATATGACGCAGCGGGTGTGCTCGCACCGAACCCATAGGTCGAAGAGGAGCCCAGGGCGACAATCTTAACCGGCAGACGGTCCGCAATCCTCTGGGCGGTACGCGCAAGGGGAGCCAAAAGACGCTCCCGGTCAAGGGGCACGGGACACGTCCGCGGATGCGCCGTAGGTGCTACCGTTGACGGCAAGGCAACTGGCGTTGCGACAGGTGTGGGCAATTCTACCCCCGCAAAGGCAGGTGCGCTGAAAGCAAGCAGAGCAACAACGGATCGCAAGAATAGAGCATGCCGCATATCGCAATTCCGGCGTCCGGGTGGGTGCTTTCAGCTGCTCTATCTGCTCTCACCTGAACCCCCAATGAATGGGACAGCACCCACCACCTCGGGTTGAAGAAAAAGAGTGATGAGAAGTGCCCGCGCCGCGGTGGCCCCAGTAAGCCGGCGCACAAGGGCGTACTAAAACTCGGGTCGGAGCTGATGGAGCACAGACGGCACAGGACTCCGCTATCAGGCGAATTGAAGCCAAGAAAGGCTCCTTTACAGATTTCGATGTGAGGGTGAGAGACAGCTCCTGCTGATCGATACTGCTATCGCCAGGAGGCCAATTTGACCACGGCTCCTGTGGATTGCGGGCATACATCAGCTAGCGAAGGCACTCCGGATGTTACATTCGGGGGTAACTGATGGAAGATGATCCGGTCGAGTTCCGGATTGATTTTAATCCGCGCTCGGGGGGCCGACCATGGCGGAGCAAGGAACTCAACTCAACCAGGTCACCACCTTTATGCGTCTAGCGATCGCTGTTGCCTTCCTGCTGACCCTTGGCGTCGCGCTCTCAGCAGCGAGGCAGCTGAGCAAGCAGTGGGAAGTGCCTCCATGGCCAGACGTACATGAGCATGGCTTTGTTTCCGAGCATGTCTTCGGGTGCATCACCAGAGCGCAGCTGGATCGGTATCACCAACTTGATCGCACCCGGGACAACGAGGTGGTTAGCACGTTCTTGTTGGAGCAGATCATGTCCGGAGATTGCCGCACGCTCCTGAAGGCGACTGAGGTGGTGGTCGAGCAGACAACTTATAAGGACAGCTTCTGCGTGCGCCCGCTCAAAGAAACCAATTGTCTGTGGACCAATCGCAGATGGATTGAGCGCGAGCGGCCGGCCGCCAGCCCCGACCCATAAACAATGTGGCGCCGCATGGCCATTTACCGACTTCTCCATCAGGCACAATCGGTCTTCGACCCCGATCTCGTCGCGGTTATGGGCCGGGCATATGAGGAAGTCGTGAAGACGCTTTGTCTCGACGCGGGCGACCCACTGAGAGAGCTGATTGCACGAGAGGTGATCGCGCTGACAAAGGCCGGAGAGCGCGATCCCGCGCGCCTGAAGGTTTTGACGATTCAAGCTCTCCAAAACTAAGGCGTGCACTCATTGACACGCAGCCATCTTTCCGGCGAGACAAAAGTGCGGCGCGAGAAAGTCGATTGCAGCGGCAAGCAGTCCTTTCAGCAGAAGACTAAGCACTCGATCTCAACCGCCTTGGCCGAAGCTTGTATCCGCTGGCTGCTGCGCGCCGGCGAGCTTCGTGCCAAGGAGCTTCGTGCCAAGTAGCGTCGTGCACGAAGCCCACAAAAGCTCTTCGCTCGTCAACCGCGTCGGTGCGATGAGGCAGCTACTTGCCGTCATTCCAGATATCGATCGCGAGCTTCCAGTCGCTTCCGACCTTCTCCCATATCACGACATATTTGCCGGTCACTTCTTGCGGTGCCGGACCTTTGGTTTTGAGACTGAAGGTCCCGATTTCCCGTGCCGCAAATTGCCCAAGTGGCTTCACATCGAGAGTTGTGACTTTCGGATCGCTGACTTGTTCTGCCATGCTCTTCCACATGGCCTCGATCGCGGGTCTTCCCTTCACCATACCGGAACCCGGAGGCAATGCGGCCGCGTCATCGGTGTAGAGTGACGCCACACCGGCGAAATCACCCTTGTTGAAGAACTCCATCCATCTCACATTCACCGCCTCGATTTCGGCCTTTTGAGCCATCGCCGGCGCGATCAGCCCAGCTAAGAAGCCAACCACCAGTGCAAACCTTCGCATGACCATGCCGCTCCCAATTTGATGTGAATTTTTGCGCTTCCGCGATTATCTAGCAAGACAGAAGCGACGTGCAAGCGGCTGCGCGGCCGTACGTCAGGATCGTCAGGATCGACAGCAGTGTCGGCGCCAACACAGCAGGTTTTCGAAATTCAAAACGCAGCCTAATGACTGAAAATCGACGGTACGCAGGGTGCTGACGCGATAGATCCCTCGCTGCAGAGCGGCGCAGAAGCATTGCGCGACGCATCGGTCCGACCGAGGCGCCGTGCTGGGGCTACTCGGAGGCGGCCGTGCTCGCCTTTTTAATCTCGATTTCCTGCGCCACATACACGATCGTCAGGAGTCGCTGGAAAAGGATGGCACGCGAGGGCGCCGGCAGGTCGTTAAAAGCCGCGTTCACAAAAGGCTCTACCAGTTCCGCTCCGTTAGCCTTCCACAGACACCAGCAGCATTCCATGAACTTCTTTTCGGCTACATCGCCACCAGCCGCGAAGAGCGGCTTAAGCTCTTTGATCGACAGGTCCAGAGACCGTATAAGCTCTGCGTCGACGGCGCTCTTTTCGAGCATGGCCGGCTCTCAATTGTTCTAAGTGGGACCTAAGCCTACTGCATACTTCCCAAGGCTCTTTGACACCAATGTCATTCAAATGAGTTCGGTTCCCGCAACAATAAGCCCGGATTCACATTAACTCATGGAACCCAAGACAAAATAAAGAGTCCGCCAGGGACTATTGCGCTTTCCTGCCAACGCGCGGATAAGTAACTCCTCAAGTTTTGGGAGGAACACGACCCTGCCTGAAGGCGGGGCTCTCCCCCTGGCTTCAGAGCTCGAGCCCAAATGACGGGGCTACGACCCTTTGAGGGGATTATTCCCTTAGCGCAATCATTCGGCGCATTCTCAGCGGCCGCCGATGTGCTGTCAATTGGATTGGGCCTCCATTTGCCATCGGGCCAATTGCAACTCGCCACACGCCATTCGCCTAGTGCCGGAAAAGCAATCATTTTATTGCACGCGTCATGTTCTTGAAAAGCGGGGCGTGTCTGAATGGAATGAGGGAACTTTGCGCAAGGCGGCCGGGATAAAATGCGACGTGCTTCAATGTCTACTGCGCGCCGTCGCACAAGCGCAATCCAGCAAACATCGCGAGTAGCAATCGAATAACAGACCTGGCGGGATCAGGTTTCAAACGCGGCTGCCTACGCACCTCGGCGAACAACGATTCTATTGATTCATAGCAAAAGCGGGTGCTATCAAGCCTCTAGAATGTGACGATGTTTTGCGTGGTGCTAATCGGCTGACGAAAAATGCGGCGACCATGACAAAGACAGGGAGATTTATGGACAAAGAGAACAAATGGCACAACGTCTCCTTCGACAGTGCCACCTATAGCATTTGTAAGGTGATGGCGGGGGCCAAAGGTCAATCAACTGCGAGCTATATGCGTGACTTGGTTCTCCTTGCTCTACATGGCGAATATGCCGATCAGTTGCGAGTCACTCAGCGAAAATTGTTGAAGGCATGCGGTTCCAAACCAGATAGCCGCTTAACGCAGCAACATCCCGCGCAGGCATCCGACGCACCGTCAGCCGCGCGGACGCAAATTGAACAAGATCTTGAAGATCGATCCCCAGCGTGACGACAACCCGAAATGAGCGACTGAGGCACCCATTTGGAGCAACGCGGTTTTGGACCAACGCGGTTTCGCGCGGTCAGCATTCGCCTATCGGGAATTCCGGAACGTCGGTGCGCGTGCCTGTCACTCTGGCTTGATTTTGGCTGCCCGGATCACCTTGCCCCATTTCTCGGTGTCGCCGGCGATGAGTTTGCCAAAATCGGCGGGCGAGCCTGCTAGCACTGTGCCGCCGAGGTCGGCAATTCGCCCCTTCATCTTGGGATCAGCAAGCCCCGCATTGATCTCCCTGTTGAGCTTGTCAATAATCGCGCGGGATGTGTTCTTAGGGGCCCCGATACCGAACCAGGTGCTTGCTTCGTACCCAGGCAGGAACTCGGCAACTGTCGGGATGTCCGGCAAGACCTCGGAACGCACCGCCGTCGATATGCCCAGGGCGCGCAGCCTGCCAGACCGGATATGCTCGATCGACGAGAATATCGTATCGAACGCCAACTGCACCTGACCGCCAAGAAGACCGGTCAGCATCGGTCCCGAGCCGCGATAAGGTATGTGGACCATGCTGATCCCAGTCATCATCTTGAACAGCTCGCTTGCCATATGAGCCCCGGTCCCGCTCCCCGGTGATGCCATGTTGAGCTTGTCCGGATTGGCTTTGGCGAAAGCGAGCAGTTCGGCCCCGCTCCTGGCTGGGACCGATGGATGCACCAACATGGCATAGTAAGTGCTGCTGATGCTTCCGACCGGGGCGATGTCGCGGAGGAAATTGAAAGGGAGATTGTCATAGAGCGTGGCATTGGCCGCGCTGCTGGTCGCAACCATCACCAGCGTGTAACCGTCCGGCGGTGATTTGACCACCGACTCCATGGCAATATTGCCGCTGGCACCTGGCCGGTTATCGACAATGAATTGCTGCTTCAAACGCTCCGACAACCATTGGCCAATGAGCCGCGCGTTGATGTCGTTCGGCCCCCCGGGGGCAAAGCCCACGACAATGCGCACCGGCCGCGATGGATAGGATTGGGCCCTCGCAATGCTTACGACCGCCGGTAGCGCGGCGGCGCCCGCGGCCAGATGCAGGAATGTGCGGCGAGGAAGTTTCATGGCTTTCCCTTTCAGGAAACAAAGAGGCCGCGCACTGATGCGCTTGCAGCTAAGGCGGATGTGAGTTGCGTCGAAATGCTCGCCGGCCGATGGCACCAACGCCGCCTTAAAAAATGAAGAGGCTTCGGCACGTCCTCTGGCAGCTCGAATGACAGGTTACCTCAGACTCGCGTGGATCGACCTGCTGACCTTACGTCGCGAAGCGTCTTCGAGCAAACTTCGACGTCTTCGAGAGTCGTAACGTTCCAAGGAGTTGAAACGCCGCCCGCGAGACAGCACTCTGGCCCGATGGACCCATCGCGCGCGCCTATCGGGCCAAGCAACTCAAAGCTGCGACTGACGGTGCGGACGAAGCGGCCGGCTGTCCCTCTAACATGTCCCAATACTGGCCTAACGATGCGGACGATCCACGGCAACGCGGAGCCGAGTTTGATGCACGCACGGACGTTCTGAACACGAAGTCTGCGCTTGTGCGGCGCAGGATCGATTTCTGATACGGCGCCGGGAACAATGTCTCCGCAAATGAATTTGTGAGTTGGTCGAGTGCTAATCCAAACTGGTGAATAACGCCGAGATATGCGGCGCGCTCTGTGTTCAAGATAACCGTAGTCGGACCGGTGGCGGAAAGTGGCCCGTGGTCTTGCTTCATTGGCAGCGCGCTATGATCTCCAGCAGCGGTCTGTTGCGATCAAGAGTTTGGGTGACGGCGGCTTTCGCATTATTGCTATTTGTTGGCATCGGGCGTGCCAATCCGACCTATGTCACGGCACAAATGTCTTCGGCTCCATCTGTCCCCGGAAAACCGGACGGGTCAACGAAATTGGCGGTCCAGCAAGAGGATGGCCGAACGTTTAAATTGCTGCGCGGTGAGTTTGTCCCAGTGCGCGTGACGTTTTTGACCAAGCGCACGGTCCATATCCAGACGCTGAGCAACGGACGCGGGGCCGATTTACCGGACTATATCCGCGTAAAAAGCGATCGTTCCTATGCACGTGTCGCTATCAATTGGGAGGCACGAGAGTCTGGCGCCACTTTCAAGACAGGAGACATGACCGTCGAGCTCGATCTGGAGCGAGACGGCGCCACAATCCAAGTGACCAGCTCCCAGACAGGCCTGATCACCAATTGGAATATCAATGCCGAGCGCCAGATCGCCGCGCTCGATCTCAGACCAGACGAGCATATCTACGGATTTGGCGACAAGCGCGCCGCCCTTGACCAGCGAGGGCACAGGGTTGAAATCATTAATCGCGACGCCTTCGCTAGCGAAACCAACGAGAGCTATAAGAGCATTCCGTTCTACATTAGCAGCAAGGGCTACGGCCTGTTTTTCAATAACTTTTATCCGTCAATTTTCGACATTGGCTCTACATCGCGAAGCCGGCTGCAGGTGAGGGCCACGGCCGGTGACATGGACTTCTATGTGTTCGTCGGCGAACCGAAGGACGTCATCTCGCAATACACGGAGCTCACCGGTCGCCCTGCCCTGCTGCCACGTTGGGCATTTGGCTATCACCAGGGTAAGGCCAGCTATAAGCGCCGTGACGCCTTCACGGTTGCGAACGAGATGCGCAGGAGAAAGCTGCCGCTTGACGTGATTTACTACGACGGCTGGGATCGCGAAACAACGACCAAATCATTCATCGATGCGCTATGGACGCAGTATAACGTCCGGCTGACTTATGGATTTGGCATGCCCATGTTCGGCAAGTATCCGGGCAATGACGACAGCACGTTGCTGCAGGACCTGGGCTCGAGGCGGTATCTCATGGTCGATCGCAATGGCCTTCCATCCGTCGCCCCCGATCAGCATGTTGACGTGAGCGGAGAACAAAGCGCCGTCGGATATCTGGATTATTTCTCTTCTTCCGCAGTCGAGCACGTGTTCGACGCCAAATGGAACGACCCAATACGCAATGGAGCGATTCTCGGGATGGTCGATTTTGGCGAGCTCGACCATCTGCGAAATGCGGAGAGCAAGTTCTGGCCCAGCCTCGGCATGTCGGTTGCGCAGACGCGAAACCTTTATGGGCTCGTCTATGCCCAATCGATCATCGACCAGGTCCAGAAGCGATATTCGGGCAGGCGTCCCACCGGCATGGTGCGGCCCGGATTTGCCGGGACCCAACGATTGGGCTGGTCAACAACCGGCGATTCGGTGCCAACCTATCGAAATTTCCGCGCTCACACGCGGGCCATGATCAACCTCACTCTCTCAGGCTTCTCCAATGTGGGACAGGATATCGGCGGTTGGGATCGAAAAGGGCCCGATATACTCTATGCGCGCTGGTTCGCAGCAGGGACCTTTCACCCGTTCATGTGGTCGCATGGTCAGGGCGACCACGAACCCTATTCGCACGGCGCCCAGGTCGAGAGCGCTGCACGGGAGTTTCTAGAGCTGCGATATCGGCTCATCCCGTATCTTTATTCACTGCATGAGCTCGCCCACCGGACCGGCATCCCAGTGCTGCGAGCGTTCCCACTGCAGGAGCCGGAAGAGCAGCTAGCGTATCGAATTGATGACCAGTATTTCGTCGGTGACCACATTATGGTCGCACCCTTGTTCACCGATAGGGGAGACCGCAAGGTCTATCTGCCCAAGGGATTGTGGTACGACTTTTTCGGCGAGGACATGCCGACGTCCGGCGGACGCGACATTCAGCGCAGATCAACCGCGCTCAACCGTTTGCCCGTTTATGTGCGTGCAGGCGCCATTCTCCCGCTTGGACCCGTCATGCAACACACCGGCGAGAAGCCGGTCGATCCACTCTCCATTCACATCTACAGCTTCAGCGCTGAAGATACAAAAGCCAGCAAACAAAACAACCGTTTCCAGGTTTACGACGATGATGGCATGAGCAATGAGTATCGGGACGGCAAGTTCGAACGCACCAATCTGCACTTTGAGCAGACAGCCGATTTAACCAAATTCGAGATTAGCCGGGAAAGCGGTAACCGGCGTTATCAATCCACCGCATCGCGAGCCTACACGCTATACTTCCACGGCATGGATGCGCCGGTCCACGGCGTGCGTCTTGACGGCAAGACGATCCCGCGCGCTCATGAGACCAAGAAGCCGACCGGCCCAACCTGGGACCTGGCTGACGGAGATGTTGTCGTTTCCGTGCCGCGGTCATCCAGACGCAAACACGTTGTCGAGTTTGGGGCCATTTCGCCCCTTCCGCGTTGATATCTCCTGAGCTAGCCTTGATGCCAGCTGCCAGAGGGAGGTGCCGAATCCCGACAATTTGAATGGGCAGCGCTGCTGCTATCGGCGTGCGTCTTCATTTCATCTCGCATTTGGACCGTCCCGCAATCGACGCTGCCAACGCATGGACATCTCATGAAACTCCCACGCCGCAACTTCTTACATCTGGCCGCAAACGCTGCGGTGCTGTCGGTAGCGCCGCGATTTGCTTGGGCGCAAACCTATCCGTCGCGTCCTCTACGCTGGATCGTAGGCTATCCAGCTGGTGGGGGCACTGACATCTTCGTCCGCTTGCTCGGTCAGCCGCTCACAGAGAGGTTCGGGCAGCCAATCGTAATCGAGAACCGGGCAGGCGCAGCCGGCAATATCGCGACTGAAGCCGTCGTGCGTGCGCCAGCTGACGGCCATACGCTTCTCGGCTTTGACGCGGCTGCCGCAATCAACGCGACACTGTATGACAAGCTCAATTTCAATTTCATTCGGGACATTGCAGTGGTTGGCATGATCCGCGGCCCCCTTGTCGTGCTGGTGCATCCATCCGTTCCAGCTAAAACGTTTCCCGATTTCATCGCCTTTGCCAAAGCCAATCCGTCGAAGATAAACATGGCGTCGGCTGGTAACGGAAATCCAACCCATCTGGCCGGCGAGTTGCTCAAGGCGATGGCGAAAATCGATATGGCACATGTGCCCTATCGCGGCGCCGCGCCCGCAATTTCAGATCTGCTCGGTGGCCAGGTGCAGGTTTATCTGGGCAGCCTGCCGGCAACGATCGAGCATATCCGAGCCGGCAGATTGCGCGCGCTGGCGGTAACCACGTCAACTCGTTTTGAAGGATTACCCGATATCCCAACTGTGAGCGATTTCGTACCGGGCTACGAGGCGAGCCAGTGGTTCGGCGCCGGTTTACACAAGAATACGTCCACCGCGATCGTCAACACGCTGAACAGCGAAATTAACATCGCTCTTGCAGACAGCAAAATGAAAGCACGGCTTGCCGATCTCGGCACGACCGTGTTTCCCGGATCGTCCGTCGAGCTTGGAAAGTTTGTCGCCGAAGAAACCGAAAAGTGGGGTACGGTCGTCAAATCATCTGGTGCCAAGCCGGACTGACTTACTATCCAGGATAAACTCGCCGCTTGTCGCTTCGGGGACAACACCAATGGCGGAACCATCGGTTCGACGCGCTGACTTTCTGATGACGCTGGCCTATGCAACAGACTTGGCCACGGGGCACTCGCGGGATTTCGCGCTACGATCCTGTGTGCTGGCGATGCGGCTCGCCGAG
>WNGB01009964.1_pt1 | contig 13251 bp, 17 predicted proteins | sample 5400681 | NCBI WGS metagenome assembly WNGB01 (sample SAMN13153367, study PRJNA577476) | soil metagenome | isolation source: 115 cm soil or saprolite under grassland replicate 2 | place: USA:California | collected 2016-06-15 | reverse complement strand
TTCCCCCCCACGCCGGTCGAACGCGTCGTACACGGCCCGGGTCGACCCCTTCGCGACATCGTGGGGCGAGAGCAGGAGAACGACGTAGTTCCGGGGCAGCTCCAGCGCACGCAGGATCGTTCCGTCCTCCTCGGCGAGCTTCGGCCCTGGGGTGAGGAAGAAGGGGACGTCGGCGCCGATTGAGGCGGCAAGCTCGTGAAGCCGGCCCGGATCGAGCGGCCGCGTCAGTGTCTCGTTCGCGAGCCGCAGGGCGACCGCGGCGTCGGCGCTCCCGCCGCCGAGCCCGGCCGCGACCGGGATCCGCTTCTCGATCCGGACACTCCACTGCAGCCTGCTGTTACTCACGCGCGCGAGCAGCTCGAGCGCGCCGCGGACGAGCGTGTCCTCGGCGAAGCCCGTCACGGACAGCCCTTCCGCCGGTTCCAGGTCGATGTCGTCGGCGAGCGCGAGCGGCTGCAGCACGCTGAGCAGCTCGTGCCTGCCGTCCTTTCGGCGCGGCCCGACGACGAGCGCCAGGTTCAACTTCGCCGGGGCGGAGGCGGACGCCACTGTCAGGAGAGAGCGTCGGCGAGGGCGACGAACTCGTCCGGCGCGAGCGCCTCGGCACGCACGTTTGCCGCGCGTCCGATCTTCCCGAGCGCGTCGGCCGCCTGTGCTCTGGACGCGAGGCCCGACAGCTCGACCGAGTTGGCGAGCGTCTTGCGCCGATGCGAGAAGGCGGCGGTGACGAGCTCCTTTACCCGTGCGAACGAGGGAGGGAGCGCGATCCGGCGGAAGGAGACGAGCGCCGAGTCGACCTTCGGCCGGGGGCGGAAGGCCGACGCCGAGACGGGGTGAAAGCCCGTCCGCTCGGCGGCGAGCTGGATGAGCACGGAGACGCCTCCGTAGGCCTTCGTCGACGGCGTGGCGAAGAAGCGATCCGCCACCTCGCGCTGGACCATTACGCACCAGAGCTGCACGCTCGGGAGCCCGTCCAGGCTCTCGACGACGACGGGCGTGGCGACGTTGTAGGGCAGGTTCGCGACCAGCTTCGCCGGCGGCGGGTCGAGCGCCGCGAGATCGACCGCAAGCGCGTCGCCGAACAGGAGCTCGACGTTGCCGCGACCCGCGAGCCGCTCGGCCAGATACGGCTCCAGCGCGCGGTCGAGCTCGACCGCATGGACGTGCGCGACGCGATCGGCGAGATAGCCCGTCAGCGCCCCGAGCCCCGGCCCGATCTCGAGCACGACGTCCTCCGGGCCGAGCTCGGCCAGCCGCCCGATCACGCCGAGGATGTTCTCGTCGACCAGGAAGTGCTGGCCGAGCTCGCGATTCGCCGTGACCGGCAGGCGTGTCATCCGAGCGAGAATGCCGCCGTCGCGTTGGCGTCGATGCGAGCGGCCAGCTCCGCCGGGTCCTCGCCCCGTGCCTCTGCCAGGGCCGCGATGGTATGAACAACGTTTGCGGGCTCGTTCGAGCGGCCGCGGAGTGGTTGCGGAGCGAGGTAGGGGCTGTCGGTCTCGGCGAGGATGCGGTCGGCAGGCACGCGCGCCGCCGCTTCGCGGAGCTCGGGTGCCTTCGGGTACGTGACGTTGCCCGCGAACGAGACGTAGTACGAGCGCTCGAGCGCGACCGGCAGCAGGCCGGGCGAGGAGAAGCAATGGAGGATTACCGTGCCGTCGAACCCGTCGAGCGCCTCGGCCGTCGCCTCGTCCGCGTCGCGCGTGTGGATGACGGCGGGCTTGCGCAGCTCGCGAGCAACCTCGAGCTGCCGCTGGAACAGCAAACGCTGAGCGTCGTGCGGCGCGTAGTCGCGGTAGAAGTCGAGCCCTGTCTCGCCGACGGCGACCGCGCGCTCGTGGCCGAGCAGGAGGCGAAGCTCTTCCACCCGCCCCGCCTCGTCTCCCCCTGCCTGGTGCGGGTGGATTCCGAGCGCCGCGAACACGCCCTGCTCGCGCTCCGCCACGATGAGCGCCGCGCGGCAAGAGTCGATCCCGGAGCCGACCGTGACGACGCGGTCGACGCCCGCGGCCCGGGCGCGCTCGAGGATCTCCTCCGGAGGATCGGCGCAGCCGTCGAGGTGCGCGTGCGTGTCAATCATGCTCGGCGTCCGAAGCGTCCTCCATTCGCGCGAGCTCCTCGGACACGACCTGCTCCGGATCGAGCTTCCTGAACAGGAGCTCCGGCTCCCGCAGCACCTGTCCAGGCGGAAGTGCGCTCGGCTCCCAGCGCCCGATCCAGCTCGCGTAGTCGCCGGTGAGGACGGCGTGCGAGCGCCCGTCGCCGTCCTCGTGCTCGCGGAGCTCGAGCGGCCCGGCGATCCAGCCCTTGTACCCGAGCAGCTCGTGCAGCCTCTGCGAGCCAAAAGGGAGGAACGGCGTGAACATGATCTTGAGGCTGTCGATACAGCGGAGCGCCACGTACAGGACGGTCGCGGCCCGCTCGCGGTCGCTCTTGACCAGGGCCCAGGGCTCCTGCTCGCTCGTGTACTCGTTCACGCGGGCGGCGAGCCCCATCGCCTCGGCCAGCCCCGCTCTGAACCGCGCCGCCTCGATCTGCTCGCCGACCGCGTCGAACCCGCTCTCGACCTCCGCCAGCAACTCCCGGTCGGCCTCGCTCAGCTCTCCCGGCTCGGGAACCGCGCCGAAGTTCCGGTAGGCGCTCACCAGCGTCCGGTTTACGAGGTTGCCCCAGGTCGCGACGAGCTCGTCGTTGTTGCGGCGGACGAACTCCGCCCAGGTGAAGTCGGTGTCCTGCGTCTCCGGCCCGGCCGCGGTCAGGTAGTACCTGAGCGCGTCCGCGTCGTAGCGGGCCAGGAAGTCCTTGACGAAGATTCCAACCCCGCGGCTGGCGCTGAACTGCTGGCGCTCCATCATCAGGAACTCGCATGCGACGACGTTGTCCGGCAGCGTCAGCGGACGGCCGGCACCGATGTCACCCCCCGTCCCGTAGCCGATCAGCTCCGCGGGCCAGATGATCGTGTGGAAGACGATGTTGTCCTTCCCCATGAAGTAGAAGTGGCGAGCCTCGGCGTCCTGCCACCAGTCCCGCCACGCCTCCGGCGTGCCTCGCGCATCGGCCCACTCGATCGCCGCCGAGAGATAACCGACGACGGCGTCGATCCAGACATAGATGCGCTTGTTCGGGTTCTCTTCGTAACCCGGCACCGGCACCGGGACACCCCAGTCGAGGTCGCGCGTGATCGGACGCTCCTGAATCTCCTTCACGAGCTCGAGCGAGAAGTTGCGGACGTTCGGGCGCCAGTAGTCCTTCGACTCGATCCACTCGAGCAGCCGGTCCTGGAACGCCGGCAGGTCGAAGAACAGGTGCTGCGTCTCGCGGAATACCGGAGTCGTCCCGTCGATCTTCGAGCGTGGGTCGATCAGGTCTGTTGGATCGAGCTGCTTTCCGCAGTTGTCGCACTGGTCCCCGCGCGCCTGCGGGAATCCGCAGTTCGGGCACGTACCCTCGATGTACCGGTCGGGAAGGGTGTGACCACTGGTGGCGGAGAACGCTCCGAGCGTGGTCTTCTCGAAGATGAACCCCTTCTCGTAGAGCGTCTTGAAGAGATCCCGGACGACGCGATAGTGGTTCGGCGTCGTCGTCCGCGTGAAGAGGTCGTAGCTGAGTCCGAGCGTGCGGAAATCGCTACGTGTGAGCTCGCTGTACTTGTCTGCAGCCTCACGCGGCGACAGCCCTTCTTCGTCCGCGATAACCATCACGGGCGTCCCATGCTCGTCCGTCCCCGAGACCATCAGCACGTCGTTCCCGCGCAGTCGGTGATAGCGGGCGAAGACGTCCGACGGAACGTAGGCCGCCACATGGCCGATGTGACGGGGCCCGGCCGCGTAGGGCCATGCAACTGCGACGAGGATTCGCTCTCGGCGCCGCTCGGACGAGGGGGGCATCCTTCCACCTTAGAGCCTCGGGAAACCGTGGCTCCTGCTCAACACCTGCGCGGTCGTCGACGGCCTCCATCGCGGCCTCAACTGGAGAAGCCGGTGAGGGCGGATCGAGGCGGCGCCCGGCGAACAGGAGCCCGCCGCCGAGGAAGGCGAGCAGCGCGAGACCGGCGCCCAGCGCGATCGGGATCAGGCCGGAGGCTGTGTGCGTTCTGCCACCGCCGTGGTGGGATGCGGAGCCGCCGGGGCGCAGATGGGTGTGCGAGCGGGCTCCGCGGGCGATCGCTGCGGAGCTTGCCCGCGTATGGGCCGGCTCGTGCCGCGCGGCGTGCGAATCGGTGTCGTCGCGCTCGACCCTCGGCGGTCGCGCGCCCGGGCCGAAGCCCGTGGTCGGGCTCGAGTGCCGCCCAGAGGGACTGTCCGCCGCTTTGGTTGCCGGCCCCGGCGTTGCCGCCAAGGAGGGCCGCGACACAGGCCTCGCTTCGCCCGCGGGGCTCCCGATGGCGCCGGCCGGAGGAACCGGCTTGCTCGCGGCGAGCGGGAGGTCGACCGTCTCGGCGATCGGAGCCGGCGTGGCGGTTGCGACCGGCGGCGCGTCGGAGACGGGCTCCGGCGAAGGCGGATCGGTCGCCTCCGGAGGCACCACCGGCGCGGCTGGAGCTTCGACGGGTGTCGGACCAGGCGCTGCACCGGAGTCGACCGACGGGCCCATCACTCCCGCACCCGAAGCCGTGGGCGGAAGCGGTGGGTCGGCGATCACCGCCGGAGGTGCGGGGGCCGGCAGCGAGGGCAGGGCCGTGTCCGTGAGGACCTGATCCGGCGCAGGCGACTCAGCTCCGACCGTGGAGGCATCCGCGATGGGCTCGCTCACGCTCTCGGAGACCGGCGCCGACGCATCGTCCGAGGCAGGAGCTTCGGCGGAGGGCTCCGCCGTGGCCGGATCGACCTCAGCGGCCGGCTCCACGGGCGACGCCTCGGGTTGGCCCACGTCTCCGGGCGCGGAGGACGGGAAATCGTCAGGAGCAGGGGCCTCGGCAGACACGGTCGTGTCCGGCGCCGGAGCTGGATCCTCCACCGAAGCCATGGGCTCTGCGCCGGGGTCGGACGCCGCAGGCTCGCTCGGCCCGGAGACAGGAGGCACGTCAACGGGGGCTGTGTCCTCCGAGCTCGCGGGAGCCTCCGAGGACGAAGGCTGTGGACCCTCGGCCGGATCCCCGCTGGTGACGGCCGGTGCCGTCCCGGTGCCGGAGACGCTCGGATCGGCCTCCACGGGTAGCGGATCGCCGCCGGGAGCCGACTCCTGCCGGCTCAACCCGACCTCGGCCGTGGCGGGGATCTGGATCCCGACTGCGGCCGGGTCGTCGGTGACCGGATCGAGGAGCGCCGGCGTCACCGCGCTCGACTCGGAGACCGGCGGCTCGAGCGCGACCGCTGGAGGCGGCGCCGCACCGACCGGGTCCGATGGAGGTGCGTCGGTCACGATCGGCGGCGGAGCGGGCACGACGTCCGCGGGCTGACCGGTCGCCTCCGGCGGAGGAGCGGGGCTCGCTTCGGGGACAGCTCTCGGGGGAAGGAAGGCAAGCGGATCGACATACCCCTGCGCGTCGGCGGTGATGCGGACGCCCATGTGGACGTACGGCTCAGGCCACTCCACGTCGCCGCTGGGGCCGATCGAGCCGACCGAAGCGCCTTCGGTCACCGTGGCGCCGCGCGCGACGCCGATCGTCCCCAGATGGGTCAGGGTGACCGAGTACCCGTCCGTCGTCTGAATCGTCACACTTTTGCCACTGCTCGGTACCGATCCCGCGAAGGACACGGCCCCGCCCGCAGGCGCGCGGACATCGGAGCCGGACGCGCCGGCGACGTCGATTCCACGGTGCTGCCCGGCCGCGTAGGGATGGGTCCGGTCGAAGACGAAGGGTTGGAGCAGCGCCCCGTCGGCGGGCCACGTCCATGCGCCGGCCACCGGGGCCCAGACGAGGACGGCGAACGCCGCCGCCGTCATCAGCAGGAGTCGTTTCATCACTTTCACCAGCCTCTCTGTTGTCATGCTTGAAAACGAGCCGGGCCACGCTAGCAACGCGGTCGGACGTTGTCAAAGCTGGCTACAGAGAGCCGCGATACAGGCTATTGCGCGACACGCCGGTGAGACGGGCGACGACGTCTGCCGCCCGCCTGCGCCCCACTCCGGCGCCAACGAGCTCGGCGACGGCGGCGGCGGCTTCCGACTCGCCGGCGCCGTCCGCCGCGACCTCGCCCGGACCGATCACGAGCGTGATCTCGCCCTTCGGCGGCTCGGCGAACCGGGTCGCCACCTCGCCGGGGAAGCCGCGGACGACCTCCTCGAACCGCTTGGTCAGCTCACGGCAGACCGCGATCGGCCGCTCGGGAAGGCCGCGCGAAAGACTCGCCAAGGTCCTCGGCAACCGCTTCGGAGACTCGAATGCGACCGCAGCATGCGGCCAGCGCCCAAGTTCCTCCCACAACGCCGCGAGCGCGCGCTCGCCCCGCGGCAGATAGCCGAGAAACTGGTACCGCTCGGCACCGAGACCGCTCGCCACCAGCGCCGTCTCGACCGCGGAAGGCCCCGGAAGCACGGTCACGGGAACGCCCGCCTCGAGCGCCGCCGCCACCAGCCGGGCACCCGGATCGTTGATTCCGGGCAGGCCGGCATCGCTCACCAGCGCCACCTCTTCCCCGGCGAGTAGGCGGGGGAGGAGCTCCGCCGTCCGCGAGGCTTCGTTGTGCCGGTGGTAGCTGACGAGCCGCGCTTCGACGCCATGCCGCCGCAGCAGCGTGGAGGTGCGGCGCGTGTCCTCGCAGAGGACGAGCTCGGCGAGGCGCAGCTCGTCGAGCACCCGCAGCGTGACGTCGTCGAGGTTGCCGATCGGGGTCGCGCAGACCGCGAGCGGCATCAGGCGTTCCCCTCGATCAGCGCGCTCATCCGCTCCGGGCGATCCGGATCCTCGAGTGGAAGCTCGGCCGCGAATTCCCCGGCTCTCGGAAAGCCCGTCGCCCCGATGCGGCGGACCGCGTCTTCGACGTCGTAGCCCGTCCGCCGGAGGTCGATCTCGGGGCCGGCGAGGAGCCAGTACGCGCCCGGCGCAGCCTCGTACGGCGCGCCGACGCTGCCCGCGTTGACGACTCGTACGCCGTCCACCGACCGGTCGAACTGGACGTGGGTGTGACCGCAGACGACGACGCGTTCGTCGACGCTCTCGACCAGCCGCCGCAGCCGCTCGTCGGGCGTCACCTTCGTGATCACCAGCTCGTCGCTGCCGGGCGCCCCGTGGCAGAAACGTACGGAGCCGAGCCCCTCCACGTCGACGACGACGTCGAGCGGCAGACCGGCGAGGAACGAGAGGTCCGCCGCTCCGAGCCGCTCGGCCACCCACAGCCGGCTCCGCTTCCAGAGCTCGAGATCCCCGCCCGGGAAGCCGGCGAAGTCGAGCACGCGGTCGGCGTTGCCGCGGACGAACCGGAGCGACACGGACTGGGACCGCAGCAGCGCGAGCGTCTCTCCGGGCATCGGCCCCGACGCGACGTCGCCGCCGAGGACAATCGTGTCCACGTCCTCCCCCTCCAAGTCGGCCAGGACCGCCTCCAGCGCGGGCAGGTTGCCGTGGACGTCGAAGAGCCCGGCGACCCTCATCCGCCGAGGTCGATCCCCATAACCGGAGTGATTCGACCCCAAGCGCTTGGCTCGCTGTCGCGGAGGTAGCGCGCGCCCATCCTCTCGTAGAAGCCGACCGCGTTCGGGTCGGCCTCCCATTCCAGACGCCGTGCCCGTAGCGCCTCGGCTCGCTCGGCCGCGAAGGCGAACAAGGATGATCCCACGCCCTTCCCGATCCACCGGGGCTCGACCCAGAGCTCGTCGAGCACGCAGACGTCGCCTTCGGGCATCAGCGACGCATACGCGACTACCTTGCCGTCCGCCTCGGCCACGTAAAGCTCTGTCTTCCGCGAGAAGTCGAGCCCGGCTCCCCACCGCCGCACAAGCTCGAAGTCGTAGCCCCAATGGGCCTTGGACGCGATCGCGATCTCTCGCAAGCGCTCTTCCTCCCCCACACCGGCTGGCCGGATCCGGATCACGGCGCGTCGAGCGTCTCGAACGCGACGAGCGCGGCACCGACGAGCCCGGCCTCCGGGCCGAGCTCGGCGTGGACGATCCGGACGAGATCGCGTGCGGGCTCGAGCGCCTCCCGGCGCATGACCTCGCGCGCGGGACCGAGGACGAGGTCACCCGCGGCGGCGAATCCTCCCCCGATCACGACCAGCTCGGGATTGAAGATGTTGACGAGCGAGCCGATGCCGCTGCCGAGCTTGCGGCCGATCTCCGCCAGTGCCTCGACCGCGGCCACGTCGCCGTCTTGCGCCTTCCGGACGAGGTCGTACGCGTTCGCCTCCGGCCCGAGCAGCTCCCGCGCGACCTTCCCGGCGGCGGTTCCGGACGCGAGCACCTCCAGGTGCCCGCGCCCCGTACAGACGCCCTGGCAGGGCGGGCCGTCGTGCTGGATGACGATGTGCCCGAGCTCGGCAGCCGCCCCGACCGAGCCGCGGTAGGGCCGGCCGTCGAGGATCAGCCCGCCCCCGATCCCGGTCCCGAGCGTCAGCATCACCATGTGCCGCGTCCCGCGGCCCGCGCCCACCACCCATTCGGCGATCGTGGCGGCATTGGCGTCGTTGTCGATCCCGACCGGAAGGCCGAACCGCTCCTGCATCCGGTCGCGGAAGTCGAGGTCCGCGAGCGGAAGGTTCGTGGAGAAGACCGCGCGCCCTCGCACCTGGTCGACCGTCGAGGGGATCCCGAACCCGAGCGCCGCCACACCATCGTCGCTGAGGAGCTCCTCGACGACGGCGTCGAGCCTCGAGAGCAGCTCGGCCTGCGACGAAACGGGGGTGGGATGCTCGACACGACGCAGCACGCGGCTCTCCCGGTCGACGACCCCGGCCAGGATCTTCGTGCCGCCGAGATCGACGCCGATGACGGAGGTGGGCTCCACCGGGACGGCTACCATAACCCGCCGAATGACGCCCGCCGGCGGAGAGAAGCCCTATCGGGTCTACCGCGGGGGACGCATCAAGGGGAAGGTCCCCACCCTCACGAGAGAGCAGCGGACGAGGACCCTCGAGCGCGAGGGCCGCACCAAGCGCCGCGCGAAGGGAAGGGTCGAGGACGGCCGCCCGAAGCGGATCCGGACGGGCCTCCCCTGGTACAGGCGCTGGTCGTGGAAGCGCTGGCTCGTGATCGGGATCGCCACCCTGTTCACGCTCTGCCTGATCTGGGGGATCGCGAGCTACTTCTCGTTCCGAAGCGGCGTGATCGCGGCCAACGACCGCCTCCCGAAGGGAGTGAAGAAGGCGCTCACCCACCAGGACGGCCTCCTGCTCTCCCACTCGACCAACATCCTCCTGCTCGGCACCGACTATGCCAAGTACCGCGCCGGCAATCGCCATTCCGACTCGATCATGATCGTCCACACCGACCCCGACCACCACCGGATCGTCTACCTCTCGATCCTGCGCGACCTGCGGGTCGAGGTGCCCGGCCACGGGACGCAGAAGATCAACGCGGCCTTCCAGTACGGCGGCCCGCGGCTCGCGATCAGGACGATCAGGTCCGTCACCGGGATCGCGATCAATCACATCGTCCTCGTCGACTTCTCCCAGTTCAAGAAGCTGATCGACGATCTCGGCGGAGTGACGATCGACGTCCCCGCGAAGATCCGCTCGAACAAGTTCGACTGCCCCTTCAAGACCCAGGCGCAGTGCGACCGCTGGCCGGGCTGGCGTTTCGCCAAGGGGCCGCAGGAGATGAACGGGATGCGCGCGCTCGTCTACTCGCGCATCCGCGAGAACCTGCTCGACCCGAGCGAATCGGACGCGACGCGGGCGATCCGGCAGCAGCAGGTGATCCAGGCGATCTCGAGCAAGCTGACGAGCTTCGGCACGCTGTTCAAGATGCCGTTCATCGGCGGCGACCTCGTCCGCCCGGTGGCGACCGACCTCACCGCCGGCCAGTTCGTCCAGCTCGGCTGGGTCAAGTTCCGCGGCCACACCCTGCGCTGCCGCCTGGGCGGGACCGCGGACGGCACGGGCTACATCATCGCCGACGAGGAGAGCCGGGCCGTGATCCAGATGGTGCTCGGCAAGTCCGCCGCGCAGCCGCCGATTCCCGGGTCGCTGTACGGCTCCGGTTGCGTCAGCGGGAAGGCGCAGCTCTGAAGCACTTCTGTAGCACAATTCATGCTACGGTCTGGGTGTGTCGCGTTCGCTTCACGTCCGTCTCGACGACGAGGCAGCCCTGGCCCTCGATATCGTCCGCAACTCGATCGGGATGACCGATTCCGAGGCCGTTCGCACGGCGCTGCGGGAGGCGGCCGAACGCCGCCGCCGGCGAGCTGCGCTACGGGAAGAAGCGAAGCGCCTCGCCGCCGACCCGGACGATACGCGCGAGCGCCGTGCGGTGATGGCGGACATGGATGCGCTCGCGCCCGAGTGGCCTCCCGAGTGACGCGCGGAGACGTCTATAGCGTTCATCTCCCGCGCGCACGCGGCCACGAGCAGAATGGCTCGCGGTGCGGAGTGATCGTGCAGACGGACGAGCTCATCGATCTCTCGACCGTGATCGTCGCCCCAACGTCCCGCAGCGCCGCACCGACCTCGTTTCGACCGGAGATCGACGTCCGGGGCCAAGCTACGCGAGTGCTCGTCGAGCAGCTCCGCGCGGTCGATCTCGACCGCCTTCGCGAGCAGGTCGGGCGACTGTCGTTCTCTGAGCAGCGCGCCGTCGACGACGCGCTGGCGCTCGTGCTCGGCATCTAGAAGCTACTCGCCGAGCATCCCGGCGACGGCCGTGACGAACCGCTCCGCGTTGTCGACGACAAGCCGGGCCTGCTCCTCCGAGGCCGGTCTGGCCTCGTAGTCGCCCAGCTCCCGGATCTGTTGCGCGCGCCTTGCCTCCGCCACGAGCTCGGGATCGAAAGCCCCTCCGGTCGCGAACTCTTGCTCGAATGAAGTCCATACCCCGCTGTGGGTCTTCGCGTACAGGTCACGCTCGCTGAGCGCCGCCCGAGCCGCATAGAGCATCGCGTAATAGGCGGCACTCGCTGCGTCGGCGAGATGGCCTGACGCAAGAGCGTCGCGCGCCCCGAGGAGCCGCTCCCGAGCCTGGTCCATGAACTCCTTCGAGCGTGGGCTCATCGCACGGCCCGAAGGTCGACCTTGTCCCGATCGACCTCCTGGATGTAGAAGGACTTGATCCGGCGGCGGCCCTCGAGCCACTCCGGGTCGAAGAGTTGGAAGGAGAACCAGAAGGAGCTCGCGCCTTCGTCCTGGGCGGCCTGCCAGAGGGCGCGGTTGACGAGGTCCCAGTCTTCGTCGCCTCGTCGGGTGACAACCATGACGTCCACGTCGGACTCCTCGCGACGCGGCTCGCCACGTGCGCGGGATCCATAGAGCCACACGTCGACGAGGTCGTGCCCGAGCCGCTCCTCCAGCAGACCGAGGAAGCGCGAGAGCGTGCGCCGCTCGACCTCGCTGAGCGTTGTGCCCTCGAGGCTGTCGACGCTCGCCATGACCGCAGTGTAGGGAGGGCGGAAGTCAGCCGAGCGATCACGCTTGCAGGCCGTGAGACCCGTGTCCTCGCCGACCAGACGACCGCGGTCGATCCGCAACGACTGGGCCGGTCGGCAGGACGGCTCGACGCCGACGAGCTGCAAGCGGTCGACGAGGCGCTCGCGCTCGTGCTCGGGCTTTGACCTCGAGCACAAGAGCATGGGGCAGGTCGCGTCCGAGCTGCTGGCGCGAGCTCTGCGCGAAAGGGATCGCGGGAGCACCGAGTCCCCGTTCCGCTGGACCCACCGCGATCTCGGCGTCCCACGCGTCGATCTCGAGGACAAGGAAGCGGTCCGCGCGATCCTCGACCGCGCGTGAGCGTCACCGTCGACGCCAACGTCCTCGTCTATGCGTCGAACGAGGCCGATCCGGTCTACGAGCCCGCCCTCGAGCTGGTCGAACGGCTGGCGGCCGGGCCCGGGCTCGTCTACCTGTTCTGGCCCGTCCTGGTGGAGTACCTACGGATCGTCACGCACGCGGCGATTCTTCCTCGCCCGCTGAGCGCCCGAGACGCCGTCGGGAACGTCGATTCCTTGCTGGCGCAGCCCCACGTGCGGACACCCGGCGAGCTCGACGGCTTCTGGGACGTCCTTCGAGCGGCGGGGGCCGACCGTGCCCGCGGCAACGACGTCAGCGACCTGCACCTGGTCGCCCTGATGCGCCAGCACGGCGTGTCCACGATTTACACGCGCGACCGTGGATTCCGGCGGTTCGAGGGCCTCGATCCCCGCGATCCGTTCGCGTCCTAGAAGCGCCCGAGACGGCGAGTAAGCTTTCACCTATGCAACTGACCGCGGCCATCACTCACGAGCCTCCCTGGTATGTGGCCCGCTGCCTCGAGGTCGAAGTGGCGAGCCAGGGCGAGACGGTCGATGAAGCTTTGGCGAACCTCAAGGAAGCGCTCGAGCTCTACTTCGAGGATGCCCCGGCTCCGGACGTGATCGGGCCGCCGATCATCGCCTCGGTCGAAATCGCTGCGTGAGCCCACGCCTTCCGGTCGTCTCTGGATCGGAAGCGGTGCGGGCGCTCCGAAAGGTCGGCTTTGCGCGGGTGAGTCAACGCGGCAGTCACATGAAGCTCAGGAGCGCGGCAGGAAGAACGGCCATTGTTCCGCTTCACCAAGAGCTCGCTCCAGGGACTCTGCGCTCAATTCTCCGGCAGGCCGGCCTCTCACCGGACGAGTTTGGGAAGCTCGTCTGACAGGCCCCAGATGTTGGCGGTTGCCTCACCTTCACGGCCGGGACCCACAGCAACGACGCCGGCGACCTGTACCTGGTCGCGCTGATGCGCCAGCACGGCGCGTCCACGATCTACACGCGCGACCGTGGATTCCGGCGGTTCGAGGACCTCGATCCCCGCGATCCGTTCGCTCCTTAGAAGCACCGGCGTCGAGCTCTCGGATCTACTTGCGATCCGCGGGCGCGGCTGTCGCCATTCCCATCGCCTCGGCCGCGGCCAGCAAGCGGCGGTCATAGCTGATCAAGACGCCGAGGTCCTCGCCTAGCTCGAGCGCCGTCGCGAGATGGATCGAGTCAAGAGAACGAAGCGGTGCAGGGTCGATCTCGACTGCGCGCTCGAGGATGGGCTCGGCCAACGGAATCAAGGCAACGTCTCTGAGCATCGCGGCGGCCCGCTCGAATGCTTTCCGGTCCGCCTGCCGGGCAGCTCTCAACACCTCGACGCGGAGCAGGCGGCTCGAAGCTCGCTCGGGCCACTCTCGAAGCCGCTCGATCAGGGCCGGCGTCTCGTCCTC
>WNGB01009962.1_pt1 | contig 13251 bp, 10 predicted proteins | sample 5400681 | NCBI WGS metagenome assembly WNGB01 (sample SAMN13153367, study PRJNA577476) | soil metagenome | isolation source: 115 cm soil or saprolite under grassland replicate 2 | place: USA:California | collected 2016-06-15 | reverse complement strand
TGGTCAGCCGCTGCTGAGCTACCAAGTGATCGTCAACCTGATCGCGGCGACGGCCACAGAAACGGGGCTCAAGGTGCGGGCCGAGTTGGACCCAATGACCTACCCGGCCGGGATCAAAGTCAGCGACGCCGTGATCAAGGGGCTGAAACTCAAACCGGCGTCCTTTCATGGGGACTGGAACTACAGTTTGCTGCCAAACACGGGCCCTGCTTGCCGCGAGAAGTGAGACACTTATTTCCTGACAGGCCCTAACTGACGAGCCTGGGGACGTCAACGAGGTTCAGGCGCCGAGCGACCTCGCTCGGTGCTGGGACCCACACAACAAAAAGGCGCGGCGGAGATCACCGCCGCGCCTCCGGGGGGCTACCTCCCGCCCGTCCTCACTTGTCGTTGTTGTGCGGCACCTTCACGGTCGCCATGGCCGTCGCGGTGTTGCCCGCGGCGTCGCGCGCCCGGTAGATGACGTGGTAGATCCGGTCGTCGCCGGTGCCGCTCCGCTCGGCGCGCAGCTGGAAGCTGCGGTCGTCGGTTCCTGGATCGGCACCCTGGATGTCGCCCGCCGTGTTGCCGTCGCCGATCGCGTTGTCCGGCTCGTTGGAGTCGATCGAGACGAGCTCGACGGTCGGGTTCGGGTCCTTGTCATCCGAGACGGTCACGGTCGTCGTCACGTCGACCATCCGGTGGTCCGGCGGCCAGAGGACCGAAGGGTTCAGGGTCACGGTGATCGACGGCGGCGTGTTGTCCGCCGTGTAGCCCTCGAACTGGCTGGCCCGGAAGGCCGGCGTCTCGAAGGCCCGCGCCGCCACCAGGTTGAGCCCCTGCCCGAAGAGCAGGAGATCGGTGACGAAATACGGCCCGTCGACTCCGTTGCGGCCGATCGTCGCGCCGTCGAAGAAGAAGGTGATGAAGTTGCTGCCCACGTTGAAGAAAGCCGCTCCCGAGCCGAAGCCCAGCTCGCGGCCGTTGACGTCGCGCAGCTGGCCCGACCACTGGTAGAAGCCGGCGCGGTCCGCCTCGACCTCGACCCTCACGTCCAGCCGGTCGTACAGACCGTTGCCGTTGAAGTCGACGCCGGTCGCCGTGCCGTTGCCGGTCAGACGCAGCTGCGTGTGCTCGAACTGCAGATAGGAGTAGGCCGCGGTCTGGTGCGCGTTCGCGGCTTCCGCCACCGGCAGGAGGGCGAGGCCGCTCTCCTCCGCGATGCGGACCACGGACAGCGTGTAGGGACCGTTGGCCCGGTTCTGGAAGATGGTCTTGCCGTCGAAGGCCAGGGTGACCGTCGCCGGTCCGGCCGCGAGGCTCGCGAGCGTGCTCACCTCCTGCCGGTTGCCCGCCGTGTCGGCCAGCACGCCGAACACCCGGTAGCTGCCCGCCGCGGTGACGTTCAGATCCACGTCCACGTCGAGCTTCTCATAAAGGCCGTTGCCGTTGGTATCGCGGCCGGCGTCGCGGAAGCCCGAGAAGGTCGTGCGGCTCGCACTGGCGGTGGCCAGGCCGAAGTCCTCACGGCTGAAGGCGGCGCCTCCAGAGGCTCCGGTGGCGGTGAAAGCGACCTTGTAGAGACCGGGCTGCGCCGCGGTGAGGCGGCCGGAATAGATGCCGTCGCCGGCCGTCACGTCCGCGCCGGCGCCGTCGTCGGCCAGCGGGAGATCGACGAACGAGCCGTCGGGATGGACGATGCGGGCCTTGACCGTGGCACCGAGGAGCGGAGCGCCCGCCTTGCGGAGCGTCCCCACCAGGGTGAGAGGATCACCGGCGTGAACTGCCGGGTTGGCGAAGGAGCCCGCGAAGGAGATCGCCGGCGTCTCGATCCAGGCGTTGACCGCATAGGCGGCCGGGGATGCCAGGGCGGCGCCGCGGACCTCCACCGTCCAGACGCCGACCTCCGTCTGATTCAGGCCATAGACCGCGACGCGGCCTCCTTCGATGTCGGTGTTCTCGAAGTCGATGTCGGGATCGGACGCGGCCACGGACGGATCGATCCGCTGCCCCGACGGGGTCACCAGATCCACCTCCACGTCGCCTCCGGAGTAGAAGATGGAGAAGAGGACCGGCCGGTTCTCCTCGATCGGCACCAGTTGGGTGGCCACGTCTCCCTGCGCGAGCTGGCCGCCGACGGTGGCCGTTCGCGCATAGAAAGGAATGTCGGCCGCCGCGGTGACCAGAGACCGGCCGTACTGCCGCACCGGACCGCCGTACCCGTTGTAGACCGCCATCGAGCTGTGCAGGCCGCTGTGGGTGGCTTCCTTGTTGCCGCCCGACGACCCGAACGTTCCATTGCGCGTGTACGACAGGACATGGACCGACCAGATGGGCACGATGGTGTCCCCTCGGCCGGCGATCGCCAGCATCAGCCGCTCCTTCACCCGGCAGAACGGGTTGTACCAGGGGCAGTCCGGATCGTAGTCGCCGGCGATCGCGTTGTACTCCACGTCCGGGTTGTGGCCGTGGAAGGCGTTGTACGTCGCCATGTATGGTGTGGTGAGCTGGACCCCGGCCGGCCCGGCCAGCGCATTGATCAGGATCGTGATCAGCGGCCCGAGCAGGCCGACGGAAGCCGCCTGACCGGCATCGGCCAGCGGGCTTCCCCCGTTCGGGGTGCCGAGCTGGATGATGCGGTCCACCGTGTCGCGGTTCTCGACATAGTGGCGGGAGTCCAGGCCGCCTTTGCTGTGGCAGACGATGTTGACCTTGTCCACGCCCCAGCGCTTCAGGTTGCGGTCGACCACGACGCCGATCTTGGCCGCGTTGTTGCCGATGCTGTCGAGGTTGCCCATGTTGAGGTCGTTGTCGGTGTAGATGCCCAGGCTCTTGAGCTGCGGCACCCAGACGTTGTTCCAGATCCCGCCCTCCGACAGGATGCCGTGGGCCATGATCACCGGCCGGGCCATCTCGAAGGAGAGCGCCGCCCAGTCGATGGCGGTGCACCAGACGAGCTCGCCGTTGGCCGTGTCGATGTCGATGCGGATCTCGTTGTCCACCGGCTGCGCCTCGCCGTTCGTCCCCGGATCGGAGGCGAACTTCACCCACTCGATCGGGACGTTGAAGGCGTTGAGCTTCCAGACGTTGTTGGAGCCGGTGAGGTAGGTGCTCGGCACCACGTGGCCGTTGAAGGTCACGATGTCGCGCTCCGGGTTGTAGGGCGGCACGAAGGCGTCGAAGTCGACGTCATAGGCCGGCATCCGGATCGTCGCGGTCTCGGAGATCAGGCCGTTCGCCTTGAGCTTGTTCCGGTTCGCGTCATCGAGGACGCGGTCGACTTTGATGTTGAAAACGAGCGGGCTGCCGTCGCGGAAGGTGCAGCCGGTGTCGAGACCACCGCCGGTGTCGACCACGAAGTTGGTGTCGTTCTCTTCGGGCGGATCGAAGGGAGAGCTGCCGAAGTGGGACGCGGAGAGCTGTTGCGAGATTCCGGGACCCTTGAAGCCGAGGTGGCCGGGCCGCGAGTCCTGGGCCAGGAGCAGCGCACCGGGAGCAAGGAGGAGAAGCAGGACGAGGACGATCGTCGCTCGGCCGCGATACGAGAGCGTGTGCATGAAGGGAACCTCCGTCAGAGAAAGGAACTGCTGAGACAAATACGGGGAAGAGCCTATTCCCAAGAATGCATGAAGTCGCCACCTGTCGGAGTGAGCGATTTGCTGAGGGAAGGCCGCCCTTTGGGGTAGGGGAGGGGGCGGAGTGCTACGATGAGGCGATGCAGGTCCTGGATGACGAGATCAAGCGCCGGGCGGAGCCGATCGAAGGGATCTCTTCCCTCCTCGTCTTCGGCTCGCGAGCCCGCGGCACCGAGCGGCCGGACAGCGATCTGGACGTGGCCGTCCTGCCGTCTGTAGGGGATGATCCGACAGCGAGGAGAAAGCTTCAGACCGGTCTCGCCGTTGCTCTCGCCGAGCTGGCCCCGGACGGCCGGGTCGACGTGGTCCTCCTCGACGAGGCGACGGATCTCATCCGGCAGCGGGTGCTGGAGTCGGGACGCCTGTTGATCTGCCGCGACCCCGTGGCCTTCCGCGACCTGCGGGTGCGGACCATGCGCGAATACGGCGACCGCGAATGGGTCCGTGAGCTCATGATGGCCGCCCAGAAACGGCGCCTGGAACAAGGGGAACCGAGTGGTCGATCGCCACGCGCTCTCGAGTCGCTTGGACGCGTTGGAAGGCTACCTCGCTGAGCTGCGCTCGTTCCGGAGCGTCAGCCGCGAGGACTTCGTCCGCGAGCCGGCCCTGCATCACCTGGCGGAACGCTATCTGCACCTGGCTTGCGAGTCCGTCCTGGACATCGCCCATCATGTCATTTCCGACCAAGGCTATCGGCAGGCCCAGAGCTACAAGGACGCGATCGATGTCCTCAGCGACGATACGTTAATCGACCGGGAGCTCGCCGACCGCCTCAAGGGCTGGATGGGTTTCCGGAACGTTCTGGTGCATCTGTACCTGGCGATCGACCACGGCCGCACCTACGATGCGATCCGTGACGACCTGGGCGACCTCGAGCAGTTCGCGGCGGCCATGGCCCGGCTGCTCGGGGATGCCCGCCATGGCTGCTGAGATAAGATCGCTGAACGAGCAGATCGAATGAATCGCGACAGCATTCTTGAAACCCTGGAGGCTCACCGGGATCAGCTTCGGGCCTTGGGTCTGCACCGGATCGGTCTGTTCGGCTCGCATGCTCGCGGAGAGACACGACAGGGCAGCGATCTCGACTTCCTCGTCGAGTTCGCGCCGGGCGCAAAGACGTTCGACAACTACATGGATCTGAAAGCCATTCTCGAAGATCTTTTCGGTGCCCCCGTCGATCTCGTCATTCTCGAAACCCTCAAAGCTCGTCTCCGCGAGGGCATCCTCCGGGAAACCGTCTATGCCCCGGGATTTTAGAGTCTACCTGGACGACATCCTCGAGGCCCCAGGCACCACCAACACCGGCATGCATGCAACGAACGAACAGCTCCCCCCTCTCCCGGGGGCTGGGTGGGAGATGGGAGAGGGGGGCCGGGGGGGTGAGGTCGGGCGGGCGGAGACCCCAGATACCCAGGTGGCAACCCGCCCCACCGTGGTGCCAGAGGGGGGCAAAAGCCCCCCTCTGGACTCCCCCCATCCAATCAGATGGTCCAGAGATTCAGAGGCCAGAGGGTTCAGAGATCAGAGGAGAATGGAAGCAGCACCAACCGGAGACCTATGAACCCGTAGCGGTACCACGGGTCGTCCCTGTAGCGGACGGCGCAACGCACGCCCCAGTCGTCATCGAGGAAGGCGCCCCCACGCAACACCCGGAGGACTTCAGACGATTCTGCAAGATCTTCGCGCCCGTCGGCTCTCACGTACGGATAATCCTTCAGGACACTTCGCGTCCACTCCCACACGTTCCCACTCATTTCCTCGCAGCCATAGGGGCTCACCCCCAAGGGAAAACAGCCGACCGTGCTCGTGCCTGAGATCCCCGTCCCTCCATAGTTGGCCTTCTCCGGATCGGCATCTCCTTCCCACGGGTACACCCGGCCGTCCTCGCCACGCGCCGCCTTTTCCCACTCCGCCTCCGAAGGCAACGTCACCCTGTAGCCACCACCCTCCGCCCAACCCCAATCGCCGAGACGCTCCTGCACCCAGGCGCAATACGCCAGAGCGTCCTTCCAGGCTACAGACGTCACCGGGTGATTCGACACTCCTTCGAGACTTGCAGGGTGCGTTTCGTACCCCGTGCTCTCCACAAAGACGCGGTACTGGGCGACGGTCACAGGGTAGCGGGAGATGAAGTAGCGCGGCAGCTCCACTTGGTGCTGGGGCGACTCATTCTCGAGAGTCTGCGAATCGGAAGGATCGCTTCCTATCACGAACGTCCCCGCCGGTACCTCGATGAATCCCAGGAGAGGCTCTCGCGGCAGAAAACCGCGCTCCAGATCGAACCGCGGATCGCCCAGCCGGGCCAACGTCTTCCCCGCGAGGGCGCGTTCGCTCGCGGGAAGGACGTCCGTCCGCAACAAACGGACATGCCAGCGCCGCAGCCTCTCCAGCTTCGCCTCATCGGCAGGATCGACGGTCTCGAGGTCCGCCGATTCCACGATCACCTGGCCCGCCAGGTGGGCTCCCCAGGCGTCGTCCACCTCGCTCTCCTCCGCCGGTTCCCGAGGACACAGGCAATCCGCCAGGGACCAGACGGCGAAGGGTGCGCCGCGCGCCGCCTTCGCAGCGGCCAGGAGGACGACCTCGCGCCAGCGTCCCGGATCCTGCCGGCCGAGCGCCGCCAGCTCCCGGGGAAACCCCTTCCTCGTCAGGTAACAGGCCGCGAGATACTCCTGGAACGTCCGATGAGGAAAGGTGTAGACCTCGACACCCCGCGGCACCAGAAGGCCGGCGCGCTGGCTCAGATAGTCCACCAACTCCGCCGGGTTCGGATTGGTACCCGGCTTGCGCCCCAGCCGCAACAGGCGCGAGACCAGCTCCCCCTCGGCCACGTCGGCCGTCCCCGCCAGCTCCCCGCGGGAATGCACCTCGAACGCCATCTCCTCCAGCACCTGCCGCACCTGCTCCTTGTCCACCGCGAGGTATTGGGCCACGCTCGTCTGGAGGAATACCGGCTGGCCCTGGGCGTTGCGGATCACCCGCTGGCTCTCCCAGAGATTGAGGAGAAGCTCGACGGCATCCGCATAGAGCTGCTCGCGTTTCTCGGGCAGGCTTCCGCCGCGCCATGCGTGCAGGCTCGCCATCAAGGTCAACAGAAGAGGCCGCTCCGCGAGCTCTCTCAGGCGGTCGCTCCCCAACACCGCCCGCAGCAGGAGCTGAGCGCGGCCTTGCGCATCGGCGCCGCCGAGACGGCCCGAGGCGGCCGCATTGTCGTACCAGCGCTCGACGAACGACCGGATCTGGGCGACGTCGAAGGGTGCCAGCTCCGCCTCAGAGAACCCGTCGAGCCTCCACCCCTGGTTCCGGTAGGCGTAGGTCCGGCTGGTCAATAGAACCCGGCACTTTCCAAAGCTCCGGGCGAAGTCCTGGACGGCCTCGCGGATCCGATCACGGCAGCTCTCCGCCTCCGGCACCTCATCCAGACCGTCGAACAGGAGAAGACCGCCTTTCTCCCGAAGCTCCTTGAACAGGATCGGGGCGTACTCTCCGAGGCTGGCTTTCTCCAGGTCGTCTTCCAGGAAGGACTGGAGATGATGCGCCGTCCCCGACTCGGCCGGCGGCGGCAACCCGCGCGCCGCGAAGTCCCGCAGGACGACTCGCACCGGCAGCAGCGGGCCGTGGTCCCACGGCTGAGGCTCCGGCGTCTCTCCACGGTGCCGGGAGCTTTCCTGCGGCAGAGGTGCCCGCAAAAGCGCGAGATTGATCTGGGAATGGCCAAGGGCCTCACCAGCGAGGCAGAACGCCACGAAATGGACGAACGTGCTCTTGCCGCTGCCGGGATCGCCGAGCAGGACGAGGCGGGGATGGCGGTTGAGCTGCTCCAGAGCGGACAGGAGGCGCCGCTCATGCGGATTCTCTCTCATCTGGCCGACCGGATTCTCTTCAGGAGAAAGTGTCAGGAGTGCCGTATACACGGCATCCAGCCTCAGCCGGGCCTCCGCTTCGCCGGCAGCCGCGGCTGGATCGATGCCGGCCAGAGAGAGCACGCCGACCTGCTCCATGAGGCGCGCCAGATAGGTGCGCCGGAGGTCGGCAGGGTCGGAAGGAGTGGCCTGGGGATCGACCAGGAGGTTGAGCCGCGCCTTCTCTTCCTTGAAGCGGGAGATCTCGGCCGCGAGAAGCGCTTCAAGGCCGGGCTCGGTCCACAGCTCGGCCAGCTTCGCGAAATCTCTCCTCGCGCTCGCCCGGTCGGTCTCCCAGCGCTCGGCGATGACACGGATGGCCGGCCCCACGAACTCGTAGACGGGGACCAGCTTGCCGAACAAGGTCAGGTAGTCGCGCAGCAAGGACGAATCCTCCGGCCGCTTGCCACCACCAACGGAAATGGCTTCCTGAAACAGCAGATCGGGATCACTGTGCAGCACGAACAGCTCGGAGAAGGTGAGCGTCGAGGCCAGATCCTCGGCCTCCTCACCGAGAAAGTCGCGCACCTCGCGCACCAGCCCGGCTTCCCACTCGCCCCCCACCTCCGGAATCCGGGAAAGGACGGGCCAGATCTCGAGAGGCTCCTGCCCGGGCAGCCGGGGAGCACGGCGCAAGCTGCGCAACACTTCCCGCGCTCCATCCAGGTTTTCGCGGTTGTTGAGCAGCAGACAGATCACCCGGTCGGCGAGAAGGGTGGTGGTGGCGCCCCCCACCTCGGTGATCCCGGTGCGGGAGTCGATCAACAGGAAGTCGGGCGCGTGCTCGCGAGCGATCCGCTCCTGAAGCTCCAGGAAGAGCGGCACTCCGGGAGCATCTTCGCCATAGAACAGCTCATGCCAGTCGAGCTTCGCGAGCTGGCGCCAGTAGGCGGGAGTGGGCGCGGCCCCGGCGGGCAGCAGATGGATCGAGCCGCCGGCGGCGGTCTCCGGCTCGACCGTGACCAGGTACGGCTGGAGAGACTCGGGAACCTCGCCGGCGAGGAAGAGCCGGTGGAGATAGTCGACCAGCCCCCGCTCCGGGTGTTCGACGCCCAGCTTGTAGTGAAGCCCGGGGGCTTCGAGATCGAAGTCGACCGCGAGCACCTTCTTCCCGAAGCTCGCCAGGTAGCGAGCCATGTTGGCGACCATTAGGGTCCGGCCGACGCCGCCCTTGTAGGAATAGAAGGTGAGGGTCTGCAAGGGCGTCCCTAGGCGGCGTCAGAGAAGAATCCTCGCTGCCGGATCCGCTCCGCGCGGGCGCGCACCGCTTCCTGGCCATACTTCGCGTCGGTGAGGGGGGCCTGCACCGCCTCCGCCAGAGGTCGCAACCTCTGCCCGGAGGCGGAGCGCATCTGCTGACAGCGCACCAGGAGATCCGCCGCCCGTGACCTCAGAGCGGCTACAGCCGGCGATTCTACAGCGAGGAAACGCGCCAGGAGCTCGCTCGCGGCATCCCAATGCCGGCCAGGAAGGAACTCGTGCTCGATGCGGTTGAGAATCTTCTCCAGGGCAGAGCCCGGAGCATGTCGCAGGATGCGTTCCACCGATTCAGGCGCCAGAGCCGCAGGAAGCGGCTTCCGGCCGGCGAGAAACCGCTCTTCCAGAAACGCAAACAAGGCGATCCAATCGGGAAAGACCTGGTCGGCGGCTTCGAAACCTTCCATCGCGACGGCTCGCGCGACCGTGCCCTCCTCGACGGATGGATGACGGCGCTTTCCATAGGGGGGGCGGAGCAGAAGGATGCGGCCTTCCGAGCGCACGAAGGCCCAACCATCCTCCGGAGCGATTGCGAGTAGTCGGATCATGCGGCCACGGTCTCCAACGGAATCGAATTTTTCTCCAACAGGCTCAGGATGATATCGAAATCTTCCACGATCTGGCGATCGTTGTCACTCAGCCAGCCCAGAGCTGCGTCCGCCACGTATTCGGAATACAGGTCGTGGTCGAATAGATCCATGCGCACGGCTTGCAGATCGGTCGGGACGGGGCTGCCGACAAAGATGACTTCGATGAAGTCGTCCAGCGAGCAGACCAAGGCCGGCCATCGGTCCTCGGCCAGGTCCGCAGCGTCCCTCCCATGCTTGAGCGCCGCCAGGAGATGGCGGTGCGAGTGCGGACAGGCGTCGCTCTGCAGGCGGGCTTCATCCACCACGCTGCCCGGCAACAGGTAGGTTTCGAGGCTGTTGGCCCAGAGATAGGCCAGATCATCGAGCCCCTCCGCAAACGACTCCCGAAAGACCAGGCAATACTCACCAAAGGACACGACTCCGAGGCCCCCCATATTGAGAGCGCCGTAGCGAAAGCGCTCCCCCTGCTCGAGGAAGCGGTCGAAGACCATTCTGCGTTCGTAAAAGTCCGCCAGCCACAGCCGAAGCAACTCCTCCCTCGGTTGGCCAGAACGACGCTCGAGCTTGGCCGCCCATTCATAGGCGTTGTGCAAGCTCCCTTCGAGAGCCAGGAAGCGCAGCAGGTCCTTGGGGCGCCGGTTGACGGCCAGACGCCCCTCGATCCGGACCGCTGCGACAAATCGGTCCAGTTGAGAAGCCGCCTCCCGCATCGTGTCCCGCAGCGACTCGTAGCGCCGGGAGAACGATTCTGCATTGTCGCGCGCAACCTGGAAGAGATTCATCATCGATCCCGATTCCCGGAGGCATCCTAGCATGTCCCCCGGGCAGACCGGTGACCGTAGGCCCGACGAGACTCGACGAGCAGCCCAAGAAGAGCTACGATCCTGCAACTCCTATCACCCGGGGTAGCCGGCAAGCTCGCGAAGGCTGCCTTCCCCGGCTGCCAGCTCTCGGGAAGGGAGCGGTAGGAGAAGACGGACCGGGTCGGGGGCCACCCGCTGGAGCCAAGCTTATCGGGTGGTTGCCGCCGGTCGTTTGGCAAGGTGGCTCAGCGCTTCTGCATTCGCCGCTTCGGCCTCACCGCGGTAAAATTGGAGTAGCTCTTCCTCCGACATGTTCTTGGTCTTCTCATAGAGCTCGTCGCGAATGCGACGAACCATCTCAAGAGTCTTGATCTCGGTCTCTGCCATGAAGCGTTACCTCGCAGGGTCGCCTCCCCGAGCTACCGACTGTCTTGTCATTCCCAATCTTCAACCTCAAGACCGCTCACACGAAGGAACTCCCTCAGATTGTGACTGACAAGGATGAGGCCATGCGCCTGGGCGGCTGCGGCGATCAACAGATCATTCGGCCCGATCGGGATCCGGATGCAGGCGTTGGTGTCGAGGAGATATCTCAAAGCTCGTCCCGCACCTCGGGAAGGCGCTGCTCGGGGCGCACGAGCGGCTCTCCCTTCCAGCCGCCGACCACCGCGTCGAAAAAGCCGGCCGGCCAGCCGCTCGCACGGCTTCCTCGCACCATCTCCGCGACGATGCGATTCACGGACACACCTCGGGTCTCGGCCCGTCGCCGGACCTCCTCAACCACGTCTTCGGGCAGATCGAGCTGGATTTGGGGCATTGCGTCCTCCCGGGTCCAGGATCAGGGTAGCACGGCTCCAGCGCCGACGCGCCGGAAGGCGTCAACGCCGGACTGTCACCCCGCCCGGCTGTACAACGCCTCCCAGTGCGGACGCCCCTTGCGGACGAGGTGGATGCGGCCGAGGCGGTCCAGGCGCCGCAGGACGACGGAGATCTGGCGGGCGTCGACCGACCGCCGGAGCCGGTTGCCGAAGCGGCGGTTCACTTCCTCGGCGAGACCGAGCGGGCCGAAGCGCTCGTCCTGGCTCTTCTCGGCGAGGATCAGCTCGACCATCTTGCCGAGCCGCGGATTCGAGGCCGAGCCCAGGTCGGCGTCTTCCTCGCCGGCGGACGGGCGGGCGAGGGTCTTCTCGGCCAGGTCCAGCGCGCTCGTGGCAGCCGTCCCGAAGGCTTCGAGGTTGCGCTCGATCTTCTCCCTTTCGGCCCCGTAGAGCGTCCGCTGCTCGCGGTGGAACGCCTCGTGCTTGGCGTGCAGCTCTTCCTTCTCCCGGTAGAAGGCGAGCTGGCTCTCCAGGCTCGCTACGATCTCCGAGACCGTTCGATTCGACTTCATCGAGCTTCCTCCGTGCCGCAAATCGGCGTCTCCATGCCGCAAAACCAGATCTCCGCGCCGTCGCCCCGAGGCTCGGTGCCGCAAATTGGGGTGAGGGTACCACGGAAGGAGAGAAATGTGCCGCGAACTTCTGACAGTTTGCGGCAGCCCCTCTTCCGGGAACGAGCGCAAGTCGACAATTTGCGGCGCGGCGGACAGTTTTTGCGGCACCCCCGGCTCTCGCGGTGGCCGGGAGGCGTCTCTCCAAGGCTCCCCGTCCAGGATTTGCGGCGCCGGTGAGAGCAAATGCCGCAAATTGTCCGAGGGGAACGTCTTCCCTCCAAGGGAATACCGCAAATTGTCTCGGGGCTGCGGCGTTCCCTCCCAGGGGGAAGGTTCCCCCCGGTTGATTTGCGGCACGGAAAGGGAGGGGGAGGAGGAGCCTACGGGAGCCGCAGCTCGCGCTTGATCTCGGCGATGCGCGCCTGGACCTCGCCGCGGTCGAGGTCGCGGTAACGCTCGGGGAGGAGCTCGCGGCTGGTCGATTCCATCACGGCGCAGAGGATCTGCATCTCCCTCTCGCGGCTGTTGGCGGGAGGGATGAAGTCGGCGAACGCCTTCTTGAGATGCTCGGGGAGGATCTCGGACGACTCGGCGGCCTCGGCTTCGAGGACGGCGCGCACCAGGACCGCTTCCAGGTCCGAGCCGGAGAGGCCCAGGATCTGGTGCTCCTCCGCCACGTCGCGCAGGTGCTCCACCGCGGTCTTCATCCCCAGCTTCTTCTTCATCACCTGGAAGACCTCGTCCACCTCGTCCACCGTCTCCGGATAGAAGAGCGGGATGTGCTCCTCCGCCCTCCCCTGCCGCTTGAGGTCGATCGGCAGGAGGTCCGGACGGGCGGTGATCAGGAACCAGAGGATGCGGCCGCGGTAGCGGGTGTCGCCCATGAACGAGGCGATCTGCGCGAAGACCCGGCTCTGGGTGCCCGAGTCCCCCTGCTGCTCGCGGTTGCCGAGGGCGGCGTCGGCCTCGTCGATCACTACGCCCACCGGGGTCAGCGAGGCGAGGATCTTCAAGATCCGCTCCAGGTTGGACTCGGTCGAGCCGACCCACATGGAGCGGAAGTTCTTGAGCTTGACGCAGGGGAAGCCGATCTCGTTCGAGAAGCACTCGACCAGGAAGGTCTTGGCGCTCCCCACGGGACCGCAGACGAGATAGCCCATCGGCACCGCCGCCGGGTTTCCGCGGGCGATGGCGCGGGCGGCGCGGCGCAGGCGGTCCTTGACCATGGGCATCCCGGCGACCATCGAGAGGTCGAACTTGGGCTCGACATATTCGAGGAGGCCCAGCCCCTCGGTCTCGATGACCTCTTTCTTGACCGTGCGGACGAGGTCCTTGGTCAGGCGGGCGGCCTTGTCGGATTCCTGGGCCGCGTCTGCGCCGTCCAAAAGCTGGCCGATCTGCACGCGGGTCATGCCGGCGGTGAGCTCGGCGAGGCGCGCGGGCGGCAGGTCGGACATCCGCTGGTACCAGTCGGGCGCGCGGACCGCTTCCAGATAGGTCAGGCGCTCGGTCTGATCCGGTCGGACGATCTCGATCTCCTGCGTGGCATGGGCGCGCAGCAGCTTGGGATCGAGCTCGGCCAGGCTCTCGGTGACCAGGACGATGACCACGTTCTTGGCCAGGAGCACCGGGTCCTGCGACCACTTGCGGAGA
>WNGB01009958.1_pt1 | contig 13256 bp, 10 predicted proteins | sample 5400681 | NCBI WGS metagenome assembly WNGB01 (sample SAMN13153367, study PRJNA577476) | soil metagenome | isolation source: 115 cm soil or saprolite under grassland replicate 2 | place: USA:California | collected 2016-06-15 | reverse complement strand
GCTGGCAGTTAGCGCCTCTAGGGAGCCGAGACGCTGCCGCCAACAACCTGTTTAACGCCTTTGACTTCTCGCAGACCCCATGACATCGGGGTAGGGTGGCATCTGCTTTCTAAAGACCGCTACGACCGCTCAGGGTCGACAAGCGCCCGTCGGTCGAGATTCAATAGGAGGCTCCTTTCACTCAACAAAGGAGCGACTCATGGATGCGTCAACGAAGACTACTGGGCGAACCATTCGCCGGCGGCGAACGAGGTGCAACGCTTCGCGGGCACAGCGTTGAACAGTGTCGCAGCGTTGCGGGGCCGGCGGGCCTCCTCACCGCGCCAGATCGGAAGGTCAGCGCGCGTGGACGGGCTGGGTCAGGAAGCGCTCCGCCGATACTGGTAGAGCTGGTTCTTCGACACTCGCCGCGGCCGCCTGCTGTCCCTCGAGCATCAGCCGGAGGGTCGCGACTTCGTTGGTGATGTTCTTTTGGAATTCCGGCCCGACCTGCTCGAGAAATGCCTTGTCTTTCGGCTTGGGCTTGGCCACGCGAATCTCGATGTGCGTGCCGCCACCGGCGCTTTCCGAGAACGCGTAGGTCATGAGCACCTTGGGAGCGTCGGGCATGGGCAGCAGCGTGGTCAGTGTCAGATAGTCGAACGGACGCCAGTCGATCACCTCCTCGATGATGGCGTGGGGGCCATGCATGCAGTGGTTGATGGTGCCGACCCCGCGGCGGCCGCCTTTCGACATTTCGCGTACCTCGTCGGCGGCCCGCCATTTCGGCCGTTGGCCGGGCAGGATGAAATATTCCCACACCGTCGGGCGCGGGGCGGCGATGTCGAACTCGATCACGACTGCTGCCTTGTCGCGGGTCACTTCGTTTCGCTGGCGGTCGCTCTCCTTCTCCCATGCCTCTTCGAGATCGCGCACCCAGCACTTCACGTCGCCGATGATGTCGATCGACTCTCGGTGCAGGACGAGACCCTGCGCGAATGGATCGATGCCCATTGCCTGGATGCAGGGGTCGGAATACAGCGCGTAGGCGTGGCCACCGAGGCGCTCGTTCACTCCGTTCTTCAGAAGACGATGAACGACGATGACATCGCGACCGGCGAGCTCCTCGCGGCCAGCCATCCTGTGCTTGATGAACTCGCCATGGTGGCTGACGAACTTCAGGTCGAGGTTCTGTATATTCCTGCAGGCGCTGCACTCGCAGGATGTTGCCTGCTTGATGTTGCGCAGCCGCTTACGGAAGGCGAAGTAGGCCGACTCGATGGCGTCCTGGAGGAGCGATCCGTCAACCTTGTCGTTGACCGCGTAGAAAAAGGCCGCGTCGCCCTCGAACTTGGCGAGCCGGAACGGCGGGCGCAGGCACCTCACCACCGTGTCCATCACGTCGGCGATGATGTCGTGTGCGTGGTCGAGCTCGACGCCGGCGAGAAAGCTGGTGTAGCCGGAGATGTCAGCGATCACGAAACAGGCGGATTCGGTTTTTGGAAGCATCCCAGCCGTCCCTCCCAGGTGCCAGTTGTGCCACGTTCACGTTCAAGAAGCATGCACTGGAAGCACGTCTCGAGACAAGGCCTACATCCGAGGGCGCCGGTCTCCGCGCAGGGGGCGCACCACCGGGCTTGAGCCCCGATCAGGGTACTGTGTCGCCGAAATCGGATCCCGGCGTACGTACGGGTTCACGTAGCCCGGGCTGAGCGCGAAGCGCGATGCCCGGGGCGTCGGCCTGCGCCGGGATGACCTGACGTATTGATATCATCTGTAGTGACAGCGCGAACTATGATCACCGATCCCCGTTCTCATTCCGCTCTGGGCGAGCGCGCCGACGCCTCCGGCGCAGCCGAATCGCGGGAACCGCTCGCGCCGGGGCCCTTGGTCAATGCCGAACGCGCAATTCCGTACGTGGCTCGGATTCTCCAACAGCACCTGATCGACGACCCGGCCGGCCGATGCTGGACGGGCGACGGCACCGCGGTCCTCGTCGACATCTCCGGCTTCACCAAGCTCTCCGAGCAGCTCGCCCGCAAGGGCCGGGAGGGTGCCGAGCAGATCACAGAGCTCATCGCGCGCAGTTTCGATGCAGTCCTGCTCGTCGCCTATGAGAATGGCGGCAGCCTATTGAAGTTCGGCGGCGATTCGCTGCTCCTGTGGTTCGAGCGTGAACGTCACGCCGCACGCGCGTGTCGTGCGACGGTCCTGATGCGGGAGGCGCTAGATGAGGTCGGCCGGATTGAAGTACCCGGCGCGAACGTGACGCTGCGGATGTCGCAAAGCGTGCATACGGGATGCTTCCATTTTTTCGCGGTTGGAACGTCCCGCGTCGAACTTCTGCCCGCGGGTCCCGCCTGGAGCCGCGCCGTCGTGATGGAGCAGGAGGCCGATGCTGGCGAGATCCTCTTAAGCCCCGAGACGGCAGCGCTATTGCCGAGCTCGTGCCTGGGCGAGCGCAAAGGCCCAGGCGTCCTTCTGCAGCGAGAGCCTCCGGGGGTGACCGAGAAGTTGCCGCTGATCGAACGACCAAGGATGCCGCCCGAAACGCTCCTGCGCTGTCTGTCGCCCGCAATCCGCGACCACGTGCTCGGCGGCGGCGGGACACCCGAGCACCGTCCTGTCACGATTGCCTTCATCCGTTTCGAGGGAACCGATGCACTGATCGACCAGCACGGTCCGGCAGGGGCTGCCGAAGCACTGCATCGGCTGGTGAGCGCGGTCGAGGCAGCCACTCAGGAGCAGGGCGTGTCGTTCCTCGCCTCCGACGTCGACGCCGACGGCGGCAAGCTGATCCTGACCGGCGGCGCACCGAAAGTCACCGGCAACGACGAAGAGCGGATGCTGCTCGCGCTGCGCAAGATCGTCGCGAGCGATCTGCCGATCCCCATTCGGGTCGGAGTTCACCGCGGCGCGGTATTCGCCGGCGACATCGGGCCCGCATATCGCCGCACATATACGGTGATGGGTGACGCCGTCAATCTGACCGCCCGGCTGATGGCCAAGGCCGAGCCGGGCCTGATCTACGCGACGGGCGACGTGCTGGAGCGTTCCAACACGCTATTCGAAACGACCAAGCTCGAGCCGTTGGCGGTGAAGGGAAAGGCGGAGCCGGTGCAGGCGTGGGCGGTCGGCCGCGCGCAAAGCTCGAAAGCACGCCAGGCATTGACACAGCGCCTGCCACTGACCGGCCGCAATGCCGAGTTGGGCGTCATCCGCAAAGCGTTCGCCAGCGCGCGCTCGGGGGCGGGCCGGCTGATCGAAGTCGTGGGCGACTCCGGAATCGGCAAGACCCGACTGCTCGAGGCGCTGCGCGATGCGGCGGCCGGGCTCAACAAGCAGCACGCCACCTGCGAAGCGTATACCGCCTCGACGCCGTACGCAGTGTGGAGCGAGCTGCTGCGGGAATACATGAAATTCGGGCGTGACAATCCCGAGATGGTCATCGCCGAGGGCCTGCGCGAAGAAGTCATCAAGCACGCTCCCGATCTGGCGCCCTGGTTCCCGTTGATCGCCGTTGCCTTCGGGCTCGAGATCGCGCCCACGCCCGAGGTCGCAATGCTGGACGAGAAGAACCGGCGCGCGAAGGTGCACGAATCGGTCGCACGCTTCCTTGCGGCGATGATGCCCAAGCCGCAATTGATCGAGATCGAGAACGCGCACCACATGGACGGAGCTTCCGCCGAGCTGCTGTCGTACCTGATCGGCGAGATCGGAACCCACCCGTGGCTCTTCGCGGTGGCGCGCCAGGGCTCCAAAGGATTCGTGGCGCCGCCGACCGAGACCGTGGTTTGCATCGAGCTGAAGCCGCTCGCTCCGCCGGATACTTTGCGGCTGGCGCAATTGGCGACCCAGCAGACTCCACTGGCCTCGCATGTGCTCGAGGTTGTCGCCACGCGCTCCGGCGGCAATCCCCAGTTTCTGCGCGACTTGTTGCAGAAGGTGGTCGACTCGGGCGGCGTCGCGGATCTGCCCGATTCCGCCGAAGCGGCGACGATGGCGACGATCGACTCGCTTTCGCCTGAAGACCGGGCGGTCGTTCGCCATGCCGCGGTCTTCGGGCTGACCTTCCACCCGCGGATGCTCGCCTGGTTTGCCGGGGAGGAAGGATTTTCCGCTCCTGCGCCTGCCGTATGGGCCCGGCTCCTCGACCTGTTCGAAGAAGAGCCCGACGGCTACATGCGATTCCGGCGTTCGCTCCTGCGCGACGCGGCTTACGAGGGTTTGCCGTACAGGCTGCGGCGAAAACTCCACGGCGCCGTTGCGATGCATCTCGAGGAGGAGATGGACTACCCGGAGGATATGGCGGGCATCCTCTCGCTCCACTACTTCGAGGCGGGCGAATACCAGCCGGCGTGGCGGTACGCAACGGCCGCGGCTAAACGCGCCCAAGGCGCTTATGCCTACGTCGAAGCCGCAGGCCTGTATGCGCGCGCGCTGGAGGCCGGACGCAAGCTCCCTGATCTCGGTCCGCAGGAGCTTGCGGGCGCGCATCAAGCCTTGGGGGATGCCTGGTACCGGGCGGGGGAATTCAGCAAAGTGTCCGCCGAGTACACCGCCGCTCGCTCGCTGGTCCCAAGCGATTCGCTCGCGGAAGCCGCGCTTATGCTCAAGCTCTCTCACCTCGAGGAGAAGCTCGGCGACTACGCCGAGGCACTGCGCTGGACCGAGCAGGCTCGCAACGTCTACCACGGATCCGCCGACCCGGAAGCAGTCCGGGAGACTGCGCGGTCGACCGCCTGGTACGCCCAGTTGCTTCGTGGGCAAGGCCGGGAGACCGAAGCGCTCGACTGGGGGCAGCGGGCAGTGGGCGAGGCAGAAACTGCCGACGACTCGGAAGCCCTCGGGGAGGCGTATTTCGTCATGGGCTGGGCGTCGGGCGAGCTCGGCAGGACGGAAGCGCAACAGCTCATGCTGCGTTCGCTGGAAGCTTTTCAGCGGGCGGGCAACCTGGTGAGGCAGGCCGCCGCCCTGATGACGCTCGGTGTCGTCTTCCAGTGGGAAGGTCGCTGGGACGATGCCTTGTCCTACTACGAGCGCGGCCGCGACGCGAACCTGAAGAGCGGCAACATGGTCGGCGCAGCCTTGGGGCGCGTGAATGTGGCGGAGATCCTGATCGACCGTGGCGAGTGGGCGGAAGCCGAGGCGCTTCTGCTGGAAACGCTACCCCTCTGGAAGGCGTCACAGTATCACTATTACCTGGGCGCTTGCCTTTTGTTCCTCGGCCGAGTATCGCTGCGTCTGGGGCGCCTCGACGAAGCGCTCAGCCGGCTCGAAGAGTCCAAGGCGAACTTTCTGCACGTCGGAGCGGAGCAGGAAGTGCCGCCCGTCGACGCCCGGATCGCGGAGTGCCGTCTCGCCATGGGGAATCCGGACGCGGCCCTCGAGTTGGTGAGAGGCATGCTCGGCCGCGCGAGCGAATCGAATGGTGTGGCCAGGGTGGTGCCGTTGCTCGAGCGCATACAAGGTCACGTGCTGCTCCAGCAGGATGATCTGTGGGGCGCGCGAGACGCGCTGGAGGCCAGCCTTGTTGCTGCCAAGGAGCGACGCGATCTTTTCGAAGCGACGCTTACACAGCTCTCGCTGATCGAGCTTGACCGTCTGGAAGGCATCGAGCCACCTCTCGAGATGGTGACGGAGAGCCGCTCCCTGCTCTTCAGCCTCAAGGTCCGAGCTGTTCCGCCGGTCCTGCTGCCTCCGCGATAGGTCCAAAAACGCGGAGCGGCCCCGCAGGGCCGCTCCGCAATTACGGCACGTTGGCTATGGCCACTGCCCGAAGCCATCGCCGAAGTCGAAAATCGTCGCAGCCCACTGGCCGGGTTGAATCTGTTGCATGGGCCCCGCAAGGCACATCTGGGCCGGAAGACCAATGTACTGCGACGAATAACCATCGCCGGCCTTCACGATCGGCATCGAGGTGCTCATCACTAGCGCACCGGCCGCATGGGTGGCGAGCGTCGTGTTCCCTGTCGGGCGCGTCACGGTCCAGGTGTTGGTTGTGGTCTTGGTCACTTCCATGCGCTCGACCAGAGTGGGATAGTCCTTATCAACGATCACGGCGGGGAACGTGGGAGGGATCGTCGGCGCAAAAATATGGCCGGTCGACGTGTCGATCTTTATCGATTTATCACTGAGCGAGACATCCGCTGTCAGAGTCCCGTAAGGCGCCGGCACAACCTGGGGTACGAGGCAGGGGAGCAGCGGGCCGGGATCCGGAGTCCCGAGTGTATTCGTGGAGCCACCGCCTATATTCAGCCACGCGACGCTCAGAGTGGGAGGCACCGTCGTCGAATAACCCGGAGGTGAAATAACAGTATAGGACAAGGCCACGAATGGATCGCTGCCCGGCCCGCTTTCCGGCCAGGCGGCGTGCCACTTCTTGTCGGAGGAGATAGTGTTCGTGAAATAGAAACTAAGGTCGGTGCAGGCGGTGCCAGTGACGCCATTTTCGTCGTATTGGCCGCGTGTTACCGTCACGTGCCCTGGGTTGTTGGCGTCAGGACTTGGGAAAGCCGGCACCACCGTGAAGCTCGTTGTATCACAGGCAAGGTCACCGCATTTGATGGCTGCCGTGAGATTTGATTGATCCGGCTGGTCGCCTTTTCGCTCGAACATGCTTCCGTTGAGGTTATTGCCGTTGGAGGCTGACGAGATCCATAGGCCGTTACCGCAGCTGCTCACGTACAGCGTCACCGTGATCGCCTGTAAACCTTGCACGGGGGGATTTATGTTTGTAACGGCGAACGAGGTCGGTGAGGTAACGACCACGTTTCCCGTACGGTCCGCGAAAGGCGAATACTGTGGATACGCGGTGGGATCTACGATCGTCAAGCCGTAAACTGCCCCGCTTACCGAACCTATATTCGAACTGGCCGTCGACGGTGGGCTCAAGTTCGTGTACTTGAGCGTTACTTTTGTCGGCGGTGTTAGCACCTGCGGGTCGCCGGTGTATACCGGGGAAGCCGTCACCTGAAGGCTATATTGCTTCGTCGGCGGGTCAGCAGCGAAACCCTGCAACGCGAACGCCGCCAGGATCACCGCCGTCAAGACACAAAGAAACTTGCGCATGCTGTTCATGGATCTTCTCCCAAAAATCATGGCTGGACGCAGTGGCGTCAGGTAAGGCTAACCGACGTGGGAACGAACACTACGGCGTACATACCGGCTAGTCAACGGGAATATTCCCGGGACCGGGCCGCGCGAAGCTCGGGATTGACGCCGTTTCCATCGATGTCAGGACTTACGAGCCGGCGTGCTGTAGATTGCAATGCATCGGTGGGCAACGCAGCACTCTTCCGATTCCCTTAGATTCCCGACGATTGGCGCCCTTTCTTAACTGCATGTGTAGCAAGCATTCGAGTTGTTGATGACAGCGGCACGGCGAATGGCGCCCCGAACACGAATCGAACGTGCGACCTGCCCCTTAGGAGGGGGCTGCTCTATCCACTGAGCTACCGGGGCGTGCCGGTGGAATTCTACCGCATCGACTTCACCGGCCCGGCGCGTTGAGCCGGTCGGCATGAGTCGCCATCTATAATGCCCGCCCACCCGCTGCAGACCTGCCATGAGCTCTCCCGCTGACGCCGCGCCGCGTCGCCCGATTTTCCGGACCGTCGCGCGCTTCTCGCGCTTCCTCGGGCCGTATCGGGGGCGATTCGTCGTGGCGGGGATCGCGCTGCTGATCGCGGCCGGTTGCGCGCTCGCGATGGGGCAGGGGCTCAAGCTCGTCATCGATCGCGGTTTCAGCGCCAACGATCCGCACGCGCTCGACCAGGCGCTCTTTGCGCTGCTCGGGGTCATCGCCGTGATGGCAGTCGCGACGTATGTGCGCTTCTACAACGTGTCGTGGATCGGCGAGCGGGTCACCGCGGACCTGCGCCGGCAAGTCTTCGATCACCTCCTGACGCTCTCGCCGGGCTTCTATGAGATCACGCGCACCGGTGAGGTGATTTCGCGCCTCACCAACGACACGACGATGCTGGAGAGCGTCATCGGCTCGAGCCTCTCGCTCGCCTTGCGCAATATCGTCCTCGGCGTGGGCGCGCTGATCCTGCTGATGTTGACCAGCATCAAGCTAACTCTGCTGGTGCTCGCCGGATTGCCGGTCGTGCTGCTGCCGATCATTTTGTTCGGACGCCGCGTGCGCAGGCTCTCGCGCGCGAGCCAGGACCGGGTCGCCGATACCGGCGCTTACGTCGACGAGGCGATTCACGAGATCCGCACGGTGCAGGCGTATGCGCACGAGCCCGAAGATCGCGGCGCCTATGCCGAGCGGGTCGAAGCGGCATTCGCCGCGGGCGTACGGCGAATCCGCCAGCGGGCGCTGCTGATTGCCGCGGTGATCTTCCTGGTCTTCGTCGCCGTCGGCATCATTCTCTGGATCGGCGGCCACGACGTGCTCGCCGGCCGGTTGTCCGCGGGCCAGCTCTCCGCGTTCGTCTTCTACGCCGTCATTGTCGCCACGTCGATGGGTGCGGTGAGCGAGGTCGCGGGCGAGCTGCAGCGCGCGGCCGGGGCGACCGAGCGGCTGCTGGAGATTCTCGATACGCCGCCGGAGATTGCCGCACCGGCGCTGCCGATGCCTCTGCCGGAGCCGCCGCGAGGCACGGTCGCGCTCGACGCCGTGACCTTCGCGTATCCGTCACGTCCCGCCGATCCGGCATTGCGTGCGCTGTCGCTCCGTGTCGAGGCTGGCGAACGCGTCGCGCTCGTGGGCCCCTCGGGCGCCGGCAAGACCACCGTCTTTCCACTGCTGCTGCGCTTCTACGACCCGCAATCCGGTCGCGTGTTCGTCGACGGCGTCGACGTCAAGCGGTCGGATCCGCGCGCGGTGCGTGGACGCATTGCGGTCGTGCCGCAGGAGCCGGTCATCTTCGCGGCGAGCGTCTGGGACAACGTGCGCTATGGCCGACCGGACGCGACCGAAGATGAAGTTCGCGACGCCTGCGAAGCGGCGTACGCGACTGAATTCCTGACGCGGCTACCGCAGGGCTTCGATACCGAGCTGGGCGAGCGTGGCGTCAAGCTCTCCGGCGGGCAGCGCCAGCGGCTGGCGATTGCGCGCGCGGTGCTCTCGCGCCGGCCGATCCTGCTGCTCGACGAGGCGACCAGCGCGCTCGACGCGGAGAGCGAGCGCATGGTGCAGATGGCCCTCGATCGGCTGATGGCAGGGCGCACGACGCTCATCATCGCGCACCGGCTCGCGACCGTCGTCGGCGCCGATCGCATCGTCGTGCTCGACGGCGGTGTCGCTATTGCGGAAGGCACTCATGCATCGTTGGTGCGCGACGACCCTTTGTATCGGAGGTTGGCGGCGCTGCAGTTTGGGTTGGAGCCGGCGGAAGCAATTTGACGGCTTCACGGCAGCGCGGAAGGCTACCAACTCTTCCGCTCGAGGTTGGGCACTGCGTCGAAGTGCTGGTCGCGGCTAAGGACTGGAAGCCGGTGCTGCAGCGCGAGGGCGGCGATCCAGGCGTCATTGGCCGGAATCGGGCGCCCCGATCGCTTCAGCGCTACTCGCAGCGCGGCGTAGGCAATGGCGGTCTCGTCGGTGACCGCGAGGACATCGAAGTGAGGCAGTTGGGACTCCAGCCAAGCTTCGTAGGTCGCTCGATGCCTGGACTCCGCGATACCGTAGCGGAATTCCCCGAGCACGATGACCGGAATGGCTGCTTGCGCCTGCTGGCGCAGAACTTCGCCGACGCCGACATCGCCGTCCACGAACGCGGACAGCGCGTTGGTGTCCAGGATCACGCTCGATCCTCAGGTTCGATCACCTCGAAGGCTGCATTGATTCTGGCCTGGACACGTGCAGTTTCCTTGCGCAGTCGGCGCAGTTTTCCGAATCCCTGCATCCATTCGGGGTCCCCGAGCCGAACCTTGCTTGCCTTTGCCGCAAGCTTCTCCTGCAACGCTTCGCCTACGAATTCCTTGAGCGTCTGGCCACCCTCGGCCGCTTTCGACTTGGCCTTGCGGAACAGCGGGTCCGGAATTTCGATGGTTGTCTTCACCTAGCCATATTACCATATTTACGGTTTGCGCGTGGAGAAGTCGCGTACAGGTGAGAAACTCGCCTCTACCCAGGCGCTGCGGAGGCCATCACGCCGGACGGCCGCGACTGCACAGGCGGCCATCCGCGGAATGTCGACGATGAATTGCTTGACCCCCCGCCGGTGGCGGCTTAGCGTTGGCTTATCGATCTCAGAAGGTCGGGGAGTGCCTATGGAAATGGGCAAATATCTTGCAGCAGGCTTGCTTGTCGCCTCTCCGGTAATCGCACAAGAGCATTGTGAAGACGCGGACGTTTACCGAATCGGCGGAAAGATCGGCGAATTGAGCACAGCGTTGTTTCTCGAGACGACGAAACGCACGCCACATAGCCCTGGGGAATACAAACGATACGAACTTACGCCCGCAGAAGCTTCGCTAAAGGAGCAGATTTCTGGGCAACGCAGCCTGATTCAAAAATGCGCTGAGTTGGGTAACGCTGGGGCCCGCTACATTCATGCAGAGCATCTTGAAAGGAGCGGGGACATGCTTGTTGTCATTTCGAAGGATAAGACCGTACTGCAAGACGACCCACCGAAGGCAGCCAAAGCGCAAAGCGACGCGAACGAAACCTATGCAGAGGCCAACAAATGGTACAGCTTGGCCGCAGCCCAAGGGTACCCTTTGGCGATGCTGGCTCTCGGACATAATCATGCGGTGGGGAAGGGATTCGTAGCGAGCAAGTCCTTGGCAATGGAGTGGTTCAGCAAGGCAGGCAATCAAGCCATCGAGATGGGTAAGCGAGACTTGGCGGTCATTTGCCTCAAACGCATGACTGCCCTTGACCCAGGGCATCCGCTGACGCGTGCTTTGATGAAAGCACTCGATGATGGCGCATCGCAAAAATAATGGGCGAGGACCTCTGGGCAGGTCGATATAGTTCGTGGTTATCGAATGGCAAGACTACGTACCCGATCACGCCGTCGCCATTCTCGCGGCGGTCCTCGTCGCGGGCTTGGTCGCGCTGATGCTCGCGAGCTATCGACGGGATATCGTCCAAGCGCGGGAGCGCGTCGCGACGCGCAGTCACATTGCGCAGACGCGCTGCGGGCCGATCGAGTACGGGATCGTCGGTGACGGGCCGCCGATATTGGCCGTCCACGGCGCAGGCGGAGGATTCGACCAGGGACTCGACTTCGGCGCGTCGCTGGCAAGCCTGGGCTTCCGCGTGATCGCCATGTCACGCTTCGGTTATCTTCGCACGCCGCTTCCCGCCGACGCTTCGGCGGCGGCACAAGCCGACGCTCATGCCTGTCTCCTCGATGCGCTGAATCTCCCGCGGGCTGCGATCCTGGGCGCCTCTGCCGGCGCGCCCTCGTCCCTGCAATTTGCGCTGCGGCATCCGGACCGCTGCACCGCATTGGTTCTCATCGTTCCCGCGGTGTTTGTGCCACGGGCTGGCGGCGCACCGTCATTGCAAGCACCGGCAGCAACCGAGTTTCTGTTCAATACCGCGCTCAAGTCCGATTTTCTGTTCTGGGCGGCAATCAAGCTTGCCCGGCCGGTCGTGATAGAGGCGATTCTCGCCACACCGCCGGCGGTGGTGGAGAACGCAAGCGCGGACGAGAAGGCGCGAGTCGATGAGACTTTGCGACACATCCTGCCGGTGAGTCCGCGTCGACTGGGATTGCTCAATGATGCGGCGGTTATCTCCTCCCTCGACCGGTACGAGCTGGAGCGGGTCGCGGTTCCGACGCTGGTGATGAGCACGGCCGATGACTTGTTCGGGACTCTTGATGGCGCTCGCTACACCGCCGAACACATTCCCCATGCAAGATTCATCGCCTACCCGAATGGCGGCCATCTGTGGGTGGGACACCACAAGGAAATGCTCTCCGAGATAGCAGCTTTTCTGAAATAACGAGAACCGAAAATGTCCACGCTCGGAGGGAGCTGTCTGCTGTGACAACGCCATTGAGTGCCTACACAGATTCCGTCGCCAACACGGGATCACATGGTGGTTTGCGAGCCCGGGTACCCAAACCCGGCCGATCGCTATGCTGGACGGTGTTCTGCGCCGAAGCAGCGCTTCAGTCGATCAAGCGCATCCCGGCATCGGCGGCACCCTTGTCACACGTCGCCGTGTATTCGCACTCGTATCGGGCACCGATACATCCAATCAGACAGTCCGCGAAATCAGCCTTGCTCGTCTCGAAGAGGCGCACGGCTTTCCACACAGTTTCGGCATCCTGAACGACGAGCTGTCGGGCGCGCAAGATCCGCTGCAATACCGCGACGACAGCGCTCTTGCCGCTCCCGTAGCAGCTTTCCAGCACCCACACGAGCTCCGCGAGCGCAATGGCGGTGATGAACCCAGGGCGCTCCTCGCTGCATTCCTTTTCGATCAGTTGGAGTGCCTTCGCTGCCTGCCTGCGATCGTCCTGTGCGAGGTAGCGCACGAGGACATTGGTATCAAGGCCGATCACCGGCCCGATCCTCGCCGCTTGATTGCGGCGTTCATCGCAGCGATCGATACGGGCCGGTCGGGCGCGGGGATCATGCCTTTGAGCGAGCGAACATCTTCCGTTGCCGGCTTCAATGCGAATTCACCCGGAGCGAGCTCGACAAACTCGATCCGATCACCGGTGTCAAGGCCGAGTTTCCGGCGGACCGCCAGTGGGATTGTGATCTGGCCCTTGCTGGTTAGCGTTGCCGTGGACATGCGGATCTTTCACTATCTCAATCGCCTTACTATAATGTAAGGAATTGTCAATGTCAAGGTTCGCCAGTCCAAGGCTGCGGAGCATATCTTGCGTTCGAGTTGAGCAGCCTCCTGCACAGGGCTGGCGGGGCGTGAGTTGCAACCCTTTGGGCGTTCGGTTGCGAGTCCCACACCGAAAACCAGTCTGTAGAAAAGAGGCTCAGCCGACAGGACGACGCGACATTGCTTGCGTGTGCCAAGCCTCGCGCATGCGGTGCGCGGCGTGACTTGAAGGGGAGGGAGTTCGCGGTAAGGTGTTCGCATGCCCCACGAACCGCGCCTCCGCGATTACCTCACCCGCGACGAAGTTGCCTCACTTCTGCGCGCCGCCAAGAAAAGCCCACGTCACGGTGTGCGCAATCGCGCGATGATCCTGCTCGCGTACCGGCACGGGCTGCGCGCCTCCGAGGTCGTGAACCTGCGCGTAAGCGACCTCGATCTCTCCACAGGAACGGTCTACTGCCGCCGCGCCAAGGGCTCGCGCTCGAGCCTGCATCCGATGAAGCCAGACGAAGTCACCGCGGTC
>WNGB01009957.1_pt1 | contig 13256 bp, 8 predicted proteins | sample 5400681 | NCBI WGS metagenome assembly WNGB01 (sample SAMN13153367, study PRJNA577476) | soil metagenome | isolation source: 115 cm soil or saprolite under grassland replicate 2 | place: USA:California | collected 2016-06-15 | reverse complement strand
CGCCCCGAGCAACCTTCTCGCCCTGGACGTGATGGCGGACGTCTTCCACGATCTCGGGATTCGCCAGGGTCGTCGTGTCCCCGACGTCGGAGAAGTTGGAGATGGCGGCGATGACCCTCCGCATGATCTTCCCCGAGCGAGTCTTCGGCATGTCCGGGACGATCCACACGTTCTTCGGTCGGGCGATCTTGCCGATCTCGTTCTCGATCGCCTTCGTCACCTTCTCCTCGATCTCGGGACTGGGGGTGTAGCCGGGCTTCAGCGAGACGTACATCTCGACGGCCCGACCGCGCAGCTCGTCCACCACCGGGACGGCGGCGGCCTCGGCGATCTCCCGCACCGTGATGCTGGCGGACTCGAGCTCCTTGGTCCCGAGCCGGTGCCCGGCCACGTTGATGACGTCGTCCACCCGGCCGAGGATGCGGAAGTAGCCGTCGACCGCCTCCACGGCTCCGTCCCCGGCGAAGTAGGGCCAGTCACGCCAGTCCGTGCTCTCCTTGTTTCGGCCGTACTTCTGGTAGTAGACCTGAACGAACCGCTCGGGCTGCCCCCAGATCGTCTGGAAGATGCCGGGCCAGGGGTTGCGGATGCAGATGTTGCCGGCTCGGCCGCTCCCGGCCTCCACGACGTTGCCCTCCTCGTCGTAGATCACCGGATAGACCCCGAGGACGCCCGGGCCGCAGCTTCCGGGCTTCATCGGCTGCAGGGCGGGCAGGGTGCTGCCCAGGAACCCGCCGTTCTCCGTCTGCCACCAGGTGTCGACGATGACCGCCTCCCCCTTGCCGACGACCTCGTGGTACCACCGCCACACGTCCGGCTCGATGGGCTCGCCTACCGTGGTCATGTGCTTGAAGCGGTAGTCGTACTTCTTCGGTTCCTCCGGACCGAGCTTGCGCAGCATCCGGATCGTCGTGGGGGCGGTGTGGAAGATGTTCACCCCCAGCCGCTCGGCGATCCGCCAGGGACGTCCGGCGTCCGGGTAGGTGGGCACTCCCTCGTACATCACGCTCGTCGTCCCGAGCGCGAGCGGACCGTAGACGATGTAGGAGTGGCCGGTGATCCACCCGATGTCGGCGAAGCACCAGTACGTGTCCTCAGGGTGGATGTCCTGATAGTACTTGGACGTCCCGGCAACGTACGCCAGGTACCCCCCGGTGCTGTGCTGACACCCCTTGGGCTGGGCCGTGGTGCCGCTCGTGTACATGAGGAACAGCGGGGCCTCGGCCGGCATGGAGACCGGCTCGACGATCCTGTCCCGGTACTCCTCCAAGACCTCGTCGACGTAGAAGTCCCGGCCATCGACCATCGGGCTCTCCGATAGGTAGCGGCCCGGATGGCGTCGCCACACCAGCACCTTGTCGACCTCGGCGTCGAGCTCGCGTGCCTTGGCCACCGCCTGGTCTGCCTTGGCCTTGTGATCGATCAGCTCGCCGTTTCGGTAGTAGCCGTCCATCGTCACCAGGATGTGGCTTCCCGAGTCGGCGATCCGCTCCCCGCAGGCCACGCCGCTGAATCCGCCGAACACCTCGGAGTGGACGACCCCGAGGCGGGCGCAGGCGAGCATCGCGACCGGCAGCTCGGGGACCATCGGCAGGTGGAAGGTCACCCGATCGCCGGCCCGCACGCCGGCGAAGTCCCGCAGGAGCCCGGCGAACTCGTTCACCCGCCGGTACAGCTCCTGGTAGGTGATGGCCTTGGTCTCCTGGTCCTCCGGCTCCGGCACCCAGATGAAGGCTGCCTTGTTCCGGCTGGTCGCCAAGTGCCGGTCAACGCAGTTGAAGCTGGCGTTCAATCGGCCGCCCACGAACCACTTCCAGAACGGCGGGTTGCTCGTGTCCAGGGTCGTGTGCCAGAAAGCGTCCCAGGTGAGCAGCTCGGCGTACTCCTTGAAGCAGTCGGGGAAGTGCTCCTCGCCGAACCGATCGAAGATGGCAGGGTCGGCCGCGTTGGCCTGGGCGATGAACTTCGCGGGGGGGTAGTTGTAATCCTCCTCGCGCCAGTGCACGGCGATCTGCGACTCGGAGACCTGAACCTCCCGCTCCGCTGCCATCCCTCCACCTCCCACCGGAAGCCGAACTCAGAGGCTGCGTACGCCGGCCCCCCACCTTCCTCGAGGCCTTTCGCTCACCCGCCCGGGGATAGGCCGAGTCCTTCACCGACCCCGGCTGCGCGTAAGGATACGCCGAGACGCGAAGCTGGAGAAAGCCGCGGTGTCCAACGGATGCCGTTGCCCGGCCTGCTTCGCATCCGCGCCGGCAATACGACATCCCTCAGGCGGAACGAAGGGAAAGAGCTGAGGGGAGATGCCGAAGCTTAGTGCAGGATTGTTCCTGTACCGGTCGATGCAGGCATCCTGGAGGTCCTGCTCGTTCACCGTGGAGGACCCTTCTGGGCCAAGCGGGGGACGGCGCGTGCTCGCTTCCCCAAGAGAGAGAATGGGGTGGATGAGGACTCGCTCGAGATCGCGATAGGAGAGTTTCGCGAGGAGCTGGGGTGCCGACCCTGAAGGTGCAATTATTTGAGATCCGGCCGCCGACCTGGTGTCTTCCAGGTCGCCGGCCAACTCTAGGGTGGGCTCGGATCTTCCGGGGATGTCGAGCTGCCCTCGCGGGCGGCTCCGTTTGAAGACTCGCGGGTAGCCTAAGCACGCTCCACTCAACTTCAGAGGGGCCAGCTACCGTTTTGCGCGGCCCGGATGACCCGGCCAGCTTCGAACGGACAGGCCGAGCCCTGCTTCTGACCAGATCTCAGCAGCGAGAGCTCCTCGTCGGCGACATGCGGGCGTTCTTCCGTCTCGTCCGGTGATCCCCCGAGGGCCGGGAGGCGCCGTGAGGCGCCTCCCGGATGCTCGAGTTGTCCCTACGGGGTCGGGTCGGCGAAGGACCCGCCGAAGATGTCGGAGTCCCCGAAGTCCAACGGACACATCTGCTGGACGGGCGGTGCGGTTGGCAGGGCCGTCCCGTTGACCACGGCGTCATGCAGGGCCTGCCGGTACGTGTTGATCGCGGTGCAGATACCGCCGTTGCGGGAGTCGTTCCACACGGCGACGCCGTAGTCGCGGGTCGCGGCCGCGTAGACGTAATCTCCGAGGAACTCACCGGCCAGGTTGTTCTGGGCGCTGCTCCTCGGGTCGCCCTCGACGCCACGGTGGATCTCCGAGAACGTTCCGACGACGCCACCGCCGACGTCGGCATGCAGGACCACGCCGACGAGCTCCCGCGGGTCGGTCGTGTTGTTTCGGAACGGCGTCGTGAACGCGTTGTACACGAGGTACACATCGGTCCCGTTCGGTGAGATGGCGGGGGCCGAGTAGTACCCCTGGTCGTCTCCCTGCTCGATCTGCCGCAGCGTCGACCACGTCGCGCCGCCGTTGGTCGAGTCGGTGAACATCACGTGCTCGTTGTTGAGGCCGTCACGGCCGTCCACCCAGGTGAGCACGATCTGATCGGTCGCGTCGGCCCCCATCGGGGCGCCGTTCGCGATGTCGACGCTCGGTGCAGCGCCGAGGTCGTTGCGGGCTCCGCCGATGCCGTCCTGCACGCAGCGCCCGATCGCGGGCTCGAAGGCGTTGCAGGTGTCGACGGCCGTGAAGATGTTCCGCGGACGCGTCCAGGTCGCGCCCCCGTCGAACGACTTGATCAGCTGGATCTTCCCGAAGCCCGGCAACCCGAACGCGAACGCGTGCACGAAGACGTAGACGACGCCGTCGCTGTCTGTCCGGACCGTGCACCCGGACCGTCCGAAGCCTTGTGGCGAGACGATGTTGTTCGTCGCCGAGGTCACCTGGCGGTTGATCCACGTCTGGCCGCCGTCGTTCGAGCGGGCCACGATCAGCGGCTGCGACGCGAATCGCGGACCCCGGAACGCGGCGTAGCAGGCGTAGACGTTGCCGAAGAACGCGCTGCTCTCGGCGTTGTCGGCCCAGATCTGCTCCTTGTCGGAGAACAGCGCGCCGCTCTGCTTGCTGGCGATCACCGGGTCGTGCCAGCTCGCCTGGTTCGCGGCGATCGCGGGGGTCAGCCCGGTGCTCGCCGGTCCGTCGATCCACGCGACAGCGATCGCCTCCGGGCCCCGGAAGGCGCTTGGGTCGATCTTCGACGTGAGGTTGGCGTAGTACAGGCGCGACCCGTTGTCCCAGCTGAACTCCCCGCTCGCGTACACGGGACCGAAGGAGAGTGCCGGGTCGCCGTCGGAGATGATCCCGTTCTCGTGGTAGTTCGGGACGGTACCGATCTGTCCTACCTGGGGCGCGCAGGGTGGGTCCGTCTCGCCGACCGCTCCGTCGCAGAAGGGGCTACGCGCCGTGAGGCCGGTGTAGGTCGGCTGCACCCAGCTCGCGGCCGAATCGAACGAGAAGTAGACGCCCGAGCCTCCCACCCCGTCGGTGAATGGGCACGTGTTGTCGGTGCCGGCGTTGCACGCCTCCATGTCGATGTTGTCGTTCGCGCCGGCGGCGACGACCCATGGATGGTTCGCGTCCACGGCCACGGCGGGCTCGTTCTGCTTGTTCCTTGAGAACGGTCCGTCGGGACTCCCGACGCTGACTTCTGTATCGCCGTCGAGCTGCGCCGCGGCCGGAGGAGTGAGGCCGATCAAGGCGACCACGAGGGTGACCGCGGGCAAAGTGAACCAAGCTCTCCGCATAGCTCCTCCCTTCGAGGATGGGGAAATCGGGGGAACGGGGAACAAGGTCGCACGTCGACCCTACGTTCTTGGAAAGTTGAGTGTCAAGTTGCGGAACGAGTCGGTCGCCTGCGACGGCGTGTCTCCATCCCCGATCGGCACCCCCGCCGCCTGCGCTGGAGCTATCAGGCCAGATCGATCATCTCGCGTAGGGGATGCAGTTGCCGGATGGGGGGAGGGCCCGAATAAAGCAAACCCCCTGCACGGCGCGGACGGGTAACGTGCGAGTCGGCCGTCATTACGGGGGTCTGGATGGTCGATGCACATCGCCTTGATCGGGATGAGCGGAGTCCGCGCGCACGACCTCGAACTCACCGATCTCGGCACGTCGCTGCCAGCTTCGCCGATCGGGCGCGGACCATCGCCTCGCTACCCAGCCTCTCGCTCCTGACGATCGCTGCCCTGACCCCGGACCGCCATGGTCACCCACGGCGAGATCGACGATATCGGCCAGCCCGGTGAGCTGCCGTGACCTCGCGGCCATCTCGACGTTCACCGCCAAGTCGAAGGACGCTTATCGATTCGGTCTTCTCCGTCGATGCCCGCGCCTCCGCGCTGCTCATCGCCGAGTTCGCCAGACGCCACATCGCGCGGGGCGGGGCGTGGGGCAGGATCATCGGGCTCACGTCCGGCGGGCCCCTCGGGTTCCCCGAGGAGACCTCATACGGCGCCGCCAAAGCGGCGTTGGAGAACTACACGATATCCGCTGCTTTCGAGCTGGCCCCTTATGGCGTCACCTCGAACGCCGTACACCCACCAGTCACCGACACCGGATGGGTCACGCCAGCGGTGCAGGAAGCGGTCGCCCACAGCAAAGAGCTGATCCACGTCGCGTCCCCGGACGACGTAGCTGATGTGATCGTCCTCCTCTGCTCCGAGCAGGCCTGGCTCATCACAGCCAACGTGATTCACCTGCGATAGCCGGTCGGATCGCAATGTTGATGTCGCCTCCGTCACGAACCGGCGTCGGATTCTTGAGTCCGTGCGTCGCACTCCCTACTATTTTCGCGCGCGGCCTGAAGGGGTGCATTTATTCAGATCATGCTGCTGACCTGAGATTCGCTCCTTCTGCCCGTAATGGACAGGCAACTCGGGCTCACGATCTGACTGGTTCCACCTCGGGTCAGCTGCGAGGCTCGCTATCTAAGCCTTGAGTGCTTGAGACTCAAGAACCGGGCGTTGAGGGGTCTCGGGCATGCTCGAGCCTCTGCGGCCTTACGGGGTCCGTTCAAGGACCGATTCGTGAATGGGCAGGTCGCGGGAGTGATCAGAGTTTCTGTGCCCTTCAGCCTATACGAGCACCGGAGTGACCATCGAAGTACTGGCCGAGATGCATGGAGTCACGGAACTCCGTATCCGGAGGATCCTCGGGCTGGAGGAGGGCCCAGAAAGGGAAAGCCAGTGAGTCTTCCACATACACCATCGCCCAGCCCACCAAAGTGGTAGTGGCGCCCGATCCGGCCAGAGTGGTTCCCCTGATCACCTCCATCGTGGGCTAGTCGTGCTGCACGTGTTCCGCGCTGCTTTCCAACCTCATCTACCGGGGGCTGGAACCCGCCCGGTGCCTTTCCGCTGTGTGACGGCGGTGCCACGGGGATCGCATGGGTGCATCTGTCCTATGCAGGAGGACGCGTCGGTTCGCGTGACATGCCACAGCGGCCAAGCGACGAGCAGCGCGACGACGCCCCACACGGCCAGCCAGTTCATCGCTCGACGCAGGTCAGCCGGATCCGCATCCGCCCACTCCATCGACGCTTGGACGGTCTTGGCAATCCTTGCGTTCCGTCGTCGACGAGCCATTGCGGACGTAGGGCGTCGCTTGGCATTTCGACGCGCGTTGTCGCTGGTCGCGGCGTCGTGCGCGGAGCGCGTGGGGGGGAAGGGCTTCGCGATCTGCGACCGCCCGTCGACGCAGCGCCGTCCCGCTTCTCTCGCACGAAGCGCATGGACGTCGCGCGCTTAGATCGTGCCGCTCAACAGGGGGCCCCACGGGATGCACACGTCTGAAGGCGCAAGCCAGAGAATGAGGAGAGCGATGGCTAGCAGAACAAGAAAGACCAGGAGCACACCTAGAGCACCTGTACCGAGCCAACCTGTTAGCCGCCTCGGCCGTCCCCTACTGACGGAAGCGTACCGCCAGCGCCTAACGGGCCGGTGTGGGAGCCCTCAACAGGCGGCTCGTTCTTCGCATGACACTTCGCGTGTAGCTGCGCTGCCGCGAACCGGGCGCTTCGAGCTCTGTTCTCGCGCCACTGACGCGGCCGGCAACACCCAGCCCTACGCCGAGGTCTGGAGCGTCGGCGGGGTCGAAAACAATGTGATCGAGCGGGTACCGGTCCTGGTCGTGGACAGCTGACCGCGAGGTATCGCAATGGCCGTCTATCTCGCCCTAGGGGACAGTATCTTCATTGACGACTACACGGGCGTACGCGGTGGGGGTGCGGCGTCGCAGCTCGCGCGCAAGCTCGGCCTCGACCTTATCGATCTCACGCTCGATGGCAACACGACGCACGGCGTGCTCGCCGACCTGGAGCGTGCACCAGCGGCGGCAGACGTCGTCACACTGACGGCCGGCGGCAACGACCTGCTCGGCGGCGATCTACCGGGCGAGATCCTGCGCCGACTTCACCAGATCGCAAAGCGGATCCAGCCGGTCGGCTCCCGTGTCCTCGTCAACACCGTCTACGACCCAAGCGACGGCGACAACAACGTAGTATGGCGCGAGCTCGACCTCTCGCGTCTGGCGACGATCGAGCTACGAAGGCGTCTCGATGCACTCAACGGCGGCATCGCGAAGCTGGTCCACGAATACGACTTCCTGCTCGCTGATCTCGAGCGGATGTTCCACGGACACGGCGTCCGATCGGCCGAGCCGTGGTTCGTCCACGTGATCGAGGCGAATCTCGCCGGTGCCACGGCCATCGCGGAGCACTGGTACGAGCTGTTGAAGTCGCGATAGGTCGCCGCTTACCTCGCCGTGGTGTGAGGTACTGGATCGGCCCGAGACTGTCCGCCGCGCTCGTGTCAGGAAGATGGGCGAAAGAGCGAGCAAAGAGCTCGGTCAGCGAGTGGCGTGACCCGTTCGGCCGGGGCATCATGACATCATGGCGAAGATTCGGGACTACCGGTTCGGTCACGTCGTGGTCGAAGGGCAGCAGGAGACGCGCGACCTGATCGTGTTGCCTCGGCGCGTCGTTCGGAATTGGTGGCGTCGCGACGGGCACGCCCTGGTGCTCGAGGATCTCGCGGACGTTTTCCAGGAACTCCCCGAGCGGCTGATCGTCGGTATGGGGGCGTCGTCGCAGATGCGCCCCGACCCATCCACGCTGGAGCGTCTCAACGAGCGCGGCGTCGAGGTCGAGTGCCTCCCAACAGATCGCGCCGTGATCAGGTTCGGCGAGCTCGACCCAGCGCGGACGGCCGCGGCGCTGCACCTGACCTGCTGAACGTGGCGCCCGGTCACGTCCGGTTGCGGCATCATGAGCCGCATGGGCGGGTTCGACCCTGTTCGGATGTGGCTTCCCGGGCCGGGGTCCGGACGGCGGGGCGACCCCGGGTTGTTCCCGCCGGGCACGGTCGCCAGGCAGGTGAATGCCGAGACTACGCTGCTGTAGGGCACAAAAACCTCGGATCCGCCCGGGTCCGTGACCAGGTCTTTCTTCGAGTTTGCTCGACCTGCTCCGCCTCGGCGGCCACGATGGGGGATCCAGACCGTCCAACAAGCGAGACACCTGTTTCCTGAACATTGTCTGGGGAAAATGACACCAATGTAACTCACGCTCTTGATGGCCAAGATTGGCTGTAGGGCACAAAAACCTCGGATCGGGCCCGTGACCTGGTATTTCTTCGAGTTCGCTCGACCTGCTGCGCCTCCCTGGCCACGAATAGGGGGATCCAGACCCTCCGGGGGAAGACACCTGTTTCCTGAACATTGTCCGGTGACACCGGCCCCCATGTCTCACCTCCGGATCGCAGAAGGGATCCATCAGCCATCATGGGAACGGTCCCCGGGTTCAGGACTGGCCAAACGGGGTCAGGGGGAACCCCTGGTCAGGGCCACGATCGGAATAAGTGCACCCTTCAGGCTCCGCGACCCACGAACCGTGGATTCTGAACTCTTCAGGCTTGACAGGATTGATCCCTTCTGGCATACATTATGTCGTTATGCGTCCAGTCATGCTACTTTGCTCATGACTCTGCCAGAGGCGGCGGCCTCTCCGCTGCGGGAACGTCAGCAAGGGTTCACGCGTCGGCTGATCGTTGAGGCCCTATCACGGGTCATCGTGGAGACAGGGATCCACCAGTTCTCCATGCAGCAGGTGGCCGACGAGGCCGGCGTTTCGCTCCGCACCCTGTACCGCTACTTCTCCACCCGGGAAGAGCTATTGGCGGGTCTGGCGGTCGAGGTCGACCTGACCCTGAGAGAAGCAGGTTTCCCGAAGACTCTGGAGTCCGTCTCCGGCGACGGGATCGCAGTTCTAGTGGGCGATCTCTGGCGGGCGATGGGGAAGCGGCCCGACCTCGCCCGCGCCTGGGTCATCACCAACATGGCCACTGGTTTCCAGAGCGGGCCGCGAAAGGAGCACCACCAACTGATCCGGCGAGCGGTGGAGAGCCTAGGCCCCCATCTCACCTCAACGGAGCAGCATCGCTTGTACGCGGTAATCCGGTACTTGGCCGGTTCGTTGGCCTGGAAGGTGTTTACCGACGATTTTGGGCTCGAGACGGAGGAGGCGGCCGAGGCTGCTAGCTGGGCGCTGCGGACGTTGCTCAAGGAGATCGAAACGGGCGGGCGGCCGGGAGGCCGCCCCTGAGGTGGAGAAACAGATGGACACCACGCACAGCGTCATCGTGTCATTGCGGCAGGCGGCCCACCGCCCGGTTTCGGAAGTGGGTGCCAAGGCAGCCAACCTCGCCTCCCTTGTCGAGGCGGGTTTCCCGGTTCCGGAGGGTTTTGTGATCACCGCGGCCGCCTTCGCTCACTTCGTCGAGGTATACGGGTTCGGCCCCGGCACCCTGCCCCAGGCGGTGCGGGCTGCGGATCTGCCCTCGGAGGTGGCCGCCGAACTGCACCAGGCACTCCGCATGCTCGGGGGCCCGGTGGCGGTCCGCTCCTCGGGGGTGGCCGAGGACCTGGCCGGAGCTTCCTACGCCGGCCAGTACGAGACGGTGCTCGAAGTGGGGCATCCCACCCAGGCCGAAGAGGCCTTACGCCGTTGTTGGGCGTCGGCCTTCGAGGAACACCTGATCCGCTACCACCAGGCCCACGGCAACCAGGGCGTTCCGGCCATGGCGGTACTCATCCAGCGGATGGTGCCGGCAGAAGTGGCTGGAGTGGCGTTCAGCGCCAACCCGGTGACGGGCAACCGCCAAGAGATCGTCATCAACGCGGTACGTGGTCTGGCCGATCGGCTGGTAGCGGGGGTGGTCGACGCCGAACAATGGTTTGTGAGGGGCGGACGCGCCGAACGGCTCGACGGTATGCACGAGGCCCTCGTGGCCGCTCAGGCCACGCAGGTGGCCGAGCTGGCCCTCGGCGTCGAGAAGTACTTTGGGTCCCCGCAGGACGTCGAATGGGCCATCACCGGGGATGAGGTCCACCTTCTCCAAGCTCGTCCGATCACCACCCTTCCCAGTCAAATGCTCGAGGTGCCGGTGGAGGTCCCCCCCGGCTATTGGGAGCGAGAGGCAAGCCACATGCCCCGCCCCTTCACCCCGTTCACCGGCTCCTTCATCTACGACCTCATAACCGACGGCATCCGCCGGTTTGCCGCCGAGTTCGGCCTCCTCCTCGAGACGGTCGAGTTTCGGCAGATCGGTGGGTGGGGGTACATACGCTTCGTCCCTCTAGGTGGCAAGGATCGTCTCGCTCCCCCCGCCTCGCTGATGCCCCTCCTGATTCGGCTGGTGCGTCCACTACGGATCCGTATCCGCCAATGCGTGGAGGCGATACGGTCCGACAAGGCCGGCAAGCTGGTCGAGCGTTGGTACCAGGAGTGGCATCCCGAGCTGGCCGCCCGGATTGCCTCGCTGCGGTCGGTCGAGGTTGCCGCCCTCTCCGACGCGGATCTGGCCACCCACCTTGGCTCCACCATGGAACTGCTCGGCGAAGCAAGCCGGGTCCACTTCCTGCTCAGTGGGCCGAACTGCATCTCGCTGGCGGAGCTGGCCTTCACCTCGAAGGACTTGCTGGGCTGGGAGGAGGCCAGGACCTGGGATTTGTTGACGGGCCTTTCCCGCATGTCCACCGAGCCGGCCCGCCGGCTAGCCGGGCTCACCAGAATGATCGGAGCTCGACCCGCACTCCGCCAGATCATCAAGCCAGGAGGTCCGGAAGCTCTCGACCGACTGACAAGGGCGGCTCCAGAATTCGCCGATGCGTTTACCGCCTATATCGAGGAGTTCGCTTCCCGGGCCCTCAGCTACGACCCTGCGGAAGGTACCTTGGCCGAATCGCCCGAACTGGTGGTCGGACTGATCGCTCACCAGCTCGCCCGGGAATTCGACCCCGATGGCGAGGAGACGCAGCTAGCGCGGGGTCGCCAGAAGGCTCTGGCCGAGGCTCGGGAAACCCTGGCGGCCAAGAACCCGACCGACCAGAACAGGTGGGAACGTGCTCTCGCCCGGGCAGAACTCGCCTATCCGATCCGGGAAGACAACACGTTCTACACAGTGAGCGCCCCATTGGCTCTAGTCCGCTACGCAGCTCTCGAGATCGGCAGCCGCCTGGCACAGAGGTCCCAGGTGGCCGTCTCCGAAGACGTATTCTTCCTGACTCGCGAGGAGGTGGTCGAGGCATTCGATGACCACCGGAGCCGGGTGGAGCTGGTAGCTAGACGGCGGGCCGAACGGGCCTGGGTAGAGGCGCACCCGGGACCCGCCAGCTACGGCAAGCCCCCCGGTCCACCGCCGTCCCTCGCTGCCCTACCGGAGGAAGCCCGCTTCGCCAACCAGGCAGCCCTCTGGTACGCCCAGCAGACCTTCGAGCCGGAACAGAGCGGACAGCGCCAGTCTGGTGGAGAGATACGTGGGATCGCCGCCTCCCAGGGCCACTACCGAGGACCGGTGCGAGTCATCATGAGCGAAGATGAGTTCGGCAAGCTGGAGGCGGGAGACGTTCTCGTCTGCCCGATCACCTCCCCGGTCTGGTCGGTGCTCTTCCCCAGCATCGGGGCGCTGGTGACCGACTCAGGGGGGATCCTCTCCCATCCGGCCATCATCGCCCGCGAGTACAGGGTCCCAGCCGTGGTGGCCACCGGAAACGCCACGCAACTGCTGCGAGACGGACAGGTCATCACGGTAGACGGCACCGCAGGATTGGTCGAGGCAACCTGACGCAGCTCTACGGATCTCAATGCTCGACTTCGGTGGCGAATATGGAAGTGAGGGAGGCAACCGTGTCCGATCTCAACGTGGAGTCAACCCTGGACTTCCGACCGCTCATCCACCAAACGGTTTCTCATCACCCCTGCGTCGGTGGAGACCAACGGGGAGGTCTCACGGATTGAAATCATCCTCGAAGGTGATCAGATCGGCCCCCTCACCCACATCCACCCCAGTCAACGGGAGCGCTACCACGTCTCCGACGGTGAACTCACCGTGAAACTCGGCGGGAAGAAGACGGTCTTGAAGGCGGGCGACCAGATCGAGGTCCCAGTCGGCGCCGCCCACACCTTCGCCAACCGGTCAGATCGCCCCGTGTCGTTCATCGCCGAACACCTACCCGCTCTCAGATTTGAGGAGTACATCCGGTCTGTTCACGCCTTCATGACCTCGGATGTGGCAGGGGGAAGGCGGGACCCCCGAACCCTGATGAGGTACCTCCGGCTGGAAAGCGGCTACACCGAGACGATTCGACCACCTGCCGGCATCCCCGGCTCGTCGTCGCCGCTCTCAACGGTATCGGACGCCTCCTTGGCTACCCGGCCGGTTGACAGCCGTCCCGCCAGCATCCGCGTTAAGGCGGCACCATTCTGGCATGACGCCCCGGGGGACACGGTCATGGCCACGGCGTAGGCGGACCGCTTCGCCAGCTACTCGGGCACCGCCCCGATCGAGGTGTCGAGCGGCATGTCACCCGGCATCGTCTTTCTCGAGGCGGGAACCGCTCGCTCAACAATGCCCTTGAAGACTTGTCCGGTCTTCTGACGGGCGGTCAGAAGACTTGTCCGACACTGGGGCGAGGCGAACGTTGAAAGACTTGTGTGGTGGCAGCGGTCTGTCGGACTCAAATCGAGCCCGCTACGGGGCCATGGTTGCGCCGATCCTGGCGCAGAGCCGCTGGTCAGAGCGGAGTTTCGATAGCGGAGGCGGACGGGAATCGAACCCGCCTGCGGGCTTTCGCCCGCACACCGATTTTGAAGGCATGTCCGACCATTGCGCTGCCTCCGGGCCCGTGACCAGCGTCTATGTCTTCGGACGCCGTCCTCGAACCTGCAAAGACTTGTGAGGCCGATCCGGCTCGAAGACTTGTCCGGCGGCCTGTGAAGACTTGTCCGGCCACCACCTCCTCGATCGCCACGATACCTCCCATCCTTCGACCCCCAGTTGGCTGCACGGACGGCGATGTGTAC
>WNGB01009956.1_pt1 | contig 13256 bp, 13 predicted proteins | sample 5400681 | NCBI WGS metagenome assembly WNGB01 (sample SAMN13153367, study PRJNA577476) | soil metagenome | isolation source: 115 cm soil or saprolite under grassland replicate 2 | place: USA:California | collected 2016-06-15 | reverse complement strand
CTACCACCACCACGCATCCGCGAGTCGAAGGACAGGAAAGGAGTCAGCGGTGGCCGACGCGACAGCCCGCGACGCGACGGAGATCCGGCCGTTCCGGATCGCCATCCCCCAGGGGGATCTGGACGACCTGGATGACCGCCTGGCCCGTACCCGCTGGCCCGGTGAGCTGCCCGGAGTCGGTTGGAGCCGCGGCGTGCCGCTGGGCTACCTCGAGGAGCTGGCGGAGTACTGGCGCAGCGGCTACGACTGGCGCGCCCAGGAGGCCAGGCTGAACCAGTTCCCGCAGTCCGCCACCACGATCGACGGGCAGGCCATCCATTTCCTGCACGTCCGGTCGCCCGAACCCGATGCGCTGCCGCTGCTCGTCACCCACGGCTACCCCAGCTCGATCGTGGAGTTCCTGGAGATCATCGGGCCGCTCGCCGACCCCCGCGCCCACGGCGGCGACCCAGCCGACGCCTTCCATGTGGTTGCCCCGTCGCTGCCCGGCTTCGGGTTCTCCACCCCGGTCCAGCAGCCTGGATGGGAGGTCGCCCGTACCACCAGGGCGTTCGCCGAGCTGATGCGCCGCCTGGGGTATGCGCGCTACGGCGCTCACGGTGGCGACATCGGCGCGGGGGTGTCCGGCCTGCTCGGCGCCACCGAGCAGGAGCACGTCGTCGGCGTGCACACCACCAGCGACGCGCGCTCGGTCGCGCTGGCCGGCCAGTACTTTCCGCTCCCCGCCGATCTGTCCGAGGCCGACAGGTCACGCTTGGACGAGCAGCGCCGGCTGTGGGCCGATGCGAAGGGCTACCTCGAGATCCAGTCCACGCGGCCGCAGACCCTGGCGTACGCCCTCACCGACTCACCCGTCGGCCAGCTTGCCTGGATCGTCGAGAAGTTCAAGGAGTGGACCGACGGCACGGCTGAGCTGCCAGAGGATGCGGTCGACCGTGACCAGCTGCTCACCAACATCAGCGTGTACTGGTTCACCCGCGGCGGCGCGTCCGCGGCCCGCTTCATCTACGAGGGCGCGCACTCCGGCCCCGACTGGGGGTCACCGTCCGCCACCGCCGCGCCCGCACCGCAGGGTCTGGCGCTGTTCGGCGGCGACGACCTCCTCCGTCGCGTGATGGACCCCGAGCACAAGATCGAGCACTGGTCGGAATTCGACCGCGGCGGTCATTTCCCCGCCATGGAGGTTCCCGATCTCCTGGTCGGCGACGTGCGCGCCTTCTTCCGCCGCTTCCGCTGACCATGGCCGCGGGGCGCCGTTGGACAAACTACCTGGTCGTCGGCTCACCCGGGACCGGTGATGTACGTGTCGTACTCCTCCTCTGGAAGCGGGCTCGCTTTCACTTCCTCGCCTGACACCCCCAACCGTCGCCGAGCCGAGAACATCGAGCCCCGCTTCGCAACGTGCGGGGCGAACTGGGACAACCCGATGTCCTTGGGCATGTCGATGTAGATCGCCTCGACGCCGCCTCGAGCGAAGTACGTCTCGTGCCAGAATCCAGTTCCTCCCCGGTCCTTCATGAACCCACGCCACCATTGCCCGTGCGGATCGGTTCGGGCCCAACGTTCGAGCGAGTCGAAGTCCCTCCAGTACTGCCGCATGCCGAAGTGGGGCGGGAACATGCCCCAGGTGATGTCTTCGTGAAGGAGAAGGCCGTCGGGCTGCGCCCGGACGGACGCCTTGATACGGGGTCCGAATGCAAGGAGCGTCTTCAGCCCACGGAACGAATTCACCCGCATCCCCAGGTAGATCACGACCAGCTCCGGATAGCCGGCAAGGTCGACCGCGACTTGCTTTCCTCTCGTCATGCTTCCCACCTCGTTTCATCGACAGGGAGTCGCGCCGTGCTCAAGAATCCCACATCGTCTTCCTTGTCGCTGGTCAGGAAGACGTACGGGGCGAAGCCGCGGGTGCTTGGCTCAGAGCGAGCCGAGGAAGCCGATCATCGCGTCGTTGACCTCACGCGGGCGCTCCTGCTGGGTCCAGTGGCCACATCCGGGCAGCCAGACGGTGCCGCGCAGGTCAGGCACGAATTCGCTCATGCTCGCGATCCGCTCCCGCGCGCCTGGCCCGGCGACCACGAGATCGCGGTCACCGGCGACGTAGAGGGCCGGTGGCCGCACCGGGGCCCGGTGCCAGGCGGCGGTGAGCTCCCAGTTGCGGTCGAGGTTGCGGTACCAGTTGAGCGGGCCGGTGAACCCGGTCGAGCCGAACTCGGCGGCGAAGGTGGCGATGTCCGCCTCGGTCAGCCAGTCAGGCAGCGTCTCCGGCTCAGGACACAGGTCGAGAAAGCCGCTGCCCTCCGGGACGATCGGCACGATGCCGGCGGTATCGCCGGACGCGGCGTACAGCAGTCGGCGGAAAGTCGCGGGCCGGTCCCGTTCCAGCTCAGCCTCGGGCACCTCCGGCTGCTGGAAGTACACCATGTAGAAGCCGTCGCCGAGCGCCTCGCGCAGCTGACCGAGCGGCGGCCGCGAGGAGCGCGGGCGGTGCGGCACCGACAGCCCGACGACACCGCGCACCCGGTCGGGGCGGAGCTGGGCGGTGTGCCAGGCGACCGGGGCCCCCCAGTCGTGCCCGGCGACGACTGCCTGCTCCTCGCCGAGCGCGTCGATCAGCCCGACGATGTCGCCGACCAGGTGCAGGATCGAGTACTCCTCGACCCGCTCGGGGCCGCCGGTACGGCAGTAGCCGCGCTGGTCGGGTGCGACCGCGTGGAAGCCTGCCCCGGCGATGGCGACCAGCTGGTGCCGCCAGGAGTACCAGCACTCGGGGAAGCCATGGAGCAACAGCACCAGCGGGCCCGAGCCCGCCTCTGCGACGTGCATGCGCAGGCCGCTCGTCGAATCGACCATGCGGTGCGTGATCTCGGTCATCGTCACGTCCTCGCGACAGCGTCGTCCTCGGGTGGTAACGATACCGATCGGCGGTCAGGGTCGCGCTGCTGGAGATCGCGCTCGACGGGCTGCGAGCGCGCGAGGCCGGCCCGCTACCAGGCACCCCGCCGAGCGCCAGGCACTACGAAGCGCGGTGGAAGCCGGCCGAGCGCCAAGCTACAACCGCCGCTCGATCGGTAGCCGGGAGCGGGTGAGCAGGCCGGCGCCGAGCATCGCGATCAGCGGCACCACCAGCAGCGCGACGCCGACGTTGAGCCAGGGCACGGTGATCGGGTATGGCGTGGGCGCCGGCCAGATGTCGGCGTAGCCCCGGTTGAGGGCGACCAGCACGGCGATGGAGCCGCTCAGCCCCGCGGCCGCGCCGAGCAGCGACCCGAGTCCGGCGATCACGGCGGACTGGCTCAGCGCCAGCCCGCGGCGAACCCGTGGGGAGGCGCCGACGGCGGCCAGGGTGCCGAGGTCCGCGCGGCCGTCGGAGGCGGCGAGCCCGGTGGCGATCGCGGCGGCGCCCAGCGTGATGAGGCCTGCCACGACGGCGAGCAGCAGCAGGGACCTCGTGTCCGACCGCGTTTGCGGGCCCCGCTCGACGTACACGCCCGCCCGGAGGCCCAGCGCGGCCTGGAGGCGGTCCTGCTCCGCGACCGTTGGCATGCGGGTGGTGGTCGCCAGCACGAGGGACGGGACGGAGCGCACCCCGAGCGAGCTGGCGGTCTTCCTGGTCATCATGACGATGGGCGCTCGCGCACGGTGCGGCGGGGCGAAGCCGGGCGCGGTCGCCGTCCGGCTCGCCTCCTTCTTGCGGGCGCCCGGGCTGAAGTCGGCCGAGGTGATGGTCAGCGTCACCCGGCCCTCGTTCAGGTAACGGGGGTGGTCGACGACCACCTTGCCGGCGCGCAGCGCGGCGGCCGCCAGCGCGGCGTCCTCGCGGGGCAGGCCGGTCAGTACGCCGACCGCGGCCGGGTCGACGATAAGCGTGAAGCTGTCGGAGAAGAGATTCTCGAAGTAGCGGTAGTTGCCGGCGACGCCGTCGCAGCGGGCGTCGCGGCGGGCGGCTTGCTGCTCGGCCGGGCCCGGATCGTGTCTCAGCACCCAGGGCGCGTACGGGCAGACACGCGCAGCCGGCACCTGCGGGGTGACGAAGCAGGCTCTGGCGCCACAGGACGGCAGGCCGAGCTCGTGGACCTGCTCGACCGGCATGATGCGGCGCAGGCTGGCGACCGCCTGCGCCGGCACCGGACGCCCGTCGCCGAGTTTGCCGCTGCTGTCGAGGACCACGTCACCGGGCCGGTCGAGCGACCGGTAGTCGTCCCTGGTGCGCTCGGTGCCGGCGACCAGCACCACGCCGACGGCGAGGCTGGCGACGACGGCGGCCATCACGGCCGAGATCGCCGGTGCCGCGGCGGTGCGGTTGCGCGAGGTGTCGCGCAGCGCGATCCGCGGCGCCAGCGGCATGAAGCGACCGAGCCGGGCCACCATGCCGACGAAGGCGGGCGTGCAGAGCACCAGTCCCAGCTCGACCACGACCAACCCGGCGAGGACGCTCGTCGAGCTGATGCGCCGCGCGCCCGCGGCCGCCACCAGTGCGCCGGCAGCCACAAGCACCGCACCGAGGATCGGCCAGCGCCGCCGCGACCGGACGATCCCGCGCCGGCCGGCCAGGGCGGTGACCACGTCCTGCCGGGAGGCGATCCAGGCGGGGACCAGCGCGGCCAGCACTCCCGTCGCCAGCGCCAGCCCGGCCAGCCCGGCCAGCGCCACGGGAAACACCCGGAAGCCACCTGACCGGCCATGGGTGAGGTGGGCTTCGAGCAGCGGCCGGGCGGCCGCCGCGGCGGCGATGCCAAGCACCACGCCGGTGGCGGCCGCGACGGCGCCGAGCACCACGCCGTCGGCGAGCACGATCCGGCGCAGGTGTGCCGGGCTGCCCCCGGCGGCGGCGACCAGCGCCAGATCGCGGCTGCGGCGGCGGGCGCCGACCGCGAACGCCGGCCCGGCAAGCAGGATGATCTCCAGCATCGCCAGGCCGCCGACGAGACCGGGGACACCCAGCGCGAACCCGTTCTCGACGAAGGACTCGGGATACCGCTCCGCCGGGGTCGGTGGGCGCTCCAGCACGTGCCTGGACACCGCCACCACACCGTGGGTGTTGAGCTGCTTGACCTGTGTCCAGGTCAGCGGGCGCGGCGTGGCCACCAGCCACTTCAGGTCGTCGCGGTCATCGGCTGGCGGCAGCGCGCCAGGCTGCAGCACGATCGTCGTCGCCTCCAGGTCGGTGGGGTCCTCCACGATGCCCACCACGCTGAAGGTGCGGCCGCCGTTGGCCAGGCGCACGCCGCCGCCCACCCCGGCGCCCACCCGGTGAGCGGCCGCCGGGGTCAGGGCGACCTCGTCCGCGCCGGCCGGCGCCCGGCCCGACCGTGGGCGGAGGATCCCGTGCGCCAGCGGGTCGGCGACGTCCAGCATGCGGGCGCCGAGGCTTCCCGTCCCGGCCACGGTGCGCACGCTCAGGGAGCCCGCCTGGTCGGGGATGGCCCTGCTGCCGGGCGGCAGCAGCGCCAGCAGCCGTTGCGTGCCCGGCGGGACGGCCGCCCTGGCCGTGGGCGATGCGGCGCCGGCGACGAAGGCCTGCAGGTTGGTCGGGTCCTGGCGCACCGGGCCGTCCTGCGGCCAGGCGACCACGGCCTGGGCGGTGCCCATCAGCCGCTCGGCCCGCTCGTCCGGGCTGAGCGCGAAGGTGTCGCCCTCCACCGCGGCGAACGACAGCGCCGCCACCGGCGCCGCGATCATCGCCAGGACCAGAATCGAGCGGCCCCTGGCCCGGCGCGCCTCCCGGCGGGCCACCCGCAGGGCGGTGCCCCAGACGGTCACCGGCCGCCGCCGGGGGCGGGGAGCAGCTCGTCCGCCTGGTCAAGTGGGCCGGAGGTGTCGACGATGACGCCGTCGCGCAGGAACACCACCCGGTCCGCCCAGGCCGCGTGCCGCGCCTCGTGGGTGACCAGCACCCCGGCCGCGCCGGCGTCCACCTTGGCGCGCAGCAGGCGCAGCACCGCCTCGCCGGCCTGGGAGTCCAGCGCGCCGGTCGGCTCGTCGGCCAGGACCAGGCGGCGCTCCCCGATCAGCGCGCGGGCGATCGCCACGCGCTGCTGCTGGCCGCCGGACAGCTCGTCGGGGAAGCGAGGGCCGTAGCCGGCGAGGTCCACCTGCGAAAGCGCCGCCAGCGCCTGCCGCCATGCTTGGCGGACCCCGATGCCGTCCAGCTCCAGTGGCAGGGCCACGTTCTCGGCGGCGGTGAGGCTGGCCAGCAGGTTGAGGTCCTGGAAGACGTAGCCGACCCGGCGGCGGCGCAGCGCCGCCAGCGCGCGGCGGCTGCAGGCGCCCAGCGCCGTGCCGTCCACGCTGACCTCGCCCCTGGTGGGGCGGTCCAGCCCACCGGCCAGGTTGAGCAGGGTGGACTTGCCCGACCCCGACGGCCCCATCACCGCGACCAGCTCACCCGCGTTCACGGTCAGGGACACGCCGCGCAGCGCGTGCACCGCGGCGGGGCCGCTGCCGTGGACCCGGTGCACGTCGCGTAGCTCGAGGATCGTCATCTGGTCACCTCCGAGGAGGGGTTGTCGGCGGTGTGCTCTGCCGGGGAGCTGGCGGGCGGGGGGGTGTGGCGGACCAGGCTGGCCTCGCAGTGGTCCAGCCAGCGCACCTCGGCCTCCGCCTGGAACAGCATGGCGTCCAGCACCAGCAGCCAGGGCAGGTCAGCCTGCCGGTCGGCGCTCGCCTTCAACCGCGTGTACTCCTGCAACGTGCGCATCGTGGCGCCGCGCTGGGTCTGGACCACGACTGGCACGTCGACGCCGGGGGTGGTCAGCGCCAGCGCGAGCTTGATGGCCAGCTCGTCACGCGGACGGTCGCTGTGGCTGATGGGGGTGGTGAACCACGCCGCCAGGGCGGTCCGGCCGGCGTCGGTGATCTGGTAGCGCCGCTGCCCTTCGTCGTTCGCCGGGAGCGGCCGGACCAGGCCGTCGCGCTCCAGGCGCGACAGGGTGGTATAGACCTGCCCGATGTTGAGCGGCCAGGTGCCGCCCGTGGACTCCTCGAAGGCGACCCGCAGCTGGTAGCCGTGCATCGGGCCGCGTTCGAGCAGCGCGAGAAGACCATGTCTGACGCTCATAGCTACTGAGTATATGCATACTCGGTAAGCCCAGAGCAAACCGCGCGTTGACGAATAGGAGCATAGGAATATAGCTTTTCGCCTATGAATGCGTACGTGATCGCCGACGTCTTCACGGACACGCCGCTGGAAGGCAACCCACTGGCCGTCTTCACCGACGCCCGCACCATCCCGCCGCAGCGGATGCAACGGATCGCCAGGGAGATGAACCTCTCCGAGACCGTCTTCGTGCTCCCCGCCGAAACCGGCGGGGACGCGCGCATCCGCATCTTCACCCCGGCCAACGAACTGCCGTTCGCCGGCCACCCCACGCTGGGCACCGCCCTCGTGCTCGGCGAGACCACGCGCAAGGACCTGGTCCGGCTCGAGACCGGAGCCGGCATGGTCCCCGTCGAGATCGAGCGCGAGGACGGACGGATCGTCTCGGGTCGGATGCAGCAGCCGATCCCGACCTGGGAGCCGTACGAGCGTGCCGGCGAGCTCCTTGCGGCTGTGGGCGTCGGATCGTCCCACCTGCCGGTCGAGGCCTACCGCAACGGACCGCGGCACGTCTATGTCGCGCTGGAGAGCGAGGACGCGGTGGCGGCGGTCGCGCCGGACCTCGGCGCGCTGGCCAGGCTGCCCGACATCGGCGTCAACTGCTTCGCGGGCTCCGGCACGAGCTGGAAGACCCGCATGTTCGCCCCCGCGTACGGCGTCGCCGAGGATCCCGCCACCGGATCGGCGGCTGGTCCCCTCGCGGTGCACCTGGCGCGCCACGGCCAGATCGCCTGGGGTCAACAGATCGAGATCCGCCAAGGCGCCGAGATCGGCCGCCCGTCAACGCTGTACGCGCGGGTCGAAGGGCAGGGCGACCGCATCGACCGCGTCGAGGTCGCCGGCTCGGCGGTGGTGGTCGCGCACGGGGAGCTCCATGCTTGATGCCGAGGTCATCGGCGCCTTGGCGAGCCCGAAGCGCCTGCAGGTGCTCGAGTGGCTGAAGGACCCTCGGGCCCACTTCCCGCCGCAGCGTGACGGGGACCTCGTCGAGGACGGCGTGTGCGTGGTCTTCATCGCGCAGAAGCTCGGCGTGGCCCAGCCGACCGCCACCGGGCACCTGCAGGCCTTGGCGCGCGCCGGGCTGATCACCTCCAAGCGCCTCGGCCAGTGGACCTTCTACAAGCGCGACGCGACCGCGATCGCGACCCTCAAGCAGAAGATCCAGGAGGAGCTGTGACGGGCGAGAGCCGCGCCCGTCCTGCATGACAGAACTGTCATGCAGGACGGGCGCGGCCCTGCTCAACCGGGGACTCCGTCCCATGGCTCGATGACAGTGTTGTTATCTTGCTGATTTGGGGTGATATGCGCCGTAGCGTGACCCTGCACGGCTCGACTTCAGCCTTCCGTCGTCAGGCGAGGTGGTCGTATGAACCGCAGGGTACGTGTGGGGAGGACAGCGGTCGTCCTGGCATGCGCGCTCGCGCTCGGAGCCGGCCTGACCAGCTGCGCCAAGGGTAACTCGACCTCGGCCGCACCGGCGTCGAGCGCTGACTCGGGGTTGACGACCTACGCCGTGTCGGTGACCAAGTTCAAGTACAGCGGCATGCCCGACTCGATCAAGTCGGCGCCCGCGCTCATCGGCTTCAGCAACCACGAGACCTACCCGATCACCCACGAGATGGTGGTGGTCGGGTTGCCCTCGGGGAAGAGCGCCCAGGACGTCATCAACGACGCCAAGCAGAAGGGCGACAAGTCCGAGGACGACTGGCTCCACTTCGGCGAGATCGGCGAGGTGAACACCGGAGCGACCATCGCCGGCGTGTTCTCGCTCCCGCCCGGCAGCTACGTGCTCGCCTGCTGGCAGACCGGCACCCCCGAGGGCAAGGCGGAGGGGGGTCCGGTGCACCTCACGATCGGGATGATCCACCAGTTCACGGTGACCTGATCGCATGGCGCGTCGTTCTGCAGCGACCGCCGCGCTGCACGCTGGCGCCCTGCTGCTCGCTGGTTGCGCACAGCAGGGCATCAGCACCCAGGGCCAGGACATCCACGATCTGTACGTTCGCATCGTCATCCTGGCCGCGCCCGTGTTCATCGGGGTGGAGGCGTACCTGCTGTGGTGCGTCTTCCGGTACCGCAAGCGCGATGACCTGCCGGCCCCGCAGGGCGCCGGCAGCGGCAGGATCCTCGTCGCCTTCTTCGCCGTGCCGACGGTGATCATCGCGCTGCTGTTCCCCTTCGGGGAGCAGACCCTCAGCTACGTGCAGCACCGGGACGAGCATCCCGGCGTGGTCATCGACGTCCAGGCCTTCCAGTGGGAGTGGACCTTCAATTACCGCAACGAGGGCGTGATCGAGAACGGCAAGACGCTCGTCAGGCCCGCCGTGATGGAGGTGCCGGTCAACCAGACCGTCCACATCCACCTCGAGTCGCGTGACGTGATCCACGAGTTCTATGTGCCGGCACTGCTGTTCATGCGCAACGCCCTCCCCGGGCACCCCAACGACTTCGACTTCACCCCGACCACGCTCGGCACCTTCCCGGGCCAGTGCGCCGAGTTCTGCGGGCTGTGGCACTCGAAGATGACCTTCGTCCTCAAGGTCGTCTCGCCGGCGGACTACGCCGCGTGGGTCCAGAGCGAGAGGCAGGCGGCCCTCAACGTCTCGTGCCCCTCCGGTCCTCCGACCGTGCAGCTCGTGGCGCAGAACACCGCCTGGAGCACCGCCTGCATCGGAGTTCCGTCCAACACGCCGTGGTCGGTGGTGATGACCAACAAGGACGACGGGATCGACCACACCTTCGCGGTCTTCGACTCGGTCAAGCGCAAGGCCAAGTACTTCGAGAGCCAGCGAGTCGCCGGTCCGGCGACCGCGACCCTGCGGCCGGCGCCGCTCCGGCCCGGCAGGTACTACTTCGAGTGCACCGTCCACGGCCCGTCCATGTCGGGCACACTCATCGTCCGCTAGGGAGAGGTCATGGCGATCACCGAAGTCCAGCCGCCTGCGCTCGCCCCGGAGCCGTCGCGTGCCGCCAGGCTGGTGGCCTGGTTGTCGACCACGGACCACAAGAAGATCGGGATCCTCTACTTCTGGAACTCGTTCGCGGTCTTCGCGATCGCCGGGGTGATGGCGCTGCTCATGCGGGCCGAGCTGGCGCAGCCGGGCACGCAGCTCCTCTCGGTGCACGCCTACAACCAGGTCTTCACCCTGCACGGCACGCTGATGATCTTCCTGTTCATTTTCCCGGTGCTGTCCGGCTTCGGGAACTATTTCGTGCCGCTGCAGATCGGCGCCCTGGACATGGCGTTCCCGCGCGTGAACGCGCTCTCGTTCTGGCTGCTGCCGGTCTCGGCGCTGACGATCCTGGCCGGCTTTCTCGCCAAGGGCGGAGCGGCGGCGTCTGGCTGGACCAACTACGTGCCGATCTCGGTGCAGCAGGGCGCCGGCGAGGACCTCTGGATCGCCGGGCTGATGCTCGCCGGCATCGCCTCGATCCTGGGTGCGATCAACTTCATCGTCACCATCCTGCGGATGCGCGCCCCGGGCATGACCATGATGCGGGTGCCGGTCTTCACCTGGGCGACGCTGGCGACCTCGCTGCTGGTCGTGCTGGCCACGCCGGTGATCACCGCCGGCCTGATCATGCTGTTCGCCGACCGGCGCCTCGGCACCACCTTCTTCGACCCCGCTCGCGGCGGTGACGTGCTGCTCTGGCAGCACGTCTTCTGGTTCTTCGGCCACCCCGAGGTGTACATGCTGATCCTGGCCGCCTGGGGGATGGTGAGCGAGATCATCCCGGTGTTCTCCGGCAGGCCCCTGTTCGGCTACACCGGCGTCGTCCTCTCCTTCCTGCTGATCACCGCGCTGTCGTTCAGCGTCTGGGCGCACCACATGTTCGTCACCGGCCAGGTCGAGCTGCCGTTCTTCTCGGTGACGACCGAGCTGATCTCCATCCCGACCGGCGTGCTGTTCTTCAACTGGCTGGCCACCATGCGCAAGGGCAAGCTGCGCTTCGAGCCACCCATGCTCTTCGCGCTCGGCTTCGTCGCGATGTTCCTGATCGGCGGCCTGGACGGCGTCTGGATGGCCTCGCCGGCTATGGACTTCGCCATCCACGACACCTACTGGGTGGTCGCCCACATCCACTACGTGCTGTTCGGCGGCACGGTGTTCGGGGTCATGGCGGGGATGTACTACTGGTTCCCGAAGATCTGCGGGCGGGTGCTGTCACGGCGCCTCGGCCAGTGGCACTTCTGGCTGCAGCTCGTCGGCTTCAACCTGACCTTCTTCGCCATGCACCTACTCGGGCTGCGCGGCATGCCGCGGCGCATCGCCGACTACGCCCCCGACCGCGGTTGGACCTTCCTCAACGGGCTGTCCACCCTTGGCGCGTTCGTGATCGCCGCGGCGATGGTGGTGTTCCTCGTCAACGTGGTCGTCACGCTGCGAAGGCCACGGGATGCGGCGGCCGACCCCTGGGACGGCTTCACCCTCGAGTGGGCGACCTCCTCGCCGCCGCCCGCCCACAACTTCGACCGGCTCCCGCCGGTGCGGTCGAACCGGCCGGTGTACGACGCACGCGTGGCGGCCCAGGCCCAGGCCGAAGGAACGTCGGCATGAGCGGCGCTTCCGTCCCCGTCCCGTCCAGCGAGGAGCGAGCGGTCGCCGGCGCCTCGAGCTCGGTTCTCGGCATGGTGCTGTTCGTCGCCTCGGAGTCGATGTTCTTCGCCGCCTTCTTCGGCGCCTACGTCACCACCTACGTGAACCAGAAGGTCTGGCCTCCGAGCAACACCCCGGCGCCGCCGCTCGGGCTGGCCACGGCCGCCGTGGCCGTCCTCGTCGTGTCGGGCCTGCTGCTCCGGGGCGCGCTCCGGGCGAGCCGGCGCGGGCTTCCGCGGATGGTCGATCGCTGGCTCCTGCTCACGCTGGTGGCCGCCGTCGTCTCGATGGTGCTGACCCTGGTCGGCTACTCCGAGGTCGGCTTCGGTCTGCACGCCGGCATCTTCGCCTCGCTGTTCTACCTGATGACGGGCCTCGGCCTGGCGCACGTCGCCGGCGGCGTCGTGCTGCTCGCGATGGTCGCCATGCAGGGGCTGACCAGGCGGCTCGCGCCGGTCCGCTACCAGCCTGTCCAGGCGGCCGCGGTGTACTGGAACTTCGTGGTCGTCCTCGGGCTGGTCATCTACACCGCCTTCTACGTCCTGACCAATACCGGTGGATAGCCAGCGGGGAGGCTCCAGGTGAGGCTGTACGCTCGGATCGCCCTGCTGCTCGGGGGCTTCCTGCTCGCCGGTGGGCTGGTCTACGGCGGCACGAGCAAGGAGCGGATCGGGCTCGTGCTGCTGCTGGTCGCCGGCGCGGGCTTCACCTATGTTGGCCTGTACGCCCGGCGTGCGGTCCGTGCCGACGCCGACATCGAAGGCGCCCATGTCGAAGAGGTGCGCCCCACGATCTGGCCGCTGGTGTTCTCCCTGGCCGGCGCCGGCATCATCGCGGGGGTGCTGGCGAGCCACTGGATCCTGCTCGCGGGCGGCCTGCTCGCCGCGGCCGCGGGGGCCGGCTGGTTCCTCGAGGTGCTCATCCAGCGGCGGGAGCACCACTGAGGATCCTCATCCTTCCGCGCCGAGGCGGGCGTCGATCCTGGCCGCTTCCCGCTCCTCCCGCGCCAGCCAGTCGAGGAGGACCAGGCCGAGGGCGGGGACCATGACGAGCATTCCCGCCGAGCCCATGATCGTGCCGGCGAGCCGCTGATCACCGAGAGCCGCGGGGCCCAGCGCGGCCTGGTAGCTCGGGTACAGGACTCGGCTGGTGCCCCACATCGCCAGGCCGAGGAAGCTCGCCTGCGGCATGGCCAGGAACAGGTACAGCAGCCGCGCCGGGTGCGTGAGGCGCTTGGGGCTCGGGTCGATGCCGGCGACCGGTGACCAGAACAGCACCCCGGAGGCCAGGTAGAGCAGGTGCTCGAGGGCGTGGACGCCGTCGTTGCGGACGGCCGCCTCGTACAGGGGGGAGAAATGTGTCACCCACAGCACCAGGGCGAACTGCGCCCAGCACAGCAGCGGCGCCGTGAGCAGCCGCAATGGCCGGCTGCGCAGCAGCGGCAGCAGCCAGCGGCGCCGGAAGGCCGGCGTCGAGGCGCGCAGGACGAGGGTCACCGGCGCGCCGAGCACCAGCAGGGGAGCGGCGACCATCGTGATCAGCAGGTGCTGGACCATGTG
>WNGB01025513.1_pt1 | contig 13258 bp, 10 predicted proteins | sample 5400681 | NCBI WGS metagenome assembly WNGB01 (sample SAMN13153367, study PRJNA577476) | soil metagenome | isolation source: 115 cm soil or saprolite under grassland replicate 2 | place: USA:California | collected 2016-06-15 | reverse complement strand
ATTCCAGCCGTCCGATCTCCCACCGCCACCACGACGGGGCCGCGTCCTGCGGCTCGCCGCCCGGCTCGTGCTCTGGACGTTCATTGCGCTCGGTGCGTTGCGGGGACTTGGCCCGTTGCCGAACGTGCCGGGGCAGGACGGGAAGGCTGTGACCACCATCCCGGCCCAGCCGGAGCCGGGCGCGGGCCGTGGCGGGTCCACTGATGCCGGCATCACGAGCGACCAGGCGGCCACAGCCACAGCCACAGCGTTCCTTCGCGAGTACCTGACCATCGACGAGGATCGCGACGCGTGGAGCGGGCGGCTCGAGCGCTACCTGGCCAGCGGAGTCGACCCCGGCACGAGCATCTCAGTGCCTGCGGGAACGTCCCAATACGTCGACTACGTCCAGCCGGTGAGCACAGCTTCGGCACGCGGAGCCGTTGAGGTGACCGTACTCGCTCATCTGCTCGAGTCGCGGTCCGGTGCCTATCGCGAAGGTGGGACGCTCGCGTTCATCGTGCCGCTCACGCGCGAACCTCGCGGGCTGGCGGTGAGCGGGCTACCGCGCCCGACATCCCTGCCGATGGCCGCCGGATTGACGGTCCGCCGGGCCGGGCTCGCTCCTGAGCGTGCGCGTGCCGTCACGGCGGTGGCCCGCCGCGCGGTGAACGCCCTGCTCCGCCGGGATCGCGCGGACCTCGTCGCCCTGGGTGGCGGCACGTCGCCGCAGCTCCGTCCGTTGCCGGACGGCTGGCGGACCAGCGGGATCACGACCGTCCAGGCCGCCGGGCCGCCCGAGGAGCCGACCGCGCAGGTTCTCGTGCTCGCCAGTCCGGCGACCACGGGCATCCGCTACGTCATCCCGATCGTGGTGTCGCTCCGCTCCGGGCCTGACGGCATCCTCGTCGAGCGCGTCGATGCCGGCGGCGTGCCATGAGCGCTCCAGGCTGGTCCAGCGACCCGCGGTCCCGCGGCTGGCCGGGGCTGGCTGGCCCGTTGCCCGCCGGCGGGGAGCAGCAGCTGGATCGATGGGCGCTTTCGAGCTCGCAGCTGGGGCGGGCGCGCGGTGCCCGGTCCGGCTGGCATGCCTACCGGCCCTCCGCTGCCCCAGCCCTGCCCCCGTGGGCGGTCGAGGTGACGCTCACGATCGAGCGCCCTGTAAGTACCTCGCCGGAGCCGGACCAGCAGGGCGCGGCACCCAAGGCCCTCCTGCTCCTCCGCTCAACGGGTGCCGTCGAGGCCTTGATGCTGGCCGTCACAGGCGCCATGGCCGAGGTGGAGCACGTCGCCGGCGTCCATGGCCGGGAACCGGGTCTCCGCCTCGTCCGGTCACGTCCCGAGTCCGGGCTGGAGCCGCTCACACCGCCGATCGCGCTCTGTCACCTGCGACAGGCGAGCCATCGGGGCCTGGCGGTCCGGACCCGCCGCCGGTCATCCGCCAGTCCCGCCGCGTCGTGGGAGGCAGGAGCTGGCGCCGTGGCGACGTGCCGCGGGCCGGCCGGGCTGTCGGCGCAGGCGGTGGTCTCATTGCATGGCCAAGGGGACCCCCGGTCGCTGCGGCCACCTGCTGGTGGGGCGATGGTCGTTCGCGCATGGCGCCTGGATCGCACGGGGCGAGGTGGGCGGGCTGGACGAGCCGGACGAGCCGGAGTGGTCAGGCGTCCGGGCGCCACCTGGGCATTGGCGAGCGGGGTCGTTCTCGCGTCGAGCCGGACGGGCGGGCTGGGACGGGCGGCCGGCCGGCTCGCGGCATCGATTCGCGCCGAGGGCTGGGATGCCACCGTGCTCACCGGACCTGCCGCCCTGGGCGTCGCCCGAGCTGGCGACCCACATCAGCCCGCACCTCGGCTCGCTGCGCGCCGGGTCACCCATGACGAGGTCACCGCGATGCTCGTCACCTGCCTTGCCGCCGGGATGCCGATGTGACGCCCATACAGGTTGACCTGATGCCCGTGCAGAGCATGGGGGCCTCAGCCATGCCCGCGCTCCGACGGCCGCGTCACTTGAGCTCCGCGATCCCACTGTGGACGGACGCCAGACGAGGATTCCAGGAGATAACATAAGTATATGGAAGCAAATGAATGAACACCGGCGATTCAGGTAGGAGCAGCGCATGCCGACGAGCTCAGCCCCGGAGCCACTCCCCCACGGCACCCAGCCACTGAAGGTCGTGCCGGAGTCCGCCAGGCTCCGCCCCGTTCCGCCCCCTGTGCCCGATGAGCGCGAGACAGGCGCGCCGCCGGACGAAGCCAGGCGACGGGCGCGGGCCGGTCGAGGGCAGCCCCTGACATTGATACAGGGCGGCCAACGAACGGCGCCGACCAGGTCCCGAGAGGAGACGCCGGACGACGAACGGCAGGACCCGACCCCGCGGGAGCTGACGTCGGCCAGGCGGACCGCGCGGCGCAACCTTCCCCAGCCCGCCGAGATCGCGGAGCAGATCGCCATCGCGCTGTTCGAGATCGAGGCCGGATACCGCAGCGCGGCGCAGCTCGAGCGGCTCTGCGCTCCGGAGCTGTGGGACCGATTGGAGGGGCAGGTCCGCCGCCACGGGGGTTCCCTGCCGAGCGGGCGCAAGCTCATCCGGGTGCACTACCAGGAACTCATGCCGGGCGTGGCCAACACCGTTGCGGTCGTCGAGCGCGGGCACCGAGTCCAACCGGTCGCCATGCGCTTGGACGCCCGCAACGGCCGCTGGCTCGTGACCGAGCTCAGGTACTGACGGCGGTCACCACGATGCCGGCCGGTGTGGTGACGCGGCGACGGGACTTCGGCTCAGGCCTGGGCGCCGGGCGCGCCGTGGCAGACCTTGAACTTCTTGCCCGACCCACACCAGCAGGGCTGATTGCGTCCAATCTTCTGCTTCCGGACGCTCTGACCCTGAGCGGCGCGGGCCTCCTCCTCGGTCGAGGCGGAGGACAGGCGGACCGGGCGCTGCGAGCTGGCTTGGCGCTGCTCCTCAGCCTCCTCGGCAACCTGGACGGACGCGTTGAAGACGTAGGCGACCGCCTCGCGCTTGATGGAGTCCTGCAGCGCCTGGAACATGTCGAACGCTTCGCGCTGGTACTCGACCAGGGGATCGCGCTGGCCGATCGCGCGCAGCCCGATGCCTTCCTGCAAGTAGTCCATCTCGTAGAGATGCTCGCGCCAGCGCCGGTCGAGCACGTTGAGAAGGACGGCACGCTCCAGCTCGGCCAGCAGCTCGGCGCCGAGCTCAGCCTCGCGCTCCTTGTAGGCGCGCTCGGCGTCCTCGAGCATCAGCGCCTCGAACCCGGCGTGGTCGACCGCCGCGAGGTCCACCTCCTCCTTGTGGACGCCGACCGGGTAGATCGTGCTGAGGGCGGTGAACAGGCCGTCGAGGTCCCACTCCTCGGGGTAGACCCCCTGGGGGGCGTACTCGGCCACCACGACGGAGACGACATCGGCAAGGAAGTCGAGGGTCTCCTCCCGAAGGTCCTCCCCCTCCAGGATGAGCCGGCGCGTGTCATAGATGACCTCGCGCTGCTTGTTCATCACCTCGTCGTACTTGAGGACGTTCTTGCGCCGCTCGAAGTTCTGCGACTCGACCTGTCGCTGCGCATTGGCGATCGCGCGAGTCACCAGCCGGTGCGTGATCGGCACGTCGTCCGGCAAGCTGAGCCGGTCCATCAGACCGGCGACGGTCTTGGTGGCGAACATCCGCATCAGGTCGTCCTCGAGGGACAGGAAGAACCGCGACTCCCCCGGGTCCCCCTGCCGGCCAGACCGGCCACGAAGCTGATTGTCGATACGCCGCGACTCGTGCCGCTCGGTTCCAAGCACACACAACCCGCCAAGCCCCACCACCCGATCGTGCTCGGCGGCGACCTCCACCGTCTTGCGCTCCGTCTCCGCCTGCAGGGCCCGACCCCACTCCTCCGGATCCACCTCGACCGGATCCAGACCCCTGGCCCGCAACGACTCCTCAGCCAGGTACTCCACATTGCCGCCGAGCATGATGTCCACACCACGCCCGGCCATGTTGGTCGCCACCGTCACCGCACCAAGCCGACCAGCCTGCGCGATGATGTGCGCCTCGCGCTCATGATGCTTGGCGTTCAGCACGTTGTGCTTGATGCCACGCCGCTCCAACGCCCGCGACACCCGCTCCGACTTCTCGATCGACACCGTACCGATCAGGATCGGCTGGCCCTTGGCGTTCCGCTCAGCGATCTCATCCACCAATGCCGCGAATTTCGCCTGCTCGCTCTTGTAGATCACATCCGCATGATCGGCGCGGATCATCGGCTTGTTGGTCGGAATCTCCACCACACCCAGCTTGTAGATGTGATTGAACTCCGCCTCCTCGGTCTTGGCCGTGCCGGTCATCCCCGCGAGCTTGTCGTACAACCGGAAATAGTTCTGCAGCGTGATGGTGGCGTAGGTCTGGTTCTCCTCCTTGATCCGCACACCCTCCTTGGCCTCGATCGCCTGATGCAGGCCCTCGGAGTAGCGCCGCCCCTCGAGCACCCGGCCGGTGAACTCGTCCACGATCAGCACCTCACCGTCGCGCACGAGGTAGTCCCGGTCACGCCGGTACAGCTCCTTGGCGCGGATGGCGTTCTGCAGGTGCTGCACCAGCGGCGTGTTCAGCTGATCGTAGAGATTCTCGATGCCAAGGGTCTCCTCGACCGTGGCCACACCCTCCTCGGTGACCGCCACGGTGTGCTTGCCCTCATCCACCTCGTAATGCGTATCCTTGGCCAGACGCGGCACGATGCGGGCGAACTGCTGGTACCAGCGGGCGCCCTGCTCGGCGGGACCGGAGATGATCAGCGGTGTTCGGGCCTCGTCGACCAGGATCGAGTCGACCTCGTCCACGATGGCATACGCATGACCGCGCTGGACCAGCTCGTCACGCGACAGCGCCATATTGTCACGCAGATAGTCGAACCCGAATTCATTGTTGGTCCCATAGGTGATGTCGGCCCCATAGTTGGGCCGCCGCTCCCAGGGCGTCATCGACGCCAGGATCACGCCGACCTCCAACCCCAGGAACCGGTAGACCGCCCCCATCCACTCGGCGTCACGCTTTGCCAGGTAGTCATTGACGGTGACGATGTGCACGCCCTCACCGGTGAGCGCGTTCAGGTAGGCCGGCAGCGTCGCCGCCAGTGTCTTGCCCTCACCGGTCTTCATCTCGGCGATGTGGCCCCAGTGCATCGCCACCCCGCCAGCCAGCTGCATATCGAAGTGCCGCTTGCCGAGCGTACGCCGCGACGCCTCCCGCACCGCCGCGCACGCCTCGGGCAGCAGGTCGTCCAACTCCTCCTCGCCATCGTCCAGGCGCTTGCGGAACACCGCGGTGAGCTCCCGCAGCTCAGTGTCCGACCGTGCCCGCATCTCATCTTCGAGGTCGTTGATCGGGCCCACCATCGCCTGCGCGCGACGAAGGTCCCTCCCTTCGCCGAGGCTGAGGAGCTTGGACAAGACCACGAGTTGGACGCCTCCTTGGACGGCCGGGGCGGGTCCACGCCCAGCCGGCTTGCATGAGTCTACGGAGCAGAGATCGTATGAAGACCTCTCATTTTAGCCAGCCTGGTCGCACTATGGGGATCCGCGGCGGTGGGCTGACGACGGTCTCGGGTCCAGCTTACCGGCCCACGTCGGGGTCCCAGCCGTAACGCTCGGAGTCCAGCACGAAGGCTGCCGCTCCCAGCAGCGGCGCGTCGGCGCCGAGCTTGCCGGGCAGGACCTGGCACGCGGCGGCAAAGCCCATGCGTGCGTGGGTCGTGAAGGCGTCGTGGAGGGCGTCCCAGAACGGAGGCCCCGAACGAGAGAAGCCGCCGACAATGGCGACCATCTCGAGGTCGAGCAGATGGGCGCAAGAGGCGAGTGCGATCCCGACGGCCCGCCCCGCCCTGTTGATGTTTCGCACTGCGATCTCGTCGCCGGCCGCCGCCGCGGAGGCGAGCGCGATACCGTCCGCCCGCATGCCCTCGCCTGGTTGCCAGCCCTCGGCGAGCGCCCGCCTGACGGTGTTGGCCGGCGAGGATGAGCCCCCCGCCGACGCCGGTGGAGACGGTCATCCCGAGGAGGTTGGCGGTGCCGACGCCAGCGCCCTTCCAGTGCTCGCCGACAGCGACCCCCACGGCATCGTTGTGGATCAGCACCGGATCGACCTCGAGCTCCCGGATCAGGCGGCGCCGAAGAGGGAAGTCCCGCCACGCGGACATGTTGAGCGGCGAGACCTCGCCGGATGGCCAGACCATCGGCCCGGCGCAGGACACGCCGACACCCGCGAGCTCGCCGGGGCGTGCGTCGGCTCCCCGGAGCGCGGCGAAGCAGCAGGTGAGCAACGCCTCGTAAAGGATCTCCGCATCGGGGCCAGTGGGGGACGGGACGCGGCTACGGCCGAGGATGCGGGCGCGGTCATCGATGGCAGCGGCGGCCAGCTTGGTGCCGCCGACGTCGATCGCGAGGACGACGGACACGCCTACTTGATCTCGAGCAGCTTCTCCCGCACCGCGTACACCACTGCCTCCATCCTCGAATGCAGGTGTAGCTTCTCGAGAATATTGCGGATGTGGTTCTTCACGGTGTTTTCGGAGATGTAAAGCTCTTTGGCAATGTCGCGGTTATTGTGGCCCTTAGCGACGAGCTTGAGGACCTCCATCTCGCGGTCTGTCAGCCGCGGGGTCGGAAGCTGCTGCTTCTCGTCGGCGCGCTTGACCATACTGGCGAACTCGTCCAGCAGCTTGGATGCCATCGACGGGGAAATGAGCGACTGGCCCTTGGCGACTGAGCGGATCGCGTTGGCGACCTCGTCGATCGAGATCTCCTTGAGCAGGTAGCCGTTGGCGCCTGCCTTGATCGCGTCGTAGAGGTCCGCCTCCTCGTCCGAGATGGTCAGCATCAGGATCTTGGCGTGCGGGATCAGGTCCTTGATCGCCTGGGTCGCCTCGATGCCGCCGCGGCGAGGCATGCGGACATCCATCAGAACGACGTCCGGCATGAGCTCCTGCGCCTTCTCGATCGCCTCGGAGCCGTCGCCTGCCTCCCCCACAACCTCGACGTCGTCCTCCTGCTGGAGGACCATCTCGAGCCCACGGCGGAACAATGCGTGGTCGTCCACGATCAGCACACGGATGGCTTCCCCAGCCGCCCGCGATTGTGTCTGCCGGTCGTCGGCCACGCTTTCCCCTCTCACTTCCTGGCGCATGCTGGCGGCCCCTTCACACTTCGGGCTCGATGAGCCCATAGCCACCGTAACGGCGACGGTACACGACGTTTGCCTGTTGCGTCTCGGCATTCGAGAACAAGAAGAAGTCGTGCCCGAGCAGCTCCATCTGTTCGACGGCCTCCTCGGCTGTGATGGGCTTCATCTCGATTCTCTTGTACCGCGCGAAAGTCGGCTCGGTGGATTGCTCGTCGGGCTCTCGCTGCTCGACCGGCGGCGCCATCGCCTTGACGCCCTCAGCATGCTGTGTCCGGTCCACTCGCTGTCCCTTGAGCTTCTTGATCTGGCGCTCGAGCCGGTCGACGACCTGATCCACCGCGGCGGCGGGATCGGCCGCGCTGGCCTGCGCCCGGACGAGCCGGGACTTGGTCGTCACGGTGACCTCGACCTTGTGGGCCTCGGCCACCCTCGGGTTCCGCTCCTCGGAGAACTCCACATCCATCGCCAGGATTCGGTCGTCGAAGCGCTTGACCTTGGCCAGCTTCTGCTCGGCGTGCGCGCGCAGCTTCTCGGGCACCTCGGTGTTCCTGCCCTTCACCGTCACCTGCATGGGCCGCTCCCCCATCTGTGCATCGGGCGCCGGCCGGGCACCTGAACGCACGGCCAAGCCCGTACCCCCCTCGGCCGCCAGCCCAGTCTCGGGCATCGGCTCCGCCTGCCGACCGCCTCGACGCGCGAGCCGCCTCCTCATCAGCCCGCCGCCGCTCGCGATGGCCGGATTCTACAACGGAAACGTGTCTCAACCAGACAATACGACCCCGACAACCGCGATCACATCGGCGCTGACCAGCGAACTTAGCACGACTACGCTGACCGCCGCCGCCCACCGAGACAATCGTCGCCAACGAGTCCGGCTTCGAACTGGTTGCTGCCCTAACTGAGCCGGATATCCGACTTGACGTGAGAGGGCATCAAGCGACGATGATTTCGCAAGAACCGGGCGGGCAACCCGACGCGACCCGGGCGCGGCCCGGAGCAACCCGGCGGACCCACGCACAAGGACCGGGCGCCCCTGGCGGGCCTCGGGCCACCCCGGACCCGGCGGGTGACGAGGACGGCTGACCGGGCCGGATCGCCAGCCGGCGGGAACGCTGAGGGGGATGGCCGGGCGGGCCGAAGGCGGTGCTGGCAGCGGCGAGCGCGGCGACCTCGACGGCGCGGGCGCCGGCCTGATGGAGCGCGCTCACGGCACCGGCGAGTGTGCGGCCGGTGGTGGCGACGTCGTCGACGACGAGGACCCGGCCGCCGGCCAGACGGCGACGCCCGCGGGGAGGCGGGCGGCCGGCGACCGAGGCACGCCCGCCGCCGGCGCGACCCTGGTCATCGGCGTCGCGGCGCGAGCGGCCGAGGTCACGCCCCGGCGCGGGAGCGAGCAGGCCGACCAGCGGCACGTCGAGGACGGCGGCGACGCCCGCGGCGGCCTGGTCGGCGTGGTCCCTCGGCAGTCCGCGAGCCGGGCTGGCCGCGACCCAGGTGACCAGGTCGGCGCCGATGCCCGCTGACCTGAGCGCGGCACCGAGACGGCGGCCCAGCGCATGCAGGGCGGCGGCCTGACCGCGGAGCTTGCCGGCGACGATCGCCGCGCGCAGGGCGTCACCGTAGGGGCCGAGCGCCCACAGCGTCACGCTCGGATCGGCGGCCAGGCGCCACGGTCCCGGCCCGGCTGGCTCGGGCGGCAGGCAGGTCGCGCAGCAGGGCCAGGCGTCAGCAGCCCCGCAGGCGAGGCAGTCGGGTGGCCGGAGCAGCCGGCTCAGCGCTGTGACGATCGTCATGACCGGGAGGCTACCTGGCTGGCGCGACGGCCGTGACCGGTTGTCCACACCCCCGACGACCGGTCGCCAGGCCCGCCGAGGTCCACCCGATGTCCACCCGGGGAACGCTCAGCGTGTGGCGAAGCTGGGATCGCTGTCGAAGCCGTTGCCGCCCGGCGAGGTGAGCTGGCGCAGCCCCACGCCGAGCCGGTCGACCACCCACAATGCGGTGCCGTTCTCGGACTGCTCGATGAAGATGAACTGGTTGCCGGTCGGGTCGACGCTGAGCTGATCGCCGATGTCGATCGCGTTCTCGCTGGCGGGGTCGAGGTTGAGCAGCGGCGTCGGGTCCCAGCCGCCGGCGTCCATGAGCCACAGCTTGCCGAGGTCGTCCTTGTTCCCCGTGCGGCCGATGAATGCCACCGTGGAGCTGTCCACCCAGACCGGGCTGTAGACCTCGCCGAGCCCGGCGGCGATCGGCCGCGGGAACCAGTCGACCACGCCCTGGGGACCAAGCAGGCCGAGGAAGAGCAGGCCGCTGTCGCCGAACTTGGCCCGCGAGCCCGCGCCCACCGCAAGCACGAAGGCGCCGTCCGGACTGACGCGAAGCACCGTGGGCTGAAGCCCGCGAGGCATCGGCGCCAACTCGAGCCTCATGGCGCCCTGCGAACCAGGGGTCGCGGCAAGCAACTCCACGTGCGCGCCGTCGCGCCTGAGCACGAGCAGCCGCGAGGCGTCCGGCAGCCAGGTCGGCGGTGAGAGCTGGCCGCGCACCCCGGTCGGCTGGACTGTGCGGCCGTCGCCGGAACCGATCCACAGCGACCGCTCCTCCCCGTCGCCGATCAACAGGAAGGCGAGGCGGTTGCCCTGGGACGCCCAGGTCGGTGCGAGCTTCTGGCCGGTCGTGTTGTACGGCAGCAGGGCCGGGCGGGCTCCAGACGCCAGCTCAGTGGTGAAGAGCTCGCCGTTGCGGGTGAAGGCGAGCTTCCTGGGGCCGCCGGCTCCATGCGGCCACAGGCTGGAGAACAGGCCGCTCAGCGGGGGGGTGGTCCGGCGCCAGACCCTGGCCGCATTGAAGCCGTCGGGTCCGACCGCGCTGACCGGGCGACCCTGGACGGTGATCCGCACGCTCGCGGTGGGGATCAGCCGGGTCACGGTCCACACCAACTGGCCAACGCGGAGCAGCCCGGAGCCGCCGTCGTCGCTGGCGAACTCCCCGGACAGGTCGATGCTTGCCAGACTGTCGGCGTAGGCGAGGCGCAGCAGCCTGGTCCCGGGCGGGATGGCGGTGGTGAGCGTGCGACCCATCCGGCCCTCGGCTCCGGCGAGCAGCGCCCGCACCGTGGCCTGGGCTCGAGCCTGGAGCACGAGCGGCTGGTGCCTCACCGACGGCATGCGCGGGAGGAACACCTGCACCTGTGCGAGATGGGCCCGGTCGGCGGCGACCAGGAACAGCTCGACCGGGCCGTAGCTCTGCTTGAAGCTGGCGTCGTCGATCCACGGGGCGCTGTCGGGATTGGCGACGCGCCACTCGCCGGCCACCTGCCGGAGGCGCACCTGGAGGGTGAACTGCCTCGAGTCAGGGATCCAGCGGCGATCCATCAGCATGCCGGCGCGCTGTACCCGCACCGCGACGACCTTCTGGCCGTGATCGTCGTCGCTGGGCGCCTGGGGCTGGAACTCACCGTTGTAGACGTTGACCGCCTGGCCGCTCCTCCAGCCCTGCAGCTGGAGCTGGACGTTCCTGTCGGCGACGACCCACGGGGCCACCTGGTCGGGATCGGCTGTGGCCATGGCGCGCATGAAGCCCTGGGCCACCTGGGCCTCGCTGAGCCCGGGCCGGGGACCGCTGCCCGGTCCGTTGGACTGCTCGGGCTGCGGCGCCGGCGGCACCGGGCTGACCACGACGACCTTGTTGCTCGGCGGCACCCCGGTGGAGCACGCGGCCAGCAGCAGCGCGACCGCGCCGAGCCAGATGGACCGCGGGGCGCGGCGCTCAGCCACCGAGGACGACCTCCGGCTCGGCCTCGGGTCCCGGCTCGCCGGCTGCGTGCTCCTCGGGCTCCTCGAGCTGCGGCTTGGCCGCGGGGAGGACCACGATGAATCTCGAGCCCTGCCCGACCTCGCTGGTCACGTCGATCGAGCCGCTGTGCAGGTGGACGTTCTCCAGCGCGATGGCGAGCCCGAGACCGGTGCCGCCGGCGGTCCTGGCCCGGTGGACGTCCGCCCGGTAGAAGCGCTCGAAGATGTGGGGCAGGTCGTCGGCGGGGATGCCCTCGCCCTCGTCCTCGACCTTGACCACCACGTCGTCGCCGCGGCGGGCGGCGCTGACCCGCACCGCGCCCTCTGTGGTGTGCTCGATGCCGTTCTTGATCAGGTTGGCGAAGACCCGCTCCAGCCGCCGCGGGTCGGCAGCGACCAGCGGCGGCCCCTCGCCGGTGTCGACCTCGAGGCTGACGCTCACCTTGCGGCCGTGCGCGATCGGGTCGAAGGCGTCGATGACCTCGTCGAGCAGGCGTCCCAGGTCGACCTCGACTGGCTCGAGGCGGACCACGCCGGCGTCGAAGCGGCTGATCTCGAGCAGGTCCTCGAGCAGGTTCTCGAAGCGCTCCAGCTCGCGCTCCAGCAGCACGGCCGCCCGCTGGGCATCGGGCGGAAGGATGGCGCGGGCGGCGTGGATGTAGTCGGCCGCCATGCGCACCGTGGCGAGCGGCGTGCGCAGCTCGTGGCTCACGTCGGAGACGAAGCGGGCCTGCAGGTTGGAGACGTTCTCCAGCTCCGCGATCTTCTGCGCCAGGGCGTCGGTCATGCGGTTGAAGGACTCGGCCAGCTTGCCGAAGTCGTCGCGGTTGGTGATGTGCGGGATGCGCGCGTCCAGGTCGCCGGAGGCGATCTCCTCGGCGACGTCCCTGGCGCGCTGGATCGGCCGGAGCACCCGGCCGATGAAGATGGCCGCCATGACGATGACGGCGGCGAGCAGCCCGATGCTCACCAGGACCAGGAAGTTGGTGAGCCGGCTCAGGGTCTGTTCCTGGAAGGTGAGCGGATAGAAGAAGTACGACTCGTAGTCGCCCTGGTCGAAGTGGATCGGCGCGCCCACCACCAGCATGCGGCCGGCGCCGATCGGCGAGTCGACGTAGACGTAGGCGATCTCCGAGCGGACGAACACGCGGTTGACCAGCACCGCGGGCACCTGCTCGATCTTGAAGCGCCCGTCTGACTGGCTCGACAGCTCGGCGCTGCGGACGATCACGGCCTTGAAGGTCGGTGGGCCGCCTCCCTGCGAGCTGGTGAGCTGCTGCAGGAGCTGGCTCTGCGCCTCGCGCTCGGACAAGCCGACGGTGCTGGTCAGGACCGTGGGCGCAGCCCCGGTGAGTCGCTGCACCTCCTGGACGGCCTCGGCTGCCTGCTGGTTGTAGAGCGAGTTGGCCAGCAGGGCGCGCAGCGACAGACCAAGCAGCAGCAGTGAGCTGATCGCGACCGCCGACGTGAACAGCACGACTCTGGTTCGCAGGTCGAGACGGGGCGGACGGAACCGGCGCACAACGCTACCTTCTTCGGGACTCTATGGCGTGCTTTCCTTGTCGGCTGCGGCGCTTGCCTCGTCGGGCCCGATCCGGTAGCCGACGCCGCGGACGGTCTGCACGATCCTGGGGTTCTCCGGGTCGTCCTCGATCTTCGCGCGCAGGCGCTGGACATGCACGTTGACCAGGCGCGTGTCGCCAGCGTAGCGGTAGCCCCAGACCTGCTCGAGCAGGACCTCACGGGTGAAGACCTGGCGGGGCCGGCGAGCCAGTGTGGCCAGCAGCTCGAACTCGAGCGGCGTCAGGTTGATCGGCTTGCCGACCTTGGTGACCTGGTGCGCCATGACGTCCATCTCGATGTCGTGGAAGCGCAGCGTCTCGGCGCCCTCGGTGTCTCGGCGCCGCAGCCGCGCCCGGATGCGGGCGACCAGTTCCTTGGCTGAGAAGGGCTTGGTGATGTAGTCGTCCGCCCCCGACTCGAGTCCGAGCACGATGTCCACCGTGTCGGTCTTGGCGGTGAGCATGACGATCGGCACACCGGATTCAACGCGGAGCTCGCGACAGATCTCCAGTCCGTCCTTGCCCGGCAGCATCAGATCGAGCAGGACCAGATCGGGTTTGGCTTGGTGGAAGGCAGCGATCGCCTGATCCCCCGAGCGTACGAACACGGGCTCGAAGCCCTCCTGACGAAGGACGATGCCGAGCATCTCACCCAGCGACGGGTCGTCGTCCACGACCAGGACTCTGCCTCGCAAGGCTTGCCTCCTCCCACCAGCGACCGGCCAAGGATGCCACGTTGACGG
>WNGB01024593.1_pt1 | contig 13258 bp, 16 predicted proteins | sample 5400681 | NCBI WGS metagenome assembly WNGB01 (sample SAMN13153367, study PRJNA577476) | soil metagenome | isolation source: 115 cm soil or saprolite under grassland replicate 2 | place: USA:California | collected 2016-06-15 | reverse complement strand
TTCTCGACGGCAGTCCGATCAGCGCGGTCGAAATCGCGCAAGCGAACTCGCGCATGGTCTATGTGGGCACCGAGAACGGCGGCGTCTTCCGCAGCATGGACGGTGGCGATAGCTGGAGCGGGGATATCTCGGGACCGCTGCCGGGCTTCACCATCACCCGCCTGCTCACGAGCCCGATCAATGCCCGTTTGGTGTACGCCACTGTTGCGAATTTCGGGGCGAGCCACGTGTTCCAATCGAGGGACGGCGGGCAGACCTGGACGGACATCGATCGGCGGCGGTTGCCGGACGTGCCGCACCACGCGATCGCCATCCCCAGGAGGAAGCCGTCGACATTATATGTGTGCAGTGACGCCGGTGTTTACGTCTCGACGGATGCGGGAAACGACTGGAAGAATCTCACGCACAACCTGCCGACGGTACCCATTGTCGATCTGGTCTATCACGAGCGCGACCGGACGTTGACGGCGGCGAGCTACGGCCGCAGCCTGTGGCGCCTGAAGATCTAGCAATCTCGCTCCCCGCCGGACCTGCGGCGCTGGAACCATTGCGCGCGCCGGCGAAGGTTGTCGGGGCCTTCGCGCGCGGGTTGCGGAGGATCGGCAATCGAGCCTTTGACAACCACGGACGCTTTGCTCGCCGCCTTCCGCGGAGCTTGCTTGGAGGTCTTCGGCGGGCGCTTGGCGGCTTTCTTCGTCATCAAAGGTCCCACATGGGCCACGCGTTCTGGAGCCATGCCTCAAGTCGCGCGGCGCCGGAAAGTTCCTCGCATCGGGTCAGTCGGCCGGCGCGGCAACGTAGTACGCTCGATCGCCTGGGACAATTGGTCTTCTCGGCGTGCTTTTCGATCCGTAGAGCCGCCATTAATGTGGATCGATAAGGCCTCATCCGCAGGAACTCCTATGCGGCCGTCATCGCTTGGTTGGCGTGGAATTCTGTGCGCAATTCCGTGTGCGATGGCGTGGCTCGTCGCCCTCGCCGGCGACACCGCCCATGCCCAAAATTATCCCAGCCACACCATCCGCCTGATCGTCCCGTTCCCGGCCGGCGGCTCGAACGACGTCGCGGCGCGATTGATTGCGCCACATCTGGAGAAGGCGCTCGGCCAGACCGTCATCGTCGACAACCGCCCGGCGGCGGGCGGCATCGTCGGCAGCGACGCGGTCGCGAAGGCGGCCCCCGACGGCCACACGCTGCTCCTGGTCGCCTCCTCGCACACGGTCACGCCGGCGCTCAACTCGAAGCTGCCCTACGGCACCGAGCGCGATTTCGCGCCGATCTCGCTGATCATCACCAATGCGATGGTGTTCTTCGTCAATCCGAAAGTGCCGGCGAGCAATCTCGCCGAATTCATCGCGCTGGCGAAGAAGAACCCGGGAAAATTCAACTATTCGTCGCCGGGCGCCGGCAGCCAGACGCATCTCTTGATCGAGCTGCTCAGCCGCCGCGCCGGCATCACCACGCAGCACGTCCCCTATCGCGGCGGTGCGCCGGCGACCATGGCGGTGATCTCGGGCGAGGCCGAATTCACGCTGCTGGCGCCGAATGTGATCTTTCCGCACATCAGGGCCGGCACCATCCGACCGATCGCCACCGGCGGCGCAACGCGGCATCCGCAATTGCCGGACGTGCCGACGACGGCCGAGTCCGGCTATCCGGACGTGCGGGCGATCCAATGGGTCGGCGTGTTCACCACCGCCGGCACGCCGCGGGCGATCGTCGAGCGCCTCAACGCCGAGCTCAACCGCATTATCCGCCTGCCCGAGCTGGCCGAAAGATTCGCCGATCAGGGCGTGACGCCGACCGGCAGCACACCCGAGGAGTTCCAACAACTGATCGCCACCGAGATTCGCGAATGGACCGAGACCGTGCGGGCGGCGAACATCAAGGTGGAATGAGAATAGAACTGCGAACTATCCTCTCGTGTCCCGGACGCGGTGCAGCGCAAGCGCGAAGCGCGCAGCGGTGCACCGCTGATCCGGGACCGCCACGGACCGGAACGGTCCCGGGTCTGCAGCGCACCAGCGCAGACAAGCGTCTGCGCCGCTGCGCTGCGCCCGGGACACCGGATTACTGATCAATCGGATCGGGAGAAGTGCGATGCATCTGTGGTGTTCTCGTACGTTCGGTGCTTGCGTCGCCATCGCGCTGCTCCCGCTTGGCGCGGTCACGTCTCAGGCCCAGGACTATCCAAACCACCCGATCCGCCTGATCGTGCCGTTCGCCGCCGGCGGGCTCAACGACGTGGTGGCGCGCCAGGTTGCGCCCTATCTCGAGCGGTCGCTCGGGCAGCCGGTCATCATCGACAACCGGCCGGCGGCGGGCGGCATGGTCGGCACCGACGCCACCGCAAAGGCGACGCCGGACGGCTACACGCTGTTGATGGTGGCATCGAGCTTCGCCATCATCCCGGCCACCCGTGCGCAGATGCCCTATGACGCCGAGCGCGATCTCGCGCCCATCATCATGGTGGCGAAGAATTCACTGTTGTTTCTCGTCAACCCGAAGGTGCCGGCCAACTCGCTCGCCGAATTCGTCGCCTTGGCCAAGGCCAGTCCCGGCAAGTTCAATTACGCCTCGCCGGGGGCCGCCACCCAGACCAGTCTGGTGATCGAGCTGTTGAGCCAGAAGGCCGGCATCAAGTTGCAGCACATCCCCTATCGCGGCGGCGCGCCCGCCATGACCGCGATGGTGGCCGGCGATACCCAGTTCACCGCGATCTCGACCTTGCTGTCGCTGCCGCAGATCCAGGCCGGGGCGTTACGGGCGATCGCGACCGGCAGCCTCACCCGCGAGGCGCAACTCCCCGATCTGCCGACGGTGGCGGAGCAGGGCTTTCCGGGCTTCGAGGCGATCCAGTGGATCGGGCTGCTCACCACCGCCGGCACGCCGCAGGCGATCGTCGCGCGCATCAATGCCGAGGTGAACCGGGCGCTGCGCGATCCCGACCTGATCGCCAAGTTCGCCCAGCAGGGCATCGCGCCGGCCGGCGGCACGCCCGCCGACTTTGCCCGCACCATCGCGACCGACATCAGGAACTGGACCGAGACCGCGCGCGCCGCCAACATCAAGGCGGATTGAGGGAGAGTTCTCGTCATGCCCCGACACGATCGACACCGGCGGCGCCTGCTGTCCGCCCTCACCCTCATTCCCTTCGCCGGGCTTCTGCGCGCGTCGGCGGCCGCCGCGCAATCGGTCTCGCCGCCGATCGCTCAGCCGGTGGAGCCGACCAAGGCCGGCTTCCTGGCACGGGCGCGCGCCCTGCGCGACCAGGCCGTCCGCGAGGGCGACCAGCCCTACGGAGCGGTGGTCGTGCGCAACGGCGTGATCGTCGGCGAGGGCAGGAACTACGTCGTGCTCCACACGGATCCCACCGCGCACTCCGAACTGCTGGCGGTGCGCGACGCGGCGCGCCGGCTCGGCACCCGTGACCTGTCGGACTGCGACGTGTATTCCACCGCCACCCCGTGTGCGATGTGTCAAGGCGCGCTCTATTGGGCGCGCGTGCGTCGGGTGTTCACCGAGAGCACCTTGGAGCAGGGTTTTGCGCCGAAGCTTGGATGCTGAGGGCGCGAAGGCGCGTCGGCAGCAACGCGGGCGAACCTACCAGCCGTAGGGATTGCGCGGGCTGCGCAGGTCGAACGGGCCGGGCAGCGGCGAGTTGTCCCAACCGACCTTGCCGCCGGTATTGGTGACCGAGCCCATCGGGAAATAGTTCGGCGGATAGGCGTAGTCGGTGAACTTGCGCTCGCCCGGCAGCACCTCGGTCCCGGCATCGAGGAACGAGCGCGGCGCCACCGTGATGCGCGCGCGCGGGCGGTTCACGGTCGCGACCCGCGTCTGTTGGGTCACGTAGCGCTTCTTCTTGGTCTGCGTCTGGGCGTCGGCAGGAGGCACGGCGAACGCCGCAACCGCGATCGCCGCCGCACAAAGCGCGGCCGCATAAGCTTTCAGGCCCATGGCTTCCTCATCGGTGAATCCCGTCGACTCCTACACTATCCGCCTTTCGCATCCCTCAACAGCGCGCCCCGCTAACCCGCTACCGGCATTCCGGCCCGGTCTGCGGATTTTCCCACATGTGTGTCTTTGCCGCATCACACGCGGCATCGATTTGGCATATTGGCATTTCCTGATATGAATCTTTCATCAAAGCTGCCGCGAATAGAAGAAACGACCAAGGAGGACGTCATGCCGGGAAAACCCGAACGGACCATCGAAGAGCTCTATCACGACGACCCCGAGCGCGCCGACGCCGTGGTGTTCGGCCGCAAGACCGGCCTCGACCGGCGCGGCTTCCTCGGCGGCACCGGGCTCGCCGCCCTGGGCGCAGCGCTCGGCGGCGCCATTCCATTCGCCGAGAACATGCCGGGCGGTCTCATCCCGGCCGCGATGGCACAGGGGCAACCGGGGGCTCCGGCCTCCGCGCCCAAGGGGCCGCAATACCTCACGTTCCCCGGCAAGAGCGACCAGCTGGTCGTGCTCGGCGAGCGGCCGCTGGTGGCGGAGACGCCCGAGCACCTGCTCGATGACGCCACCACGCCGATCGACAAATTCTTCGTCCGCAACAACGGCCAGATCCCGGACGCCGCCCAGGCGCCCGAGGCCTGGAAGATCGTGGTCGACGGCGAGGTGAACCAGAAGCTCGAGCTCACGCTCGCGGAGCTCAAATCGAGGTTCCGGCCGGTGACCCGGCGCATGGTGCTCGAATGCGGCGGCAACGGCCGCGCGTTCTTCAGCCCGCAGGCGCGCGGCAACCAGTGGGGGAATGGCGGCGCCGGCTGCGCCGAATGGACCGGAGTGCGGCTCGCCGACCTGCTCAAGGCCGCGGGCGTGAAGCCGTCCGCGGTGTTCACCGGCCACTACGGCGCCGACCGCAGCCTCGCCGACGGCAGCAAGGATGCGATCTCGCGCGGGGTCCCGATCAAGAAGGCGCTCGACGTCAACAATCTGATCGTGTTCGCGATGAACGGAGAGCCGCTGCCGAACATCCACGGCGGTCCGGTTCGGCTGATCATCCCGGGATGGCCGGGCTCGGTGTCGTCGAAGTGGCTCACCCGCATCTGGGTGCGCGACAAGGTGCACGACGGTCCGGGCATGGGCGGCACGTCGTATCGGGTCGCGATCAAGCCGATGGTTCCCGGCGACAAGCCGGACCCGGACAATTTCCGCGACCTCGAATCGATGCCGGTGCGCTCGATCATCACCAGCCCGATGAACGGCACCACATTCGGCAAGGACGTGCGCGAGCTGAAGCTGCGGGGCGCCGCCTGGGCGGGCGATCTCACGGTGCGGCGGGTCGACGTCTCGATCGACTTCGGCGCCAGCTGGCGGCCGGCGCAGGTGGCGGCGCCGAAGAACCCTTACGACTGGCAACGCTGGACCGCGACCGTGAAGCTGCCGAGCGAGGGCTATTACGAGATCTGGACGCGGGCGACCGACGCGCGCGGCATCATGCAGCCGCACCTCGCCGGCAACTGGAACCCGCAGGGCTACGGCGGCAACCCGCTGCACCGGGTGGCGATCCGCGTGGCGTAGATTCGTCTCGCACCGTCATGCCCGGGCTTGTCCCGGGCATCCACGTCTGTCTTTGTTGAGGCGGCAAAGACCTGGATGGCCGGGACAAGCCCGGCCATGACGAAATAGAGAGCGTCATGAGCGGTCGAGATTTCTTCATTCTCTGTTTGTCGGCGCTGCTCGTGCTCGCGCCGGCGCCCGCTTTCGCGCAATCGCCGGCCTTCACGCCGAGCGACGAGAAGCCGGAGGACTATCCGGCCGGGACCGGACGCGACGAGACCTTCTATGCCTGCACGCCCTGGGCACAACATGCCGGCGCTCGACGGCAACCAGCGCAAGATCGTGCTCGATTATCTGGAAGCGACCTATCCGCCGCGGACCTCGCCGCGCGGCTGGCAGAACCCGTTTCAGAAATAGGTGACCGCTCGTGTCCCGGACGATCGAGCACGAAGTGCGAGCGAAGATCCGGGACCCAGGAGAGAATCGACGCGCGGAGCGCGTCACAATATTGTGCTTCGCGAGTCTTTCCCTGGATCCCGGGTCTCGTTCCGCTCGCTTCGCTCGCTGCACTCGCCCGGGACACGGGCGGATCACCTCGTCCCGTGGCGGCCGCGCAGCTTCGGGTCGCGGGTCGCCGCCAGCCAGTCGGCGCGCTTGAGGGTCGCGCCGCGCAGCGGCGGCTTGTGGCGGCAGAACTTGCGCTGCAGCTCGGCGTGCGCGAACAGCTCGGCGACTTTCGGATCGCTGCCGGCCGCGATCACCGCGAGCCGATCGAGCGCGCAGGCGATCATGTTGCCGTCGATGATCTCGTCGTCGCCCTTGCAGTACCAGCCGGCGATCTGCAGCCGCGGCTCATCGAAGCTTCGCACGAAGCCGAGACAATGCCGCGAACGGTCGGCGTGCGGCGCCGTGAAATCGACGAGCGCCACCGGACCGAACTTGCTGTCGATCGTCTCGGCCGGCTTGAACGACCGGGCGGCGCCCAACACGGCGGTCCGCGCCCTGATCTCGCTCGCCGGATCGGCGAACCGTTTGAGCTCGTTGCCCGGGCGGTAGATCTCGATCATCAGCCGGGAGCCCAGGCTCTCCGGCGCGCCCCAGGTCATGGTGTCCTTGCGCCCGCCGCCCACGCCGGCGTGGCGATGGATCGCGTAATTCGGCTCCGGCTCGGTCGGGAACTCCGGCAGGATCAGCGCGAAGGCGCGGTGCGGGCGGTCGATATTGATCCAGTCTCGAGACGCCGCAGGCTCGACCGCGGCCTCCACGCGCGGCAGTCCGCACATCTTGGCGGCCACGATGCCGAGCACCACGATCGCGCCGAGATAGGCGAGCAGGCGCGCGAGCGTCGCGCTCATCTCGTTGCAGAAGGCGAGCAGCGTCGGATACACCGCCGGACCCCCACGAATCGGCGTTGCGGTCGCCACATTTCTCGCCTAGAAGCGCTTCCGCCGCCGTTGCTCGCTCGGTAAGGTTGCGGGAAAGTTTCTTCGGAGGGTTAACAATGGGTTACAAGGTCGCAGTCGTCGGCGCCACCGGCAATGTGGGCCGCGCCATGCTCGAGGTTCTCGCCGAGCGGGCCTTCCCGGCCGACGAGATGGTGGCACTGGCGTCGCGCCGGAGCCTGGGCACCGAGGTCTCGTACGGCGACCGCAGACTCAAGTGCAAGGCGCTCGACCATTACGACTTCTCCGACGTCGACATCTGCCTGATGTCGGCGGGCTCGACCGTATCGAAGGAATGGTCGCCGAAGATCGCGGCGGCCGGCGCGGTGGTGATCGATAATTCGTCGTTCTGGCGCTACGACGCCGACGTCCCGCTGATCGTGCCCGAGGTCAATGCCGACGCGGTCGTGGGCTTCCGCAAGAAGGGCATCATCGCCAACCCGAACTGCTCGACCGCGCAGCTGGTCGTGGCGCTCAAGCCGCTGCACGACAAGGCCAAGATCAAGCGCGTGGTGGTCGCCACCTACCAGTCGGTGTCCGGCGCCGGCAAGGAGGCGATGGACGAGCTGTTCGCGCAGACCAAGGCCGTCTTCACCATGGACGAGGTCGAGAGCAAGAAGTTCCCCAAGCGCATCGCCTTCAACGTGATCCCGCACATCGACGTGTTCCTGGACGACGGCTTCACCAAGGAAGAATGGAAGATGGTGGTCGAGACCAAGAAGATCCTCGACCCCAAGATCAAGTTGGTCGCCACCTGCGTGCGGGTGCCGGTCTTCATCGGGCATTCGGAGGCGGTCAACATCGAGTTCGAGAATCCGATCACCGCCGACGAGGCGCGCGAGCTGTTGCGCAGCGCGCCCGGCTGCATCGTCATCGACAAGCGCGAGGCCGGCGGCTACGCGACGCCGCACGAGGCGGCGGGCGAGGACGCGACCTATATCAGCCGAATCCGCGAGGACGCGACGGTCGAGAACGGCCTGGTGCTGTGGTGCGTCTCCGACAATTTGCGCAAGGGTGCCGCGCTCAACGCCATCCAGATCGCCGAGTGCCTGATCAACCGCAAGCTCATTTCGGCCAAGCAGAAGGCGGCGTAGCGAGAGGCTCGTAGCCCGGATGGAGCGAAGCGAAATCCGGGATCGTGCCGCGCGGCGAGATCACCCCGCATTCCGCTACGCTCCATGCGGGCTACAAATGGGGCGCAGGAGCGCACCGAGCTTGCGGCACGGGCAGCGCTTGCACTGCAACGCTACCGACAGGAGGTGCGCATGACGCGATTGTTCCTGGCCCTCACGGTGGCCGTAGCCTTGGCGGCCCCTGCATCCGCCCAGACACCCGCCATCGCCGATCTTCCGGCCGCGATCAAACCCGCCGGGCTTGCCTCCTATCTCGAGGTGCCGGCGACCGGCGTGCAGATCTACACCTGCACCCGCAACGACGCCGGCGCCTTCGCGTGGACCTTCAAGGCACCGGAAGCGGAACTGTTCGACGCCCAGAAGAAGCCGATCGGCAAGCATTACGGCGGCCCGACCTGGGAGGGCAACGACGGCGGCAAGGTGGTCGGCGCCGTGAAGGCGAACGCGCCGGCGCCGGGCGGCAACGCCATCCCGTGGCTCCTGCTCGACATCAAGTCGAGCGAGGGCTCAGGCGCCTTCACGCCGGCCAAGGGCATCCTGCGGGTTGCCACCACCGGCGGCACCGCGCCCACGCAGGGCTGCGACCAGGCCGGCATCGAAAGCCGCGTGCCCTATACGGCGGTTTATCTGTTCCTGAAATAGCGCCGGCTCCCGAGCACTCGTGTCCCGGGCGAGTGCAGCAAAGCCTCTTGGCCGAGCGGAACGAGACCCGGGACCCAGCAGAAAATCGACGCGCGGAGCGCGTCACGGTATTGCGCTTCGCGAGTCTTGGGTCCCGGGTCTCGTTCCGCTCGGGCCGAAGAGGCCCTCGCTGCACTCGCCCGGGACGCGAGACCACTCACGCCCAGATCGCCATCGGCAGGCCGAACCCGTCGCGCTCGGGCGGATCGGGAAACGGCCGCGCGAGGCCGGCATGAATGCGCCGCGCGATCGCCGCGCAAGCGAGCGCGTCGATGAGGTCGTCGGGCCCGGCGCCGTTCGGCGGCGCGGCGTTGACCACCGCGGCAGCAACGCCGGCATCGATGAGCAGTTGCCGGCGCAGCGCGAGGCCGGGCTCGTAGCAGCGGCCTTTCACTTTCTTCGGCTCGGTCAGCGCGCGACCGCCATTGAGCCGCCAGAACGCCACCTCCGGATGCACCTCGAATACGCACGCCGCGGCGGCCATATCGGCACGTAGGCAGGCATCCACGTCGCGGATTTTCGGCGCAATCATGAACAGCTGCTTCGACACCATCCGTGGCGGATCGGAGGTCTTGAGCGCGATCCGGCACGCTGCGCGATAGTCCGCGGCCGCGAGTGCCGCCCGCGACGGCACCGAGAACACCGACGATTGGCGCGCCCCCAGCAACGGCCGCACCGCGTTCTCGGCCGTCCGTCCGCCTGGGCCTGCGCGCTCCGGCAGGCCGATCGGGATGTCGACCGCGATGGCGGCGGGCGCCTCCGGCGCGGCCAGCACGTCGGCGAAGCGCGCCACGACCCGCACCTCCGCCTCGCCGGCCGCCGGCCGCACCAAAGCCGCGAGCCAGCCGGCCCGGCAGCCGTCCACACCCGCCAGCCATGCGTCGTCAGCGACTTTGGTCATCGTCGGACACGGTGGCACGGCTGCGATTCGGTCGATAGTGTAGATCAAGTTCGAAGAGGGGCGTCACCATGACCATCCGTCCGCACCGCAGCGTGCTCTACATGCCGGGATCGAATGCCCGCGCCATCGAGAAGGCGCGCAGCCTGCCGACCGACGCGGTGATCCTCGACCTCGAGGATTCGGTGGCGCCCGACGCCAAGGAGCAGGCGCGCAAGCAGGTCATGGCCGCGGTGACGGCGGGCGGGTTCGGCCCGCGCGAGGTAATTGTGCGCGTCAACGGCATCGACACGCCGTGGCACGCGGATGACCTGGCCGCCGCCGCCCACGCCGCTCCCGATGCGGTGCTGGTGCCGAAAATATCCACGCCGCAGCAGATCGAGATGATCGGCCAACGGCTGCTCGACATGCGCACCGACCACCGCACCCGCCTGTGGGCGATGATCGAGACGCCGATCGCGCTGTTCCATATTCTGTCGCTCGCCGCCACCGCGCAGGATTCGGAAACCCGGCTCGCCGCCTTCGTGATGGGCACCAACGACATCGCCAAGGAGACGCGCGCCCGCATCGTGCCCGGCCGGGCGCCGATGCTCGCCTGGCTGATGGACTGCATCGCCGCGGCGCACATCTACGGGATCGACATCCTCGACGGCGTCTACAACGACCTCGGCAACGCCGAGGGCTTCGCGCAGGAATGCGCCGAAGCGCGCAATATGGGCTTCGACGGCAAGACCCTCATCCATCCGAACCAGATCGAGCCCTGCAACGCCGCGTTTTCGCCGAGCGCCGAGGAGGTCGCACAGGCGCGGAAGATGATCGCGGCCTTCGACCTGCCGGAGAACAAGGACAAGGGCGTCGTGCAGATCGACGGCCGCATGGTCGAGCGGCTGCACGCCGAGATGGCGCGGCGCACGGTCGAGATCGCGCAGGCGATCGAGGCGCGCAGTCCGTAGCTACTCATCCAGCATGGCGACCGCGCGGATCGGGCTGCCGGTGCCGCCTTTGATCTTGAGCGGAAAGCCGATGAACTTGAAGCGGCCTTTGCCGACGACTTTCTCCAGGTTGACGAGGCCCTCGACATGCGTGAAGCCGAGGTCGCGGCAGACATGGTGCACCTCGAAATTGTTGCGCCCGGGCCGGCCCGGGCTGACGGCTTCCACGCCGAACATCGCGATGCCCTTTTGACCCAGCCACGTCGCCGAGTCCTTGGTGAGACCGGGGAAGTCGGTCAAATAGCCTTCCGTGCCGTAGCAGCGCCGAAAGAAATCCATGTGCAGCAGCACCATATCCCGCTTCTGAATCCGGATGCCCGCCGCGGCCTCCGCGCGCTCCAAGTCGTCGATCGAGATGTCGGATTTGAGCGGCTTGTGCGAGAGGTCGAGACAAACGGCGTCGAGGAAGAAGTCTTCCAGCGGCACTCGGTCGATGGTCTTGGCGCCCGGGCGCGCGTCGAAATGATAGGGCGCGTCGACATGGGTGCCGGCATGATCGCCCATCGCCAGCGACATGGTCGCGGCGGAGAACTTGTATCCGTCCGCCTCGCGCACCTCGTCGTGCGTGCTGAAGGCGGTGATGACGATCGACGGATGATTCGGCAGCCGCGGCATCCGGTGATAGATGTCGCGGCTCAGGTCGACCAATTTCACCTTGTCCTCCCGATGGGATTGCGATTGCCGCTTGTGCCCTCTCCCCTTGCGGGAGAGGGCTAAATGGTGGCGTTCACGATTCCTGTTGGGTGAGGGGTCCTCTTCGTAAGAAGGCTTATTGCGAAGCAAACCCCTCACCCCTCATCGCCCGTGTCAGGCACCGAACTGCCCTCTCCCGCAAGGGGAGAGGGCACAAGCGGCAATGGCTATCCGCGTCTAACTCGCGCGGGTCGCGTCGGAGGAGCCGAAACGCTCCGCCGCCCGCGCGCGGGCCTTCGCGGCCTCGACGTCGCGATCGCGAGGCGGAGCGTTGGTCACGAGCGAATGGAGCAGCTCATGGGCGGCCTGCGCCACCTGATCGACCGCGCGGCTGAAAGCGAGCTCGTTGGCTTTCGAGGGCCGTGTGAAGCCGCTCAATTTTCGAACGAATTGCAGGGCAGACGCGTGGATCTCGTCGTCCGTGGCGGGCGGTTTGAAGTTGTGCAGCGTCTTGATGTTTCGACACATAGGATCACTTCGGGCACAGCTTGAACGTCAGCGGTGGGCCGTAAACGTCCTCGCTGGTGACGAGGAGCGAACCGTCGGCATTCGCAGCCACTTTTATCACTTCCTGCGTGACCGAACCCAACTCTTCGCAGGCGGCTTTCACCGTCCACGCTTTCCCGCCGGCGTCGCGCGCCGAGGAGCGGAATTTGCAGTGAGTTTCCCGCTGACTCGTGATCCCTTCCCGCGTCAGGACCTCGGACTCGAGGTCTTTGACCAGGGCCTTGGAGAACGGCCGTCCCTTGGCCAGCAGCTTACAATCCCCGGCCGACACGGCATACTTGCCAGCAACGAAGCTCCAGTCGTCCGCCGCGGGCGCCGGCGATGCCATCGCAACAACGGTCACAAGCGTCAACGCGAGGTTCTGCAAACAGTTGCGCATCGGATGATCTCGCTCCAGGATTTTGGGAACCACAAGAATTTGTGTTCCACCATTGGCTTCTCGACGATATCGGCCGCGTCGCCGCCATCCGTCACCTCCATCTTCGGGTTTTTTCGGCTCGCGAACAAGCACCAGCTGCTCGGCGCCTCGACCGATGAACCATCCAGATGTAGAGCCGGTGACCATCCCCGTCGACGACGCCCACCGCGTCTCCGGCCTGCTGTCGGCGCCGGCGCGGGCGCGCGCCTGCTACGTCTTCGCGCATGGGGCGGGGGCCGGAATGGCCCACCCGTTCATGGATGTCGTCGCCAGAGAGCTCGGCGAGCGCGGCATCGCCACGTTGCGCTATCAGTTCCCCTACATGGAGCAAGGCGGCAGGCGGCCCGACCCGCCCAAGTTGGCGCAGGCGACGGTGCGCGCCGCGGCGGCCGCGGCCGCCCGGCTGCTACCGGCACTTGCACTGGTCGCCGGCGGCAAGTCGTTCGGCGGCCGCATGACCTCGCAGGCGCAGGCCGCAGCTGCGCTGCCGGGCGTGCGCGGCCTCGTCTTCCTCGGCTTCCCGCTGCATCCGGCGGGGCGGCCGTCGGACCAGCGCGCCGGGCATCTATTCGACGTGCAGGTGCCGATGCTGTTCCTGCAAGGCACCCGCGACGCGCTGGCGGACCCGAAGCTGCTTCGTCCGCTGACGGAACGGCTCGGCGCGCGCGCATCGCTGCGGCTGTTGCAAGACGCCGATCATTCCTTCCACGTGCCGGCCCGCACCGGACGCAAGGATGCCGACGTCAGACGCGAGATGTTGGATGCGTTTGCCGCCTGGACCCTGTCGGTGATCGCGCGCTGACCCGTAGGGTGGGCAAAGGCGCGGGCGTTGCGCTCTCCACGGTAGAGTCGAGGAGAGGCGCGGTGACTGGGGGCCATGTGGCCATCGCTCCGTTTCCACTCCCCGCTCATCGAACCGGACGTGCGGATTTCCCGCATCCGGCTCTCCGACCGGCTTCATCTCAATGCCCACGGCGGTG
>WNGB01009954.1_pt1 | contig 13259 bp, 13 predicted proteins | sample 5400681 | NCBI WGS metagenome assembly WNGB01 (sample SAMN13153367, study PRJNA577476) | soil metagenome | isolation source: 115 cm soil or saprolite under grassland replicate 2 | place: USA:California | collected 2016-06-15 | reverse complement strand
GACCGTTGGGACCTGATTGTTTCTGCTCCGTGGACCGGTGATGACAAGCAGAGCGCCGTCAACTATTTCGTCAGCCAGATCAAGTCAAGCCTTGGCGAGCAGGGTCTAACCAACCTCTCGCGGATTGTTGTCGTCGATCCCCAAGATGCCGCCGTTCAAGCCCTCAACCGTGCGATTCAAATTGAGCATGGTCGAGTCGAAGTGAAAGACAGCGATTTCTTCGGCCTCGCTGTCAAGCACGCGTACATCATCACATCGAAGCGGTCTCCGGCACCGGCGGCGGTATAGCTGCCGAACTCAAGGTCGAACGGGGACGGGCCGTAAGCGTCGTGCCGGCGATTGAGATTGAAATACCTCATGCGCAGTCGGTGACGGTCACCGAGGATACATTGCACGTCGATCTCTCCGACGGGCGAGCGATCTCCGTGCCCCTCGCGTGGTATCCACGCCTGCTTCATGCCACACCGGACGAACGCCAAGCTTGGCGCTTCATCGCCAAAGGAAGAGGAATCCACTGGGAATCCGTTGACGAAGATATAAGCATAGGAGGGCTTCTGGCCGGCCCGGCGTCTGGGGAGAGTCAAACTTCGTTTAAGAGATGGTTGAGTTCGCGCCCGTCGCGCCTATCAACGCGTTCAACGCCGATGCGCAGCAAGCGGCGCGCGCGTTAGCGCGGACGTTTAGTTATTGAGGCGCGGACATGACCGAGATCGAATTGAAACTCTCGCTCCCCGATCAGCTCGCAAATCAAGCCAAGGCAGCAGGCCTGCTCACCTCCGAATCGATCGAGCGGCTGGTGCGTGATGCGATCCGCAAGGCCGCTGCCCAGCGCCTGATCGAGTTCGGCAAGCGCCTGCGCGAACCCGGAACGCCCGAGATCACAGAGGCAGATCTCGAAGCCGAACTGAAGGCCGTGCGCGCCGAGCTTCGCGAAGCCCGTGCGCGTCGTCCTTGACACCAACGTCGTCGTCTCCGCGCTGCTTTGGGGTGGAACGCCCGAGCGGCTGATCGAGAAAGTCGGAACCAAACGGCGTCAGCCCCGCCAAAGCCTTTGGCTGCGGCCTGCTCCCCGTTCCGCAGGGTCTGACAGGTCCCTTCGTGCTAGCATGCCCTTTCGTTCCTGCAGAACACTGTCTGGAGGCTACATGGATGCGATTTCGGTGGAACAGCTCATCAAGAGCCCGGGCAAGCTGATCGAGGATGTCGAGAGCGGGCAGGTTGCGGTGGTCACCAAGGCGGGCCGCCCCCTGTTTCTCACCGTGCCCTATGACGAGCGCTTGGCGGGCGAGGACGTGCACGTTGCCGTCGCGGTGCGCCTGTACGAGAGCGAGGCGGTGAGTCTGGGCAGGGCCGCGAGGATCGCGGGGCTTTCGATCGGCGAATTCATCGACCGGCTCGGCGCTCTGAAGATCCCCGTGATCCGATACTCGGCCGAGGAGCTTGAGCGAGAGCTCGCCGCGTTTGGCTGAGATCGTCGTCGCGGATGCGGGACCGCTGATTGCGTTCGGACGGCTGCGCCGGATCGAGCTTCTCGCCGGTGTGTTCGAGAAGATCGTGGTTCCCCATGCGGTGTTCGAGGAAACGCAGTTTCATCCGAACTTGCCCGATGCGCGGGCGATTGTCTCCGCGAGGGAGTCCGGGCTGTTCGTCATCGAGAATTCCTCTCCCGATTTGGGACGCTTGCCCTCCGATGCGCAAGAGGAACTGGGAGAAGGAGAGGCGGCAGCGATCGCCCCTTGCCGCGGAGCGTGGGCACGGTGTCCTGATTGACGAGAAGCTCGGCCGCGCGGTGGCGGAAGGGCTCAAGCTCAAGGTGATCGGTACCGTGGGTGTCCTTCTTATCGCCCGCAGGCGCAATCTGATTCCCGCGGCGAAGCCGTTACTAGAGGATCTCAAGACATCCGGCCATCGATTGTCCGAGGAACTGATGCAAGAGGCGCTCCGCCGGGCCGGCGAGTAGTTGCTCTTCCGGGCTCGTCGAGATCGATGGCACAGATCCTTCCTCCGCTTACAGTAAGCCTATCCCGATCAAGGACCGCCTCTCGGTCCTCTACGCGCTGCCGCTGACTCAATGGCAAATGGACGAGCTTGATCGCAGGCTCGCGGAGTTCGAGGCCGACCCGGACTCCGGCGCAACCCTGGAAGAGGTCTTTGCGATCGGTCGATGAACGCCGCACGGCATAGCCGGGTGCAGCGGTAAGCGTACCGACGCATGGTCGCGGCTTCCGACTTCACGGCGGAGCTTGAGGCGAAGGTAGCCCAACAGCTCAGATCGCAGCGCGTCGGCTATCTACCCGGTGCGAGGTTCCTCGCACCTCGACGTGGATGCCATCGTGAAGCGGTGGTGTAGCCAAGAGCGATGAACCGTCCACCAATGCGGGTCAACACCGTCGCCGGTTTTCCCTGATCCGGTGCTTCGTGATAAAGTAGTCATTACTCTGACTAGTATGATTTGGAGGCGCGAATGCATAGTTGGCCCGTACAGGACGCGAAAGCGCGCTTCAGCGAAATGCTCGAGACCAGCCTCGCCGAAGGCCCTCAACTTGTGACCAAGCACGGAAAAGCGGCGGCGGTGCTGGTGCCCATTCGTCAATGGGATGCACTGCAAACCGCGGGTAAGCGCGCGCTGAAGCAGGTCTTGCTCGACCCCGCTGCGCCGACAGGGATTGCCGTGCCCGCCAGAGGCGGCTTGAAGCTGCGGCGCGTTTGATGTTTTTGCTGGACACAAACATCGTTTCCGAGCTGCGCAAGCCCAAGCCGCATGGCGGCGTCGTGGCGTGGATTTCCGCGCAAGATGCTTCGTCGCTGTACCTCTGCGCCATGACGATTGCCGAGCTGCAACGCGGCGTCGAAGTGACCCGCGAGCAGGATGGTGAAAAAGCCGCTCAAATCGAGGCGTGGCTGGAGCAATTGATGTTCACGGGACAGGTGCTGGCGATGGACGCCGCTGTTTGCCGGGAATGGGCCAGGCTCATGCATCGCCGCTCGGATACGCTCGTTGAAGATGCGTTTATCGCGGCCACCGCGAGCGTGCATCGCTTGGTGGTGGTGACGCGCAACGTGCGCGATTTCAAAACGCTCGGTGTAAACACGCTCAATCCGTTTGAGCGGAGCTAGCCGGCCTGCGGATCGCGGACGCGGCGGCATCCTGCGAATACCTGCCGCGCTCGTTCAAGAGCCCGATGGAGCAGGAATACGTCGAGTACCTGTGGGATGCCTTCGAAACCAACTACACCCCAAGCGCATACCATGACGAACCCCGCACCCACCGAGCGGCAAGGTCAGTTCCTCGCCTTCATTCATCAATACGGTATCTTGAACGGGTGCGCTCCATCGGAAGCGGACATGCAGCGGTTTTTCCAGATTACGCCGCCAAGCGTGCATACGATGGTGCTCACGCTGGAACGGCGGGGCTTCATCCGGCGCGTGCCCGGACAGGCGCGCAGCATCACCGTGATCGTTCCGCCGGAGTCCTTGGTCCCTTTGAAACGCATCCAGCGCTGACTGATTCGATACATGCCAGACAAAGCCAGGAAGCCAGGCAGGAAGCCCGGCGGCTGGAGCGCGGTCCGCCCACGCCTCCTCGCCTGGGAGAAGCCCGCGCTGCTCGCCCTGGTGAAGGAACTTTACGACGCGGCCGCCGAGAACCGCGATCTCATCGAGGCTCGCTGTCAGCTGGAAGACGGAGACGGCGGCGCGGCTCTGGAAAGGCATCGGCGCAAGATCGTGGAGCAATTCTTTCCCGCGCGGGGCGAAGGAAAATTGAAGCTGGGAGAGGCGCGCAAGGCCATCCGCGATTACCGCAGGGCGACGCGCAACGTTCCCGGAACAGCGGAACTGCTGATGACGTATGTGGAGAACGGCACGAGATTTACCCACGAGTATGGGGACATCGACGAGCGGTTCTACAGCAGTGTGGAGACGGCCCTGGATGAACTGGCCGCCCTGTTGCGCGGCGAAGCGCGGGAGATTTATCCACAATTCAGCGGCCGGCTTGCGAAAGTGGAGCAGATGAGCGACGGGATCGGATGGGGGTTTCACGATTTCGTCGCCGACGTCGTCGGGCGGCTGGAGAGAGATCTGGGTCGCCAGTGACGGCCGCTGCGATGGATTCTTCACTTCGCCCCGACTATCCAAGTCAAGGCTTCCAGTCACGTGACATCGCGGAAATGATGGACGCACTAGCTAGCGGAGGTCAAAGACGGCCTCTCGCGCTATCTACGCGAAGCAGCGAAGGGCGAGATAGTCATTACTCGTCACGGAAAGCCGGCGGGTGTCCCGATCGGATTCAAGTCCGAAGACGACTGGTTCGACTACAGCTTGGAGAACCATCCGCGGTTTCTTGATCGCGTTGCCCGCGCCCGCGACAGCTTGCGCGCCGGGCGCGGCGTCAAGCTGGAGGATGTCGAATGAACATGCGCATTCCCGGTTCCCTATCGCGACGTCCGGCGAGCGATGGTGTCGCGATTTCCGTACGGTGTCTTCTACGTCGTGCAGCCAACCCGTGCCGCCGTGCTCGCGGTAGTACATCAATCCCGCAATCCGGCAACTTGGCCGCGTCGCTCGGGTAGTGCACGCCATGCGCGCCCGTTGTTTGCCGTGGGCTATTCCCTGGACTTCCCAATGCGCCAACTATCTCCCTCGCGGCGGCGCGAATTGAAAGCCCGCGCGCACGCGCTCGACCCGGTCGTGCTGATCGGCGGAGCCGGATTGTCGCCCGCGGTCCTCGCGGAAATCGACCGCGGTCTGAAAAGCCACGAGCTGATCAAGGTGCGCGTGAACGGCGCCGATCGCCCCGGGCGCGAGGCGATCCTTGAGGAGATTTGCAGGCGGACGGGAGCGCAACCGGTTCAACACATCGGCAAGATCTTTGTCCTGTTCCGGGAGAACCCCGAACCTTCCCCCGGTTCGGGGGAAGACCCACTTCGCAGGATACGACGCGGGCGTTAGTGCCGTTCCAACTATCCCGAGCTAAGCGGAAAAGCAGGTGCCTCTTTATGGATCGTCTAAATCGGTTTATTTTTGTTGGGCACTGGGAAACCTCTTGATCAATTAGAGGTTTTGGCATAGCTTGCCTGCACTAGGCCCCGCTCCTGGGGTTTTACAACGCCCTGATTTCTCGTTATGCGGATCAAGATCGAGTGGAGGCCTGACGAGCGGTGAGCGTCAGAAAACGATCGCTCATGGCCGGGATGACGGACTACACCGGCGTCTCGATGGATGTAATCCTAGGACACCTCCGGGACTGGCGAGACGAAACGGCTCGGTGCATCGAGGCACTCAGACGTCTCCAGGGCGAGGTGGAGCGGCACCGTGAACGACTCAACAGGCCGAACGACATAATCGCGCATGTCCGGTTTTTCATCGACCTCTTCGGGAGGTATCTCGGCGATTTCGACAGACTGCTAGTTGAACTGCCTCGGCTCGTGAGCGCTGCACACATCGAGATCGTTCAACAGATCTACGATAGCGCATCGCATGAAGAAGAGCATTGTGTCCAATTTAGCCGGGACCATATCGATCGAGAGATGAAGGACGAAGGGCTGCGACGGGTAGTCGACGACATCTACGAAGAGTCCAGAAGCATGATGACCGACTATCACGATCTGTCGAATCTCGTGCCTCGGCTTCGAACATTCGTCGGGACGGCACCGAAGCTCGACCGCGAGCTAGAACAGAAGTTCGGCATTCTGTTCAGCGCGGCGCAAGAACAGCGTGACTTTGACCGATGGGCCGCCGAAGCTGCCGCGGTCACGGGGTACGCGATCGGTGTAGTCTTTCTCGACATCGACGATTTCAAGCGGCTGAACTCGGCATTCACGGAGTCCATCGTGGACCAGGCGATACTGCCGGCGTTCCAGCGGGTCGTACGCGATGTGTCCCTCCACCGAGGCGCAGCATATCGCCATGGCGGTGAGGAATTCCTCATCGTGTTGCCACACTGTGGCGTCGACGAGACCATCTGGTTTGCCGACAAACTCCGTGCTCGTATTGAGGCGCAAGAGTTTGCGATGGAAGGACATGCCCCGGTACACGTGACGATATCTGCTGGAGTGGCTGCCTGGCCTGTTCACGGCAAGACGCTGGACGAGGTCATCCATGCAGCCAACAAAGCTGAGCACGAGGCAAAGGAAGGTGGCAAGAACCGTGTGTACGCGGCGACCCCATAACTTCGGCATCCAGCCGACGGCCTTCGGTCACGGCTGATACCGGCGTTATGCGGCCTGAGAACTTGTCTTGCTCAAAGTGGTAACGGGAGACGCCTAATGAAATACAAATGTCCACTTTGTGGTAGCCCCCTTACGGAGAGCCACTTCCATAGAGTCATCAAACAGCAGGAGAAGAAGGAAAAGGTCCAGAAGGGGGAGCTGCAAAAGCTGAAGAAACAAGCAGCGATAGCCACGGCAGCTGCCGTGGCTGCAAAGCGAAAAGAGCAGGAAACCCGCGCCAAAGCGAAACAGAAAGTGGAGTCCGCCAAAAAAGAAGCTGCCTTCGCCGAGCGCAGGAAGACTGCAATCCGGGACAAGCGCATGATGGCTCGGATCAAGAAACTAGAAGAAGAGAAGAAGATGCTTCAGAAGCACACCTCCCCTCAGGAGATTGGCCTTGCCGATGAATCGGTTCTAGTCAGAAAGCTTCGGAAAGAATTTCCTGACGATCAAATCGAGCACGCCGGTAAAGACGGCGACGTTCTCCACTACGTGATGTTTGATGAAGAGAAAGCTGGCTGCATCGTGTATGAATGCAAGCGCACCGACCGCATCGCTTCAGACCACGTCGATCAGACAGCCCTTGCCAAAAAAACGCGACACGCCGATTACGGAATACTTGTCACAACGGGGACCCGGAAACGATTTTCCGGCCTCGATCAGGATGCTGGAATATTCATCGTGGCTCAGTCCGGCGTTCTCACGCTCGCGCGTATCTGCCGGGATAGTCTTGTTGCAATGGCGAAGCAGCGACTTGATGCCGCCGCAAAAGCGGCCGCTGCGAAACGGCTAATGGACTATGTAACCAGTCCCGTGTGCAAAACCCCATTGGAAGAAGCAATCTCGCACACCGAACGCGCTCACAAAAATCTCGTTAAAGAAATGGAGCAGCACGGAAGGGACTGGACGGAACGGCACAAGCTTTATCAAACCATTCACTACGACGTGTCACATGTTCAAAAAAACATCGCACGCGTCCTTGGTGGCGACGATCCTCTCAAGCTTGAGAAGCCGAAGTTCGAGCCGTTGGCACTTCCTTTGAAGTCGGACCGACCCTAACACCCGAGGTTATGCAATATTCGCGGAGGTAGTTGTGTCGAACTATTTGAAGCCACACTCGCCTGAATGGTTCGCCGCCTTGGAGAAGGTCAACCCCACTCAGGCGGCGCAAACAACGCAAATCCTATCCCTCGCTGGCCGCGACGACGTCTGCTCGATCTGTGGGATGATCCGGCGGCAGACTACAAATTGACGAGTGAGCAAACGACTTCGGGCATTGTTGCGACACTGAGGCTGTGCGACGATTGCCTAGATATTCGTCGCAATAAGTACGGTGAGAATTTCGTTCCGTTTACCAACTGACACGCCGCCGCACCGCACGTGACCCGCGCAGATCTCGATCCTTGGCGAGTGATCCTTCATCACTTGTTTTATATGCATAGCCGCGACATTCCGCACATCCTCGACCGCGCGGGTCTCGCGGTGGACTGGGCGCTCACTGAGAAAGAGGCATATTCAAACAATACCCGCTTAGCCTCGTACCGCCCGCGCATCAATGCCGCCTACGAGGCGCTGACTGACGACAACAAGCTGCGGGCGGCCTACGTCGTTGTCAGCACGTTCAAGGATATTGGAATCGAGGAGCTTAATCGCGACCTGGGGCAGATCGGGTGGAAGGTCGAATCGGGGCGTTTGGTTCCCGAGTCAGCCGAGGTCAGTGAGCTCTTTTTCCCAACGGGAAGTCAGCATGACGCTTATGTCGAAATACGGCGGATCGTACAGCAGGCTCAGAGCAGCATTTCCCTGGTCGATCCGTATGTCGACGGCACGATTTTTACGCTCCTCGCCAACGTGAAAGAGTCAGTCTTGGCCATTCGCATCTTGACCCACAAGTTTCCACCCGACTTCACGCTTGAGGCTCGTAGGTTTCAGGCTCAATATCCGAAGGTATCGGTCGAAGTGCGCTCAACCCGAGAGTTCCATGATCGCTTTTTCGTGCTTGACGATAGGGATTGCTGGCACATCGGGTGTTCAATTAAGGATGCTGGCGTGAGAGCATTCATGCTCAGCCAGCTTGAGGATCAACGGAACCGTGATTCTCTCGTGCAGCAACTCAACGCGAGTTGGCAAAATGCATTGGCCGTGGCAATCTGAGCGGTCTAACCATCGCATCTACTTGACGCGTGCAAGAGCGACGCGCGCCGGTTGGCGTGAACGTTATAAGCCAAAAACATGACGAGCAAGCCGAAAGAGCCATGGAAGCTCGATACAAACGGTAAGTACTCGGATGTAGTAAAAACAGTAATGCCTCTAGCTACTGCGTCTTTGTTACTTCCAGTGTTTCTTGCTAGAGAGTTTTTGGGAATAAAAGGTGAGAAACCCCTTGCCGAGGTTTTTAGTTGCTCCATCTATTCCGCTTGGTTCTTGCTCGGCGTTTCGATTTTTGCCGGTGTTTTCTTTCAGTACTTATCGGCGAAATGGGTAAGAATTGCTTGGGGAAAGAAGGCTGGCATTTTCTTCAGCAATGATACACATGAATCCAAGGTTGAACTTTGGATGGAAATCAGTTTTTGGTCCTGTGTCTTGTCGTTTGGCTTAGGCGTGGCCCTTACATTGGTGTACTTCGTTAGTTATGCAAAGGGCTTGTAACTATTTGTTCGAGCCGACGCCGTGAAACGCCGCGGGCCTACGGGTTACGCTCGGGGCCGGCGCGGCTCAATAAAACGTTGGTAGGCCTCGGGGAGGGCTGATGGTTCCGCAAATAACTATTCTAGTCATTGCCATCATCGGGGCGTTCGCACATGGCTTCATTGGGTTCTTCGTCTGGGGTTTCTTCGGCTTTCTCGGCGTCATAGCGTTCGGCGTAGTCTTGCGGCTGTTCTCAAGCGGTCTATTGCCGCAGAAAATACGCGATGAAACAGCTACGGACTTCATTGCAACATACCCAGACCTAATAGCAAAGGCCTATCCTACTTTCACACCGTACCAAGCAAAAGAACGCGTCGCCGCGTTGCTTGATGAAATGATGAAGAAGGCAACGATCAACAACCCCTCGTCGAATTTAAATGTCGCCGGCAATCCTAAAGTGTTCCTCCCTAGCGCAATGGAGGTCGCGGAAGAACAGTCAACTGACGTAGCAAAAGAACTTGCGCGACAACTTGTTACCTTCGTTCGGGCGCACCGGCTTTGGTATGGGCACCTCTAGAGACCTGCTAACATCACGGCCGAGAGGGACGGTCGCCAGCAAGCTGGCGCCCGCCCCTCACCGAATAACATTAAACGGCAGTAAATGGCATCGCGGCACATCGACGCCGAATGTACTTTGAGATCGTCGGCGAGATAGGCAGGCACAACAACTCGGAACCACGCTAGACCCTACTCGTACCGCACTTCGAGTATTTCGTACTTGCGCACGCCGCCCGGTGTCTGCACTTCGACTTCATCACCGGCATACTTCCCGATCAGCGCCCGCGCGATGGGCGAGCCGACCGAAACCTTGCCTTTCTTGATGTCGGCTTCGTCTTCACCCACGATCTGGTAGGTCACCGACTCGCCCCCTTTCGATTCCTCGAGCTCGACGGTGGCGCCGAACACGCATCGCCCGTCCGCTTCGACGCCTTTCGGGTCGATCACCTGGGCGTTGGCGAGCTTCGCCTCGATCTCCTTGATCCGGCCTTCGATGAAGCTCTGGCGCTCCTTGGCGGCGTCGTACTCGGCGTTCTCGGAAAGATCGCCATGCGTGCGCGCCTCGGCGATTGCGGTGATCGCGCTCGGCCGGTCGACCGTTTTCAGCCGCTGAAGCTCCTGCCGCAGCAGCTCGGCCCCGGTCGTCGTCAGCGGAATCGTGCTCATGCTTTGCGCCAAAAATAAGCCGCTCGCGGCGCCCCGAGCGCCGAGCTGCGGCATGGTTGATTCAGAACGGAAGAAATCGCGGAAGGCGGCCTAATGTGACCACTTTTCCAGCCATTTTGCAATAGGCCCGCGCGAGCGCAGGCCTCCGTGCAGCTCCTGGAGGGAATACGGCACCAGGGACTTCGTGTGCCGCATGCCCTCGCAGGCCGCCCGGGCGCCCGCCACGGTGGTGTAGTAGGTCACGCGCCGCTGCACGGCGCTGGTGCGGATCGAGCGCGAGTCCGAGACGGCGCTGCGCTTCTCCTCCACCGTGTTCACCACCAGGCTCACCTCGCCGTTCTTGATCATGTCGACGATGTGCGGCCGGCCCTCTGCCACCTTGTTGACCACGGTCACGGCGATCCCGTGCGAGGCGAGCACCGCGCCCGTGCCGCGCGTCGCGATCAGGCGGAAACCGAGCTTCACCAGCTCGCGCGCGACGGGCACCACCGCGAGCTTGTCGCCGTCGCGGACGCTGATGAACGCGGTGCCGGTCTCCGGAAGCTTGGCGCCCGCGGCGAGCTGCGATTTGACGAAAGCTTCCCCGAAGCTCTTCCCGACGCCCATCACTTCCCCCGTCGATTTCATCTCGGGGCCGAGGATGGTGTCGACTCCCGGAAATTTCACGAACGGAAAGACCGCCTCCTTCACCGAGAAATATTCGGGAACCACCTCGGCACGCACGCCCTGCTGTGCGAGGGTCTTCCCGACCATGCAGCGGGCCGCGATCTTGGCGAGCGGGACGCCGGTCGCCTTGCCGACGAAGGGCACCGTGCGCGAGGCACGGGGATTGACCTCGAGTACGTAGACGACGTCCCGCCCCTCTTTTTTCTGGATGGCGAACTGCACGTTCATCAGGCCGACGACTTCGAGGGCGCGGGCGAGCTCCACGGTCTGCCCGCGCAGCTCGTGCTCGACTTTGGGGGAAAGGGAGTGCGGCGGCAGCGAGCACGCCGAGTCTCCCGAATGCACCCCCGCCTGCTCGATGTGCTCCATGACGCCGCCGATCACCACGCGCTCGCCGTCGCTCACCGCGTCGACGTCCACTTCCGTGGCGTCGCTCAGGAACCGGTCGAGCAGCACCGGCGAGTCGTTCGAGACCTTCACCGCCTCGCGCATGTAGCGCTCGAGGTCCTTCTGCTCGTGCACGATCTCCATGGCGCGGCCCCCGAGCACGTAGCTCGGACGCACGACGAGCGGATAGCCGATTCTCTCCGCCTGGCGCAGCGCCTCGGACTCGGTGCGCGCCGTGCGGTTGGGCGCCTGAAGAAGACCGAGGCGGTCGAGGAGCTGCTGGAACCGCTCGCGGTCCTCGGCCATGTCGATCATGTCGGGCGTCGTTCCGATGATAGGCACGCCGTTTGCCTCCAGGTCCCGGGCGAGCTTGAGCGGCGTCTGCCCGCCGAACTGGACGATCACCCCGTAGGGTTTCTCCTTGTCGACGATCTCGAGCACGTCCTCGAGCGTGAGCGGCTCGAAGTAAAGGCGGTCGGAGGTATCGTAATCGGTCGAGACCGTCTCAGGGTTGCAGTTGATCATGATCGTCTCGATGCCGTCCTCGCGCAGCGCGAGCGCCGCGTGCACGCAGCAGTAATCGAACTCGATGCCCTGCCCGATGCGGTTCGGCCCGCCGCCGAGGACGATGACCTTCTTCCGGTCGGTCGGCAAGGCCTCGCATTCCTCCTCGTAGGTGGAGTACAGGTACGCGGTGCGCGTCGCGAACTCCGCCGCGCAGGTATCGACGCGCTTGTACACCGGGCGGATGCCGAAGCCCCGCCGCGCGGCGCGCACTTCCGACTCGCCCGCGTTGAAGAGGTACGCGAGCCTCCTGTCGGAAAACCCCTTGCGCTTGAGCGCGCGCAGGGTGTGCGCGTCGATGTCCGCGAGCCGTTTGTCGTCGAGCTCCATCTCCAGGTCGACGATCTCCTTGATCTGCGCGAGAAACCACGGGTCGATGTGCGTGAGCTCGCGCACTTCCTCCAGCGTGAACCCGTTCTCGAAGGCGTCGCCCACGTACCAGATGCGCTCGGGTCCCGGCTCGCCGAGCTCCTTCTCGATTTTCTCCCGGTCGGTGGTCTTCTGATTGAGCCCGTCCACGCCGACCTCGAGCCCTCTCAACGCCTTCTGGAACGATTCCTGGAAGGTGCGGCCGATCGCCATCACCTCCCCCACCGACTTCATCTGCGTCGTCAGCCGGTCGTTCGCCTGCGGGAATTTCTCGAACGCGAAGCGCGGCACCTTGGTGACGATGTAGTCGATGCTCGGCTCGAACGAGGCGGGCGTCGCGCCGCCCGTGATCTCGTTTTTCAGCTCGTCGAGCGTGTAGCCCACGGCGAGCTTGGCCGCGACCTTCGCGATCGGGAATCCGGTCGCCTTGGAAGCGAGCGCGGAGGAGCGCGACACGCGCGGGTTCATCTCGATCACCAGCATGCGCCCGTCCTTCGGATTCACGGCGAACTGCACGTTCGAACCGCCCGTGTCCACGCCGATCTCGCGCAGCACGGCGATCGCCGCGTCGCGCATGATCTGGTATTCCTTGTCGGTCAGGGTCTGGGCGGGGGCCACGGTGATGGAATCGCCGGTGTGCACGCCCATCGGATCGAGGTTCTCGATCGAGCAGACGATGATGCAGTTGTCCTTGCGGTCGCGCACCACCTCCATCTCGAACTCCTTCCAGCCGATCACCGACTCCTCGATCAGCAGCTCGTGCGTGGGCGAAGCTTCCAGCCCACGTTCGCAGATGGCGACGAACTCCTCGCGGTTGTAGGCGATGCCGCCGCCCGAGCCGCCCAGGGTGAACGAGGGCCGGATCACGGCTGGAAAGCCGATCGAGACCTGGACCTGCAGCGCTTCCTCCATCGAGTGCGCGCTCGCCGAGCGCGGGCACTCGAGGCCGATTCTCGCCATCGCCTGCTTGAATTTCTCGCGGTCCTCGGCCTTGTCGATGGCCTCGCGGCTCGCGCCGATCATCTCGACCTCGTGCTTTTCCAGCACGCCGTGCCGCGCGAGATCGAGCGCGCAGTTGAGCCCGGTCTGGCCGCCCATGGTCGGCAGCAGCGCGTCGGGGCGCTCCCGCGCGATGACGGCCTCGAGCATCTGCCAGGTCACCGGCTCGATGTAGGTGACGTCGGCCATCTCCGGGTCGGTCATGATCGTCGC
>WNGB01011321.1_pt1 | contig 13260 bp, 12 predicted proteins | sample 5400681 | NCBI WGS metagenome assembly WNGB01 (sample SAMN13153367, study PRJNA577476) | soil metagenome | isolation source: 115 cm soil or saprolite under grassland replicate 2 | place: USA:California | collected 2016-06-15 | reverse complement strand
GAGCGCCTGGGCCGGCCCGGCTGTGGCGAGGAACTCGAAGCCGTACCTCCTGTTCCGCCGCCATTCCTCCGCAGTGGCGCCCCGGAACGCCGGTTTCACCGGATGCATCACAAGGGCCGCAGTGACGGCCAGCACAGCCCCCACGCCCCAAGCAGCCACAGCGGCAGACACCGTGAACCGCCCAGTGAGCCATGCAGCTGCCATAAGTAGTCCCTGTACAAGCAGCCATGCAGCGGCGAGCTGCTTGGCCAGATCCGGTCGACGGATCGCATAAAGGACTGCCCGCAAGCCCTCGGCGACGACTGCGAAGCAGCATGCAGCGCCCAAGAGGATCAGTGGCGAACTCCGCCAGTCCTGCCCCACCGCCGCAACAACCCCGAGTACGAGAGGCGGGGTTGTCACGCCTATTACCACTATGGACCCGACTGCTCGCCCCGTGAGACCAGATAGCACCCCGTCGACCTCAGGTTCCGACCCTGGCTGGCTTGTTGATGGGCCTCTCCTCCGCTGCGGTGCTTCGCGCGCTCCAGAGCCTGTACGGTCCGCTCAACATCGTCATGCAAGGCGTTGCCAACCATGTTATCCCCGCGAAGGCGCATGACCCCCGAAGGGTGCCGCGGATCGGTGCCGGCGTAGCCGTGATCGCCACGGCTGTGGCAGCGCTAGCGACGGCTTTGCTCATGGTGCCGGGACTCGGCCAACTGTTGCTGGGCAGGAGCTGGCCCGAGCGCGCATCCCTGGTGGTTGCCTACGGAGCCGGTCGCTGCGCCCAAGCAGTCATCTTCGGTGCCCTCGTGATCTATCGCGCACACGACGCATACCGGCTCAGTTCGCGTCTCCGGTTGGCCACGGCGCTGGTCACGGTGGGAGCCTTCACGACCGCCGCGTCCAGGGGCCTCCTCACGGCGGTCTGGGCATCCAGCCTGGGCTTCGTTTGCCTGGCTGTCGCCTGGTGGGCGTTTCCTCTCCACTTGGCACGGTCCGAAGCCTCGGACCCGCAGCATCGGCTCGACGTACATCGGCTTCTGCGTACCGACAGGCCGGGTGCTGGCCTCACTGACCACCGTTCGAGGCGGTCACGCCAGCCGCCGAACGGTCATCCAGGATCCGGCCGCGACGGTAAGGTCGGATGCTTCGACGACAGCTTGGGCCCACGCAATTCCGAGGCTCCCGCCAACCTTTGCGGTTGTGATCAGGCCCTTCACATGAGCGACCAGTTTCGTTCCACTCCCGGCTCCGCCCACAATCTGGCCCATCGTCTGGTCGAGGTAGCCGAATGTGGCCATATTCGCTGTCGCACCTTTCGGCAGCTGTCGACTCGGTGCGCAGACCGTCCAGTGCGCCGTAGCGCCAGTGGGTGTGACGAGCTTGAACTTGACGTCCGCCGTCGCAGTCGACGCGTAGACGACGAACGCCTCCAGCTCATATGTCGCCGAACCCGCCGCTGGCAGACGCAGAGCCTTGTCGAGTCTGTACGAAGTGGACTTCCGTATCGTCTCCGCGACGGTCTTTCTTACATGCTGAGCGGGAAACACCCGGATCCCGTCGAGGTAGAGCTCGCCACCGAGGTACGTCCGCCGTCGCAGGACAGCGGTGGTGCGGGCACCGGCGTCGTGTCCGAGGAGAGCTGTGTTGTCGACCACACCGATGAAACTGTTGTCCAGGCACCCTCTGTCGATCGCCCAGAACGTTGCAGTGCCTCCTGGCTCAGCCGCGACGCCCAGAACCGAGTTGTACAAGGCGCCGTTGAGCAGCGTGAACACAGTGACATCTCGTGACGCTAAGACGGACCCGCCCATGACCGTGCTCTCGATCGTGCCGTCGAGGACGTATGCGTGTGTCCCGATGTTGTAGAGCCTCAGATCAGTGCAGTGGTTGGCGTTGGCTCCATTCTCCATTCGCACGCCGTCCGCCACATCCGAGATGGTCACCCCGTTCAGGCGGTTCTGGAAGGTTGAGGGGCCGGAGAGCACGATGCCGCTCGCACGGGCGACCGTCCGTCCCGGGCCCTTGATGTGCACGCTGTCGACGTGCGCCCATTCGCAGGTACCGTCCGTGCGTTCGATCCTCAGGATGCCGTTCGGGCACTCGTTGAGGCACTCGATGAGGCCGCCACCGATGATCCTCCCGTGACTCCGCGCGATCACCAGCAGCGGCCCGCTCTCCGCGTCGCCTGCCAAGCGTCGCAGCGTCACGCCGGCTCTGATCTCGAGGGTGCACCGGTACGGGAGAACCAACTGAGACGCGAGGTAGGTCCGGTTCGGACCGGGGACCAACACCGTGCAGCCGTTGGCTGACGCCACGTCCAGTGCCGCCTGGATGGCCGCCGTGTCATCGGTGACGCCGTCACCGACCGCGCCGAAATCCCTGACGTTGAGAACGAGCTCGCCCTGACCGACGGCCCTGGCCCCGTTGTCGGGCTTAAGTGCGTACGTCGCATCGAGGTCGGACCAGGTGACGGCCGTCGGTTCATCGAGGATGCCCATCATTCGACTCGAATCGCCGGACGATGGACCACGCGTCCCGAGCCGTCACGGCTCACCCGAGGCTGGACGTAGCGGCGGGTCGCGCCGTACGTGACGTGGTAGGCGTTGACGGCGCCGGACCGTTCGTCGATCTCGTCGGCGACGAAGACGCCGCGGATCCCGTCGGGCCAGATCACGGCGGCCGATACGACGGCCCCGGACCCGCTCCGCTTGATCGCGCCCACCATCAGGACCGTCGGCTCCGCGGCCAACGTCAGGTAGGCCGGGTCCGTTTGGACAGCCGTTGCCGCGCGTGCCGGCGATGCCACCGCGAAAGCGGAGCCTGCGGCTGCCCCCAGTCCCCACTTCCAGACTATTCGGCGACTGACGACGTCACCGACGCTCGCTCGCGCGTTCCTCATGGTGCTACCCCCCAGGTGGCCTCAACGGCTCCCGAGCGAACCGCCGTAATCGTCACTCACCGGAGTGGATCGGCGGCTAAGGATCCTGGGACAACCACCCCAGGTGACTAGTCGCCCATGGGTCGGACGTGCCGGGGCATCCTGCTCTCGGAGTCGTCCGCCCCGGAAATGCGCGAAGCCCGGACCCCAACAGGCCCGGGCTTCCTGGGGTGCGCTGGTGTCAGCTGGCGGTGTTGATCATGCCGGCACCGACGGTGACGCCGGTCGCCTCGTCGATCAGGATGAACGAACCCGTGGTGCGGTTCTTCGAGTAGGGGTCGCACAGCAGCGGGACGGTCGTGCGCAGCTGCACACGGCCGATCTCGTTGAGCCCGAGCTCCTTGGTGTCCTGGTCGCGGTGCAGGGTGTTGACGTCGAGGCGGTACTGGATGTCCTTGACCAACGTCCGTGCGGTGCGGGTGGTGTGCTTGATCGCCAGCTTCTGCCGGGGCTTCAGCGGCTCGTTGGTCATCCAGCAGACCATCGCGTCGATGTCCTGCGAGGGCTTCGGCGCGTTCTGCGGACGGGCGATCATGTCGCCGCGCGAGACGTCGACGTCGTCCTCCAGGCGCACGGTGACCGACATCGGCGGGAACGCCTCGTCGACCTCCTTGTCGAACAGGTCGATGCCCGCGATCTTCGACGTCATGCCGCTGGGCAGCACGATGACCTCGTCACCCGGCTTGAGTACGCCGCCGGCGACCTGGCCGCCGTACCCCCGGTAGTCGTGGTGCTCGTCTGACTTCGGCCGGACGACGTACTGCACCGGCAGGCGTACGTCGACCAGGTCGCGGTCGGACGCCACGTGCACGTGCTCGAGGTGGTGCATCAGCGACGGACCGTCGTACCACGGCATGTTCTCCGACCGCTTCACGACGTTGTCACCCTGGAGCGCCGAGATCGGGATGATCTGCAGGTCCGGGATGTTGAGCTTGGTCGCGAACTGCGTGAACTCCTTGTGGATCTTCTCGAAGGTCTCCTGGGAGAACTCGACCAGGTCCATCTTGTTGACGCACAGCACCAGGTGAGGCACCCGGAGCAGCGACAGGATCACCGCGTGCCGGCGGGACTGCTCGGTGAGGCCCTGGCGCGCGTCGACCAGCACCAGCCCGAGGTCGGCGGTGGAGGCGCCGGTGACCATGTTGCGGGTGTACTGAACGTGGCCCGGGGTGTCGGCGATGATGAACTTGCGGGTGGGTGTCGCGAAGTAGCGGTAGGCCACGTCGATGGTGATGCCCTGCTCGCGCTCGGAGCGCAGCCCGTCGGTCAGCAGCGCCAGGTCGGTGTAGTCGTAGCCCTTGGACTGCGACGTGGCCTCGACGGCCTCGAGCTGGTCCTCGAAGATCGCCTTCGAGTCGAGCAGCAGCCGACCGATGAGGGTCGACTTGCCGTCGTCGACCGAGCCGGCCGTGGCGAACCGCAGAAGGTCCATCTGAGTCTGAGTGGTCTCGTTGGTGGCCATCAGAAGTAGCCCTCCTTCTTGCGGTCTTCCATGGCGGCCTCGGAGAAGCGGTCGTCGCCACGGGTCGCGCCGCGCTCGGTCACCCGGGCGATCGCGATCTCGTCGATGATCTCGGCGTACGTCGACGCGGTGGACTGCACGCAGCCGGTCAGGGTCAGGTCGCCCACGGTGCGGAACCGGACGGTGCGCTCCTCGGCGACCTCACCCGGCTTGCACGGGTTGAACTCGCTCTCGGTGAGCAGCATCCCGTCCCGCTCGAAGACCTTGCGCTGGTGGGAGAAGTAGATGGAGGGGATCTCGATCCCCTCCTGAGCCAGGTAGTGCCAGATGTCGAGCTCGGTCCAGTTGGACAGCGGGAAGATCCGCATGTGCTCGCCCTGGTGGATGCGGCCGTTGTAGAGCGACCACAGCTCGGGGCGCTGCATCTTCGGGTCCCACTGGCCGAACTCGTCGCGGTGGGAGTAGACGCGCTCCTTGGCGCGGGCCTTCTCCTCGTCGCGGCGGCCGCCACCGAAGGCGGCGGTGAAGCCCTCCTCCTCGATGGCGTTGAGCAGCGTGCCGGTCTGCATCCGGTTGCGCGAGGTCTTGCCGTCGTCGATGACGACGCCGTTCTTGATCGCCTCCTCGACGCTGGCCACGACCAGGCGCACGCCCAGCCGGTTGACCCAGTTGTCGCGGGTCGCGAGCACCTCCGGGAAGTCGTATCCGGTGTCCACCTGAAGGAGGGGGAAGGGAAGCTTGGCGGGGTAGAACGCCTTCTCGGCGAGCCGGAGCATGACGATCGAGTCCTTGCCGCCCGAGAACATCAGGACTGGCTTCTCGAACTCGGACGCGACCTCACGGAAGATGTGGATCGACTCCGCCTCCAGTTGGTCGAGCTGACTCAGCTGGTAGTCGGCGTGGGTTTCGGTCATGAGTGACAGGGACCTCTCATCTGGATAGCACGGGCCATCGTAACGGGACCGCGCCTGGGTGCCTCAATCGCCAGCGACGCTGGGACGGCCCGGTCGCTCAGTGGCGGACAGATAGTCGGGACGCTCCAGTTCGGAGACGGTGGGGGCCCCGAACATCGGCAGTCCCTGCTGCTTGCGGATCACTCCCCACAGCAGCGGGATCAGCGCGATCATCGCCAGGCCGACCATCCCGATGAGCACCGGGTGGGTCTCGTCGTCGCCGGCGCCCAGGGGCGCCCAGCCGGCCTTGTCGAGCAGGGCGATGCCGCTCATGGTCAGCACGATGACGATGCCGCGCCGGATGAAGCTCTGGTGGACCTTCGGTGCGATCAGGCTGCCCAGGATCGAGCCGGGCACCGAGCCCATCACCAGCGGGATCAGCAGCGTGAGGTCGAGCCCGTTGAGCACGATGTTGGAGATCGCGGCGGCCAGCACCAGCGGCACCGCCTGCACGAGGTCGGTGCCGACCAGTCGCAGCGCGGACATGCCCGGGTAGAGCATCAGCAGCACCACCATGATGACCGAGCCCGAGCCGACGCTGGTGATGCCGACCAGAAGGCCGCCGAGGGCGCCGACCAGCAGCGTGGGGATCGGCCGGATCTTCGGGTCGGGATTGCCCTCGCCGGTGCCGCGGCGTACTCGCCGGAGGTTGACGTAGAGCCGCAGGGCGTACGTCGACGCCGCGAACAGCAGCGCGAACCCGATGCACATCTTGAGCAGCGTGTCGAGGGAGTCGGGCTCCTGGCCGGCGACCTTGTGGATGATCCAGGGGCCGAGCAGCGCCATCGGCACCGAGCCGAGGATCAACCACTTGGCCAGCGACACGTGCGGCGAGCCCTCCTTCGCGTGGGTCAGCGCACCGAACGTCTTGTAGATCGCGGCCGCGGTCAGGTCTGCCGTGACGACGGTGCTGGCGTCGCCGACACCGAGGAAGATCAGGGCCGGCGTCATCAGCGCACCACCCCCCATCCCGGTGAGGCCGACGACGATGCCGACGATGAAGCCGGCGGCAAGGATCGAGAAGAAGCTCGCGGTGATGAGGTCCATTGGTTGCACCCTTTATGACCTGGATCGGACGAATTCGGGCGAGTCTACTGACTCGCTCGGGAATCTACGAAATGTCGAGGTAGCCGTACTTGCGGAGCGCGATGAGTACGTCGTCGAGGGCGTCGTCGATGCTGCGGCCGGTCGTGTCGACCCGGACCGCGGCGTCCTCGGGCTCCTCGTAGGGCGATGAGATCCCGGTGAACTCGGGGATCTCGCCGGCGCGAGCCTTCGCGTAGAGACCCTTGCGGTCGCGCCGTTCGCACTCCTCGAGCGGGGTGGCGACGTGGATCAGGAAGAACGCGCCGCCGGCCTCCTCGACCATCGCGCGCACCTGCTTGCGGGTGGCGTCGAACGGCGCGATCGGGCTGCAGACCGCCACGCCGCCGTGCCGGGAGATCTCCGCGGCGACCCAGCCGATCCGGAGGATGTTGGTCTCGCGGTCGGCCTTCGAGAAGGTCAGGCCGGCGCTGAGATTGCGGCGTACGACGTCGCCGTCGAGGCTGGTGACGGTGCGCCGGCCCTGCTCGAGCAGCCGGTCCATCAGCGCCCGGGCGAGCGTCGACTTGCCCGACCCGGACAGGCCCGTGAAGAAGAGGACGAGACCCTGCTCGTCGACCGGCGGGCGGTCGAAGTCGACGACCTCGGCGACCGGTGCAGGCAGCTCGTCGTCGGAGTCGGTCAGCGCGTGCACCGGGTCGCCGCCGGCGTAGTTGGCGACCACCTGGACGCCGAGCGCGTGGTCGGCCTCCGCTGCTGACGGGGCGTCTCCCCGCGACGCCAGGGGTACGACGACCACGGCGGCGTCGTCGAGCAGCTCGGCCGCGGCCAGCGTGGCTCGCACCAGCCCCACCTTGGAGAGCCCCTCGGGCGTGCCGGCGCCGGCGAGAGCCAGCAGCACCACCCGGCCGAGGCCGGCCAGCTCGGCGACCTGGCCGGTGGTGAGCGGTCCGGTGACCGGCACGAAGGTGGAACCGGCGTACTCGCTGCGGACCTGGGCCGGCGAGAGGTGCAAGCGTCGGAACGGTCCGTGCTGAGCGTGCGTGATCGGCTTGACCCGGCCGTCGGGGGCGACCACCGCGAGCGGCAGGCCCTCCGGGTCGACCAGCTCCACCTCGCCATCGATCCCGTCGGGCAGCGTGAGCGTCACGGGGGAGCCGGGTTCGTCGAAGCCGGTCAGCGGGGCGAGGGCGCCGGTGGTGAGGAGCTCGAGGTCGTCGAGCTCGCGGGGCGTGGGGCAGAACTGGTCGGGCACGGCGTCATCCTGCCATCAGCCCCCGATTAGGCTGCAGTCCATGTCCGCCCCAGCACCCGTTATCGCCGAGATCGTCCGCTCCGGGTTCGTGGAAGGACACCACTACGGGTCGGTGCTGGCGCTCACCGCGGCGGGTGAGGTGGACTGGTCGGTGGGGACGGTCGACGTACCCATGCTGCCGCGGTCCTGCAACAAGCCGCTGCAGGCGGTCGGGATGGTGCGCGCCGGCCTCGAGCTGCCGCCGGACCTGCTGGCGCTGGCCTGCGCGTCGCACTCCGGCGAGCCCTTCCACATCGAGGGAGTACGCCGGATCCTGGCGTCGGCCGGGCTCTCGGAGTCGGCCCTGCGGACGCCACCCGACTACCCGCTCGACACCGACGCTCGCGAGGACGTCATCCGAGCCGGCGGCGTGAAGTCGTCGATCCTGATGAACTGCTCGGGCAAGCACGCCGCGATGCTGGCGACCTGCGTGGTCAACGGCTGGGACCTCGAGACCTATCTCTCTCCCGACCACCCGCTCCAGAAGTCGCTGCTCGACACCTTCGCCTCCCTGACCGGAGAAGAGGTGACCGCGGTTGCCGTCGACGGCTGTGGTGCGCCGCTGCTGTCCACGTCGCTGGTGGGGCTGGGCCGGGGCTTCCGGGCGCTCGCGGTGGCTCCGTCCGGCCCGGAGCGCGAGGTGGCTGAGGCGATCCGGCGCCACCCGGAGTTCGTCAGCGGCACCAAGCGGGACGAGCTGGCGCTGCTGCGGGCGATCCCCGGCGCGATCGGCAAGCTGGGCGCGGAGTCCTGCTACGTCGTCGCGCTGCCGGACGGCCGGGCGTTCGTGACGAAGGTCGACGACGGAGCCGACCGGGCCCGGCCGGTGCTGATGGCGGAGGCGCTGCGGCGCTCGGGGGTGGACCGGGAGGACGGCGTCGACGGCACCGCCGTACTCGCGACGGGGGAGGTGCCCCTGCTCGGCGGTGGCGAGCCGGTCGGCGAGATCCGGGCCTGCTTCTGACGTCCTGCTAGCACCGCCGGCAGTTGGAAACCCCAGTGAAATAAGGGGTTTCCAGCGTTTTGTGAACGGGATCACCCGAGATTTGCTTGCGTTTGCTAACAGAAGTTAGCACAATGGAGTCATGGCAAAGGGCAAGGTCGGGAAGACCGTCGAGTCTCTCGGTGACTATCTCAGGGAACAGCGGCTCGGTGCGCGGCTGTCGCTGAGACAGCTGGCCGAACAGGCCGGCGTGTCCAACCCGTACCTCTCCCAGATCGAGCGTGGCCTGCGCAAGCCGTCGGCCGAGGTGCTGCAGCAGATCGCCAAGGCGTTGCGGATCTCCGCGGAACAGCTCTACATCCGCGCCGGGATCCTCGACCCCGACGACAGCCCTGCGGGCTCGGTGGAGTTGGCGATTCTCGCCGACGCCGGACTGACCGAGCGCCAGAAGCAGTCCCTGCTCGACGTGTACGCCTCCTTCCTGGCCCTCAACGACGTCGGGTCGGAAGCCACTCCCAACCCCACCCCCGGTCCGGAGCTTCCGGACAACCCCCACTAAGGAGAATCGACATGGCCAAGGCCAAGTTCGACATCAAGACCGAAGCCGCTCGCCCCCTGTACGCCGGTGTCGGTGCCGCCGATCTCGCGGTCGAGACCGTCCGTGAGTACCTCGCCGAGGTCCAGGCGAAGGCTGCCGGTGTCCAGAAGGACGTCACCAGCAAGGTCACCGACCTGCAGAAGACCGTGACGACCAAGGCGACCGACGTACAGAAGAACGTCACGTCGTTCGACTACAAGCCGGCCGCGCTGCGCGAGCAGGCCACCGGTGCGGTCAACGCCCGCGTCGAGGCGCTCGCCAGCGACGCCAAGGCCCGTCGTGCGGCCGTCGAGGCCCGCGTGGCCGAGCTGCAGGGTCAGGCGAAGGCCCTCCCGACCAAGGTCCAGACCCTGGTCAACGAGAACGTCGCCACGGTGAACAGCACCTACGCCGACCTCGCCAAGCGCGGCGAGGTCCTGGTCGGCAAGATCCGCAAGTCGGAGGCCGCCCCGGCTCCCGAGGCTGAGGCCCCGGCGGCCCCCAAGGCTCCCGCCGCCGAACCGGCCGCGAAGAAGCCGGCTGCGAAGAAGCCTGCCGCCAAGAAGACAACCGCGAAGAAGACCACCGACAAGTGAGTCACCCAGCGTCGTACTCCCTCCCTGAGCGGCGCGGAACCTGATCGGACGGGCCCCCGTCCGAGGTCCCACGACGAGGCCGCCGGGCTCAGGCACATCGCCTGGTGCTCGGGGGCCTCGTCGCGTCTGGCCTCGTCGTGACTGGGAGCGGGCCGGGCCGAGGTCGCCCCCCTCGTGGGGCCATCCGTGCCCCTTCGCGGGGCCGTTCCCGCCGCTTCGAGGGGCCCGTTGCGCCACTTCGTGGGGATTAGACTGCGGATCGTGCCGAACGTGTTCGAGGTGGAGGGGCTGCTCTCGCTGGTGGCCTTGGTGCTGCTGCTGGGAGTGAAGGGGTACGCCTTCGTCAACAGTGTGTGCTGGCCGGCCGAGGCGTTCACGGAGGCGGACAAGCTCACCAAGGCGAGCTGGATGGCGATCCTGGGGCTCGGGTTGGCGGTGCAGCTGCCGATCCTGAGCGGTCCGATGGTCTCGATGATGAACATCGCCGCGACAGTGGCGGCCCTGGTGTACGTCGTCGACGTGCGGCCCGCGGTGGCGGCCGTCAGCCGGTCCCGATAACCGCTGGCTACCTGGCGCTCATCAGGTCGTCGGCCAGGTAGTCGGTCAGGTAGGCGGCGAGCGACTCCGCGGCCGGCCGGGGCGTGAAGCCGGTCGACTCCAGCTTGGTCAGGTCCAGCACGCTGTGGAGCGGCCGCGGCGCCATCGAGCGGCCGGCGGCGTACTCCTCGGTGGTGGTGGCGGAGACGTCGTCCGCGGATCGGCCGCAGGCGGTGAAGACGGTGCGCGCCACGTCGTACCAGGAGGTGGGGTCGCCGCCGCCGGTCACCTGGTAGACGCCGTACGGCGCCGCCCGGTCGAGCAGGTGCCGGGTCGCCCGGGCCAGCTCGTCGGTGAACGTCAGCCGCCCGACCTGGTCGTCGACGACCGCGGGCGAGATGCCCTTGTGGGCGAGCGTGGCCATGGTGCGGACGAAGTTGGGGCCGTCGCCGACCACCCACGACGTACGCACGACGTAGTGGTGCGGCGCGCTGCGGGCCGCGAGCTCGCCGGCGGCCTTGGTCTGGCCGTAGACCCCGAGCGGGGAGTACGGCTCGTCCTCGGCGTGCGGGTCGAGGGTGCCGTCGAAGACGTAGTCGCTGGAGTAGTGCACCAGCGTCAGCCGATGCTCGCGCGCGGCCGCGGCCAGGTGCGCGGGCGCGGACGCGTTGCCGGCCCAGGCGGCCGCGCGGTCGGTCTCGGCCGCGTCGACGGCGGTGTACGCCGCCGCATTGAGTACGACGGCGTACTCGGCCCACGGCCACTCCGACACGGCGACCGGATCGGTCACGTCCAGCTCGTCACGTCCGACCGCGTGCGCCTCCGGGAAGGCGGCGGCCAGGGCCCGGCCGAGCTGGCCGTTCGCCCCGGTGATCAGGGTCCGCTTCGGCGCCATCGGGGTGACCGCGTCGAGCGTCGGGTTGTGCTGGTCCTTCTCCGAGATCTCCGACTCGGCCGGCGGGATCGGCCAGGGAATCGCGACGGCCGGGTCGCCGAGGTGCAGCGCCGGGTACGACGTGCCCGCCCGCCAGTGCTCGTTGACCAGGTAGGTGTAGGCGGTGCCGTCCTCGAGGGTCTGGTAGCTGTTGCCGACCCCTCGCGGCACGAAGACCGCCACCGACGGGTCGATCTCCACGTGGAAGCTCGCGCCGAACGACGGCCCCTCGCGCATGTCGACCCAGGCGCCGAAGACCCGGCCGTTGGCCACCGAGACGAACTTGTCCCACGGCTCGGTGTGGATGCCGCGGGTGGCGCCGCGGCTGGTGTTGAAGGAGACGTTGTTCTGGACCGGCCCGAAGTCGGGCAGTCCGAGAGCCAGCATCTTCTCGCGCTGCCAGTTCTCCTTGAACCAGCCGCGGGAGTCGCCGTGCACGTCGAGGCGGACGACGACCAGGCCTGGGATCGGGGTCTGCTCGACCTGCATCAGGGAGTCCTCACTGGCCCTTCGCGGCGTACGACGCCTCGATGGCCTCCTTGTGCGGGCGCCACCAGTCCTCGTGACCCTGATACCAGCCGATCGTGTCGGCGAGGCCCTTCTCGAAGTCCTGGTAGCGCGGCTGCCAGCCGAGCTCGTTGCGGAGCTTGCCGGACTCGATCGCGTAGCGGCGGTCGTGGCCGGCGCGGTCGGTGACGAACTCGATGTCGTTCTCGTCGCGGCCGAAGTGGCGCAGGATCGCCTTGACCACCTGGAGGTTGTTCTTCTCGCCGTCGGCGCCGACCAGGTAGGTCTCGCCGATCCGGCCCTTCTCCACGATGGTGAGTACGGCGGAGGAGTGGTCCTCGGCGTGGATCCAGTCGCGCACGTTGAGCCCGTCGCCGTACACCTTGGGGCGGCCGCCGTCGATGACGTTGGTGATCTGGCGCGGGATGAACTTCTCGATGTGCTGCCAGGGGCCGTAGTTGTTGGAGCAGTTGGAGATCGTCGCGCGGATGCCGAAGCTGCGCACCCAGGCCCGGACCAGGTGGTCGGAGCCGGCCTTGGAGGCGGAGTAGGGGCTGCTCGGGTTGTACGGCGTGTCCTCGGTGAATCGCTTCGGGTCGTCGAGGTCGAGGTCGCCGTACACCTCGTCGGTCGAGACGTGGTGGAGCCGGGTGCCGTGCTTGCGGACCGCCTCGAGGATCTGGAAGGTGCCCATCAGGTTGGTCTGCACGAACGGGGTCGGGTCGTCGAGCGAGTTGTCGTTGTGCGACTCGGCGGCGTAGTGGACGACCGCGTCGTGGTCGGCGACCAGCGGTTCCACAACCGAGCCGTCGGCGATGTCACCGACGACCAGCTCCACCCGGTCCTCGGGCAACCCCGCGATCGCCTCGCGGGATGCGGCGTACGTCAGCTTGTCGAGCACCGTCACGCGGGCGTCGGTGTGACTCATCAGGTAGTGGACGAAGTTGGAGCCGATGAAGCCCGCGCCGCCGGTGACCAGGATCCGATCCATGACCTCGATCCTAAGGGGACCCCGCTGGCCGGGTTGTGTCCGGGACGTCATGCGGGGCGAGTTGTCTATGGCTCTGTCCGTATGACGTCCTGAGTCGGTCGGACTCGGAGGCGCCGGACAGCGGCCGGCTGGTCAACGTATCGGGCCTGCGACGAATGGCCGGAGGGGCGAGTCGGTGGTGTGGGGCACCCTTGAGGAGTACGGCGGAGCCGCCCCCGGCTCGAGTGTCCCCGAACCCGCCACCTGACTGAGCCGGGTGGCGGGTTTGGGGACACTCGGTGTTGGCCGAGGCACGGATGCCTCCCTCGCGGCGAGCCACTCAGCCAGCGGCGCTCGCCCCGGACGCCCCCGCGGGACGTCATACGAGCGGAGCCGGACGTCCCCCGGGACGTCATACGGGCGGAGCCCTGTATGGCTCGGCCCGGATGACGTCCTGGGGAGTACGCCGTCTACGCCGTGACTCGGTCCGCGGGCCGGTCCCCCTAGGATCGAGGCC